>Ga0209018_1000021_pt1 | contig 150706 bp, 141 predicted proteins | sample YNPBryBLVA2012_FD_185814 | JGI IMG/M metagenome (GOLD analysis project Ga0209018, IMG submission 185814) | Anoxygenic and chlorotrophic microbial mat microbial communities from Yellowstone National Park, USA - YNP Bryant BLVA 2012 (SPAdes)... ... | reverse complement strand
CGGATTTCGGAACTTTGAAAACTATCGGAGGAGAGTTCGGGTATTGTGCGGAGGAGAAGCTTGAGAAAGGCCGGTCCCCCAAAAATGGCGAAGAGCCGGGAAGAAACTGGTGGGCCCAACGAGATTCGAACTTGTGACCTCACCCTTATCAGGGGTGCGCTCTAACCAGCTGAGCTATGGGCCCACAGTGAACCTTAATTGTACCACGGCATTGGCGCAAAGCGCAAGATTCCGGCCGGATCGCCACACTGGCAGGCGACGGATGCAACTCCGAAGCCCGTGCAGGAAAAAACTCCCCACAAGTCATACTAATCATTATGATCGGGCAGGTGAGCGGGGCGACGATGGTCGGCATCGACGCCGCGAAAGTGACCGTCGAGGTGGACCTTTCCGGCGCGTCCAACCGGTTTTATCTGGTCGGGCTGCCAGACCAGGCCGTGGAGGAGAGCAAGGAGCGCGTGCAGTCGGCGATTCGCAACAGTCAGTTGTCCTATCCGTTCAACACCATCGTGTGCAACCTGGCTCCGGGCGACATCCGTAAAGAGGGCCCGCTTCTGGACTTGCCCATCGCCGGAGCGATTTTGGCAGCAAGCGGACAGATCCCGCAGACCGAGCTGGACGACACTCTGGTCGTCGGCGAGCTAGGGCTGAACGGCGAGGTGCGCCACATCGACGGCGCGCTGAACATCGCCCTGATGGCGGCGGCAAGCGGCTTTCGGCGTCTGATTCTCCCAAAAGTCGATGCGATGGAGGCGGCGGTCGCGCCCGGAATCGACGTTTACGGGATTGAAACGCTGGTCGACTTCGTCGCTCTGATCAACGGCTCGACGCTGTACCAGCCCATTCGTTTGTCCGAATCGGAGCGGGCCGTTCTGCCCGACTACAGCGTGGACTTTGCCGACGTCAAGGGCCAGAAGCACGCAGTCCGGGCCATCGAGATCGCGGCGGCCGGAGGCCACAACCTGCTCATGGTGGGCCCTCCTGGATCCGGCAAGACGATGCTGGCCCGACGGCTGCCGACGATCCTGCCTCCACTCACCATCGAGGAAAGCATCGAGGTCACGCGCATCTACTCGGCCGCAGGCGAAAAGAACGGCAGGCAAGGTCTAATATGGGAGCGTCCGTTCCGTTCACCGCACCATTCGGCCAGCCATGCGGCAGTGGTTGGAGGGGGAAAAATCCCCAAACCGGGCGAGGTCAGCTTGGCGCACAAGGGCGTGCTCTTCTTCGATGAAATGCCGGAGTTCGACCGGCCCGTTCTGGAAGCGCTGCGTCAACCGCTCGAAGACGGCGTGGTGACCGTCGCGCGGGTCCAAGCTTCGCTCACCTTTCCGGCCGAGTGCATTCTGGTCGGCGCCATGAACCCCTGCCCGTGCGGGTTCCGAGGGTCCGACCAACGCTGCACCTGCCCGCCGCACGCTATCGAGCGTTATGCCGGCAAGGTCAGCGGACCGCTCCTCGACCGCATCGACATGCACGTCACCGTGCCCAAGCTTAAGCCCGAGGAGCTGATCAACCAGCCCGACGGCGAGAGCAGCTCGGCTATCCGCGAGCGGGTGATGCGAGCGCGCGAAAGGCAGGACCGGCGGCTCGGCAAATCGCGGGTAAACGCCAAGATGACGCCAAGGGAGATCCGCGAATTGATTGCGCTCACCGATGAGTGCAAGGAGTTCATGAAGCTCGTGATGACGCGCATGAACCTTTCGGCGCGCGTGTTCGACCGAACGCTGAAGGTGGCCCGCACGCTGGCCGACCTGGCAGGCGACGCCGAGGTGTCGAAGAACCACCTGAGTGAAGCGGTTCAGTATCGGCGGATGGAAATCTAGAGGGCTGTTACGGCTTGCCTTTGGTGACTTTCAGCTCGATCTTGAGGTTTTCCGCAACCGAAATGCGCGGAAGCCGTACCTCGACAGTCGTTCCCGCTTCGGCTGCCGGCCTGGCGCCAATTCCACGAAACGGCATCGCTTCGAGGCCGCGCGCCGAGTCCGGCTCGAGGATGGCGGCGCTCTTCGGCTGGCCGTTGACCTTCAGCCCCACGAAGGACTCGCCGGCGGGCAAGTGCAAGCGTAGCGTCCAACTCCGCGACTTTAGCGCACCCTTGAATGTGCCGCTCGCTGCGGCGACGTTCAACAGAACGGAATCGGCATAGCGGGACAAGGTGATCGGCGTCCAACGGCACTCTCCTCGTTGATAGCCGTTCGTTAAACCGTCGTCCTCGTACAGCTGGCGCGTCGCCGAGCCGTTGACCGATGGAACAAAAGCCTCGAGCGTCAGTCCTTCCCAAGGCTTCTCCGACGTGAACTGAACGTCGGGCCCAAGCACCACGATCCCGCCGACGCGCGCGAAAAGCGGCATGTGCCACAGAGGGGATTCCACCGAGATTTCGGCGGGACCCTTGTAAGTCCTGCCGGTCCAAAGGTCTTGCCACTTGCCGGGCGGCAACCACAACCTGCGCTTCACCGCCGAAGCCCGCTCGGAAGGAGGCCTCCAGCCCAGTACGCAGATTGCGTTTCCGCCGATGTCATTGTATTCCAGTTTGACGTCGTAGGTTCTGCCCCGCTCCAGGCCCATTAGGGCCGTGTTCGTCACGTTGTCCTGGGGCTTCCAGGTGTCGATGACCAGGTTGCCGTCGATCCATAGCCGGACCCCGTCGTCGGCCCGCACGCTGATTGCGTATTCGCCGGTTTCCGGGACCGGACCGATTTTGCCCGTCCAACGAGCCGAGAAGTTGTCGCGGGGCACCGAAGGGTCGGCCCTGCCGGGGCCCCATTCAAAGGTCACGCGCTTGTCGATTCGGGCCAGAACGGGGTTGCCCTTGAGATCCGGGTTGTCGTAATAAGCGCCCATCAGCCCCTCTTGGCCTTCAGCCGTTCGAAGCATCGATGGGGGGATCGGCTGGATCGATCCCTCGATGCTCTCGTAGACAGGCGCGACAAGCAGGTCCTCGCCAAACAGGTATTGCATCGGGTCGGCGGCCTTCTTGTAGGCGGGCCACGCCAGGTCGCATCGCCTAAGCAAGGGCGTGCCGTCGTCATAGGCCCTTCTCACCGCGGCATAGAGGGTCGGCAAGAGGCGGTAACGCAACTTGATGTACTCCGTGACGATCCGCTCGGCCTCTAGACCGAATGCCCAAGGGTACCGAACTTGGCCGAACGTGCAGTGAACTCGGGTGACCGGCGAAAAGCAACCGTATTGAAGAAAGCGCACGTAGAGCTCGGGCGACGGCGCGCCGATGTGACCGCCCAGGTCTTCGTTGACGTAGGGGAGCATGTTGAGAACCCCCATGTCGACTCCGTTGGCGATCCCCCGAGCAAGGTCGTCCCATCGAGCGACGGTGTCGCCTGTCCACCAAACCGGGTAGCGGTGCATTGCGGGATAGGTGTTTCCGTTGCGGTGCCCGTTGTCGATGCCCCACACGTTCGACATGATGACGGGTCGCGTGCCGGGGCGGAACCTCTGGGTGGTGTCCGCATAGACGCGCATGCCCCATACCTCGAGAGGAAGCCCGGGGGCCGGCGTGCCGATGTGCGTGCCCCAGTTTCGGTCATACCACCAGACGTCCATGCCGAGTCTTAGGAGGCTGGTCAGGCCTTCGTATCGGTATCGCAATTCCTTCGGGTCAAGGGCCGCGGCGACAGGCTCGGGATGGTCGTTGAACATCAGCTTCACGTTTCGCTTGTGCGCTTCGGCGATGAACCGGGCCATGTCGGGAAAGTGTTTTTCGCTGACCTGGTAGCCGTGCGAGCCGTTGACGCGCCAATCGGTATCCACCACGAAGGTGTCAAGCGGAATCGCCCGCCTGCGGTATTCGTCGATGGCCCCAAGGGCTTCCTGCTCGGTGTAAGGGTGGTAGCGGCTGTCAATGAACCCGAAGATAAACCGAGGCGGCATCGGAACTTGACCTGTCAAGCTCAAAAAGTCGCGCCGAAGCCCCTTGTAACCCTCGCCGAGGTTGACGAAAACGTAGATGTCAAGTGCGTCTTTGTCGACGTCCCAGCCGGAGTTCGCGCCTGCAAATCCATCGGGCGGAGGCGTGGCCCCCCAGGCCGGCGGCACGATGCGCGGCGCATCGGCCATCGTCCAAACATTGAAGACCTGACCCGGCGCGGGAAGGTAGGCATGGGGGGGCAAGCCTTTGACCTCGTAGAGAACCGCGCCCATTTTCGAGAGGACCCGAACCCCGTCCAGCTTGGCGGCTCCCCGAGGAACTTGGACCTGGACGTCGGCGGACGAAACCGTCACGTACCGGGCACCCTCTTTCAACTTGAGCGGCACCGGGACGATCTTTCGCTCGACCACGTTGAAGGTCGGCCTGTTTTCAAACCCTTTCGGCCCTTTCTGCTCCAGACGAAGCAAGCTCCGGCTCAAGAAGGTGACGCGAACGTCTCCGACAACGGCCTGGGAGGTTTTAGCGGAGACTTTCGCAACCGCCAACAGCGAGCAGCAAACGGCTACAGGAAAAAGAGGCATGGCAGGATTGATTATCCCGGATTGGTCGCAGGAAAGAAAGCCATCCGGCTCGTAAACTTGATTCATGTTGAGCTTTGCCTGCACCGCGTTGGCCGCATCCGAAATCGCGGCCAGCCTCGTACCCCAATCGCTTCGTTGCGAGTGCCTCGTCGACCCGGTCGGCATCGACGTGCGCACCCCCATGCTAAGTTGGAAAGTCGTCCCCACCTCCGCAAAGGCGAGAAACTTGGCACAGACGGCTTACCGGGTGCTCGTCGCTTCCGACCCCGAAATCTTGAACCGGGACGAAGGCGACCTTTGGGATTCGGGCAGGGTCGAGTCCTCCAATTCGACGGCGGTCGCCTACGGCGGAAAGACTCTGACCTCGGAGATGATGTGCTGGTGGAAGGTCAAGGTGTGGGACCAGGACGGAAAGGACGGCGACTGGAGCAAGCCCGCCAAATGGTCGATGGGCTTGCTGGAGCCCGGCGACTGGAAAGCCAAGTGGATCGGTTACGACGAGCCCCTCAAGAAAAAAACCCAACCAATCGAAATGGAGGGGGCCGAGTGGGTCTGGTCGCCCGAAGACCCGGAGCCGGCGCCCGCCGCCACCCGATTCTTCCGCACGACTTTCAACCTCGAGGAGCCGAAAGGCCGCAAGCTTTTCTTGGCTGCCGGCGACCAGTGCACGGTTTACATTAACGGCGTGGAGGCCGCCAAAAGCGACGGCAGGCCGGACGCCTGGCAACGGCCGTTGACGATCGACCTAGGGCGACACGGCAAGAAGGGAGAGAACACAATCGCCGTCAAAGCATCCAATGAAACCCCCGGCAGGGCCGGACTGATCGCCAAGTTGGACGACGGAACCTTCACCACGAGCAGCAGTTGGAAGACCGCCCAGCAAGAAGAAAAGGGTTGGCAAAACCCCGGCCACAACGACGGCGCATGGAAAAGCGCAAAGAGCCTGGGCCAGTACGGCGTCGAGCCGTGGGGCAAGCTGGACAGCGGCTTGTTCACTCCGCCTCCGCGCATGCTCCGCCAAGAGTTCTACCTGGCCAAGCCGATCAAAAGGGCCACGCTCTATTGCTCGGCCAAAGGCCTGTACGACGTCAAGATCAACGGCAAGCAAGCGAACGACGACTTCTTCATGCCTGGCTGGAGCGTCTATGAGAAGCGCATCTATTACCGAGCCTACGACGTCACCCGGTTGCTGAAGAAGGGACCGAACGCTGTGGCGGCGCTCTTGGGAGACGGCTGGTACGCGGGATACGTGGGCTTTGGCAAACACCGCGAACACTACGGCGAAAAGACCCGGTTCCTTGCCCAAATCAACGTTGAATACGCCGACGGAACGGTCGGCGAACTCGGCACCGACGAGGATTGGAGGGCGGCCACTGGGCCGACGCTCGAGGCCGACTTCCTGATGGGCGAGACCTACGACGCGGCACTGGACAAGGCGGGGTGGGACAAGCCCGACTACGACGATAGCCGTTGGGCCCGGCCCGACGCCGACGAACGGCTCGATGTGCCGCTCAAGGCGTTTCCCGGAGTCCCCGTACGCGCTTACCAAACCCTCAAGGCCAAGTCGATCGCGGAGCCGGTGCCGGGCGTGTACGTCATCGATCTGGGCCAGAACATGGCGGGAGTGCCTCTGCTCAAGGTCAAGGGCAAGAAGGGGCAGAAGATCACCCTCCGCTTCGCGGAGCGGCTCAACCCTGACAGGACGGTCTACGTGCTGAACCTGCGCTCGGCACGCGCCACCGACACCTACTTCTGCAAGGGTACGGGCAAACTCGAAACGTGGATGCCCAAGTTCACTTTCCACGGGTTCCAGTACATCGAGATCACCGGCCTCGACGAAAGGCCGACCAAGGACACCGTGGCCGGCGTCGCGCTCAGCAGCGACACCCCGAACGTCGGAAAGTTCGAGTGCAGCGATCGGATGCTCAACAAGCTTTGGTCGAACGCCTGGTGGACCCAAAGAATGAACTTCATCGACATTCCGACGGACTGCCCGCAACGCGACGAGCGGCTGGGCTGGACTGGAGACGCTCAAGCTTACATTCGAACGGCATGCCTGAACAACGACGTGCAAGCCTTCTTCATCAAGTGGCTCGAGGCGCTGAACGATTCGCAACGCGAAGACGGCCAGTTCCCCATGGTCGCTCCACTTAAAGTGGCCGGCGACGACGGCGGACCGGCATGGGCGGACGCGGGGGTCATCTGCCCCTGGGCCCTTTACTCGGTGTACGGCGACAAGCGCACCTTGGCCGAATGCTACCCCGCGATGGTCAAGTTCATCGAGTTCTGCAAAAACCGTTCCAAGCCGGAACTCTTGCCGCCCGACCAGTTCCACTGCTTCGGCGACTGGCTGAGCATCGGCGCCGAAACGCCCACCGACGTGATCTTTCAAGCCTATTTCGCGCACAGCACCGAGCTGACGGCGCGCGCCGCCGAGGCCCTTGGCAAACCCGACGATGCCAAGAAGCTGTGGGGGCTGCATGCAAAGATCAAGGAGTCGTTCAACAGGGCCTACGTCGACAAAGACGGACGCGTGAAGGGCGACACGCAGTGCGCGTACACCCTCGCCCTGGCGTTCGACTTGCTTGATGGAGTGCGCCGAGAGCGCGCCGCCCAGCGCCTGGCCGAAGACATCATCAAACACGGCACTCGCCTGACCACCGGATTCGTGGGCACTCGGGACATCATGCACGCGCTAGCCAAGATTGGCCGGTTCGATTTGGCCTACGAGCTCTTGCACAGCACCAAGTTTCCCTCGTGGGGGTTCACCATTCAAAACGGCGCCACCACCATCTGGGAGCGATGGAACGGCTGGACGCCCGAGCAGGGCTTCGCTGACCCAGGAATGAACTCGTTCGCCCACTACGCCTTCGGCGCGGTGATTCAGTGGGTCTACGAGCACGTCGGAGGCATTCAAGTCGGCAAACCCGGTTACGAAACGTTTTCCATCAAACCGCAGCTCGATCCCAAGCTGACGTGGGCGAAGACGTCCTACGACTCGATCCGAGGCCCTATCGCCTGCGATTGGCGGGTACAAGGCTCTCGTCTGGTCATGAACGTGACCGTCCCCGCCAACACCCGAGCCACGGTTTGGGTGCCCACTTCAGACCCGTCTTCGGTGCGCCTGGACGGCAAGGCGACGCCGCCAACACGCACCGAAACCGGCTGGGCGGTTTTTGAACTCGGTTCCGGCAACTATGCCTTTGAGGCCAAACAGTAGGCGGGAAAGATTGCCCGAACCCGAAAAGGCTCGCAGTCGGTGCAAAGGGACGACATGACCCAACATAGGGAGACAAGGCTATGACGCCGCCGGAGCCCCGCATCCGAATTCGAAGCATCAGCAAATCCTACGGAGGCGTTCGGGCGCTGAACGCGGTGGGATTCAACATCATGCCGGGTGAGGTCCAGGCGCTGTGCGGCGTGAATGGCGCGGGCAAGTCGACCCTGAACAAGGTGCTTTGTGGTGCCGTGCTGCCGGACTACGGCGAAATCGAAATCGGTGACAAAAGACTGAGGCTGGGTTCGGTCGAGGCCTGCGAGGAGGCCGGCATCGCCATCGTGCACCAAGAGTCGGTCGCCTTTCCTTACCTTGGCGCCGACGACAACCTGTTTGTGGGCCACGAGCCGACCCTAGCCTTGGGTCTGTGGCTCGACAAAAAGGCCATGCGCGCAGGCGTATGCCAAGTTCTGCAAAGACTCGGCGAGTCGTTCGACCCTGGTCTGCCACTGATCGAGCTCAGCGTTGCCCAGAGGCAAATGGTCGGAATCGCGAGGGCCCTTTCACGCCGATGCAAGCTGCCGATACTTGACGAAACGACCTCCTCCCTTTCCGAAAAGGAGACCGAGGCGCTTTTCCGAGCTGTCCGACAACTCAAAGACGAGGGCGTTTCGATCCTCTAAGTCAGCTACCGGTTCGCCGAGGTTTTCGAACTTCCCGACCGCGTGACCGTTTTGCGCGATGGCGCCTGCATGGGGTCCAAGAACATCGCGGAGATCGACGCGCCGGCGCTGATCCAGCTGATGGTCGGACGCGAGGCCGCCCTTGAAAGGTCCAATCGAGCCGCTGGAACCGAAGTGGCGCTGCAGGCTGACGGGTTGACCCTGGACGGGGCCTTCTCGGGCGTGGCCTTCACCGTTCGTCTCGGCGAGGTTGTGGGGCTGGCCGGGCTGGTCGGGTCTGGGCGCAGCGAGGTGGCGCAAGCCTTGTGCGGCATCCGCCCGGCAACGAGCGGCACGGTGGCGGTGTTCGGAAAAGAGGAGCTCATTCATAGCCTTAACGACGCGATGCGGCTCGGCCTCGGCTACGTGCCGGAGGACCGCCGGCACCAAGGCCTGGCCCTTCCGCGATGTCCGTCGAGGAGAACTTAAGCCTTGCCAGCCTGCAGGAGGTGTCGGCCGGTCCGTTTTTGAACAAAGCTAAAGAGGCCCGCTTGGCGCAAACTCAAATCGATGCTCTGGGCATCAAGACGCCCTCGCCAGAGATGCCCGTCGAGTCGCTGTCCGGCGGAAACCAGCAGAAGGTCTTGCTGGGTAAGTGGCTGGCCAAGACTCCGCGGATGCTGATCCTCGATGAACCCACAAGGGGCGTGGACGTCGGAGCAAAAACCGAGGTTCACAGGCTGATCGGCGATCTCAAGGCCCAAGGGGTGGCCGTCATCCCCATCTCAAGCGAGCTGCCCGAAGTCCTTGCCCTCTCGGACCGCATCTTCGTAATGCGCGAGGGCGACATCGCGGGAGAGCTGGTCGGCGACGAGGCCACTCAGGAAAGCGTCCTCGAGCTGGCGCTTCCCGGCAAGCAACCCGACCGGCGGCCGGTTCGCGAGGCACGGGCCAGAAGGCGAGTTAACAGGGCGCTCCATCAAAGCGAATTCGGTGTTGCCGTGCTTCTGCTTCTTACGGTGCTGGCGGTGTCGCTTGTGAACCCCCGTTTTTGGAGCCCGGCAACATCCGCGACATGTTGCTGGCCATCGCCCCGATAGCCATCGTGGGTTGCGGCATGACTCTGGTGATCCTGTGTCGGGAGATCGACATCTCGGTCGGAGCGACCATGGGCTTCACCGCGGCCGTCACAAGCATGGCAGCCACGAAAGGGCACTTTTCGCCGACCGCGAGCATTCTTTTGATGCTGGCCGCGGGCGCCGCGATTGGCCTGCTCAACGGCGCGCTGGTGGCTTTCAGCCGCATACCCTCCATCATGGTGACGCTTGGCATGATGACCGTGGTCGGGGGCTTGACGCCGATTCTGATGGAAGGAAAGACGATCCCGGACATTCCGGACCCCCTTGCGTTTTTGGGGAACCGGCTCCCTGGGCGGCGTGCGCGTGTCCATTCTCATCGCGGCGCTGGCCGCCGCCCTGTGCGTCTATCTGGCTGCAAGGACGCCTTTGGGCCGCCGAATCTACGCCGTCGGCAACAGACCGCGCGCGGCTTTGCTCGCAGGGGTCTCGAACCAACGAATCCGGCTTTTTGTTTTCGCCTTGACCGGGTTTTTGGCCGCCCTGGCCTCCTTGGTCAGTGTAACGCAACTGGGCACTATCGACAGCGGCTTTGGCCTTGGCAAGGAATTGCTGGCCGTAACGTGCGCGGTTGTCGGCGGAACGTCGATCCGCGGGGGCAAAGGGTCGATCGTCGGTACCCTGATCGGAGCCTGCCTGCTCAGCATCGTTTCGACCGTGCTCATCTTCTTCAAGCTCGGCGAAATGTCAACTTACTGGGAGCGCGGAATTCAAGGGGCCTTCATCCTGGCGGCCGTCCTTTGGGCCCCCATTCTTCGGCGAGGCGGGCGACTGTGAGATTCCAATGGATGCATGAGACGGTTCTGGCGGCGCTCATCCTGGGCTTGCTGGGCTATGCCTGCCTCGTCGAACCGACTTTTGTCGCGCTGAAGACCTAGCTCGATCTCTCGGCGCACAGCTGGGAACCGGCCCTGATAGCCCTTCCGATGCTCCTGATCATTATCTCGGGCGGCATCGATCTCTGAGTCGGCTCGAACGTGGCGCTGTCCGCCGTGATACTTGGTATAAGCTACCAAATAGGCTTGCCTCTTGTCGTCGCCTGCCCGTTGACGATCGTCTTCGGCCTTCTGAACGGCTGGTTTCTGGCCAAGCTCAAGGTCCATCCGCTCATCGTCACGCTGGCGACCATTTCGGCCTTCCGGTGCGTTGCCGAGGGCATCAGCCTTGCCAGGCCGGTCTCCGGCTTTCCCGACGGCTTCAAGGCCATTGCGAACGGCTCGCTGGCGGGCATTCCTCGGAAAGCCTTCATCTTTCTTGAGTCCCTTCTGGCCGTTGGGGCCGTGCTTTCCAAGACGCCCCTCGGACGATCGATCTACGCTATCGGACACAACGAGACCGCGGCCGAGTTCTCCGGCGTCCGGGTGGCTCGCGTCAAGGCGGCCCTCTATGGTTTTGCCGGTTTCATGGCAGGGCTCACGGCGATGTTGCTGGTGTCCTGTCGCAACAAGGCCCAGGCCGACTTGGGCACGAACCTCGAGCTCGAGGTCATCAAGGTCGTTCTGGGCGGCGCCAGCATCAGCGGCGGCAACGGCAACGTGGTCGGACTGTTGCTTGGCATGACGCTCATCCATGAATTATGGGAGTTCATCAGCTTCCATTGGAACGAGAACGAAATGACCTTGCTGATCGGCGCCGTGCTGATCGCGTCGGTCTTGCTTCGCCGTCTATTGACTCGCAAAGCCTGGCAGGAAGAGGTGTGAGGCGCAGCTACCGGCCGTTGGGCAGCATCGCGATCGCTTCGATCTCAACGAGGAGTTCCTCACGGCAGAGCCGAGCCTGGATCCCCGTGCTTGCCGGAAGCGGGTTGAGGCCCAGCCACGTGAAAAACGCGGTCCGAACTTCGTTGAAGTCCTTGTAGTCGCGCTCGATGTCGCGCAGGTAGCAGCTGGTTCTGACGACGTCATGCCAGGTCGCCCCCTCGGCGTGCAGCAGCTCCGAAATATTCCGATAGGTTCGCCACAACTGGGCGCGGAAGTCGCCGACATACAGAGACCGGCCGTTTTCATCGATGCTCGCCGTGCCCGAAATCAGCAGCATGCTCACTGCGCCGAGGTCAACCCGAAGGCCGCGCGAAAAAGAAGACGGCCTCGCGTAGTGGTAGGCCTCATTAAGGACGTTGGGGTTCGTCATGGCCTTGCGCTCGACCAAAGGCAACGACGGCTTCGGCGGGGGGGCCAGCACTTGGCCGCTGCGATCGGCAAAACCGATCCTCATCATCTCATCCAGCTCGGCCTGGGACATCGGCGGAAAAACAAGTTCGCTCATTCAATGCTCCTGCAAAACAAACTGTCGCTAGAGACGATCGCGCAAGGCGAAAGTTCACCGGCAAGGCGGAAAACCGGCATTCATGCAAACTTTAGATCATCGGCACTTTTCCACTGGATTAACCATAGACACTTTTCCACAGGCTTGGGTAAAGTTTACGCAACATGAAAGAGATGACGTCCTTCGAACGGTTTTCCCGCATGTACGCCCATCAAGAGGCCGACCGGATACCGATTATCGACGGCCCTTGGGGATCGACGATCGAGCGCTGGCAGCGCGAAGGCATGCCCAAAGAGGTCAGCTACGTTGACTTCTTCGGCCTTGACAAAACCGTGTCGATCGGCGCCGACAACGGCCCCCGGTGGCCCCGCGAGGTGATCGAGGAAACTGAGCAGTACGTCATCGAGAAAACAAGCTGGGGCGTCACCTACAAGAACTGGAAACACATGGCCTCCACACCCGAGTACCTCGACTTCACCGTGCGCGACCGGGACACCTGGAAAGCTGCCAAGGAAAGAATGACACCCGACGCCGACCGGATCCCCTGGCAGTGGCTGAAAGAAAACTACGCCAAGTGGCGCGAGGAGGGCTATTGGATCAGCTACGGCTTCTGGTTCGGTTTCGACATCACCCACGCGCACATGGTGGGAACCGAGAACATCCTGATGATGCTCGCCGAAGACCCGGGATGGTGCGCCGAAATGTTCAACCACGAGTTGGACGTCGACATCGCGCTTTTCGAACAAGTTTGGGACGCCGGCTACCGCGCCGACGAGATCTTCTGGCCGGACGACATGGGCTACCGCCAGCATACCTTTTTCTCGCTCGACACTTACCGCGAGGTGCTCAAGCCCGTGCACAAGCGCGCTTGCGACTGGGCCCATAGCAAAGGCATGAAGGTGCATCTGCATTCGTGCGGCGACATCCACACCCTGGTGCCCGACCTGATCGAAATCGGCGTCGACGCGCTGAATCCGCTCGAGGTGAAAGCCGGCATGGATCCCTGCGCGCTGAAGAGGCAGTATGGCGATCAGCTGGTTCTTCACGGGGGCATCAACGCCGTCCTTTGGGACGATTTCGACGCCATCGCCGAAGAGATGAGGAAGGTGATCCCGGTCGTCAAGGAAAACGGCGGCTACATCTTCTCCTCCGACCACTCGGTTCCCGACAGCGTCAGTTTGGAAAACTTCAGCAAAATCGTCGAGCTGGCCAAAGAACTCGGCAACTACGGCTCCTAAAAGCATAAGCGCCTTGAGCCGCACAGAGTCAGGACAATTGTCGATAATTGAACGCCTGCGCATCAAGGGTTTGGCTTAGGGAGGATTTCCATGCACCCTGAGACGCTGTGCGCGGCCTGGACCAGCCGTTACTTGATCAACCTGAACAACGAGGCCGACCCTTAGGAGCGTGTTGATCAACTCCTCGCTTGGCATATAGCCGACGGCCTGCTCAGCGATGAATGCCGAAAGGTGGCCAGAGAGGGGGCTTCCGGCGCAAGGATCGCGTTAAGAAAGAGCGAAACCGACTCCGAGTGAGCCGATTCCGCCCGCCTCGCGCATGCGTCTCCGTCATCTCGGCAGATGCGCCATGCGCCTCAGGATGAACGCCGTTGCCTGGTCCCCGTTTCTGATCCAGGTTTGAGTGTTCGGGTCTCGTCTTCCTTCTCCTGGTTTTTTCTTTCAATCAGGTCTTTGAAGTTCGAAGGGGCGAGCCCCTGCTGACTTCGGCGCGGGTGCTTTTCATCCCAGTGCTCCGCATGCTCGCCAGAGAGCATTGAATCTCCGATCCAGCACAGAACTGCTGCCGGTTCGGCAGCTCGTCCCGCGGCTTGTCGAAGAAACCCTCGACCCTTCCGATCTCCCAGGGATGCCCCGGCTGGATGAATCCCGCCTCGTCCCTCTCAGTGACATTCGGCACCGCCGATTTGGAAGCCTTAGCCGGGCTCCGATGCCTGCCGGCCAGATGCCGGCGATCCCAGTCATCACGAGGCATCCCGCAAGTGCATCGGCTGGCAACCCATCGTAATTCACTTGCTCGCCTTTGTTACTCACGCAGCTGCCGAACACAATCACAAACCCAAACGAAAAAAGACCCCGCACCGGCGGGGCCAAGTATTGGACCAGAGTCTTCCGAACTCTTGGATTCGGATTCTTTTCTTTGGCGTGACGATTAATTCCCGACTTTCTTGCGTCGCAGAAAAGTCGGGATGTCCAGGTCCAGCTCGTCAAGGCCGATCGGGGCCGGCTTCGGCTCGGCGGCTTCGGCTCGAGACTGGGAATGGCCGACGAAGACATCCTTGTTCTGCGACGCAGTCTGAACGCTGGGGTCCATGCCGGCGGCCAGCAACGTGACCTGCACCTCGCCGTCCTGGGTGTCCTTCATCACGTGGCCCATGATGATGTCCGCGTCTTCCGAATCGGAGAACTGCAACACGTACTCCATGGCCTCGTGGGCTTCGCCGATGCTGAAGTCCGGTCCGGCGGTGATGTTGATAAGCAGCCGCCGCGCTCCCTCGATGTTCGTCTCGAGCAACGGGCTGGTGGCCGCATTCTGGGCCGCCATTCGGGCCCTTTGCTCGCCGACGCCCTTGCCAAGGCCCATGAGCGCCACGCCGGCATTGGTCATCACGCTGCGCACGTCGGCGAAATCGACGTTGATCACGCCGGGCAAGAGGATGATGTCGCTAATCCCTTGGACGCCTTGGCGAAGCACGTCGTCCGCGGCGGCAAAGGCTTGCTGCATGGTGGTTCGTTTCTCGACGAAGCTGATTAGGCGGTCGTTCGGCACCGTGATCAAGGTGTCGACGTGTTCCCTAAGTCGCGCTGCGCCCTCTTCGGCCAGCCGTCTGCGCCGGGGCCCCTCGAATAGGAAGGGCTTGGTTACCACTCCCACCGTCAGAATCCCTTTCCGGCGGGCCATTTCGGCGATCACAGGAGCCGCGCCCGTGCCGGTGCCGCCGCCCATTCCCGCCGTGATGAAAATCATGTCGGTGTCCTCGAGCACCTCGGCGATGGCCTTCTCGCTCTCCTTGGCCGCCCCTTCGCCGATCTCGGGGTTGCCTCCAGCGCCCAGGCCGCGGGTCAGCGATTCGCCCAATTGGATCGTCGTTTCCGCCTTGCTCAAGCTGAGAGCCTGGGCGTCCGTGTTCATAGCCACAAACTTGACCCCGACCACGCCCTCGCGGATCATGCGGTTCACGGCGTTGCTTCCGCCCCCGCCAATACCAATCACTTTTATCGTCGCTTGGTTTTCGAAAAGATTGTCTGGCCGCATAAGCATCATCCACTCCAACAGAATTCCGTCGCAAGGGCGACTTACCCGAAGGACGGAAGATGGCTTCAAAAAGCGTCGTGAGTTTTCACGGTTGCGCAAAAAGCCCTTCCCGCGCGAAATTGCTGAAGCGCGGGCCCCGGCCCGTGAAACGCCGAGAACTAAGCCTTCAGCTCGGAACGGCGCTCGGCGACCCTCCTCTCCGCGTGGTCGAGGATCTTCTTGCGGAAGCGCAGCATCTTCGGGGTCACCTCCAGCAGCTCGTCGTCGCGCAGCCAGGCCAGCGCCTGCTCCAAAGAAAACTCCTTGTGCGGGTCGAGAACGGTGGTGGCCTCCGCCGTCGACGAGCGGATGTTGGTCGCGGCCTTCACCTTGGTGATGTTGACCAGCATGTCCTCGTCCTTCGAGCAGGCTCCGACCACCATGCCGCCGTACACCTCCGTTCCGACGGGGTAGAACAGCGTGCCGCGCTCTTGGATGTCCTCGTAGGCGTAGCGCGTGATGGTCCCGCTTTCTTTCGCGATCAGCGAACCCTGGGCGCGCGCCTCCACCTCGCCGCGGAAGGGGAAGTAGCCCTCGAAGAGGCTGGAGATCAGGCCTAGGCCGCGGGTCATCGTCAGGAAGTTCGAGCGGAAGCCAATCAGGCCGCGCGTGGGAATGAGGTACTCCAGCCGGACGGCCCCGTCCTTTTGCTCCATGTGCGCCAGTTCGCCTTTCCGCCGGCTCATCTCCTCCATGACCGGCCCGACGGCGTCGTCGGGCAGATCGAGCGTGACCCGTTCGTGAGGCTCCTCGACCTCGCCCCGATCGTTCCGCCGGAGAATGACTTGGGGTCGGCTGATCTGCATCTCGTAACCTTCGCGGCGCATCGTCTCGATCAGCACGGCCAATTGAAGCTCGCCGCGCGCCGCCACCTTCACCGTTTCGGGCGGAGCGTTCGGGTCGATCTTGACCGACACACTGACCGCCTCCTCCTTTTGAATGCGCTCGCGGATCTTGTGGATGGTCAGGAACTTGCCGCCGTCCTTCCCCGCCAGTGGCGAGTTGTTCGCGTAAAAGTCCATCGTCAGCGTGGACGGTTCCACTTGAATCGGCGGCAACTCCTCGGGGCACGCCGGGTCGCAAATGGTGTCACTGATCAGCACGCCGTCGAGGCCGGACATCATCGCGATCTCCCCCGCGCGAACGGACTCAACTTCTTTCATCTGAATGCCCTCGTATACCCATAGTTTGGTCACGTTGAAGGGCGTCGCCGCGCCGCCGCGTAGCATCGTCAACCGATCGCCGACCCGCACCTCGCCGCGAAGCACTTTGCCCCCGAACATCCGCCCCAGGTAGTCGTTGTAATCCAGGTTGTTGACCTGCAGCAGAAAGGGCCCATCGCGGTCCACGCTGGGCGGCGGCACCGAGTTGACGATCATCTCGAACAGCTCGCGCATGTCCTGCTCGCCGCCGTCCGGCTCCACCCGGGCGAACCCTCCGGTGCCCGACGTGTAGAGGTGCGGGAAGAAGAGATCGTCCTCCGAGGCCCCCAGGTCGATGAAAAGGTCGATGGTCTTGTCGTAGGCCTCGAGCGGTCGGGCGCCCTCACGGTCGATCTTGTTGATGCACACGATCGGCTTGAGCTGGTTCTCGAAGGCTTTTTTCAGCACAAACCGAGTCTGGGGCATCGGCCCCTCGCAAGCGTCGACAATCAGCAGAACGCCGTCGACCATGGACAGCACGCGCTCCACCTCGCCGCCAAAATCCGCGTGCCCCGGCGTGTCCACGATGTTGATTTTAACGTTGCGATAACGAACGCTGGCGACTTTCGACAGGATGGTGATGCCCTTTTCGCGCTCCAACTCGTTGCTGTCCAGCACGCGCTCTTGAACCTGCTGGTTCTCACGGAAGATGCCGGCTTGGCGAAAAATGGCGTCGACCAGGGTTGTTTTGCCGTGGTCGACATGCGCGATGATGCCGACGTTGCGGATGTTGGCGGGCATGGTCTTTAGGATACCGTTTTGGGGCGTCGGCAGGTCCCGGCCCCGTTGCCAGGCTTTAAAGCCAAGCGGACCGCGCCTTCGAGGCTTTTGAGAAACCGGTAGGCCGTTGCAAGGCATATCAGGCCGATAAAGGATACAATGCATTGCCGGAGCGAACATGCAAACGCACCTTGTGCTGATTGCGGGCGGAACCGGTTCCGGGAAAACGACCCTTGCGAGGGCTGTCGCAAGACAGATTCAGGCGCCCATCATCAGCATTGACGACTATTATCGACCGCTGGATGGCCTGACCTTTGAGGAGCGCAAGCTGGTGAATTTCGATTGCCCCGAAGCAATCGATCAGGACTTGCTGACCGCGCACATCCGGGAATTGCGAGGCGGCCTATCCATCGAGATGCCTCAGTATGATTTCACACGGCACACGCGATCCCCGCAAAGGCATCGCCTCGATCCCGCGCCCGTGATTCTAATTGAAGGCATTTTCGCCCTTTGCTGGCCGGAGCTGAACCGGCTGTGTCCCCTGCGCGTTACGTCGAGACGCCCAAGCTCCTCAGGTTTCAAAGGCGGCTGGAGCGGGACGTCTCCGAGAGAGGCCGGTCGGTCGAGGAGGTGACCCGCCGCTTTCTCGAACATGTCGACCCGATGCACGAGCTTCACATGGAACCGACGAAGCGCAAAAGCACGCTCATCGTGTCCGGCGTGGACCCGATCGAAGACACCAGCGCGCACGTTCTCCGGCACATCGAAGCCCTCTGGCGGCAGGAAGTCCGGCTTTCGGCCGAGGTTTAACGCGACCAAGCTTTCAGGGCCACCCAAGCGGGCTTGTTCGAGCCGTCTGTGCGAACCAAGCCATAAAGGAGTCCGGCCTGAGGCTCGTCGCGCCATTTGAACCAGAACACCGGACCGACCCGGTCGAACTTCGAGAGAGCCCGGTAAGCGACCTCCAGGCATCGCGCCTGAGTCTCCTCGCTGGCAGGGTCGTGGGTCGTCGGCCATCCCACCTCGGTGATCCACAACGGCTTCCGAACCGGGTCCAACCGGTCGGCGAAGCGCAGAAAGTTCGCGGGAAAGGTCTCGAAATGCCCCGGTTGGAGGGTATTTTCGTCCCCAGCGTAAATGTGAAAGCCCCAACTGTCGAACGGACCGGACTGCCCCCACCCGGCAAACCGCTTTCCCGCTTCAAAAAGCGCCTTGAGGTAGTCTGCGGCCACGCTCTGTTCGGGTGTCGGCTTCTCCATTCCCAGCAGACCCCCGAGCACGATCTTAGGCGGGTTCTTCACGCTCTTGGCCTCGTCGTAGGCTCTTTTCAGCAGCCAGGCGTAATTGGATGGGTAGATGTAGAACATGCCCGGCAGCTTGTGCTTGTCTCCGGGAGGGTTGTCCGTCCAACAGTCCGGCTCGTTCCATACCTCCCAAACGCGGACGCCAGGGTAACGTTTTAGCATCAGGCGAAAGCCCTTGGCGGCCCAGTCCCGAACATACTCGTTGTCGCCGTTGCCGCCGTGGGCTTCGTGGCTGTTTTCCGTCCACTTGGCTTGGCCGCCCGGCCACGACTCATACGTGAACAGACCCAGGACGTCGAGGCCAACCCGCTTGGCGTTCGCGACGGCCTGGTCGTAGGCCTTCAGGATCGGCTCGTCCCAAGAGGCGTGCTTCGCGTTCAGCCTGAAGTGCAGGCGCACCCACTTCGCGCCGACCTTTTTCATTTCTCGGGCGGCCTCGCGGGTGAAGATCGGCTTCAGGTCGTCGTCAAAGGCCCACCCGTCCTGAATGCCGATTTCGGGGCTATTCCCCAGGGTTGCCAATGTTGCGATGAGAGTGAGAATAGGACTCATTTTGCGTTCTTGACGTATTTTTCGAGCCACGCGGCCATGCGGGCCCACAGGTCGAGGCGCGTTTCCTTGGCGATCTGCCCGTGGTCCTCGTACGGATAAATGTAGAGGGCGACCGGCTTCCCCAGCGCGTCCAACGCGGAGAAGAGACGCTCGGAGTTCATAGGCGCGGTGCCGACGTTTTGGTCGTCCATGCCGTGGTACATCAATAGGGCGCCGGTGATCTGCTCGGCGAAAAGGAACGGCGACATCGTGAGGTACAGCTCACGGCTCTCCCAAAGTTGGCGGGTCTCCGATTGGAAGCCGAACGGAGTCAGGGTGCGATTGTAGTTGCCGTCGCCGGCAATGCCCGCCTTGAAGAACGGCGTGCGCACCATGGCGTTCACGGCGCTGAAGGCGCCGTAGCTGTGGCCGCCGATCGCCAGCCGTTTACGATCTATGAAGCCCCTTTCGGCCAACTCGTCGATGGTCGCCGAGAGGTTGTTGCGAAGCTGGCTGACGTACGTGTCGTTTTCCCGGCCCTTGGGACCGACGATTGGGCAGTCGGGAAACACCAGGGCGTAGCCCAATCGCAACAGGGCCTCCATGGAAGCGGCGCCGATCCGCGGATAAAGGTTGCGGTTGTAAGCGCGCTTGCTTTTGTCATAGGCGGCCTGGTCGGCAACATTGCTCGGGTAGAACCAAAACAAAGAGGGTAAGCCGCGCCCGGGTACGAAAAATCGAGGAACGACGACGGTCGCCTGGAACTTGAAACCGTCGGGGCGCGTCACCTGGACGATCTCGCGCTGAGCCTGGGCGATTTCCGGGGCGTAGTCTTGGTTCCGAGTGACTTGCCGCTCCGACTTGTCGGCTCGAACCAAGAAGGCGTTGGGATAGACCGTCCGGGACTGGCGGTTCACCAGCATGGATTGGCCGTCGTCGTCCAGCAACGTCGGTTGCTCGAACAGCTCCGGTCGACTTTCAAAAACGCGCGTCTTTCGGCCGGTCTCGATTTCCACTCGGTCGATGAACGGCCGAGGCGCGTTGATGAGGGGCTGCTTGTCATACACCGTCCCTTGGAGATAGGCCGACTTGCCGTCCGAGCTCATTAGAGCCACCGTGCCCCAATTCTTGCCCGGCACCGTCACCAATTCCCCGGGGTTGTCGTAAAAAGCGTCGCCTGCAGCCTCCTTGATGGCATAGGGCTTCTTCTCGTCGAACCGAACAAAGCTGAGCCGTTCTTTTCCGCCGTACGTCTGCGAGATGAAAGCGGCCTTGCACCCCTCGGCGTACACTGCCGAGTTGATCTTGTCGTCGCATTCATAGACGACCTTGACGTCCTCCTTGCCGAAGGGCGGCGCCCACAGCATCAGGCGGTCCTTTCGAGGCGACTTGTCGCCTTCCTTCTTGGCGGGCTCCTGCTGAAGGAAGGAGAGGCCCGCCCCGTCGGAGCGCCAAGCCAAAGCCCGCCTTTCGTTCTTGTCGGGCTGGTCCTCGTTGGGCGCACCCGTTCGAAGGTCACGCTTGCTTATTTCGGCCTTCTCCTCGCCCTTGATATCCCAGACGGCTTCCCTTTGCGGAAAGTTATCCATGGGCACAAGGCGGGAAAACGGCTTTTCCATCAGACGAACGCGGAAGTAGCGTCCGTCCGGTGCGGGCTCGAACGACAGGATCATCGCCGGTTTGCCCACGTTTTGAACTGCCCCGGACCTAACGTCCACAACGGCCAGCTGACCGGTGCTGTAGTACTCGAGCAAAGCCTCGTCGGACGGGGTGTCGAGCAGAGAGGGATAGGTGCGAATCCGGTTCGTGTTGGCGTCGGACACCCTCACGCGAGGGGTCGCCGCAATCGCCGGAACCTCAGGTTGCCGGGCGCTCGCCGGACGCAGAACCGTGACAATCTTCGAACCGCCGTCGACCCAAAAGAAGCTTTCGACGTGGGTTGCGAGCAACGGCGTCCGCGTCAGCCTTCGCGACCGCCCCGTCGCCGCGTCAGCCACGTGGATGTTGGTTTCACGGTCGCCGTGGACGAAAAAGGCCAGCTTCGAGCCGTCCGGAGACCACTTCGGGTCGGTGACCAGCACGCCAGGCGGCACGTCCACGGGCAGCTCCTTTCCGTCTTCCAGGTCGACGATTTTGAGGCCGGTGGTGCTGCGCGTGGTGAACCGGCGGGCCCGGTGCGCCTGGGTGTCGACTTGCAGCCCCGCCAGATTCAGGTACGGTTTTCCGAGTTGCGCGATCGAGGGCATGCCCTGCGATTCCAGGACGACGAACCTTGTGCGGGCCGGGTTGAGGTTCGACACCGAAACGTTTTTGTGCCAAGGCGCCAGCGCGATCTCGGCAAGTTCCTTGGGCGGCAGGATGTAGCCCTCCTGTTCGATGGGGTCGGCCGCACGGCCAAGGCCAAGCAGGCACAGGGCAAGGGTCGTGGTCACGGCTCGCGACATGTTACGAACCTTACCCGATAGCGGGCTCGGCGAAGGCAGGGCGAACGGCCGCCATGGAACTCGAAAGCGTGGCCGGTGCGTAAGGGGGGCTAAAGATCAACCATGAACAACCCATTCGTTTCCAACCGCGTATTCGCAGCCTTGATCGGAGCAGCCGCCGTGACGTCCAACGCCGCTGCCTACATCGACGCCGGAACGGGCAGCATCGTCACCCAAGTCCTCATCGCCGGGGCGCTCGGAGCGCTGATGACCTTCAAGTCGTTCTGGCTCACCTTGCGCCGTTTGCTCGCCAAATTCTTCCATCGGTAAGCCGGATGGCGGGCTCGCCGCGACCTGAATCTTCCTCTTTCCGCGATCCGAGCGGTTTCGTCTTTCGCCAAGAAGGGCGGCTTTACCGTCAAGTCAACCCGTGTTATGGGCTCCAGTACGAGCGGCTCATCCAAACGGGCCTTTACGAGAGACTGGTCGAGCGCGGCTTGCTCATTGCCCATAAGGAGGTCCGTCCTGCGCCGGAGGGCGCTTATAAGGTCCTCGAGCCGGAGCCGGTGGACTTCGTGTCTTACCCCTACGAGTGGTGCCTAGGCCAGCTTCGCGAAGCCGCACTGGCCACCCTGGAAATCCAGCAGGAGGCGCTTTACAAGGGCATGGCGCTCAAGGACGCCTCGGCCTTCAACATCCAGTTCCACAAGGGGCGCCCGGTGCTCATCGACACCCTTTCGTTCGAACTTTACGAGGAGGGCGAGCCTTGGGGCGCCTACGGCCAGTTCTGCCGCCACTTTGTCGCCCCTCTGGTGCTGATGGCGCACGCCGACGTCCGCCTGAACCGGCTGTCTTGCCTGCACATCGACGGCATCCCGCTCGACCTGGCATCCAAGCTGGCCCCATGGCGCACGCGCTGGAACGTCCACATCGCGTCGCACTTGCTTCTGCACGCCAATGCCGCCGTTCATCCACCAGCGAACGCGCCTGCCAAGAAGCTGTCCCGCCGCGGGCTGGAGTCCATCCTCGAAAGCCTGCGATCGCTTATCGAGAGCATCCCATTGCGGGAACGCCCCTCGGTTTGGGGGCGATACTACGAAGACACCAACTACTCCGAGCAAGCGATGCAATCCAAAACGCTGCTGGTCGACCGCCTACTGGAAGAGTGCGGGCCGCCAAAGCGTCTGGTTTGGGACCTCGGCGCCAACACCGGACGGTTCAGCGAACTGGCCAGCCGGCGTGGATGGACCACGGTCGCTTGGGACCTGGACGCCACGGCCGTCGAACGTTGCTATCAAAACGCCAAGAGTCGTGGCGATCGGCACCTCCTCCCTTTGATCCAGGACCTGACCAACCCAAGCCCGGGCATCGGGTGGGCCAACGAAGAGCGCGACGCGTTGCTCGCCCGCGGGCCGGCCGACATCGCTTTGGCGCTCGCACTCGTCCACCACCTCGCCATCGGAAACAACCTTCCCTTTTCCGCAATTGCCGACTTCCTGTCCCGCGCTTGCCATAAGCTGATCATCGAGTTCGTGCCGAAAGAGGACTCGCAGGTGCAGCGCATGCTTGCCTCGCGCCGCGACATCTTCGACGCCTATAACCAGCAGGAGTTCGAGAAGGCCCTCGAAGGCCCGTTCCGAATTGAGGCCCGAATTCCCATCGAGGGCTCAAGCCGGGTGCTTTACCGGATGTCCCGAAGGTGCGGGCCATGAGAACGGTGCGATCGTTTCACCCGCTTCTCCTCGCCGTTTATCCGGTCCTTGCGCTGTACGCCACAAACTCGACCCTGTTGCCCGCGTCCGAGGTGTGGCGTCCCATGGGCGTTCTTTTGGCCGGCACCGCCGTGTTCTGGCTGGCCGCCCACCTGGTCTTGCGCGACGTGTGCCGCTCGAGCGTGTTGACCAGCTTGGCGCTGATCGCCCTGATGAGCTTCGGCCACGTCTACCCCCAGCTCTCCGACCAGTTCAAGAATCAGAAGCTTCTGGAGTGGTGGATCGTTTGGACAATCGCGTCCGTCCCGCTGGTCTGGAAACTTGCCAGGGCACTCAACCGGCTTCTCAACGCGGCCTCGGTCGTCCTGCTGGCTTTCGCCCTGTTTTCCATCGGTCAAAAGCACCTCCGGGCCAACGCGCTGGCCGGCAGGGTCGGAATCCCAGGCAGCTCGGTGCACATCGACCTTGCCACGGCTCCCGACATCCTGTACGTGATTTTGGACGGCTACGGATCGGCCGACGCCCTCCGCCGGGCGTTCCGATTCGACAACCGGCCGTTCATCGACGAACTGAAGAAGCGGGGCTTCGCCGTTCCGGAGGGGAGCCTCACGAACTATTGCCAAACCGAGCTCTCGCTGGCCAGTTCGCTGAACCTGGACTACATTCAAAGCATCTTCAAGGGCAACTACCCGGATTCGGACGATCGATCGCCGCTCGATCGGATCATCGTCGACAGCCGGCTGAGAAGAGAGCTTGAACGCCAAGGTTATGCGTTTCAGGTCGTGACGACCGGCTTCCCCGGTTTCGAGTTTGGCGAGGCCAACATCGAAAAGCAACTGAAGCCGGGCCTCACTCTGACCGAGACGGCTCTGCTGCACCTGTCGGCCTTGCCGGACGAGGTGGCGGCCATCGAGCACGGGCACCTGGTCCGAGGCCGCATGCTCGAGAACGCCATGGCGGCGCTGGGCCGCCAAGGCAAGCGCACCTCGAAGCCCCGCTTCACCTTCGCGCATATCCTGATGCCCCACCCGCCGTTCGTACTTGACGCCGAGGGCAACCCGATTCGCCAAAAAGGCACCGCATGGGGCTTTTATGACGGGAGCCACTACATGGCCATGGGCGGCACGCCCCAGATGTACGCCGACGGGTATGTCGGCCAGGTCGAATGCCTCAACAAGATGGTCCTTGATTTCATCGACCGCGTTCTGCGCGAAAGCAAGATTCGGCCGATCATTGTCATCCAGGGCGACCACGGTTCCAAGTCGAGGCTCGACCAAGAAAGCTTGGCCAAGACCGACCTTTGGGAGTGCATGCCCATCCTGAACGCCTACCTGCTCCCTCCGGACATGGAGAAGGACCTTTACGACGGCATCAGCCCGGTGAACACCTGGCGGATCGTTTTGCGCCACCTTCTCGGCCAAAATCTGCCGAACTTGGCCGATCGGTCGTATTACGCTCCTTGGTCCAACCCGTATCGGCTCACCGACGTCACCGACCGGCTCAGGCCGGCAGGACGCGTCCAGCCGCCCAGCGAATAGGCAACTATGCTTTCGCTTGCGATAGTTTTAACGTCGCTGAATATGAACGCCATCGACTAGCCTTCGCCCGCCCAGGCCGGATTCCATCACTGCGCGCTCATCTATCGCAACGAGCGCCGCTCCGCCGACGATATGAAGCCCTACGTCGCCCAATGGACTGGCGGCAAGGCGCAACGCTTGCTGTTCGATGCGTTTCTTTTCCTGGTCTACACCACCAGTCGAGGCCTCCGCACCTAAGTCGACCCCACTCGAAAGGCCGACTGGGACGAACAGCTCGACGGCTGGTTCCGCAATGGGCGCAACTTGGATAGCCTGGACCGAGCGATCAGCGAAGCTTCAAAGTCGCTTGGCCATCCTCCGCGCAAGCGCCAGGTGATGCTTTCGATTCCTTATCTGCATTCGTCGGTCAAGGACTTTGGCGACGTGGACCGCGACGGGAAAACCTAAGACCTCTCCGCCGAGGCGGGGCAGAAGGCCGTTCTGGAATGGTATGTGCGCGAAGCCAAGAGGCGCTTTCAAGAAGCCGGATACCGGCACTTGGAGCTGTGGGGCTTTTACTGGATGAACGAGGCGACCGGCCTGGGCGACGCCGAGAAGATCCAACTTGCCAGCCAAGCTGTCCACCAGACGGGACACAAACTTCTCTGGATTCCCTGGCACCGCGCGCCGAGGTGGGAGCAATGGAAGTCGTTTGGCTTCGACGTCGCGATCATGCAACCCAACTACGCCTTTGTGGCCGCCCAACATCAAGGCACTGTCAAGCGCAACCGTCTGGCGGTCAACGCCGAGTTGGCTCGCAATCACGGGCTTGGCGTCGAGATCGAAACCGGGGACGTGGTTTCCAGCGACGTCGACCGTCGCGCGTTTTTCCACTACCTGGCCGACGGGGCCGCTTCGCGCTACGGTTACCAGCACGCCGCCACCGCGTACTACCTTGCGAACGACAACGTGGAACGTTGCGCGGCCTCGAAAAACCCGGAGGTGCGACGGGTCTATGAGCTGCTGTGCGACTACGTCTGCGGAAAGGAGGTGCCGGACCAGGACCCACCCATCGTCTGGAAGGCCCCACACAAGCTGCCGCTCGACCTGTCCACGCCAATTTGCGCCGAGGGATCCTTGGCCAAGCCTACGGCAATTCAAGCCATCGAACTGCTGATCGAAGAGACCGGCCCAAACTCGATCTGGAGGGGATCGATCCAGGCCGAGGTCCGGAGCGCATCCGGAAAATGGACGCCCGCAGGATGGGCGATCAAGTCCGATCAAGACGCCAACTCGGGGGTATTCCAAGCCGTCGCGATCCCCATTGGGCAAACCGCCTCGGCGATTCGGCTGAGCTTTGTTCCAGCGGCAGGCTCTGCGGGCAAAGTGTCCATGGCCTGCGTCGACGCGACATCGGCACCGCACGTCGAAAGGCACTTGGCCTTCCGGAAGCCCTACCGGGTCGAACCACCCTTTGGCAATCCAACTTATGGCGATAGCGGCCGCCTGCTGACAGACGGAATCGTTCCCAAGCTGGGGTTCGTCGAACGCAAATCCGTGGGGTGGATGAACGAAACCGTCGCCATCGCCCTCGATTTGGGCAGGCCGCGGGCCGTTTCGAGCGTCGAGGCGTCGTGCAAATACAGTCCAGACGCGGCCGTCAACTGGCCCAGTTCGGCAATGGCCATCCTAAGCGGCGAGCCCCTGGACCTGGCGGCGAACGAGGGTTTGGGCGCCTTGCCGCCTTCGTTGCGGTGGCTGGCCCCCTCTCAGCCAGTGGTCGAACAAAAGCGCACCGACGAAAGCTGGGATGGGCGGCTCGTGTTCAAACCCGCCAAGCCCGCACAAGCACGTTTCGCGACGATCCTCTTCAAGGCCAGCGCTTGGCTCATGGTTTCCGCGTTGCGGGTCTTCGCGGAAGGCAGAAACGTGGCACCAGAAGGGACTTACAGCTTCAACCCAACGCCGACCGTTCAGCCCTCGGAGGCCGTCCCTTACCCGGACGACGGCAGAAAGCTGAACGACGGCAAGATCGCTGAGCGCTTCCTTCCGAGAGCGGTCGTCGGGTGGCAAGACCGGCCGTCCCGCTCGTTCGTCGTCGACTTGGGAGCGGAGAAGGCGGTGCGCGAGGTCGAGGTGTGGTCGCTGCGCGGAGGCCAGCACGCCATCTGCTCGCCGGAGCGGGTGTCCGTTAAGTTTTCGAAGGACGGAGTCCATTGGACCGGGCGAACGCAGGTCGAGAAGGACCCGGACCCCGAGGACGGCCGAACCTGTCAGGCGTTCGCGTTCAAGGCGGCGCTGGCCTCCCCGGCTAAGGCGCGGTTCGTGCGCGTTGTGGTTAAGCGCCGGAACGGCTGGGCGATGCTGAGCGAGATTGCCGTAAGATAGGCGGCGTACGGGGAACGGCTATCGGTAGTTGACGAAGTCGACTGGGTAGTCCAGTTCCAGTCCCTTGACGAACTGGATCGTCTTCTGAAGCTCGTCCTTGACCTTGCCGGAAACGCGAACGGCGTCACCCTGGATTTGGGCCTGAACCTTCAGCCCCTTTTCCTTGATCTTCTTGACCAAGGCGCGCGCTTCGTCCTGCGACAGGCCCGACTTGAAGGTTACGGTGCACCTGACCGATAGGCCCGCGCCTGGTTCGAGTTTGCCCTTCTGTGCGGACCGCAGGTCGACGTTGCGGCGGACAAGTTTGGTGGCGAGTATGTCGTAAAGCTGGTTCATTTTGAACTCGTCCTCAGCGACCAGCACGATCCCGTTGCCCTTCTGGAGCTCAATCGAGCTGAGGCTTCCCTTGAAGTCGTACCGGTTGGCGAGCTCCTTCTGAGCTTGGTCGACGGCGTTCTTGACTTCCATGCCGTCCACCCGCGAAACGATGTCGAACGAATACTCACCCGCCATGGTTTGCCTCCCGGATCTTCCTCAACTTTTGTTGAAACTCGACGAGGTCCAGGCCCGTCAAAGACGGCTCCTCGCCCCGCTCAACCGCCATCAGCGCTTGGCACTCGGAACGCGACAGCCGCACCCCGCCGAGCACGTGCTCCTCGAAAGCCTCGTAGGCCAGGGGAGCAACGGCCTTGGCGCATCTTGCCATCGCCTCGGCGTAAACCCGGATCTCGTATTGGGCGTGCGCATCCAGACGCAGGGCCAGAAAGTGGAACAGGTTGTGCAGATCGATTTGCCAGTACCACTCCGTGTAGAGGGAAAGCGGCAGGTTGGCGCGGGCGATCTCCCGGGCCACGCCCCGTTCCAGCATCTCCTGATAATGGGCGAAAACTTGCTGCTGGTCGGCCTGCATCTGCGCGATGACCGTCTCGGCCTCTTCGGGCGGCAATGCGCTTTCCGAGCGGGCCTGCTTGTTCACATCGCTCTGGTAGCGGATCATGTCGGGTTCTGGCAAGTAAAACTCGTCCTTCATGACGCTGTACCTTCCGCTAATTTCGTTGATGCGGGCCGTCCGGTGTCGAACCCATTGGCGGGCCACGAAAATCGGCATCTTGGCGTGGAAGGTCAGCTGGACCTGCTCGAAGGGCGAGGTGTGCTCGTGCTTCATCAGGTAAAGGATCAGTCCGCGGTCTTGCCGGTAGCTCTTGGTTCCGGCCCCGTAGCTGACGCGGGCCGCCTGGACGATGCGCTGGTCGCCCCCCAAGTAGTCCACCAATCGAACAAAGCCCTTGTCCAGGACCTTGATCTCCTGATCGAGAAGCGCCTCGGCCTCGGGAACCACGATGTGAGCCATGGATAAATTCTGACACGCCCCCCACCCGGTGCGCCGAAAACGGGCAAAAGGGTACCTGCTGAACGCCCGATCGTGCACAAACATCAACCACAAGCCCCGGCTGGTCAGAATTCAAGGCTGTTGTGCCGCGGCAACCGCCCTGCCTCGCAAGCACCTCGAGGCCTTGTGCGATGTGACCGTTTTGAGGTGCCGTAGAAACAAACCCTCGTTTTAGCGGTGCTTTTGTCAAAGTGCCACCTTGCAACCATTCGGCTGGCGTTGTCCGTCCATACTAGGTAAATGCCCAAGCCATGAGAAAGCCGCCTGCACCGCTTTTCCGGGACCCGATTTACGACGGAGCCGCCGATCCGACCGTTATCTGGAACCGCCATACCAAATCGTGGTTGCTTTTCTACACGCAGAGACGAGCCAACGTCGACGCTCCCGGAGTCGCCTACTGCCACGGATGCGGCATCGGCATCGCCGAGTCGAAAGACGGCGGCCAGACGTGGGTGTACCTCGGAAACTCCGAGGGACTTGCCTTCGAGCGAGGAGTCAACACATTCTGGGCTCCCGAAATCATCGAGCACGAGGGCGTCTATCATATGTATTGCGCCTATGTGAGGGGCTGCCCCAGCCAGTGGGTCGGCGACCGCCATATCCACCACTACACCTCGAAGGACCTCTTCCTTTGGGAGCACCGGTCCCGGTTGCCCCTTACCTCGAACAAGGTCATCGACGCCTGCGTGTTCAAAATGCCGACTGGACAGTGGAGGCTTTGGTACAAGGACGAGGCCTATCAATCGCACACCTACGCTGCCGATTCGACGGACCTCTTCAACTGGAAGATCGTCGGACCCGTCATTACCGACTGCCCGCACGAGGGTCCGAACGTTTTCCACTGGAAGGGATCCTATTGGATGATTACCGACCCCTGGCGCGGCCTCAAGGTTTACTGCAGCCAGGACGCCGAAACCTGGAACCCGCAGGCCCACATTTTGGCCTTGCCGGGCCACCGTCCGGACGACGGGTACATCGCCGGACACGCCGACGTGCTTGTCAACGAGGGCCGAGCGTTCATCTTCTACTTTGTGCATCCCGGACGAAGCCAAGACCACCGCGAGGTCATCGAGGGCGTCGAGCCCTACGCTTCGCGGCGCTCATCGATCCAGGTGGCCGAGCTGGAGCTGGAGAACGGCCGGATCGTGTGCGATCGGGACAAGGACTTCGACTTTTGCCTGCTGGCGCCCAGGGAGTAGACTCTTGGCATGATACGGATCATTGGCGCTCCGTTCGATTACAGTGGCAGGTGCCAGGGCAGTCGCATGGGGCCATCGGCGTTGCGTCTGGCCGGCTTGGAGGAGGAGCTGCGCCGGATCGAGATGGAGACGCTCGACGAGGGCGACGTTCCGGTTCCTTCCCTGTCCAGCCCTGAAGACGGCTTCTGCCAATTTGAAACCTACTTGTCGGTGGTTCAGGCGGTCAAAGGGCGCACGCTTGAGGCTCTGCGCCTGCATGAGACGACTTTGGTTCTCGGCGGGGACCACTCGATCGCGCTCGGCTCGGTTTCGGCGGCCCTGCAGGTCCACGCCGAGAAGCTGGCCGTGCTTTGGATCGACGCTCACGCCGACGTGAACTCGCCCCGCTCTTCGCCAAGCGGCAACTTGCACGGGATGCCGCTGGCGGCGCTCATGGGGGTGCCCGCGGGGGTGAACGGCACACGCCAAAAGCAGTGGGACCTGTTGCTTGAAGCGGTCGTGCCGGAGCATCGTTTGTCCTCTGAGAAAATTGCCTGGCTCGGCCTGCGGGACATCGACTCCGGCGAGCGCAAGGCGCTCCTGGACCTGAAGCCCAGCTTCGTAGCCACAATGCACGACGTCGACCGCTACGGAATTGTGGAGGTGATGAACCGATACCAAGAGTGGATGCTGGATTCGAAGGCAGGCAAGCTGTGGATTAGCTTCGACGTCGACTGCCTGGACCCTGTGCTGGCCCCCGGGACCGGCACGGCGGTGCGTGGAGGGTTCACCTATCGCGAAGCCCACCTGTTCGCCGAGCTGCTCCGCGAGTTTTTGGATGAGAAGGACAACCCCTACCGGCTTGTCGGGCTGGATGTGGTCGAGACCAACCCCGTGCTCGACACGAACAACATCACCGCCCGAACTGCGGTCGAGTGGACGGCTTCGCTGTTCGGCAAGACCATTCTCGGCAAGCGGTAGACTACCATCCATGAGTCTTGAATACGGGCGCCAGGTGTTGCGCCACGAAGCCGCAGCCATCGCGGCCATGGCCGATCGGCTCGGCCAGTCTTTCGCCGATGCCGTCGAGTGGGTGCTGGCCTGCCAGGGACGAGTCATCACGTGCGGTGTGGGCAAGTCCGGCAACATCGCCAAGAAAACCGCGGGGACCCTTAGCAGCACGGGCACGCCAAGCCTCTTCCTTCACGCCGCCGAAGCCGTCCATGGCGACCTGGGCATGGTCACGGATAAGGACATCGTAATGCTCTACAGCCATAGCGGCGAAACTGACGAGATCGTGCACCTTCACCCGGCCCTGAAGGCGATCGGCGCACGAACGATCCTGGTGACCGGGAGGCCCGAAAGCAGCGCTGGCCGGCTCTCCGACCTCTGTCTGAACACCTTTGTCGAGAAAGAGGCCTGTCCGTTCAATTTGGCACCGACGACGAGCGCCACGGCAATGCTGGCCTTGAGCGATGCGCTCGCACTGACGGTGATGCACCGACGCAACTTCACGAAGGAAGATTACGCCAGGTTCCACCCCAGCGGCGCCCTTGGCAAGAGGCTTCTGTTGCGCGTGCCCGACGTGATGCGAACGGGCGCCGACTTGGCCGTCGTCCAGCCTGAGGCCTCCATTCTCGAAGTGATGAAGGCAATCGGCGCGGCTGGAACCGGCGGGGCGTGCGTGGTTGACTCCGAGCAGCGGCTCGTCGGCTTCATCTCGGACGGCGACCTCCGCAGGCATTTCGTGAATTCATCCTCGCCCCTGGAGGCGAAGGCTTCGGATATCATGTCGACGCAGGTCGCCACCGTCTCGGCTTCGTTGCTCGCCGCCGAGGCGCTCGAGGTGTTCCAGAACCTGCCGAAGAAAATCGGCGACATGCCTGTCATCGATGAGGGCAAGGTGGTCGGCGTCGTGACCCTCAAAGACCTTCTGCGTTGCGGCATCGTGGTTTGAACGGATGCCGGGCCCGATGGGAAAACGATTCGCCACCGTGCGGCGTCTAATCCCTTGTGAGCAATCCGCAATATCCGCCGATGCCTGTTCCGGGCGCGCCCGACCCCGAACGCAAAAAAAGAGCCGCCATGTACGGCGTTTTGGCGGGCCTGTCCGTCATTGCCGCGATCCTTCTGGGGCTGGGTGCGGCAGGCGTCCTGCAAATCCGTGCCGATAAACCCCCCCAAGGTCAGCTGAAAGCCCAAACACCCGAACCGCCGCCCATGCTCGAGGCACGGGGAAGCCAGCCGCCGCCAGCCCTGGAGAAGACGGTTCCGCCGAAGAAGGAAATGCCGCCAGAGGTTCGTGAGTGGCTCGAGCACCTTCGAAAGTGCGAAAACCTGAAGAACGACCTTCACCGCGAGCAAGTCAACACCCTGAGCGTCATTCAGCAGCGGCTGTCGAGCGGAATCGGGGGGCTGACGGTCAAGGACGTCGACCGCTTAACGGACCCTGAAGGGACCATGGTTGATTTGGACACCTTCCGCGACATCGATCGCCATATGGCTTCCATGGCCCCTCGGTGGATGGAACTGGAGCGATTCTTCTGGAGCAAGCAACCGCCAGACGCCGACTGTCAGAAGATCGCCGAGGCGTTCGGACAGGGCCTCCGCGAAGTGTATGGCAACATCAATGACGTCCGCAAGATCCTTAGCGGTTTCGTTGGCTCGGGCGATCCCTCCATCGAAGGCCAGGCAAGCGCCCAGGCCAGTCTCAAAGAACTCGGCCGGGAACACCCGAAAACGCTCGACCAAGCCTTCAAGGATTGCGAGCGCCTGCTGACCAGGCTCTTCATCAAGTACGATGCCGAGCAGTACTTCCACATCGAGTCCGACCTGACCGGCGGCCTTCTGATGAAGTGATGAGCGGAGACTTGGAACGCTACGCCGAATCGGTTCTCGACGGCTTCCTGTCTCGTTTTCCCTTGCCTCAACGGCCCACACTGGTCTGGAAAAACCTGCGGGTTTCTGCCGGAATCGCCAAATACCGAAGCTGGAGCATCACCCTTAGCCGACTCCTGCTTTATTCTGAAGAGCGCGTCGAAAAAACTTTGGCCCACGAATACGCGCACCTTCTTGCGGTTCACCGGCACGGTTCGAAAGCCGGAAACCACGGGCCGCTTTGGAAGGAAGCCATGCGCGACCTGGGCTACGAGCCGTCGGTTCGGCACGCGTACGAGGTGGAGCGCAACGAGAGCCGGCAACGGGTGGCCTACCGTTGCGCGCGTTGCGGGGCCGTTATCGTCCGCTCGAGAAGGCTTCCCAAAGGCCGGAAGTACATTCACGCGGCGTGCGGCGGGGCCATCCAGCTCCAATTGGTTCATAATCCAAACCGGCCGTGAACGCGAAAACTCCCTTGCTCCAGCAGTACTTCCGCATCAAGGCGGAGCATCCTGGGGTGTTGCTGGCGATGCGGGTGGGCGACTTCTACGAGTTTTACGGGCCGGACGCCGAGACGGCAGCGCAGGCCCTCGAAATCGTTCTGACCGCCCGTGAGGACGGCGGGCGCAAGATCCCCATGGCCGGAGTGCCGTTCCATGCCGTCGAGCGCTACTTGGCCCGCCTGGTGGGGCAAGGCTTCAAGGTAGCGATCTGCGACCAGTTGGAAGACCCCAAGACCGCCAAGGGTTTGGTCAAGCGGGGCATCACGCGGGTCTTGACCCCCGGAACGCTGATGGAAGACGCCATGCTGCCCGCCGGTCAAAACAACTTCCTGGCGGCCATTTGCGTTCAAGACGGCCGGGCCGGCCTGGCCTTGCTTGATTCCAGCACTGGCGAGTTCGTTGTGACCGAGATTGACGGCGACCAGCTGGAGGAGCGCCTGTTGCAGGAGCTGGCGCGCGTCCGGCCGTCCGAGCTGTTGGTGGGTCCCAAAGCCGAGATGTTCGGCGAAGCGGCAAGCCGCGCGCTCGGGTCGTCGGTCACCGACCAGCCGACGCTCTCCCCGGAGCGAGCCGCCCGCAAGCTGATCGAGCAATTCCAGGTGGCCAACCTTGCGGGCTTTGGCATCGACGACAAGCCCTCGGCGATCATTGCGGCGTCGATGGTGCTGAACTACGCCGAGGCGAACCACTTGTCGCTTTCGCACGTCGAATCGCTTTCCACTTACTCCGTGGAAGGTTTCATGCGCCTCGACCTGGCCACGCGCCGAAGCCTGGAGCTGACGCAAAACATGTCGGACGGCTCGCGCAAGTACACCCTTCTGAGCGTTTTGGACGACACCGTGACGCCCATGGGCTCGCGATTGCTTCGGAAATGGATCGAGCAACCGCTTCTGGACGTCGACGCCATCCGGCAACGGCACGGGGCCGTCGAGAAGTTTCTCGGCTCCCCGATGCAACGCGGAGACTTGCGCGAGGCTCTCAGCAAGATCAGCGACATGGAGCGCTTGGTTTCCAGGACGGCCGCCGGCCTGGCCGGCCCCCGCGATTTGGCCGCCCTCAAGGCCAGCCTCAAGGCGATTCCGGAGCTGATGCGGCCGCTCCGCGCGGTGGCCGTTGGAAGACTGGAGGAGATCCGAAGCGCCATTGCCGACCACGGCGAGCTGTGCGAATTGTTGGAGCGCGCCCTGGTCGACGACCCGCCGCACACCTTGCGCGACGGGGGCGTTTTCAAAGAGGGCTACGACCTGGAACTCGACGCTTTGCGCGAACTCTCCCGTAACGGCAAGCGGTTCATTGCCCAGCTTGAGCAAAAGGAACGGGAGCGGACCGGCATCCCGAACCTTAAGGTGGGCTTCAACTCCGTTTTCGGCTACTACCTCGAGGTTTCCAAGAGCCAAGTCGACCGCGTGCCCGACAATTACATCCGAAAACAGACCACGGCCAACGCCGAACGCTACATTACCGCCGAGCTGAAGGACCAAGAGTCGAAGGTTCTGGGAGCGCAGGAAAAGGCGGTCGCCCTCGAGTCCGACCTTTTCGCCAGGCTCCGCGTGCGCGTTGCCGACAGAGCGGGAGAACTGCTCAGGACGGCGCGGGCGCTGGCCGAACTCGACGTTTTCCTCGCGCTGGCCGAAACGTCCTCCAAGCGCGGCTACGTCAAACCGGAGGTCGTCGAAGAGGACGTGATCGAAATCGTTGCCGGCAGGCACCCGGTCGTGGAGGCGAACAGCGCTCAGTTCGTTCCGAACGACGTCTTCATCACCGGCCTGGAACCCGAAGAAGGACGGCCGAACCGGCTGATCATCCTCACCGGTCCGAACATGAGCGGCAAGTCGACCTACCTTAGGCAAACGGCGCTGATCGTGCTCATGGCCCAGATCGGCAGCTTCGTTCCCTGCCGCACCGCACGGATCGGGCTTTGCGACCGCATTTTCGCGAGGATCGGCGCCAAGGACGAGTTGGCTCTTGGGCAGAGCACGTTTATGGTGGAGATGGTCGAAAGCGCGAACATCCTGAATCACGCCACGCAACGGTCGTTGGTGATCCTCGACGAGGTCGGACGAGGCACCAGCACCTACGACGGTTTGGCGATTGCGTGGGCTATGGTCGAGCACCTGGCGGTAATCGGTGCCAAAACGATGTTCGCCACTCATTACCACCAGCTCAACGCGCTCAGCGATCAAATCCCCTCCGTCTCGAATTACCGTGTCAACGTCGAGGAGCTTGGCGACGACATTGTCTGGACGCACAAGGTGCTTCCCGGCGGAACGGACCGAAGCTATGGCATCCATGTGGCGCGAATGGCGGGCGTGCCTCCCTCTGTTCTTGCCCGCGCAACCGAGGTTTTGGCCGATCTCGAAAACACAACCCGGGCCCCATCGCCTGTCCAGACGTCCACCCGCACGCTCCAGCTTTCGCTGTTCGAAATGGAGCCGTCTCCGGTTGAGCAGGAGCTTCAAAAGCTTGATGTGAACAAGCTGACGCCGGTTCAGGCATTGATGCTTCTGGACGACTGGAAGCGCAAGTTCGGCAAATAGCTAGCGGGATTCGATGCGATAGGCGCCTAGGATGTTGACGCCGCACCGCTTCCGTCTCTGGCCGACGCCAAGCCTCTCGAAGCCGCACTTTTCGGCCACGCGGATCGACGCCCCGTTGTCTTGATGGACGACATACCAGAGGGTGCGCCCTTCGTGAGCCAGATCCGAGGCGATCTTGGCCAGCCTCCTCCCCCGATGGTCGGGTTCGGTATAGATGTCGCCGATTTGCAGGTCGCCCGACTTCATGAACGGAAATCGGAACCACCGGGGAAAACGTGCGAACGGTGGACGGCTTTCCCAGTCCGTGTATCGTGGACGATGTAGACGGCATAGCCTTTGTCGCGGAAGACGCGGAACAGCCAGAACAGCCACCAGATGGCATAGGGCATCAGGCGGAAGCCTTGGGGCCTGCAATGGCCAAGGGTCGGCCGCCATACCTCCAATTTGAAATCCGGACCGAGAGGGGGAATTGGTAGCCCAGTTACACCTTTTAGGCCGTAAAAGTAAAAAGCCATAAGAACGCGTGTATTAAAACCCAAACAGACCGGCTGGAATCTCAGATTACCCCATTGAAGTGAACTGGGATATACTCAGCTTTGCATGAAAGTATGGCTCGTCCAGCCGGCCGAACCCAGCCCCGTGGAAAAGGGAAACAACCGGCTATGGCGGACCGGCTTGACCGCCCAGCTTCTCGACCGTCTCGGCCACGAGGTCGTCTGGTTCGAATCGCGGTTCAGCCACGTCCACAAGGACTTCATCAAATCGGACAGCGACGTGGTTCGCATGTCCGATCGGTATGAGATTCGGCTTATCGACGCCCTCGGCTACCAAAAGCACATTTCGCTGGCCCGGCTGCGCGACCACCGCTATGTTTCCAAGCAACTGGCGTCTCAGATGCGCGCCTTGCCAAAGCCGGACATCATCGTGTCCTCCTTTCCCACCATCGAGTGCGCGGCCGAGGCGGTTCGCTATGCGCTGGAGGCGTCCGTGCCGATCGTCGTCGATGTTCGCGACCAATGGCCGGATCTGATGATAGATGCCGTGCCGAAGGTTTTGCGCCCGTTGGCCAAGCTGGCTTGCCTGAAGATGAGCAACGAGGCCAACTATGTGTTCCGCAACGCAACGGCCGTCACCGGCAACGCCCAGCAGGCGATGGAGTGGGGCGTCGCCAGGGCCGGGCGCAAGCCTGGGCCATTGGATCGGGCCTTCGTCATGGGCTATCAGCGGGCCGAATACAACGAAGCGGAGAGGGCTGCGGCACGGGAGGCGCTGGCAGAGAAAGGGGTCGATGCCGGGGGGGCGCGGTTCATTGTGGCTTACGGCGGGGCGATCGGCGAGACCGGCGACTTTGAAACGATCCTCGAAGCGGCAAAGGCGCTGGCCGGCAGCCACCCTGGCGTGCAGATCGTACTAGCCGGCGAAGGGGACGCACTGGCACGTCTGAGGAAACTGGCCGAAGGCGCTCCCAACGTTGTCTTCACGGGTTGGCTGAAGGCCGCCGAGATGAGCGAGCTACTGGCGTTGGCCTCGGTCGGCCTGGTGCCCTACAAGGTTCGGGCCAACTTCGAAGGGGGTATCACGAACAAGCCCGTCGAGAACCTGGCATCGGGACTTCCGCTCATTACCACTTTGAAGCGCGGCGCCCTGCACGACCTTCTGACTGCCAACCGTTGCGGCGAGTTCTACACCTGCGGTTCGATGGATGAGCTGGTTAGGGCCATCCGCAGCTTCGTGGACAACCCGTCGAAGCGTGAGGAAATGTCCCGCAGGGCCGTCGAGCTCTATGAGCGGGAGTTTCGGGCCGAAAAGGTTTACGGCGAGATGATCGAGCACTTCTGGAAGGTGGTGGAGGCTTACAAGAGCGGCTTCCGACGGTGAGCCCGCCCTTGGGATATACTGGCTTCCGGGTATGTTTGCCAAACGGTTGTTCGACATCGTTTTTTCCCTGATCGGTCTTATCGTCTTCTCGCCGCTCCTGCTGGCGATCGCCATCTGGATCAAGCTCGATTCCAAGGGGCCGGTGTTCTACCGGGGCAAGCGCACCGGCCTGCACGGCAAGCCCTTTCTCATCTACAAGTTCCGCTCGATGGTGTCCGACGCCGAGAAGAAGGGCGGCCCATCGACCAGCGACAGCGATTCCCGCATAACCCGTGCGGGGCGCTTCGTGCGCAAGTTCAAGCTTGACGAGCTTTCGCAGTTCATCAACGTTCTTCTCGGCGACATGAGCTTCGTCGGCCCGAGGCCCGAGGTTCAACAATACACCGACCAGTACACCGAAGAGGAGAAGGCCATCCTCAGCGTGCGGCCGGGGATCACGGACTGGGCAACGATCTGGAACTCGGACGAAGGCGCCGTGCTGGCCAAGTACGACGACCCCGACAAGGCCTACGAAGAGGTGATCCGCCCGACGAAGCTAAAGCTCCAGCTCTACTACGTCCACAACCGATCCCTCTGGATGGATTTCAAGCTCGTGGTGTACACAATCCTCCGCGTGATCAACCGGCGCTTTTACCCCAAGGAGCTCAGCGCCTATCCGAAGTTGCTCGACGATTGAAGGCGACCCTCGTCAGCCCTTCTTCCCGAACACCTCGATCTCGCTCAAAGACGACCAGCCGGTATCCTGCAGGCTGGTGATGCGAATGTATCGGGCAGCAGTCGGCCGGCACCCGTAATCCACCCAACGCACCGCGGGATCTGCAGGGGAGATGTCCCGGTCGTTGATCATGGCGATCGAGAAGGTCACGTTGAACTGCCGGTTCAGCTCCGACACGCCGGTTCGGAACGACGGGTCGTTCGAGGCCTCGATCTTGAAGCGCGGGAAAAACGAGCCGTGGCTTTCGGATTGCATGAGCCGAAGGCGCGCCACATCGCGCGGCTTTCCGAGGTCGAGCTGGAGAAAGCTGCCGGCCGGACTTGGGTTGACGCGCCACACGGATTTGGGATCCCCGTCCGTCAGTTTGCCGGCCTCCGCCGGATTCAGCACCGTTTCCACGGCGCAACCCCGCGCCAGGTTGTGCCAGTCCAACTCGCAGGGGCTGATCTGCGTCCTCAAGTCGAGCGTGTAACGATCCTTATAGCCTCTAGCGTAGGCCTTGTTCAACTCCATCACGTTGATGAACCGGTAGTCGGTCTGTCCGAAGGCATCTATCTTGAGAAGCAGCACGGTGTTCACGCCCACCACGTCGATCCGGCCGAAGGGGTTTTTCTTCAACAAGGTATGACCTGTAGCGGTCGTTACATCGCTATCCTCGCCCGAATCCTGGTCGGGCAGCTTCAGGACGCCGTCCTGCCCTGGGCGGAGGCCGCTCGCCACGACGTTCCTGTCGACGATCTGCAAATCGCTGAACTGCCAAATTTTGACCTCCGATCCAGGCATGGGAGTGCCGTCAGCCGCCAGCAACCGGACGCTGATCGACCGTGGCAAGTCATACTGCCACTCGCCGAAAAAGCCGTTCCGGTAGCGGGTGTTGGCGTTGTAGCCGATGATCGAGTGAGCCGAATAGAGGCCGGTGCCCTCGGTGTAGAAAGGGTTGGGGCGGGTGTCGTCGCCGCCCATCAAGCCAGGGTAAGCGTACATCGCCCCCCGCGTGATGTAGGTGGGGCCTCCGTCTTTGACTTTGCACTTGCCCCGCGGGTCGTTGGGCTCGGAGGGCTCGATGTTCGACCAGTACTGGTCGAAGTCGCCGAGCACCTGGTGGCTCGCCTCGTGCAAAAGCGAGGTCTCCAGAAGAATGCGCTGGGCCCTCATGAAGTTCTTAAGGTTATTGACGGCATCCGGGTTTTGCGCGTCCTTGCCCTTCACCCACTCGGTTCCCCACTCGCCGTCGAAATGGAAGTCGGGTTTGTCGTCCAGTCGATGGATGCCGCCGCCCAGACGGCCGTCGTCCACGATTTCGAAGTCGTCGAGGGTGACCCGCATGCGTGCGCCGTCCGGGGCCAGGCCGTCGAAGCGCGACTTGTCCAGGTACGTCTCGTTCCAGACGTTCTCGTGCCACTTGAGGTAGTCCTCGTAAGAATAGCTTCCGTAGGCGTTCAGGTACTGTTTTTGGAACGCGTAGGCTGACCGCTCGACCCAGTATTTCCAAGTTCGCGCCTTGCAGTACTTGCTCTGGGCGTTGTTGTTTTTCGTGATCTCCTCGATCTTTCCGGCCGGGTCGATTTCCAACTCCAACTTTTCGTCGCGAAGGTCGTCCAGCTCACCGGTCCAAGGACGTTTGATGGCGAGAGTCGTCGACTGCTCAGGGTCCAGGCGGACGGTCTTGGCTCCTCGCTCGATGACTTCCCCGTTGTAGCGCCAGACGTACTCCAATTGCCCAAAGTAGGTCTCGAAGCCAGAGTTCTTCACGTGTGCCGTGTAGGTCATCAGGTTGCCCTTGTTGGGAAACTTTTGGGTGTCGCCGTTCACCGGATACTTCATGATGCCGGGGTTGTCGTCGCGGTACGGCTTGCGCTCATAGGCCTTGACCCCGTCGTCGTGGTAGCGCAGATAACGGGGAGTTCGCTCGATGAAAGTCACGTTGAGGTCGACTCCCTTCTGCTCGCCCTCGGTAAGCAGGGGTTGGTAAGTCACCACGAGAGCAGGCCTTAAGTCCTTGACCATCTGGTCGGAGCTGTAGAAGTCGAGGCGTTTGTCGCCAGGGGCGACAATGGCCCACCCATAGTTCCGGTAATGTTTGCCGAACCAGAAGGCGACATCGTTAGTTATCCCTTCGCCCTCGATCGTCCAAGTGTTGGTCGCCTGAGTGTATCCCTCCGAGGTGAGTTGTTGGGCACTGGGCTTGGGCAGGCGGTCCAACGGGCCTGCGGCTCCGGGCGACTGCCACCTGACCGCGTTTGCCCTTGGGCTGCTCAAGGCCGCCCGGTGCGTTGCCGTCCAGTACATCGGCTCGCCGTCGGCGCCTCCGTCGCGCCACTCGCGGGTGACACGGAACACCTGAACCGGGACTCCTTCGGGGAACCGCCCAGGGACCGGGTGCAACACCAGCTTAGCGCTGAGGATTTTGCTGCCTCGCACGATCGCGCGGTTAAGCTGGCCGAACTGAAGCAGAATGACGTTTCCGCGCCCTAGCCGAAGGATTGGCGAAGCCCCAAAGTTGGCGTCAGGCAGGTCGGGGCTCAGGTAGGTGTCTGCCGAGTCCATGTAGGTGTAAGCCTTGTCGCTCCACTGGACCGGAAAATCGGCGTAGGGGTTGACAGTTTCGAAGCGCCGCAAGATGACGGTCTGCGTCTGCGGCGCCAATGCAACGGCGGCCAAAATCGTGAGCAGAGGCATAAGCCATTTTAATCGGTTTTCCTGTGCCTGTAAAGTGAGAGGCCCCCGCCCAAGGTTGGAAGCGGGGGCCTTTTCAAAACGGGCCAGGCAGGTTTTACTTGCGTCGGCGCTTGATCAAGGCGAGGACGCCCAGTCCGAGGACGGCCATAGTCGCCGGCTCAGGGACGGTCTCGACCTTGAGGTTCTTCGCGTCCATGAAGTCTTGGCCCTTTCCAGCCCAGTCGGTTCCATAGAATCGGATTTGGTTCACGGCGCCAATGTCGAACCCGCTGCCAGAGCTGTTGGTGTCGGTGTAAGTGTTCTTGGTCGAATCGTTCAGGAACACTTGAACGGTCTTCCAGTTCGGGTACTTGTCCGGGTCTGTCTTCATATTCGGGCCGTATATGATGCCAAAATCCCGATATCCCCGAAGAACGGTTCCCTCATAGGTGTAGAGGCGGAGAAACACTGGAGCGTCCCCGTAAGGGTTGGTGTTGTCTCCTCCCTGGAAGTAACGAAGGTCAATGCTGAGCACAGTCAGCGGGTCGGCGATGCTGATCGCACCGATCCCGGCTTTGACGAGGTCGATTCGCGGCGAGTAATACCAACTGCCACCTTTAAGGGACGAGCGGGCGAACTTGTCAGTCCCGTCATCGACAAAAGAGAGAGTCGCGTCCCCGGACTGCGAATAAATCGCATCCCCGAGCCCGATGTTGATCTGCTGGTCCAATTTGATGTCGACAAGAGTCGTTGCGAACGAAGGAACGGCTCCAATGCCTATCAACGAAGCCACGATGAATCGTTTCATAACCTAACACTCCTTAACGGGAACCCACTTAAGGGCAACGTCATGGGAAGGATTTCCCACTCGAGTTCATCATAAGGGGTTCCCAAGGAAGTGTCAATAGGTACTTTTACCAGGCCGGTTGCGGTTGCCGTTTTGCCAGCTGCTCCCGCAGAAACTTGTGCATTCGGTGCAACCTCGAGCGGATCGTGCCCACAGGCGAGCCGATGATAGCGGCAATGTCTTTGTGAGGCATCCCCTCCACGTCGGCGAGCGTCACCAGCAACCTCTGCTCTGGAGTCAAGAGGCTAAGCACCTGCTCCAACTCGTCGGAGTACGTTTTCTCCAGCAACGCCTTCTCAGGGCTCATCGTCTCATCGGGAATCTGGAAAGCCAGGGCGTCATCCTGGTCGGTACTCCACGTCGCATCGTAGGACACGGTTTGCACGCGCCGATTGCGCGACCGGCGCATATCGAGGAAAAGCCGAGTCACGATGCGGTAGATCCAGTTCTCAAAAGGCTTGTCGCCCTCGTAGTCCTCGAAGTTTCGGAAAGCACGAACAAAAGCCTCTTGAGTGAGGTCCTCGGCGTCGTTGGCGTTGCCGGAGAGACGATAGGCCAAGTTGTAGACCTTTCGATAGGTTGATGCCATCTTGATCGAGAAGGCCCGTTCGTCTTTGGGTGACAGTCGATTGTTGCTCAGTTTCATTGGGTCCCTCCCGCCGGGTTAACTTAGGTAACATTTGAGGTCTGACCAGGGTTCCCCCCGGTGCTTTTGACCTTCGAATCATCTTCGACAATTGTTAGACGCGCTTAGGCATTTCAAGGGTTCAGAGGCCTAGGCCTAAGGGTTGCACCTGCATAAGATTTCAAAGGCCCCGCCGAGTAAGCCAGCGGAGCCTTGAGGAGGCAACATGAACGATGATCAATAGACGGGCTTCTTCAACCAATCCTTGGGAATCGGTTTGAGGCCGCTCACGACCGCGATGAACTCCGGATGGCGCATCGCCGAAGTGCTTACCAGCAACTTTACCTTGCCCGAGGGGGTCTGGATGCGGACGACTTGAAGGTTCGGCAACTGCTCTCGGTTCTTCTTGGGAGCACGGAATTTCCAAGCGCCGGAGTGCCTGTGCCGAATGTGTTTTGCCGCATTCGCTTTTTTACCTGTAACTTGACAAATGTTTGCCATGATCGAACTACCTCGGCGACTTCCGTCGCGCAGCGAAAATGCATTGTACATGATCATCGGCAGTTTTTGCAAGCTCTTTCAGCGATTACGGCTCGGCGTTCGGCCGAGGCGGGCAGCAGGGGTTTCCCGCGTCGGCTTCAAGAACCGCCTCGACGCATCCGAAAAAGTCCATGACGCAAGGGACGCGCAATCTATAGAAAACCTGAAGGCCCGCCTTGCGATCCACTACAAGGCCAGCGTTTTTCAGCACGTTCAGGTGCTTGGAGACAGTCGAGACGTCGCTTCCGATGATTGCTTGAAGGTCGCTGACGCATGTCTCTTCACGGGCCAGCCGGTCCAGTATAATCAGCCGACTGGGATGCGCCAACGCCTTAATGATTTTCGCCCGTCTTTCGAAGTCCTTAGCCATGGGCCGAGTCTCCTTGGCAGTCCGTCGACCTCGTCAGCACGACAGCGACGCCAAACAGCAAAATCATAGCCCCAAAGGCCTGCCTCCCGCTGATCGGCTCGCCGAAAATCGGCCACGCGAGGGCAGCGGCGAAAACCGGTTCCAGCAAAGTGGCAACGCCCACAACGCTCGGCGCCATCCTCTTGAGCGACCAATTGAGGCTCGTGTGGCCGATTCCTTGAGCCAAAACGGCCATTGCTGCGGCCGAGGTCCAACCCATGGCGTTTTCTGGGACCAGGCTTGGCCAGTCGATCAACCAAGCGACACCCCACATCGAAGCTGCCGCGACCGTGTAAGTCCAAGACACGGTGCGCGCCGTGCCAATGCCCGTCTGGTAAGGCTTCACGATCAAAAGATAAACCGCAAAGGCCGCAGCTCCCGCAAGGGCCCAAAAGCATCCCAGAAAGGCCGATCCGCCGGGCTTCGTGCCGGTCTGAGCGCTGACCAATGCCAGCCCTGCCAAAGCCAACCCCAAGCCGGGCCAAAAGGCCCTTCCAGGAAACCTGCGCCACAATCCAATCTCGATCAGAACCGCCCAAACCGGGCACGACGCCACGAGCAAGGTGGAAACCGCGATCGAAATATGGTTCAAGGACGCGAACCACGTCGCGAAGTGCACTCCGAGAAAGACGCCGGCCGCGACGAGCTTCCAACAATGCTCGGGCCGCAGGTCCGGCTTGGGCCGTCGACTGGCCAACAAATAAGCGAACACAAGCGACGAACCGATCGTCAACCGCCATGCCGCCAAAGAGGTCGGTTGCATTCCCGCGTCGAGGCCGGCCCGCGCCAGCAATGCCGCCGAACCGATGGCGAACTGCCCCAAAACGATGACGGCGAGATCGGCCTTTCCGCTCATCGGCGGTCCAGCTTCAAGCGCAGGTGCGTCCAATTCAGCGCCAATTCGGCCGCCTCCGAGGCGCGACGGCCGAGCAAAGGCCCGACGTGGCTCGTTCCGGCCATGGCGAGGCTGTCGGCTCCGAGGTAGCGGCCCAACTTGGCGCTTTTGTCAGGCGGCACGTCCGTGTCCTTCTCGCCAATGAGAACCAGAACCGGGCAACTTGGCCTCTGGACTTCGATACCTCCTCGAAGCTCGTTCATCACCAGACCCGACTCGTCCCGCCACTTCTTCCACGCCCAGAGCACCGTCTTGCGATCGCTGTCCGGCATAGCGTCCTCGGTTTCCTTCAAAGGGCCGTTGGCCCAGCGCACAACCGGCGGGTACGGTTTGAATGGGGCGGGGTCGGCAATACCCTTTGGCAAAGCCGAGTTAATCAAAATCAAAGCGTCGGGCTTCAGTTTTTCGGCTGCCTTGAGGACCAAAACGCCGCCCATGCTCGCGCCGACCAGCAACAACGGCCTCTTGGCGCCCCTGGCCCAAGACTCGGTATGCTTGCGATAGTCGTCGAATGTGGTGGCGGCGAGACCTTGACGGCCGGGAAGCAGGTCCTTTGCGACCACTCGCCAACCCTTCGAGCGGAAAACCTTGGCCCAAAAATCGTACTCCCAGCCGCCGCCGCCCGCACCGTGCACCATCACCGCCGTCCCGGGGCTGGAAAGCGCGGCTCCCAAGATCAGAGGAATCCAGATGCTCATCAGCACCATTTTGACAGACTTGGGTTGGGGCGTCAAACGCGGCGCTTGCCGCGAATTACCAGCCATCCGCAAAAAAAGGACCGCCGCTGGAAAGGAGGCGGCGGTCTTTGCTAGCTTTGTGTGGGTCTTCAAAGGAGGACAGGCTGAATTCTAGGTTCCGGCCAAAGCGTGTTGCCCCGGTCGAACCACCGCGCGGCGGCCGGCCGCACGATAGTACATGTGCTCGTATTCATTCGAGCTTGGTCCCCAGCTGTAATCGCCGGTGAGGGCGTTGCGCACCAGAACGGACCACTTCTCCTTGAGCTGGTAGGCGGAATGGGCGCGCCGAAGGGCGTACAGCAGGTCGCTGGGCGACCGCTGGCTGAACACAAACCCGTTCTTGCCGTCGAACACGGTGTCGGCCAGCCCACCTGTCTTGCGAACAACGGGGATCGTCCCGTAACGCAAGGCGATCATCTGACCCAGCCCACACGGTTCAAAGGAGCTGGGCATCAAGAACATGTCGCAACCGCCGTAGATCCTTTGGGCAAGGTCGGCGTCGAACTTTTCCATGAATCGAAAATGGCTGGGATATTTCTTTTGAAGTTCGCGGTAATGGGCAGCCAAGTTTGGGTCGCCTAAGCCTTGGACCACGAGCTGACCGGGCATGGCAAACATCTCCGCCGCCGCCTCGATCATGAGGTCCATGCCTTTTTGGCTGCTCAAGCGGCTGACCACGCCGATCAAAGGCGCATTCTTGATCGGCTTCAGGTCCAATTCCTGGTAAAGCGCCTCCCGGCAAACGGCCTTGCCCTCCGGGTTCGCGGCGGAGAAGTGAGCGGGCAGCGCCGGGTCGGTTTCGGGATTGAAAACCTCGGTGTCGATCCCGTTCAAAATTCCGTTTAGCCGGCCGTGCTCGTCCAAGTAGCGCATCAGCCCCTCGAGCCGGCAGCCGAACTCGGGCGTTTGAATCTCCCGCGCGTAGGTCGGGCTGACGGTGTTCACCTGGTCCGAGTAGGCGCAGCCGGCCTTGAGGAAGTTCACCATGCCGTAGGTTTCGAGCTTCTCGTAAGTGAACAGGTCGCGGGACAGGCCGGCACGGTCCAAAACGGCAGGCCCGAACTCGCCCTGATAGGCCAAATTGTGAATCGTGAAAACCGAGGCGACGTGCGCCCAAGTGACGTCCTCCGACTCGCGCATCAGCACCGGAATCAGACCGGTGTGCCAGTCGTTGCAGTGGATGACGTCGGGAATCCAGTCCATTTGCTTCAGCGATTCGAGAACCGCACGGCTGAAAAACAGGTACTGGTCGACTCCGGGCAGGTAGACCCTTTCACTGCGGTCGGTCTCGGTGAACCACTCGTCGGTGCCGATCAGCCAGACGGGCACCTTGCCGTTCATGGTCTGAGAAACGTAAGCCCTCTTGTGCCAAGACGGGTTGATTTGAACGTGAAAATCGCTCAAGATGCGCTTGCATTGGTACGATGGGTCTTGCTCCACCATCCGGTAGGCGGGCATCGCGATCTTGACGTCGTGGCCCATCGCCTTCAAGGCCTGAGGCAAGGATCCTGCAACGTCGGCAAGCCCACCTACCTTGGCATAAGGCGAAACCTCGACCGATACGAACAGGATCTTCATCTTTTCCACCACACTTTTCGCCATCGTATTGATCTCCGCTTGGAGAGTCGCGCCTTGTCAACCATTAGGACGCCCATCCCACGCGCCCGGTTCTAGCCAGTCCTAGCTCAAGACGTGGATTCCACGATCCAGCCCGGAACATATCAGTGCAAATACCGGTGTCTCAATGGCGGTCTAGCATCGATTCTTGGCCAACGGCCTAGGATTTGACAGACCCTTTCCATGCGGATCCCCCGCAAAAATGGCTACCCGACCCCGCACCGATGGCAGTCGCCACGACGGTTCTCCATGGCGTTTTCTTAAGCAAGATAAGAATCTTGCTCGCAAAACCGCACAAGCCAGTATACATAGTCCAACGCCCTTTAGGTCTATACCCGCGCTTGTGGCATACCATCGGTCCGTCACCCGAAAGCAAACGATGAAATTGGACCTTATCAGCTTGCCTTCAACCGAAGTCCCGCGGCCTTCAGGTTTGAACCACAGCCTATCCGAAAATTGTCGAATCCTTAACAGAAAGGCTCGGCGCGAGCCCATGGGCACGCCACCTCTTGGAACCAGGCGACAAGTTCGGTTTGGTTAAAAGCTTCTCCATCCAGCGGAAGCCCAAAAGGATTGGAGTGCTTACGCACAAAAGCACGGTCCTTTTGCCCGCCGATCAAATGCAAGAACGCGATTGGCTAGACGGCAGGCAAAGACATGTTGATTCCCTGACTACTTGAATTGACCTCCTGACCGCATCGAGGAGCGGTAGCACGATCCCTCTCATCGCAACGGTTCGGATGCAGAAGGCCTCAGGCCTTCGCGTGCGTGCGCATCCAGGGACCTATCGGCGAGGGCCGTTTCGGCGTGATTGAAAAATGTGACGGAGTAGCAGACGACCACGCCCAACGAATTGCGCAACGGCCAAGCGCTTAAAACGAACGGGCGACAGTTGCCAAGGTAGTCGTGCAGTTCTGCAACTTGGAAGGCCGTCGGCCGTCTCGGAGCGACGATCGCCCGCATCCAGTCTTCATCCAACCTGAGCAAGTGAGACCTTTCGCCCGCAGGCGGCGGGTCGTATGTGTCCAGCCAGCCGTCCCCGTCGGCTTGAAGAATGCGCAGACCCTCCGGGTTTGCGCTGAGGACACGGCCCGATGGATCCACGGTCATTAGCCCCACCGGCGTATGCTTGAAAGACTGCGCCAACTTTTCATAACGATCCAGAAGGTCTTGGTGCTCGACCTTCAGACGGTCCAGTTCCTCGTGGTACGAGGCGATATCGAAGCACGCGCACAAGAATTCCCGAACGGACCCATCCTGGTTCAACGACAAAGGAGTGGCCACGGTGTTCCACGAAACGTAATCACCCTCCAAAGTTTTGACGCGGACGGCCAGTGTTTGGATGTCGCCGGGGCGCATGTGGGCGATCTGCGAAATGCGGGCCATCACCCGGCCGCGGTCATCCGGATGCACAAGGTCGAACACCGACCACCCCAGCGAACGAAGACGATCCGCGCCGTGCCCTAAAACATGCAGGGCAAAGCGATTCGCGTAAGTGATGCAACCCTCCTTGAAGTCCCAAACAAAGTACATGTTCGGGGAAAGCTCCAGCAACGACTTGAAGTAATCGAGCTCCTTTTGCAAGTGGCCGATTCGCTGAAGGTGGTTCGTGATATCAATCGCGACAGCCGATACGGGCCGCCCTCCGCCGGGCTGGCCTCGGTCCGAGATCGCGAAGACGTCGAAGGCAAACCCGCATATCCTGACCTGCTTCCGGTAAAAGCCCGTGGCATCGAGCCGACGCAACCCCTCCGTTCCAATGGCCGCCTGAACAAACGCATCCCATTCGCTGTTGGTCGGCGGCTTGCCCTGGTCTCCCACGTACTTGTGGGTGGCCCCGGATCCGCGGGTGAATCGGCCTTCGCTGTCAAGATGGAAAATGACAAAAGGCGCTTGCAGCTCCGACCACTGGCGCGAGCCGAATATCCTGGCGGATATGTGATCGCCCTCTCCTGGTTCTTGGCTCCCCGCGTTTTGAGAGGCAAAAAGAGCGATCGCCTCCGAACGCGAGCGCACCATGAGCTTCATTTTAATGCGATACCAGTATGTGGTCACCGTGCTTGTGGAAACCTTCAGCACGTGTGCGACTTGACGGTCTTTTTTACCTGAAGCCGCCAGACGCAAAACCTCGACTTCACGGTCCGTGAGCACTGTATGGATGTTTGACATTCGCCTTCGGTACCTTGTTAATAGTCATTATAGCCCGGTTTTTTGTCCGCCAGATCGATACAAGCTCCGGGCAAATCTTCCTGTTTTTATGATCAAAGTCGTTTGCCACGGTTCACCGAGCTTGAAAAGGCACCAACGGCCGGCCCTTCAAGCGCGTTTCACCTTCGCGAGGCGATACATAAGCCAAGGGGGCGTGACCACCGTAGTAAGCAGCAAGGCGATTACCGACGCGCTGTAGATGTTCACGGTCAAGATTCCGGACGCCAGACCGATGCTGGCAAAGATAAGCCCGACCTCGCCGCGCGGAAGCATGCCAACGCCCACCAGCACAGGGTCGATCCCTTTGGTTCGCGCCGCAAAACCGGCCAAAACCTTTGAGGGCACGGCTGCCGCAAACAGGGCCGCCGCCAGCGCCACCATATGCCAGTCGGAAAACAGCGAAAGCTGGATTTTCATGCCGACCATGACAAAGAAAACCGGCACGAACACGTCGGCTGCCGGCTTGATCCGGTCAAGCATGGGCACCTTTTCCTCGGTCGAAGAAAGAATCAGGCCGGCTCCAAACGCGCCGACAATGGTCGCAAGGCCAATCGCCGGCAAAGCGCCAAGGCCCGCCAAGGATAGGCAGAAAACGAAGGCGACGGCCGAAATGTTTCCACGGCTGCGCATCTTGCGAACAACACCCATCAGCCGGGGCGCCAGCAAGCGGCCCAGAACGACGGAGCCGACGAGAAAGACGACGGCCACCGCCAACTTAAGAACAGGGTTGCCCGGGTTTTCGCCCGGCTTTTCATACCCTAAGAGGACCGACAGAACAAGCAAACCGAGCACGTCGTCGATGACTGCCGCTCCAATCACCACCTGAGCGGCCTTTTCCCTCAGCACCTTGAGGTCACGGAACACGCGCGCGGTGATGCCAACGCTCGTGGCCGTGAAGACACCGCCGACAAAAAGGCTTTGCGGAAACGGGTAACCGAGCTGCATCATGAGCACAGTGCCGAAAAGGATCGGCAGAACAACGCCAATCACGGCTACCAGGGACGCCCGCATTCCAACACGCAACAGCATGGAGATTTCGCTGTCAAGTCCGACCTCGAATAGCAACAGCATCACGCCTAGCTCGGCTATGAAACCGATCTCCTCCGCTTTGGCGGCTTCTTGCACCCACGGCACGGCGCCGATCAACGCGCCGACTAGGATCTCGCCAAGCACGGACGGTTGCTTGAACCTCTCGCAAAGCTCCGACGCGGCTTTGGCGGCTACCAAAATGATGGCAAAGAGAAAGATGGAATTCAGAAACGAGCTGTGGCCTTCCATCGGTTACTTGAAGTAGGTTTCCCGGTCCATTTCGCACAGCTCGACACTGGCACCGGCTCCGTGCGGCTCCGCTTCTTGCCTGACCAACTCATGAAGCGCGGCCGCCATGGCGCGCCGAGTTTCAAGGTCTCGCCCGGACAGGATGCTGGCCTTCACATGAATGAACCCATTCGGCGCATTTTCGCCCATGGCGTAGGCATCCAGATGCAACTGATAAGCCTTCACAGATGCCGGGCTTACCGTTTCGAACTCGGAAAGGCGGGCCACCAGCTTCTTCAAAAGCCCGGCGGCGTCAACCCGGCCGCTCAAGTTGGGAGACACGCGAAGCTCGATGTGCGGCATAAGCAAAAGGCTACCCGACTCGCCATGCCGTTGACGATGCGCAGAAGTCTTGCGGTAAAAACCCTTTGATGCAAAACAGACTTCGGGGGTTTGCGGCTGTTGGCGCGGGCGTCTTTTGCGCGACGGGCTGGACCGGTCCGACTTCACTCAATTTCATTCCGATTGCCGAGGTCCTCAAGCACCGCGAGGTGCACCTCGAGCTCAATTCCGCCGTCATCGAACACCAAATCGACCCGACCGTGTACCACGCCTTGGCGATCCAGGCCGGCCTTTTCGACCGCATCGAGTTCGGCATCGACCTCGGCCTCGATCCGAAGGCTCACGCGATCTGGAACGCAAAAGTCCTCTTGGGCGGGACCCGAGACGGCAAAGCGGCCTTCGGCGCCGGGCTCTGGAACTGTGACGACGACTACGTCGAGCCGTACGCGGTCGCGTCTCACGATCTTAGCTGGGCTAGATGGCACCTGGGCTTCAGCCACGACGAAGTCACGAGGCTGATCGCCGGTGCGGACGGCCTAATCAGCAAGCACTTCAACTGGATGGCCGATTTCATGGGCGGTACCCGCGAGCAGATATGGCTGGGCCTTGGATTCAGCCACCCCGCTGTGAATGGACTGGGCGTTTCGCTAAGCCTCGGCGTTCCGCTGAATCGAAGCCAGGGTTGGCAGGGTTCGCTCGCCATTGGGTACGCGCGCCCACTTTAGCGCTATCGTTTTAATCGTTCGTTCGGGTACGTTTGAGACCATAGCCCGAGCTTTTGGCCCGGACTGAGGAGTGAACCATGGGACGTTATTTTCTCTTTGCGTTCTTGTCGACAGCTTTGATCAATCTGGTGTCCTGCGGCCAATCCGGTGCCGCCCCAGCCGTTGATGCGGCGCCCGTTTGAACACACGTCGGTCCTCGCAGAGGCGCAAACAACGGTTCCTGGAGGGTCCGACTGGCCTCAGTTCCGCGGTCCCAACGGGAACGGCATCTCTCCCGAGAAGGGCATTAACAAGACCTGGTCTTCCAGGCCGCCCAAGCTTCTGTGGACGGCACCCATGCACGACGACGGCTACGCGGGTCCCTCGTGCGCCGACGGCACCGTGTTCATCGTCGATCATCAGGGAAGCCAGGACGTCGTTCGGGCGATCAGCCTGGCCACGGGCAAAGACAAATGGACTTGCCGGTATGAAAACCCTGCCGGCAACAACTACGGGTTCTCAAAAGCCACGCCCGCTTACAGCGAAGGCAAACTCTACACACTCAGCCAGCTCGGCCTCCTCAACTGCCTCGACGCCAAGTCCGGCAAACTCATCTGGAGCCGAGACATCCAAAGCGACTTCGGCGGGCAAAAGCCCAAGTGGGACTATTCCGGTTCGCCCCTCGTGGACGGCAACAAAGTCATCGTGACGCCGGGAGGCCCCAATGCCGGAATCGTTGCCCTGGACAAGAACACCGGCAAGACAATCTGGCAAGGCGGATCGAACGCAGCGCCTGGATACTCCACCCCGTCGTCGCCACCGTTAACGACGTCAAGCAGTACGTCGTGATGTATGCCAAGGGCGTCATGGGAGTCGACGCCTCCACCGGCAAGCTTATTTGGTACGCACGCTGGCAGACCAGCTACGACGTGAACGCCGCCGACCCCATTGTCATCGGCAACTCCGTATTCGTCACCAGCGGATACGGACGGGGGTGCGGCTTGTTCGACATCAGCGGATCCTCGGTTTCCAAACGGTGGGAGAACAGGGCTATCCAAGCCCACTTCGCCAGTCCGGTCTATTACGACGGTTACATTTATGGAACTGGGGACCCTGGATTGCTCACGTGCCCGAACCCGAAAGACGGAAGGGTGATGTGGAGCCAACGAGGGTTTGAAAAGGGCGGAGCCATCGCCGTCGACGGCGCGCTCATCGGTTTGGACGGAGCCGGAAACGTGATCCTTTGCGAGATGAGCCCCAACGGCTACAAAGAGCTGGGACGGCTGAAGGCACCCCTCGGCGGACAAAGCTGGACCGCGCCGATCATCGCCCAGGGCAAGCTGATCATCCGCAACAAGAACCAAATCGGTTGCATCGACCTTCGCTAGCCCCCTGGCTCGTGGTTGGGCCCCGAGTTGAATCAGGCCGCCCATGGCAGACGGGACGGCCGCTTCGGCTGTGTGAACTGGCTAGAACCGTTCGGTGATCGACTTGCCTTGCATGAACAGCAACAGGTAGTCGCGTCCGCCGGCCTTCGAGTCGGTTCCCGACATGTTGAACCCGCCGAACGGCTGGACGTCGACCAGCGCTCCCGTGCACTTGCGGTTCAAATAAAGATTTCCAACGTGGAAGTCACGCCTGGCGATCTCGAGGTGCTCGCGAATGTTGCTGTAGAAGCCGCCGGTCAAGCCGAACTCGGTGCCGTTGGCGATCTCCATCAGGTCGTCGAAGTCCCTGCCCTTGACCACGGACACCACCGGGCCGAAGATCTCCTCCTGAGAGACTCGGGCGTTGCGGTCGAGGTCGGCGATCACCGTCGCGGGCACGAAGTAGCCGTCCGTGTCCGGAATCGGGCACTGGGCGACGAGGCGCCCCTCGCTCTTACCGATCTCAATGTAGTTCAGGATCGATTTCTGTGCCTTGGCGTCGATGACCGCGCCCATGTCGCAGTCGGCCTCGGAGGGAATGCCCACCTTCAGGTTCCGGGCCTTTTCGGCGACGCCGTTCAGCACCTCGTCGTAAACCTTCTCGTGGATCACCAGTCGCGAACCCGCCGAGCACTTCTGGCCTTGGAATCCGAAGGCGGCGGCCACCGAGTTGGCGATGGCGCTCTGCGTATCCGACGGGTAGTCGATCACCATGGCATCCTTTCCGCCCATCTCGAGGATGGTCCGCTTCAGCCAGATCTGGCCGGGCTGAACCTTCGATGCGACTTCAAAGATGTGCTGGCCGACCTCTTTCGAGCCGGTGAAGCTGATGAAGCGGCACAGCGGGTGCATGGTCAGCGTGTCGCCGACCTCGCCGCCGGGGCCCGGCACGAAGTTGACCACGCCTGCTGGAAGGCTGACCTCCTCCAACAGCTCCATGAACTTGGCGGCGATGATCGGCGAGGTGCTGGCCGGCTTCAGAACGACGGTGTTGCCCGTCACGAGCGCGGCGGTCGTCATGCCCACCATGATGGCAAGCGGGAAGTTCCAAGGCGGAATCACGACGCCGACGCCTAGCGGGATATAGCGCACCTCGGTCTCTTCGCCGGGATAGGGCGTCGTCGGGTGCGATCCCCCCAGGCGCATCATCTCGCGGGCATAGAACTCCATGAAGTCGATCGCCTCGCAGGTGTCGGCGTACGCCTCGATCCAGTTCTTGCTGACCTCGAACGACATCCACGCGGAGAACTCGTAGATGCGTCGGCGCATGATGGCGGCGGCCTTCAAAAGGTACCGTGCGCGCTCCTCCGGTGCCACCTTGCGCCATGACTTGAAGGTCTCGTGGGCGATCTTGACAGCCCGGTCGGCCAAATCGGCGTTGGCTGAGCTGACCTCGCCGACGATCTCGGAAGGCTTGGCCGGATTGACCGACTTGATGCGCCTTTCCGTCGCGATATGCTCGCCGCCTATGACGAGCGGATAATGCTTGCCAAGTTCCGATCGAACCTGGGCCAGGGCTTTCTTCATGGCCTCGGCTGGACCGGGCTGGGTGAAATCTACATAGGGTTCGTTCTTGAAAGGCATCAACGACATCGTTAAGCTCCTTGGGCCGCTGCAACTCAGCCGCCAACCTTCTAAAGTTACCTGAAACCTTGCCGGTTTAGCCTTTCGCCGGTCCTGGTCTCGCCTCGGAGCCGCCTCAATAGGCTTTGGCGAAGATCACCCGCCGTTGGCTTGGCTTTCCGGTTATCACGCATCGGCCCGGCTTCTCGTCCTCGGGATCGAAGGGGGTGTGCGGAATGCATCGGATCGTCGCCTTGGTCTTTTCGGAGATGAGCCGCTCCGTCTCGCTGGTGCCGTCCCAGTGCGCCAAAACAAAGCCCGGGCCGCCTTCGCCTTCGAACGTCTTGTCGAACTCCTCCCAAGTGTCCACGCGCTTGACGTTGGCGTCCCGCATCGCTTTCGCTTTTTCGAACATGCGGGCCTGCATGCCGTTCAGAATGGCGGGCATGTCGTTGACCATTGCCTCGAGGGGCATGGACGATTTGTCGCCCGTGTCGCGCAAAGCCACTACGCACGATCGGTTCTCGAGGTCGCGCGGGCCAAGCTCGATCCGCACGCAAGCGCCCTTCAACTCCCAGTCGTTAAATTTGAAGCCCGGCGACTCCTTGTCGCGCTTGTCAACCGTGACCCGAATGCCCTTGTCGCGCAAGAGACCGGCCAGCCTGTCGCTCTCGGCATAGGTTAAAGCGCGCGAGGCATCGTCGCGGGCAATTGGAACGAACACAACCTGAATCGGAGCCAGCTTCGGCGGAAGCACTAGGCCCTTGTCGTCGGAATGCGCCATCACAAGAGTGCCGATCAGGCGTGTGGACACCCCCCACGAAGTCGCATATACATACTCCAGTTTGCCTTCCGCGCTCTGGAAGGTCACGTCGAACGCCTTGGCGAAGTTCTGGCCCAAATGGTGCGAGGTTCCCGCCTGGATCGCGCGCAGGTCTTGCGTCATCGCCTCGATACAGTAGGTGTGGTCGGCTCCGGCGAACTTCTCCACCTCGGTCTTGACCCCGCATACCACCGGCACGGCCATCCAGTCTTCGGCGAAGGACCGATAGACGTCGAGAATCTTCAGACATTCTTCTTCGGCCTCTTCATAGGTGGCGTGGGCGGTGTGACCCTCTTGCCAAAGGAACTCGCGGGTGCGGAGGAACAGGCGGGCGCGCATCTCCCAGCGCACGATGTTGGCCCACTGGTTGATCAGCAGAGGCAGGTCGCGGTAGCTCTGTATCCACTTCTTATAGGCGTTCCAGATCACCGTTTCGCTGGTCGGACGGATGATCAGTTCCTCTTCAAGCTTCGAGTCGGGGTCGGCAATCAACCCCTTTCCCTCGGGATCCATCTTCAGGCGGTAGTGCGTGACGACGGCGCATTCCTTGGCAAAGCCCTCGACGTGCTCGGCCTCGCGCGAGAGAAACGATTTAGGGATGAACATAGGGAAGTAGGCGTTGACGTGCCCGGTCGCCTTGAACATGTCGTCCAGGGCGCGCTGCATGTTTTCCCAGAGCGCGTAGCCGTGCGGTTTGATGACCATGCAACCGGCGACCGCCGAATGCTCGGCCAATCCGGCGCGCACAACCAGCTCGTTGTACCATTCGCTATAGTTCTCGCTTCGCGAGGGGATGCCTTGTTTGCTGCTCACGGGCTAGAGTTTGGCACATCGCGGTCAATGCAGGCACTTCAACCGGCAAGGCGGCGCCAGTCCGAACCCATTCGCAAGAGCAGGCGATAGGGGCTTTCCAGCTCAAGAACCTGCTGGAAGCACGGTTCCCTCCAGGTCTTGTGTCTTCCGCTTTGGGACGCGGCCGTTGCTCCGCCCGTCAACACCAATCCTTGCATGCCGATCGGTTAAGACCCGGTCCCGTGGCACGACTTGCCAGAAGGCCCGGGACTCTTTCCATAACCGTGCCTGCTTTCACGAATTGTTAATCATCTGAGATATTACATTAACGATACCTTAAAGGACATCGCGTATATTTCCGATGACAGTCGAGTTTGTCCTTTGGCCGCTTTTCTTCAGGCCCTGGGCAAGACAAAAGGAGGAAACCATGAAGAAAGCCTTCACGCTGATCGAGCTCCTCGTCGTTATCGCGATCATAGCCATTCTCGCCGCGATTCTTTTCCCTGTTTTCGCCCAAGCCAAGGCAAGCGCCAAGAAATCGTCGGCCATTAGCAATCAAAAGCAAATCGGCCTGGCGATCATCCAGTACTGCGCCGACAACGACGACGTCTACCCGCGCAACGACGACTGCGTTTTGAACAGCAGCCTGAACGCGAGCAAGAACAACCAGCCTCCCGGTACCGACCCGCAGCTCTTCTGCCAGTACTCCGGATACAACTTCTCTTTCCGGATGAACCACTTCTCGTGGCAAAAGTGGGTTCTTCCGTACATGAAGAACGTCGACATCTTCATCCATCCGGGCAAGGGAATCCTCGACGCGGCCGACAGCAATGGAAAGAAGCAGTGGAGCGACCACGGGCAGATCGCCGGCAGCTTTGCGATCAATACCGCCCTTACCGGCGCGCTGAACACCGGCGACATTCCCATGGCCACCCGCCGCGTTTTCCGCAATTCCTATATCGGCGGCGTGCAATCCGCTCTTCCGAACGTGGCCGCAACCGCCCTGGTGCTCGAATCGGTCAACCCGACTTCGGGCATGTGGCCCGGTGCCATCTTGGACGGCGAGTTCAACAACTACACGGTGACGTATTATCCGTTCGCCGTTCGCGAAACGATCGTCAACGACTTCTACGGCAAGGCCTCCCGCGGCCTGCCCTGCGACGGCGTGCCGGTCGGAAACCCCACCAACCCGCTGATCTTCGGGGGAGGTCTCACCGTGAGCTTTGCGGACGGCAGCGCCAAGTTCATGCAGACCGGAAAAATCATCGCCTCGACCCCGACCATCGCGGAGTACAGCCCCGGCATGACGCCGAGTTGCTACATCGCGGGTTCGAACGCCCGGATCGGCGCGACGGTCAACCTGAACATCAACTACCCGTTCTGGGGGCTCGGACAGTAATGCTGGCGGCGCGTTCAGCCGTCCTGATCCTTTTGGCATGCGTTGTCTTGGCGGGATGTTCCAGCGGCCCCAGCCAGGACGTCATCCAAAAGGAGTACGACGCGCGGAAGGCTTACGTCAAGGAGCACCCCGAGCTGGGGGACTGACCCGCCGTAAGCCTCTGGCAAACCGAGACTGGGGGGCGCGGCCAAGGTCGCATGTTGCGAGCGCGCCCCCGTCTTATCGTGTTCGCCGAGTTGCGTCTGGCCAGCTTGGCTTAGAAGTCCGTGGCGCTGACGAAGTTCCAGTCCTCCACCACGATCGGCGGGAACAGGCTCGGCATCAATTCCACGTCGGCGCATGAACCGGGTTTGCCGATGTCGGTCGCCCGCGCCAGCATGCCCAGGCAGGTGTCGTTGAAGCGCATGTTCTTCACGCCGCACTTGACCTTGCCGTCCTCGATCAGGAACGTGCCGTCGCGGGTCATGCCGGTCACCAGCGTCTCGTCGTCCTTCACCGAACGCACATACCAAAAGTGAGTCACCAAAATTCCGCGCTCGACCGTTGCGATCAGGTCGCTTGCGGTCTTGTCGGTGCCCGCCATGATGGTCGTTCCCGGATGGGGGATCGGCTCGACGCCGCTCTGTTTCGCTGTCCAACGGTCCCACCATAGCTGGTTGAAGACTCCCCGATCGATCCAGGTTGTCTTCGCCCGGGGCAAGCCCTCTGCGGTAAAGGGACAGCTCGGCAACCGCGGGTCGGCCGGGTCGGAATAGATCGTGATGGCGTCGTCCGCCAGCTTTTGGCCTAGCTTGTCCGATAGGTAGGTGAGGCCCTCCTTGGTGGTCCGGGCGTTGGCCCACCAGATGAGGTATTCGGCCAGGTGGCCCGTCGCCGCCGGCATAAGAACCACTTTATACTTCCCTGGCTCAACGGCGATCGGATGTTTGGAGTCAAGAGCCTGTTTCACCGCCGCATTGGCCAGTTCGCAGGCGTTGATTCGCGCGATATCGACCGTCACGTCGCGGGCCCATCCGGTGCTGTCCGGAGCCGTGACCGTGCATCCGACCTGGGCGTCTGTTCTCGGATGGTAGGCGAAGAGACCGTTGTTGGTCATCACGCAGGCGGCCGACTCGCTGACCTCGACCGTGCCGGCCAGCCTCAGCCCCGCGTCGGCGGCGGGCTTGATCAGCTCTAGAGCCAGCTTCGCACGCCCCTCGGCATCCAAGTTCGCCGTCGACTCGAAGTGGGCCTTCACGGGAACGTAGGTTTGGGGGCCGAGCGACGGCAGAAACTCGGGATCGACAGGGGACACTTGGGCCACCTCTTCCGCACGCTTGACCATCGCCTGAAGCGATTCGTCATCGATCGCATCGCACCCGGCTGAGCCCTTCTTGCCACCGAACGACACGCTGACCGAGACCTCGCGGCGTTCGGTAAACACATTCAGAACGATCGCGTTGTTGGCGATGCGGGTCAGAGCCTCCCGGGTATGGCCGATGTTCACGACCACGTCGTCCGCCGACGACATCTTAAGCACCTTTTCGCCAATCTGTCTTGCCTCTTTTTCGCTGAGCAACATCACTCACCCCTCCCCACTTCAATGTTTCGGAACCGGCTGGTCGAAGAATAGTGCGACATGAAGCCGACTTGACCGGGCTGGCCCTTTCCGCAGTTGAGAACGCCGATGGCGCGCCAGTCCTCAGGCCCGCAAATCGCATCGCAGGCGTTCCAGAACTCGGGCGTGTTGCTGCGGTACACCACGTTTTTCAGCAAAGCGACCTTCTTGCCGTTCTTGATTCGCCAGAACATGTCGCCGCCGAACTGGAAGTTGAGTCTTTGCTGGTCGATCGACCACGTCCCCGCGCCTTCGATGTAAATGCCGTCCTTCGTGTCGGCGATCAGTTCTTCCGGCGTGCCCGACTTGCCCGGCATGATACCGATGTTCGGAATGCGTACGATCGGAGCGCTATGCCAGCCGTCCGCCCGGTTGGTGCCGTGGGAGCGCTTCGCGCCGATCTTGGGGGCCACCTCGCGGCTCGTTCCGTAATCGACCAGGATCCCTTCGCGCACGATGTCCCACTTCTGTCCTTCCACGCCGTCGTCATCGGCGCCGGTGGTCGCCAGGTATTCCGGAGTGGTGTTGTCCGCAACCACGTTCACGATCTTGCTTCCATACTGGAACTTGCCCATTTTATCGACGGTTGCGAACGAAGTCCCGGCATAGTCGGCCTCATAGCCCAGAACGCGGTCCAGCTCCGTGGCGTGGCCGATGCTTTCGTGGATGGTCAGGTGAAGGTGTTCGGGATCGAGGATCAGGTCCATCCGCCCTTCGGGAGCCGATTCGGCGAATAGCTTCATCTTGGCCTCTTGAGCCACTCGCTCGGCGTTACCCGGGAAGTCGTGGTTGAGGATGTGCTCCCAGCCGGCATGCATGCCGTAGGCCTGGTAGGCGCGGGACTGCCGCTCACCGTTTCCGACGGCTTGGCACTGGATGACGCCGCTCGTTATCAACCGGTCGCGGTAGATATCCGAGCCTTCGGTGCTCATATAGAGCTGGTCCTGCTTGAGCTGCGAGATATAGCCGATGGCCAGCCGAACCTCAGGCACCTTTTTCATCGTTTCGGTGGCCTGTAAAAGCATCGCCGTCTTCTCTTCGACGGGGATGCTGAACGGATCGATTTGCCTTGGGGTGATATGCGTGATGATGTGGGGCGGCTCCTCGGCGAGCACCACCGGATCGTTGTTGACCATCGCGCTGGCCTTGGCGATTTGCGCCGCCTGAAGGGCGATGGCCCGCACCGAGTCGGGTGTCAACACCGCCGAGCTGGCAAACCCCCATGCTCCCTTCGCCAAACAACGCACACCGAAACCAACTGTCGAGCTGTCATCGACCGAGTGGATGCGCTCGTTGCGGGCGAACAACCGCTGCCCGCGCGCACCCATGATTCTGACGTCGGCGTACTCGGCACCTGCAGCCTTTGCCGTTTCAAGCGCCAAATGCGCCAGCTCACGCCAGAGTTTTGCTTGTTCGTGCATCCAGATTCCTCCTTGAATTCCCTATTCGCCGCGGAGGTTCGGATTCCTATGCGGTCCTTCAATTCAGTAACTCCTCCCCTTGCCTCAGCAGGGGGAGTACGCCCAAGGCGCAAGCCTTGGGCAGAAGGGGGTCCACCAAAACCGGCTACTTCTTCGAGATCGGGTCCGGGGCTTGGTCGGCCGGAATGTGAGGCGCGCCGTCGATCCAGCGAGGGCCTCGCGGGGCCACGTACTTCACCGCGTTCTTCAGAATGAGCTTGACCTCCTTTTGGTAGTAGATCGGGTAGGTCTCGTGGCCGGGTTGGAAGTAGAAAATCCGACCGGCGCCGCGGTAGAACACGCAACCGGAACGGAACACGTCGCCACCCTCGAAGTGGCCGATCAGGATCGACTCGTTGGGCTCGGGAATGCCGAACGGCTCGCCGTACATCTCCTCCATCGGGATTTCGAAGTACCGGCCCTCGATTCCCTGCACGATCGGGTGCGAGGGGTTCAGGATCCAAAGCCGCTCCCGCTCGTCGGCCTCGCGCCAGCAAAGCGAGCACGTCGTGCCCATTAGCCATTTGAAGATCTTGCTATAGTGGCCCGAGTGGAGGACGATCAAGCCCATCCCCTCGAGCACACGCGTCTTGACCTTCTGAACGATGTGGTCGTCCACCTGCGCATGGGCCATATGCCCCCACCAGGTCATCACGTCCGTGTCGGCCAACACCTCGTCGGTCAGGCCGTGCTCGGGCATGTCAAGGGTGGCGGTGCGCACTTCGAACGCCGGGTCCTCCTTCAGACCGTCGGCAATCGCGTTATGCATGCCGTTCGGATAGATCTTGGCGACCGCAGGGTGTTCTCTTTCGTGGACGTTTTCGCCCCAAACAGTGACTCTTATTTTGTCTGACATAGCTACTCCTACTTTTGAAGCGCGGCGCACTTCTGGTCAAGATTACCAAAACGCCTCCGGGAAAGTCATGGCGCCAAAACTACAAATATGACATTCGAGTATAAGATTGCATAAATTGGCCCTCGCGCGTCCGGCTTGGCCGCAACGAGGCGGCAAGCAAACTCTTGCTCATTGGGCGACAAGAAAAGCCTGTTGGCAACGATGCTTGGCACAATCCCGCACATCACGCTGTACACTAACCAAAATGCATTCGAACATCCGAACGAACCGAGCGATCGCCTTGGCACTGGCTTGCGTGGGTCTGGCGCTCGGTCCCTCGTGCCAAAAGACGGAACCGGTCAAGATCGGTTTTGTGGCCACCCTGACCGGCCGCGACGCCGAACTGGGAACGGATTGCCGGGACGGCGCGCTCTTGGCCGTCGAGGACGCCAACCTCGAGGGGGGCGTCGAAGGACGACCTGTCGAGTTGCTGATTCGGGACGACAAGCAAGACTGGTCCAAGGCAGTCGAAGCGGACCAGGAGCTGGCCCGTTTAGGTTGCCAGGTCATTGTCGGGCACATGACCTCGAGCATGTGCGAAGCGGCCATGCCCTGGCTGAGCACCTCCGGCATCGCCATGATCAGCCCCACCGCCACCAGCGAGGAGTTTTCAGGACGGAAAGACCACTTCTACCGCACCTATACGTCGACCGAAAGCCTGGCCAGTGTGCAGGCCTCGTAGGCCGCCCAAAAGCTTAACTGCAAAACCGCCGCCTTGGTGTTCGACGACCGTAACCGCGCCCACACTCAGTTCTGGGCCGATACTTTCAAGCGGCATTTCAAGAAGTCCGACGGCCGCGTCGCAGGCGAGGTTAAGTTCAACAGTAAAGAGCCTGTTGATTTTCGAAGGATCGCCCGACAGGTTCGAGGTTTCGACCCAGACATCGTTCTCGTGCTGGCGAACGCCCTCGATGCCGCGATGGTCTGCCAGCACCTGCGCACCGTCGGCGTCAAGGGCCGACTCGCCGGCAGCGAATGGGCCGTCACCAAGGAGCTTCGCCGACTCGGCGGCAAGAGCATTCATGGCTTTCTGATCGCATGCAATTACCCGTACGGATGCCAGAAAAGCGCCTGCCTATCCTTCATGGAGCGGTTCCGTTCGCGTTTCGGCCGGGATCGCACGGGCCTTTCCTGGCACGGTTACAACGCGACCTCCGTGGCGGTTCAAGCCATGAGGCTGGCCATCCGGAACAAACAGGACGTGAACAAGGTCCTTCAACAACCCCGCCGGTACAAGGGGGCCACCTCCGAAATCGCGCTCGATGCTTATGGGGACGAGCATCTGCCCGTGGTTATCGCCGAGGTCGACGGCGACGGGCTTAGGACAGTGTTTTCCGATTGAAATGAGATTGCGAATCCTGACCATCCTGAACACCTTGCTGGTCGTTGCGGCGGTTGGACCCATCGTCGCAGCGGCGTTCATCGCCTATTTTTTGTTCACCGGACGGTCCTTGGATATGGCCAGCCGCAGGCTGGAGGCAGTTTCCGTTTATCTGGCCAGCACCGCCTCCGAACAGCTCGAATCGGTGTCGCGAATGGTCTCGAGTGCCGCCAAGATCGTCGCCAAGCATCCCAACGAAGCGCCGCTCGCCTTGCAAGCAGCGATCGAATCCGACGACAAGCTTCGGCTCATTTTCGTTCTCAACCCGGACTTGAAGTCCGAATCGGTTTCTTTTTCCTCCAAACTGCCAGTCCAAGCCGGCAACTACTTGGGGCTGGACTTCTCCTCGGACGTCGCCGCCGTAAAAGCCAAAGAGACGGGGCAACCTTCTTGGTCGCCTTCTTACCTGTCGTCCGACGGGACGCCCGTAATTTCGCTTGCCGTCCCGACTGGCCCGAAGATGTTGCTGGCACAAGTCGATCTTTCCATTCTGGAAAAAATCCCATACGCCTCGCTCCGAGTTTCCGGGTTTTCAGGCGGCCGTGGTGGACGGCCAAGGAATCGCCGTTTACTCGACGATCCCCGAGGTCGCCGAGCAACGGCAAAACCTTTGGTCGAGCGCCGCCGTTCAAAATGCGCTCAAGAAGTTTAGCGGTTCGGTGCAGGAACGCATCGTGGGAACTGATTGCCTGGTCGGCTACTCTTCGATTCCGCACACCAAGTGGGCCATCCTGGTTTGGGAGCCACGGGCCAGTGTGCTGGCGAGAAACTTGCAAACCATCCGCCTGATGACCATTTTGGCCTTTCTTGCCGTCGTGGCCGCCACGGGCTTTTCTTTCTTGGCTTCGAAACGCTTGATCCGCCCGCTGAACCGCGTCATTTCGGCAACCGAGCGAATCGCCAGGGGCGAACCTGCAGAACCTCCCGAACGCTCGAAGATCGTCGAGATCGGCCAGCTTGCCGATGCGGTGCACCGTATGGGGCTCGCCATCCACGACAGACAAACCAAGCTGATGGAGACCAACGAGGCCCTGCGCGAAAGCGAGCGCAAGTACCGGAACTTTTTGGACACCGCGCAAGAGGCGATTTGGGCTTTCGGCGCGGACACCTTGACGTCCTACGTGAACCCTGCGCTGTGCCGGCTGCTCGGCTACTCGGCCTCCGAAATGATTGGCCGCAAATCAGATGATTTCATTGCCCCGGAAGAGCTCGAAGAGCACCGCTCTTGCGTCAAAGAGCGCATTTGCCTCGAGATGGGCAACTACCAGAGGACATTTGTCGCCAAAGACAGGCGCAAGGTTTACTGCCACGTTTTGGCATCGCCCATCGTGGACGGCCAAGGCCGCTTCGCTGGCGTGATCGCCACGATGACAGACATCACCGCCCAACTCGAGCAAGAAGTGGAGAGGCGCCGGCACGAGGCGCGCGTTAAGGAACTTTTGGAGCGGTTGCAACATCAGTTCGACGCCATGCCCATCGTTTGCTTCTCCTTGAGCCCTGAATACTTACTCGTCGACGTGAATCCGGCAGGCGAAAAGTTGTTCGGCATTGTCAAATCCAAAGCCGTCGGCGACAAACTGCCCGGTTGGTTCGCCAACCCGGAGCAACGAACGCACTTTCTTCGATGGCTTGAGGATGGCTCGGTCTCCGGGCCGACCCTTTTCACCCACTGCATCGGCAACACGGAAGTGCACTACGAGTGGCACAAGTCCGTCATGAAGAACGCTTTCGGCCAAACAATCGGCACTCTGGCGATGGCCCTGAACGTCACGGAGAAGCAGGAGGCCGAAAAGAAACTGCATCAGTTCAACTTGGAACTGGAGCAAATGGTGGCCAAAAGAACACGCGAACTGGAAGAGTCGAACCGGGAATTGGAGTCGTTTTCTTACTCTGTGTCCCACGACCTCAGGGCGCCTTTGCGCGCGATCGACGGCTTTGCATCCATGCTTTGCGAGGACTACCAGGCCTGTCTGCCCGAAGAAGCCCTCAAGCATCTTCAACGGATTCGGCTCAACGCGCAGCGGATGGGCGACCTTATCACCGACCTCCTGACGCTCTCGCGACTGGGCCGTAAGGCGTTGAAGATCGAGGAAGTCGATTTGACGGCGACAGCCCACGAGGTCTGGCGAGAGCTCTCGACGGAGATGGACACCGCTCATTTCGAGTTCCTTGTGGAACCGAACATGCGGACGACGGCCGACCTTTCGCTCATGAAGCAAGTGCTTCACAATTTGCTTTCCAATGCCGTCAAGTACTCTTCGGAGCGTCCGTCGCCGAAAATCCGAGTCGGCTCCTTCCATCAGAATGGCAATCCTGGCTTTTTCGTCGAGGACAACGGCGTTGGTTTCGACATGGCGTATGCGCCGAAGATCTTCGAGGTTTTCCAGCGCGCCCATCCGAGCCAGAAGTACGAGGGCACGGGTGTGGGGTTGGCGATCGTTCACCGCATCATCAGCAAGCACAAGGGCCATATTTGGGTGCGTTCGGCTCCAGACGTGGGCACGGCGTTCTCCTTCACGGTCGGCCAAGGCGCGAGGTGAGCGGTCTTGGAGGAACCAGGCTTCGAGCCGACATCAAATCGAACGCTCCGGGCTGTTTTCCATTCGTCGGCTTGCCGCGGCCGTTTTTCAGCTTGACGCGCCCGCTTGCCCAAGCTCCAGATCAAGGGAACCGCGTCGGCATTGGGGCGGCCCGAGGCACTATCTACTGTCGCTCTCCAAAACAAAGCAGGATTCGTCTGTTGGCACGGAGAAGCCCACTCTTAAGTTGTGAACTAGCGCATCGGGCCGGTATCGCGGCGACGGCGCGCCCCCGGATTGTTGCGAGCTCGGGTTTGGCGTGACAAAGGAGACCTATGACAACAATCACCCTTCTTTCCTCACTTCTTGTTTGGTTCTGCTTGATGTCCGGCGGTTGCTCGAAGCCACCCGCGCCGAAAGTACCCATGGTGAACCCCCCAGCCGTAGGCTCGAGCTCAGACCTTGGAGACCTCAAAAGCTTTTTGGCCGGAAGGTGGGGCGTGGAAATCTACTTGGACCCCTCGAAATACGGTCAGTTGCCGGGCATGGATGCCGTCGTCAAGGACCTTAGGCAAAGCACAAAGGACCAAAAGATCGAGGACGTCTTCAGCTTCAAAGAAGACGGCACGTTCCGAATGTCGGGGGACACTTGGAGCGAGCAAGGGGTCTCAATCGCTCTTTCCTAGGACAAGCTCGGTGGGAAGCCGTTCCAGGAAAGGATGTCGGAGATCGCCAAGGCGTCCGAGTCGGGAACCCAAGGGGCTCTGTATTCAGCCGAAGCCGCCGACCGCTTGAGCGCCAAGCTTAGGGCCTTACGCCAGCTTCGGCTGAACGAGCACAAGACGTTCCTAATTTTCCAAGAAACTGGAACGATTGGCGGCGTCGAGGACAACGGTTTTCGTCTGGTTCGTCTCGAAAAGAAACCGAATTAGCTAGGCCAGAAGCACCCGCTCGGCCAAGATGAGTGCGACGAAGTCATCGATGGGTTCAGGCGGCGTTTGAAGGGTCGCGGGCAGGAAACGTCTGAGCCCGCGGCGCGGGTTGTGTTCCCAGTAACGCTCCCGGGCCTGCAACGATGTGTCCTTTTCGTCCACCACCAAGATGTTCAGGCCAACACGGGTCTCGCGGAGATCGTCGATGATGCGCCTGGACCCGGTGCCGGAACCGATCACCAGAAGGTCGACCTTCGTTTGGGCGACGGCCTCGCTCACGACGTCCGTCAAGCTCTCTGTCGGCGCGATCCTCCGCCAAACCAGCTCGATCTTCGAGTCGGCCCCTCGGCGCACCAGGGCCAATCCGCACTTCGATGTGCCGGGATCGATTGCCAATACCACTTTTTCGCTCATTTGACTTACCTTACGACGAACTTAAGCTTCAATTCGTCGGCTGCCCGCGTGTCGGAAGCGGCCAAAACCCTCAACTTGACCCGCCGGTTGGTTTCCCGAATTTGCTTGACCAGCGCGAGCAAGTCTTCCGTCGGAACCGTGCCAAAAGCGTTCTCGCGGCCTGCGACGGGAATCATCTTGTCGCTTTGCGCTTGGGCCGTGACCTTGGTCTGGATGAAGTCGCTGATTTGTTTGACGATGTCTTCACCTGTCTTGGTGCCGTCGATAGGTCCCTCGGCGATGGTCTGTCCGGCTGTATAGACCAGCGGATTGCGATAGCCCTTTACGGTCAGGCGGACCCACTCGCCTTTGAAGGTGTTGAAGCTGGAATAGGCGATCAGAACGAAATGCTCGCTTCTATTTGCGATCGAATCGATGATCTGCTTCTGCTGAGCCTCGACGCTCAGGGTGCCCTTGTCGGTGACCAGGGGCCACATGTCGGCCGACTGGTGCTTCTGGTCGGCCGCAGCGCCACGCACCTCGGCGGCGATGCGCGCCGTGCGCAACAAGGAGGCCAACGCCGAGCGGCTTTCCATGATGGATTGGTTCGGCAGGATGGGAAGGCGATTGATCTCTTCGCCGAAACTGAAGATCATCGGCTTGAACCGGGACGCGTCGACGTTCTGCTCCAGCTTCGCTTCGGCCAGCCGCAGACGGTACGACAGTTCTTCGAGCTGCGCGGCCTTGTCCGCGATCTCCTTGTTCAGCCTTTCCGAGGTGGACACCAGGTCGCCCTGCGCAGCGAAAAGCTGGGATTGCACGCTGTCGCGGTCCTGCTTCAGTTGCTCGATCTCGGCGTTCAGGCCGGCCAATTCCTTTTCAAGCCGCTGGTTCTCTTTGTTCAGTTCCGCATTGTGCTGATCCCTAAGGGAGATCTCCTTGTCCAAAGTGTCGCTGAGACGTTGCATTTTCTTGATCTCGGCAAGCTTCTGCTGAATGTCGCCGGTTGCCAGCGCCAGCTGCTTTTTCTGTTTTTCAATTTCAACCCGTAACCCGGCCAGCTGCGACCGCAGGGCGGCGGCCCGACGGCTTGCGGCTTGTGCGCGAGCCAAGTAGCCGGCGGCTTTTGCCTTGAACAGCTCCAGCTGCGCACTCACCGCCTTGAGGCGCCGATCGAGGTCCTGAACCTGGCGGGTTTTGTCGAGGATGTCCTTGTCGAGCGCTGATTTGACGTTCTTCAGGTCATTCACCTGTCGCTGGAGCTCCGCCGATTCGCGAATCGCCTGGCGCCCCTCGAACAGCCACTTGCGAATGTCGTCGCTGGCGTAGGTGATGATGCTGACGGTGATGAAAGGGATCAAGATTCCCGCGCCTGCCGTCATCATGGCGGCGGTATGGCGCGGCCTCAGGCCGAACAGCGTGTGCCGTTTTTTGCCTAGCCGGCGGCCTAAGTTGTCCGCGACAAGGGCGATCACCCCCCCCAGGAAGACAACCAAGATCAAAAATCCGGCGCTGACGATGTCCATTTCTATAAGTTACGACGCCTGATCGTGAAAACAGCCAGTATGAAACCCAACGCGACGGGGGCAAAGCTGGCGACGACGGGATCAAGGCCCCCCTTGTTCGCATAAATCGCCATCAGGTTGGCCATCGTGTAGTAGCCAAAGATGATGGCGATGCTGACCATGTAACCCGCCGCAGCGCCGGTCCTGTGGTTGCGGATGCCGAGCGGCGCGCCGAGCAACCCGAAAATGAAGGCCGCCAACGGAAAAGCCATTTTGTTATAGTAGAAATACTCGAGGTTGACGATCTGGTTTTGATCCACCTTGTCTCGCTTCGCCTTCTCGATCTGCTGCTTCAGCTCCTTCATGCTGAACGTGTCTTGGTCGCGTACCAACGACGCAACGATGTCGGCCGGCGTCATCTCCATCTTGGGAACAAAGTCGGGCCATACCCGGTCGTCGAGCACGATGCTTTTGGTTCCGTCGGCGCTGATGAGGCGGCCCCCGCCACGAATCTGCCAGTTCTTCTCGTCGACGAACTGCATCTCGGCAGCCTCCAGAAACCATTGGGTGGTTCCACTGTTACGGTCAAAAACGATCACCGTGACGCCCCGCAAAGTTTGGGTGGCCGGGTTGAAATCTCGCGCGTTGAGCTGGGCGATCAGCGCCTTGTTGTCCCAAACCGGGTACCCGACCGGACGCAGGTTTTTCGTCTTGAGTTGCTTAGCGATCTCGCTCTTGATGTTGTCGGCCGCCTTGAAGCAGGCCGGCGCGACCGTTTCGCCGAGAATGAAAGTTCCGACGGCAACAAGAAAACCGAAAATTCCAACCGGCACCATAATGCGCCCCACGCTAATTCCGGCAGCACGCAAGGCCACGATCTCACTGTCGCTGCTCAGGCGGCCGAAAGCGAGCAAGGCAGCCAGCAAGACCGACATGGATAACGTCTTGACCAAAATCGCCGGAAGTACCAGCAGGGTCATGTACATCACGGTGAACAAGCTCACGCCTTGGGTGACGTAGTCCGTGAACTTGAACAAATAGGTGCCGGTCATCACCAGGGTTGTGAAGATGGCGACCCCGAATACCCAAGGGCCCAGCAACTCCTTGCCCACCATGTAGTAGAGGCGCTTCAAGCCGGCCCGCCCTCCGATTCGGCGCGCAAATTCTCGTCGCCTTCGGGCTGCTCCTGAGCCACGAACTGCCTCCCCAAGTAATGCTTGCGCACGAGCGGGTCCGCAGCAATCTCGTCGGCAGTGCCTTGGGCGATGATCTTGCCGTCGATCAAAATGTAGTTGCGGTCGGTGATACTGAGGGTGGCGGCCACGTTGTGATCGGTTATAAGGATGCCGATGCCCCGGTCCTTAAGCTTGAAGATGATGTCCTGGATTTCCTCGATGGTTACCGGGTCGATGCCGGTGAAGGGCTCGTCCAGGAGGATGAACTTCGGGTTGCTGGCCAGAGCCCTCGCGATCTCCACGCGCCGCCTTTCGCCTCCGGACAGGACGCCTGCCATCGATTTCAGGTGGTGCGCGATGTGCAACTCTACCGCAAGCTCCCGGGCTCGCTCTTGGATCTTGGCCTTCGGAAGGTTTTGCAACTCAAGGATCACTCGCAGGTTGTCCTCGACGGTCAGCTTTCGGAAAACGCTGGTCTCTTGGGGCAGATAGCCGATGCCGCGCCGGGCCCGCAGGTACATCGGCAGGCGCGTCACATCGACACCGTCGAACTTGACAGTGCCCTCGGTTGGCCGGATCAGCCCGGTGATCATGTAAAAGGTGGTGGTCTTGCCGGCACCGTTCGGTCCAAGCAATCCGACGATTTCGCCCTGATCGATCTCGAAACTCACGCCGTCGACGACCCTGCGTCCCTTGTAGCTCTTCACCAGGTCGGCGGCGGTAATCCTCAATTCTTGCCTCCCGGTTTGGGCTTGAGGGTGCTTGTGCCGGGGTCCCCGTTCATCTCGACGCTCACAGGGTCGAACCTTGGGTTGAACACGATCGTGGCATCGGTGAGACCTTCGACGGTCCCGCTAAGCATAGGGTCATCGGACGCGATCCGCACGTTGCCGAAGAGAGACAGCTTGCGCTCGTTCCCATCGTAATTCAGGCGGTTGGCCCGACCCGCGATCACCACGGGAACAGGCGCGCTCTTGCCGGTTTTGGCATCCCTCACATCGCGAACGCCATGGACGGTGAAGGAGACTGGCCCCTCGAGGACCGCGGAGCGGATCGCCCGGTCGGGCTGGCTCAAATTGGGCGACAAGCCGACCGTCGCCGACGATCCCTTCACCGACATCTTGCGATTCGCTCCAGGGTCGTCGTTGGCCACCGTTACCGATCCCGCCATCTTGACGGTGCTTGTTGAGGCCGTGTAGTCCGCCGTTTCCGATTTCAGGACGACCGTTTGAGGCGCGTTCGACTGCCGGTTCGACGAGGCGAGAGTGTTGACCAGAGTGAAGCCACCCTTCATCTGAGCTGTTTCGATCTTGAGGTCCCGCTTGCCCTTCATGGTGGCTGTGCCAGCAAGCTCCAGGCACTCGACAGTCGCTTTCTGTTGTCCCCAAAACGCGCGGACCGGCCTGCCTTTGGCCACAAATTGGATTCTGCCGTCGTCGAGCATTTTCGCGGCCCAGCTCGTATAGGTCATTTTCATCTGGCCGGATTCGCTGGCAAAGGTCTTGACTCCCTGGGCAACCGCGCCGATCGCCGCCAGCGCAGCCGCCATGGCTAGCAAAGATTTTATTTTCATTTCTCTAGTCCCTGTTTACCTCGTCAAAGAGGTCCGGCGTGCCGATTCGGTTCATCCTCGGGCTGGCCAGCAGCTCATCGAAGACTTCCGCCTTGTACTGCCGACTTTTGAATCGAACGTTTCCGAGCGCCCGGATCAGGTTTTTTTTCCCGTCCCAAACGATCTTTTCGCAAGTGATCGTGCTCTGGTAATCCTGGGACTTCAAGACCACGTTTCCCAAAAGGACGAGGCGGTTCGTTTGCTTTTCCGCTTCCGCCCTTTCGGCGACAAACGTGCTGGCGACGGCGCCGCGCTCGTACATCTCCCCTGACACGCGCCTCATCGTTCCGCTGATCTGGTTCTCTCCGCCGTATTCGATTCGGGCGGACTCCCATTGAACGGTCCACATTGGCTCGCGGGGGCCTTCCGTGGAACGGACGGTCGCGCTGCCCTTGCCGGTGTTCAGCTTTTGCACGTCGGGCGGGGGTTCGTTTTTCTGCCGGTTGACCGGGGCGCCGCCGGAGCATCCGCAGGCAAGGACGGCCAGTATTAGGAACGGACAGGCTTTTCTGATAGATCGCCCCTCCGCTTGCCATGATGGCGGCCCGCAAGTTGGCCGCAGGCTGCCGCGATGCGGTGCCCTCGCTCCACGCGTTGCGTGACGTTGACGCCCATGGACTCCAAAACGCATCGAAACGCCCGAACGGCTTCCTTGTTTGGACGCTCAAAGCCTTGCTCGGTTTTGACCGTGTTGAAAGGAATCAAGTTGACCACGTTCGGCACGCCCTTCACCAACTTGGCCAAAGCCTCGGCCTGGTCCAGCGTGTCGGTGACGCCAGCGATCAGCAGGTACTCGATGGTGATTTTTCGCCGCGTCGCTAAGTAGTACTCGCGCATCGCATCCATGACCTCGTCGATCGGGTAGGTCCGGTTGACCGGCATCAACCGGCCGCGGATTTCGTCGAAAGGTGAGTGGAGGCTCAGAGCCAGGTGGATTTGGAGCTTTTCGCGGGCTAACTTTCGAATCTGCGGCGCCAGGCCGACGGTCGACACCGTGATGTGCCGCGCGCTGATACCGACCTCGGTTTTGAAGAGATCGATCGCCTTGAGCACGTTGGCATAATTCAGAAGCGGCTCACCCATTCCCATGAAAACGATGTGGCTGATTCGCTTGGGCGCGATCCGTTGCAAGGCCAGATACTGGCCGACAATCTCGCCGGCCGTGAGGTTGCGGTCGAAGCCACCGAGGCCGGTCGCACAAAAGGCGCAGCCCATCGGGCACCCGACCTGGGAGCTGATGCAGCAACCCGTCCTTGCCGACGTGGGGAAAAGCACGCACTCGAAGACACCTTCCGTTTCACCTTGTACCAAAAGCTTCTCTGTTCCGTCAGGTGCCTTCAGACGTTCGACAACTCGGATGGGATGGGAGACGAAGCGGGAGGCGAGCTCGGTTCGAAGGGCCAGTGGCAAGTCGTCCATTGCCTCAAATCGGTCTGCCGCTTTCTCATAAAGCCACTTGGCGATCTGTTTGGCGCGCCAGCGGGCGTCCGGCCGATCCGACAACAACTCGGCCAGTTCGGAAGTGCCCATGCCGACGAGGCTGCGAACGCCCGATTTCACCGGTTGATTGTACCTATGCGCGGTTGCCGGGGCCGTACCGGCGTCGGCCGCCTTTTGCCGGCAGTCTGATCCGGGACCAGGCCTGCATCGCTCATGGTTTCTGGGTTCATGCCAGAGAAGAGCAAAGGTTGGCGTCCAGCGTTTCGCGAACGATTTGGCGAGCGCGATGCAGCCGCGACTTTATGGCCGGAATGGACAGCCCCAACCTCCGGGACACCTCGGGGGCCTGGATGCCTTGGATCTCGCGCATCATGTAGACCTCGCGATAGATGTCCGGCAACTTGGAAACGGCGTGCGTCACGCACTCGTGCAAGTCTCCACGGGCTAGCTTTTCGTCCGGCGGGGTCTCGTCCGATGGCATTTCGGGCATGCCCTTCAATTCCATTTCGGAAAAGCTCATCAAAGGCACCAATGAGTCCTTCTTGCGGATGCGCAGGCAGACCCTTCGCGCGATCTGGGCCAGCCAAGCCCGAAAGTGAGCCTCGTCGCGCAAGGTGTCGAGAGCGCGGTAGGCGGCGAGAAGCGCCTCGATCAGCGCGTCCTCCGCGTCGTCGTGATTGCCGCAGACGCGCACCATTTGGCGGTACACCGCATCCTTATGCTGGCTTACAAGACGGTCGTAATCCACGCCTTCAGTTTACTCTCGCCGACGCGCCGGCACTGCCGTTGGTCTTCAAGCCTCGGAAGGCATCCCGTCAGATCCAGGTAAGTTGTAAGCATGGAACCCGTGAACCAGCATGCAATCGTTCGAGGCCTTCGCGAAAGCGGCCTTCATTTCGGCTGTTGCGTCTTGTTGCACAGCTCGCTCAAGAGCCTTGGGCGGGTGGAGGGCGACGCTGACGCGGTCATTGACGCCTTCCTGGAGGTGCTCGGTCCCAAAGGCAAGCTGCTCGTTCCCACCCTTACGGGCGATGAGACCCTCTGCGCCGCCAATCCGCCTTGTTTTGACGTTCAAAAATCGCGTTGCTGGACTGGCGCCGTTCCAGAGGCCGTGCGGGCCAGGCCAGAATCGGTCCGCAGCTGGCACCCCACTCATTCCGTCGCCGCAATAGGCGGTTTGGCGCGGGAAATGACGCGGCGCCACCACGACTCGGCGACGCCTTGCGACGAGCTGTCCCCTTACGGGCTCCTCGCGCAGATGGACAACGGGTTTGTGGCCTTGCTCCGGGTTGACCATGAAAGCAACACCACCCTGCACCACGTCGAGTAGAAGGCCGCCTGCCCATATCATATGCAACCGGAGCCGGTCTTGGCCACCATTCGAGCCGACGGAATCGAGCTGAAGCGGACGCTGTTTCTGCACCGATACGGTCAAGCGCGCCAATTTGGGGCCCTCGAACCGCTTCTGATCGAGAGGAGCATCCAGAGGAACACGCCGATCGGCGCATCGACGTTGCGTATTGTTCGGGCGAAGCCGATGGTCGGGCTGGCTTTGGCCGCGCTGAGGGCCAACCCGAGGTTCTTTTGCCAGTCCTAGACTAGGAATTGAATCATCGGGGACGCCAAAGCGTCTATAATAACCTGCTAGGGTGGACATGCTCCAATTTGTTCCTGCGATCCTGTTGCTTTTGATCCAAGGCCAAACCGGCACCGACCGGCTGGGTTCGGGCAACGGTTTGCCGGCAACCATCCTTGCCCTATCGACGGAAATGGGCAATGCTCAAGAACAAGGGACGCCGAGCCGTTCTCTGGCCTCTCTTTTGGCGATGTCCAAGCAGAATCCCAGCCTCTCGGCCTGGCTGATCGGCATTCTGGAGTCGCTCCAAGACGTGCCTTGCGCTTGGGCGGCATTGCCTCCCGGCCTCTCGAGCCAGCAAGCATCAGGGGACCCGTCGACCTACAAGGACCCGCCTCTGGGCTTCCCGTCCAAGTCCCTGGCGGCTGTCTCGCGCTTCCGCGACGGCCCGGTTCTCTTCTGAACTCGCCCTTGAAGTCCCTTGCGCAAAACGCTTGCGCCCAACCGGAAGCGACCAAGAAGAGAAATCATGAACTTTTTAAGGAAATTATTCGATACCAGCAAACGCGACGTCGAGAGCCTGGAGCCCACGGTGGAAATCATCAACGCCATGGAGCCGCAGATGCAGGCCCTCAGCGACGAACAGCTCAAGGCCAAGACGGCGTATTTCAAGGAGCGATTGGCCAAAGGCGAGACCCTTGAAGCGATTTTGCCCGAGGCGTTCGCCGTCGTGCGCGAGGTCAGCACCCGCCTTCTGGGCATGCGGCACTTCGACGTGCAACTTATTGGCGGCATGGTTCTGCACCAAGGGCGTATCGCCGAGATGAAAACCGGCGAGGGCAAGACCCTCGTCGCCGCCGCGCCGCTCTACCTGAACGCCCTCACCGGGCGCGGCGTGCATCTCGTTACCGTCAACGACTACCTGGCCCGACGCGACGCGGTTTGGAACGGCCCGATTTACCACTTCCTCGGTATGAGCGTCGGCATCATCCAAGGCCAAAGCCCGGATTCCGACGAGCTGGGCGGAAGCTACATCTACACGCCCGGCGCCGACGTCACCGGGGACCCGCGATACTTCCACCTGACGCCCTGCAGCAGGCGCGAGGCCTATCTTTGCGACATCGTCTACGGCACTAACCACGAGTTCGGTTTTGATTACCTGCGCGACAACATGGCCTTCTCGATCGAAGACCTGGTCATGCGCGAGCTTCATTACGCCATCATCGACGAGGTCGACTCCATTTTGATCGACGAGGCGCGTACGCCCCACATCATCAGCGGAGCCTCGTCTGAGGATGTCTCTATTTATCGTCGGATCAACCAGATTGTCAAGCAGCTGCAAGGCGGAATGCCGGACCAGGCGGAAGCGCCGGGAATCCACTACGTCGCCGACCGCAAGAATCACAGCGCGTCGCTGACGGAAGAGGGCATGGACTACTGCGAGCAGCTGCTTCAAGAGGCCGGCTTGCTCCAACACGGCCAAAACATTGCCTCGGATCCTCGGCTTTTCCACTACGTTAACGCGGGAATCAAGGCTTACGGCCTTTTCACCCGCGACGTCGACTACGTGGTGCGCGGCAATGAGGTGGTCATTGTCGATGAAAACACGGGACGCCTGATGTTCGGCAGAAGGTTCAGCGACGGCCTGCACCAGGCCCTCGAAGCCAAGGAAAACGTTCCGGTTCAACGGGAAAGCCAAACCATCGCGACGATCACCTTCCAAAACCTGTTTCGTCTTTATGAAAAGCTGGCCGGCATGACCGGCACGGCGAAGACGGAGGAGGACGAGTTCCGTAAGATTTACGGTCTGGACGTCGTGTGCATCCCCACGCACCGCAAAATGATTCGGGTCGACCACCCCGACGTCATCTACAAGACCGTCGAGGCCAAGTTCCGAGGCGTCGCCTGGGAGATTCTGCGCCTCCACACCAAGCAACAGCCCGTGCTGGTCGGCACGCGGTCCATCGAGATGTCGGAACAGGTCTCCACTTGGCTCAAGCCGGACATGCTTCAGAAGCTCTTGATGATCCAGCGCGTCCGAGACGGGCTGGAGGTCAGCAAAAACATCGACAAGGCCCACCGCGACGAGGCCAAGAAGATCATGGAGACCAACATCGCGGACCTGACCATGCAGGCCATCGAAGCCTTGATGCGCAAAATCGGCTACTCGCCCAACCCGCTTTCCGACGAAAACATGGACTGGGCCCTCAAGGTGTTCAACCTCCCCGAGGCCAACAAGCCGTATCTCAAGGAGTCCCTCGAATACGGCGTCGTTCACAACATTTTGAACGCCAAATTCCACGAGAGGGAGGCACTGATCATCGCGGAGGCCGGCCGCAAAGGACAGGTGACCATCGCGACCAACATGGCCGGCCGTGGCGTTGACATCCTGCTCGGCGGGCGGGTGTCCGACGAGCTGGTCGAGAGGTCGCGCAACGTGGAGGACGACCTCTCGTTCGCCGACGACGAATACGCCAACACCTTTGCCAGCTATCGCCGAGGCGGTCAGGAACGTGCCGCCCCGCCCTTGCCTTTGAACGAGACCGAACGAAGAGAACTGGCCGAGGAGGTCCGCGCTTTGGGTGGCCTCTACATTCTGGGAACCGAGCGCCACGAAAGCCGGCGCATCGACAACCAGCTTCGTGGCCGCGCAGGACGCCAGGGCGACCCTGGCGAAAGCCGCTTCTTTGTGGCCCTCGAAGACCAGCTCTGGAAGATCTTCAACGCGAACATGATGGAAAACCCGTTGCTCAAGGCCTGGCCGCCCATGGAAGAGGTCAACGCCAAGTTCCTGAGCAAGATGATCCAAAAAACCCAGGAGCGCATCGAGAACCACTACTTCGAGGGCCGAAAGCACGTTCTGGAGTACGACGACGTCCTGAACGCCCAGCGCGAGCACATCTATTCCATGCGACGGGAAATCCTTCTGGGCCGGGACGAGCGCCCCGAGTTGCGCAAATACATTCACGAGCTCATCACCGAAGTCGTCGACAACGCCTGGATGGTCGACGAGAACGGCAAGAAAGAATACGATTACGAGGTGCTCTTCGAGGACCTTACCGGCATTTTCCCGATCATGGACTACTGCACGGTTCATGATTTGGCGCAGCATGCCCCCGGGCAGGACCTTATCCAGTTTTGCGTCATACAGGCTGAAAAGGCTTACGACAAGCGCATCGAGGAGCTGGGCGACGATGTGATGAAAATGCTCGAGCAACAGGTCATGCTTCGCGCCGTCAACGACAAGTGGCAGGACCACCTGCAAATGGTGGAGTACATCCGAGAGGGAATAGGCTTGCGCGGCTACGGCCAGATCGATCCGCTGATCGCCTACAAGCGCGAGACGTTCGACCTCTTCGATAGCACGCTTCGGGCCATTCGCGACCAGGCCGTGCGTATGATCTATCAGGCACAGGTGCAGCGCCAGCAAGCGCCGGAACCGGAGATGATGCGCATCGACGAGAAGGGCAGGGTGAACGGTTTGGCCGAAGCGGCCTCGCCGATGGCCGCCAAACCAACCGGTCCTATCGACTGGAAGCGCGTGGGACGAAACGAGCCTTGTCCCTGCGGAAGCGGCAAGAAGTTTAAGAATTGCCACTATCCGGAGTTGCGGGCCAAGGGCGTGATCTAGCCCTTTTCCGTTGAGCGAAGCGGGGGGGCTGAAGGTTGGCTTCAACCCCTCGCCTTTTCCGGCTCGATAAACAGAACGGCCTTGCCGGAGCCGCTGATTGGCATTAATTGCCGACGACGTCCTTCTGATCGACTCGTTTGAAGAGCCCCTTGTACGCCTCCGGTTCTTCGCCGCCGTTGATCATCACCGAGAGCGGCTTTCCTGCCGGCAACTGCTGAGAAGCGATCCACTTGAGGAACGGTCCGTCCGTGCCATAACTGTTCCCGAACCCGGCCAAGACGTAGGTTGGCTTGCTTTTATACCGTTTGGTTTTGAGAACCTCTTGAATGCGCTGGGTCTTGCCGTCGGCCCAAGTGACCGGGTAGCTCAGCTCTTCCGTCATCCGGCCGTTTCGCGAGACGACCCGGATGCCGTGCATTTGAAGCTTGGGGATGCCCACGGCTTTTGACCCGCCGCGGACGAAAACCTCCGCGCTGGCCGACACCACATGCACCTCGATGCCAGCCTTTTGGAGCTGACGGACAATTTCCATCGACGAAACGAATAGATGATTCTTCAACACGTCGATGAAGTGCTTTTCGGCCAGCGCCTGCACGTCCGATGTCTTCGCTCCGCGCAGCATTTGGACCAAAAACGGATAGCTTAGCCAATGCCCGACCCGCTCGTCCATGTACTGGTAATCAGCCCAAAACTTTTCGAAAGCGTTTGGCGGATAGACCTGGGAAAGCCCGGACTCGATCGCCAATTGCGCAAGCCCCTTGTAAACCACTTTGCCGTCCCGCGAAAGGCCCTCGGAGCAATCGCCGTCGAGAATCGTGCCGTCAAAGTCCCAAAAAGTGACGAAATTGGCCTCTTTCGATCCGATCGCCTTGAGGATCGCGTCCCGGGTCTTAACAATTTCTTCGACAATCGGTTGAACGTGCGATTCAGAAGCGCTCGACAGCGAGGCCATACAGGCCGTGCTTAGAATTGCGAGTGCAGAGGCTACTTTCTTCATGTCCCGTTTTACCTTGAATACGTGAAGGCATCGTTAAGCCGGCCCACGAAAGCTCCCACAAATAGGGCCGATTGTGAAAACCGGTGCAAATCGGCCATAATGAGTGAATTGGAGGATTGATCAATTTGGTTTATGTGATCGTTCAGCAAAACGAGTCGATTGACTCTGCACTCAAGCGCTTCAACATGAAGTTGCAGCAGAGCGGACTCCTGCGCGAGTTGAAAGAGCACGCGCACTACGAGAAGCCGAGCGAGAAGCGTCGACGAATGAAGCGCCGACGGGCATCCCGGCAATAGTTGGATCGGAGCTTGGGCGGGCGCTCCTGTCTGCCCTCGCCCGCTGGCTTTATGCTGATCTCCAGCCCAACTTTCCCGCTCTCCTCGTTATCCCTCGGAACGCGGATGCGCGTTTGAGCTAGTTCGTATGGACTTGCCCCGTCGCTACAAGGTCGAAGTCGTTAACGAAACGAAGTTCCGAATCCGAACCACGCCTGTCAAAGAGGCCGTGAAAATGACTCTCGCCCTCAACGGCCCACAGGACGCCGAGGTGTGCGTGCTGTTGACGGACGACGAGCGCATCGCCGCCTTGAACCGAACGTACCGCGGGGTCGACGAACCCACCGACGTCCTCTCTTTTCCGGGTGGGGACTTCCCCAACGCGCCGCTCGGCGACATCGCCATCTCTGTGCCCTTTGCCAAAAGACAGGCCCAGGCCCGCGGGGCGGGGCTAGAGACCGAGATCGGTTACTTGGCCATCCATGGATGTCTGCATTTGTGCGGCTTCAACGACGAGGACGAAGACGACCGCAAAAAGATGGTCAAGGAAATGCACCGGATCGGCATTGCCTTGGGGCTTCCGGAGGACAACGCTTGGCGGTCCATTCTGCTTAGCGGGGAAGACGACGGATGAGGCGTTCGAAGGATGTCTTGACTCCGTTCAAAGTCGCCCTTAGCGGATTGGTCTACACCTTCCGAACCCAGAGGCACATGAGGTTTCACCTCTATGTCGTGCTGATCGTCGTCGTTCTGGGCATCTTCTTCGGCCTGCGCCTGCGTGAGCTGATGGTGCTTCTGTTCACGATCAGCCTGGTGGTGGTGGCGGAGATGTTCAACAGCGCGATCGAAGCCACGGTAGACCTGATCGAACCGAAATATCACCCGCTCGCCAAGTTCGCCAAGGACATCTCGGCCGGTGCTGTGCTCATCACGACTATCCTGGCGCTCGTTATTGGATCGCTGATGGTTTTGGGCGAAAACCGCTGGGAGGAGATCAAACTGAACCTAACGACCGAGTCCTTGGCGCTGCCCGTGGTGCCGCGCATCGTGGTCGGGGCGCTTATTGTCATTCCCCTGATTGTCATCATTGGCAAGGGTCTTGGCAAGAGGGGCCAAGTTTTGCACGGCGGACTGGTGAGCGGGCATGCGGCTTACGCCTTCTTCTTTGCCACGGCCATCATGCTGCTGACTGACAACCCCGTCATCACAGCCTTGGCCATTCTTTTGGCGGCCATCATCGCCCAAAGCCGATGGGAAGCCAAAATCCACTCGGTGTTCGAACTGACGCTTGGTGCGGCGGCCGGCGTCATCGTGGGGCTGATCCTTTTCGGAGGCGTCATTCCTAAATGAAAAACCGCTCTTCTATGAACGATAAACCTCCTGAACGTTCCCGCCGAAGCGGGTTCACCCTTCGGCGTTTCACAACGGCTCTGTCCACTTTGCTCGCGGTTACGGTGGCCGGTCTTTGGTTCGCCGCCGACCAGGCGACCGCCTACCGGCTGTCGGCCCAGGAGCCTGTGCCGGCGGGGCCTGCCTTCGTGATCGTCAGCGCGTTCCTTGCGCTGATCGTGCTGAACGCGGCCCTGGTCGCTTCCGAAGCCGCCCTGTCGGTGGTCAAATCTGTCCATGTGAGGCACGTCGCTGAGACGAGCCCCCTCAAAGGCGAGCGCCTCCAGGCGCTTCAAGGGAAGGCCCCCGAGTTCGTCGCCGCATGCTGGCTCGGCTCGCAGATATGCCGGCTCGGGTTGTTGTTTCTTTGCCTTTTCGTCGCCCCGGGGGTCAACGCGTGGCTAAGCGCGACGACCAGCTGGAAGCCGAGCTTTGTCAGCCATCTCGCGGTAGGGGCCATCCTTTTGGTGCCCGTCTCGCTGATCAACCTGATCGTCGAAGTGGTCTCCAAGAGCTACGCCAAGCAGCACCCACACCGTGCTACGCTATCGAACTACTGGCTCATCCGCGGCTGCAAGGCGCTCTTCTCACCATTGGTCATGCTGGTCACCGCCATCGCCAACCTCTTCACGGCAAGGTTCGGGGTCAAGGCGAGCCTGGCCCTTTCGAACCAGACCGAGGAGGAAATCAAGACGCTGGTGGAGTCCGCTCAGCAAACCGGCGAAATCGAAAGCGAGGAAAAAGAGCTGCTTCATTCGGTGTTCGAATTCTCAGACACAGTCGCCCGCGAGGTCATGACCCCCCGCGTGGATTTGGACGCTGTGCCCGTCACGACCGAGGCTCAGGCCGTGATGGAGCTGATCCAAAAATCCGGCCACTCGCGCATTCCCGTTTACGAAGAAACCGACGACCAAATCATCGGCGTCGTGCACGCCAAAGACCTTCTCATGGCCATGCTGAAGGGCAAAGGGCGTCCGAACCTGCGGACGCTCATGCGGCCGGCCTACTTTGTGCCGGAGAACAAGGACCTTCACGAGCTTCTGAGAGAGATGAGGGCGAACCGAACGCAACTCGTTGTGGTTCAGGACGAGTTCGGCGGAACGGCAGGCATCGTGACCATCGAGGACATTGTGGAAGAGCTGGTGGGCGACATCGTCGACGAATATGACTTGGAGGAGCCCGAAGTCCAGCCGGATGACAACGGGTGGATCGTCGACGGCAAGACCCACCTGGACGATTTGAACGACATCATCGGCTCCAGACTGGAAAGCGACGAGTTCGACACGATCGGCGGCTACGTTTTCGGGCTCTTCGGCCGCCAGCCCAAGGTGGGAGAAACCATCGAATCGAACGGGTTCCGCTTCACGGTGGCCGAGTCGGACGGACGGCGCATCGTCAAGTTGCGCATCGAGCCCGAAGTTCCGTTGCCCGCCGCCGAGCACACCGAGGAACCCACCGGGCTGTAGCGATCGATACAATATTTGCCGGAGCGTTAGTCGTAACGGCCCAACGTTTTGGCCGCCCGATACATCGCGGCCACGTTTTCCAGCGGGACGCCGGGCGAGAGGTTGTTGCCCTCGCGCAAAATGAACCTGCCGCCCTCCATGATTCCGCTCTCGAGAATCCGCTTGGTCTCTTCAAGAGTCTCGTCAGCGTTTGCCACCTCCAAAAACGGAACTGAGGGGCCCCCCAGAATCTCGGCATCAGGGCCCAAGGTCGACCTCAGCCAAGCGAAATCGACTGGGAACCCCGTGTCAAAGCTTTGGATGTTCAGTTCTTTTTGGAGCATAGGGAAATGCCTTGTGGCATCGCCGCAGAGGTGAACGCTGTTCGGGCCGCCCTTTGAAAAAGCCTCGAAGAGACGCCGGTGGCAGGGCAAAACAAATTCCTCGTACATGGACGGCGAGAGGAGGGCGATCGAATCGTCGGCAAAACCCCCAACCCTCATCTTTTTCGCGCAATCCAAAGTAGGCTCGGTAAGCTCGAACCCGCTCGATTGTAGCATCCGTTACAAAGTCGAGCAGCTCTCTGGCGAAATCGGGGTCCATGGCCAAGTCAAGGCAGAAATCCGACGCTCCGCGGAGGTTGCAGCAAACCGTCATCGGTCCATCGGTTCCAAGCCCGGGAACGAGGCCGACCTCGACCGGCCTGCCCATGTATTCGAAACCGCTAGAAGTGATTTCCAGCAAAGCCTCGCGCATCTCGAACGCTTTTTCTGCATGCCGCTCGTGAACGGGTCGGGGATGCCCCTGTCGAAAAGCATGCGCTTGTTCTCCTCGCCAAGAATCGGCTCCGTGTCAGGCACCTGCCCATCGTAGAAACGCACGGGGCATCCGAACCAAGCCGACTCAAAAAAGTTCTGAAAATCAACGTACACCGGCCACTTGTCAGGAAGCCCCATCTCAACGTCGTGCGGAATGTGGAAGCGGACCCAGTGCACGTGCTCCAGCTGCCTCTCCAGCATTAGCGCCGGATCGTTCGTGTACTGCTCGAAAGTGATGTTTTTCGGGTTGGCCGGATGGTCGAACATGGTCAGCCGAGGGTTGATGCCGAGGATGAATGGCACGCGGATCGGTTTGCGATTGCGATAGGCCTCCCACACGGCCTTGACTTCTTCGTTGTGCTGGGTCCAGTCTGGCGCGGCATCCGTCATGGTTCACTCCATGTCACGCTTATTTTAGCCGCCGGTAACGCCGACTGCAAGGTGACGGCGGGTTAAGAGCCGCTTTTTTTGACGTTCACGCGAACTTCCGGTTCGGGCAGGTCTTTGGCCGGTTTTTCCGTTTCGACGCCCGCGGGCAGCGCGGCTGAGGAGGATTCCGCAGCGGGAATGCCGACCACCGGCCTGAGTTTGTCGATGCTCTTGATCAGCGGCGAGTTCATTTGGCTCAGCCTCGGCCCGACGATGGTGTAACCTAATACACCAACCGCCACAGGAACAACGAACCACTTGATGTAGCCGAAAAGAAAGCGCTGGGCGCAACGTGTCATACCGTTATTGTATACGAAACCTGCCGAGCCCGGCGCCTTGGAGAGTCGCCAGCATGCCGATTCAAATTGAACAGCGCCAGAAAAGCCTCGACGTCGATCTGTGCCGCCCGTCGGACGATCCACAAGTCCGTTGGGCCGTTTACCCTTACCCGCCTCTGACCGTTGAAGGGCAGTCCGAGGTTCGGGTCTTCGAGGTGCTGCACATGGACACGCCCTTCCTCTCGGCGGAGATCGTTCCCGCCCTAGGCGGACGAACCATCAGCCTGACGGACAAGCGCACCGGCACGGACGTCTTCGACCCAGCCAACCTGTTGCAGGCGCACAAGCGCGGCCCCAGGCGATTTGAGCTCTCGGGCGGCTTGGAGATCGGCGTCGGCAACGGGTGCCGCCCCAACGCGATGGGGCCTGTTGACGTGCAGGCATCGGACGAGGAGATCGTATGGCACGAAAGGATCCTGGGCACGGGTCTGAGCTTTCACACCGTGGTGACCGGGGTGGAAGACCGCGCCGAACTGATGGTCGAAGTCCGCGTCTTCAACCGGTGGCTGACGCCGCAGGCTTACGCGGGCTGGTTCAGCGCGGGCATCGACGGGCAAACCGGCGCGAACTGGGCATACGACGAAAGGAGGCAGGCCGGGCTGGTCGTCGGCTTCCCCAAAGGAATGCTTGGGCCATGGGCGCCAAGACCGTCTCGGGCGGCCTGGGGGCGATTCGGCGAGGGCATCTGCGAGTGGCTCGCTCCGCGCCAATTGGACACCTGGGCGTTCCGGCTGTTCCCGGTTAGCGGACTGAGGCGAATCGACGGGGCCTCGGAGTTCGGCGCCGTTTGCGTTCAAGAGGAAGGGTTCGAAATCGTCGCCTTCCGGTCCGTGGAGGGCGCCAAGGTGTACGTCAAGACCACACAGGGCGAGACGCTCGCCAGCACGATCAACTTCGATCCCTCAAAACCGGTTCGCGTCAGCCTTGGGGCGCAGGCGATATTGGTTCGGGACCCTCAGGGCGAGGAGCTGCTCCAGTGGCCTCAGGCGCCTCCACCCGCGCCCTCCGCGCTGAAGCCGGTCGGATCGGTCGCCATGGCCGCGCTCCGGTCGGCGCAAATCGAACCGGGACCGTCGCGCGAATCGCACTACTTCGACGCCGTCGACAAGCTCAGCGAGGGCAAGGACCCGACTGAGGATTTGGCGCTATCCTCGTTTGTCCCGCTGTTGAGGGCGCCCAGCCACACGGTTCAAGGCTGCTGGCACCTGCAGCGCAGCGAATGGCTCGAGGCAGCCAGGTGCTTCGACAGCGCGCTTCAATACAACCCTGACGACCACCTGTCTTGGTGGCACAAGGCACTGGCTCTCCGCTTGGCTGGCGAGCCCGGCGAGGACGAGATGCCGAACGCCCACTACTTAGCGCCGCTCGAGCCTGTGCTTCGTGCCGAGGCGTTTCTCTCGCAACCTCACGACGGAAACCCAGACCCCTCGCCCATCGTAGCCCCGCTTGCCAACGATGTCGAATCGCTTGTCGAGATCGCCTGCCTTCTTATCGAGTCGCGGCTTTTCGAGCAGGCCGCGCGATGGATCGACGAGGCGCTTCGGCATTGCAAGGACGCCCGGCTTCATCACCTTCTCGCCTACTGCCATCTCGAAGGCACCAAACTGACCCTGGAGACGGCGCAGCAAGTCAAGGCCGCTCGGGATTGCGAAAACGAGTGGTCCAAACCTTGGCAACCAGTCGAGCTGCGGGCGCTCAAGCGGCTGAGCGAGGTATTCGAAGGCGACATCGGCCTGGCTCAGAGAAGCGAAAACGCGACGATGATGATGAAGGGACGCCTTTGAGGTTCTGGACCTGACCCAAAAAAGCGGAATCGTTTCCAAACCGACCTTCGTCTTGAAGAATGCCAACGGATTGGCGGGCGCCATGGCCAGGATGGCCGGTCTCACTCCTTGGTACAATTCTCCCAGCCGCGCCCCTATGAACGTCCCTCCCTACATCCCGGAGCCCATCGAGATCCCCGGAAACGTATCCGAAGAGCCTCGGAGTGTCTGTCTGGCGTTTGTTCGCAAGACTTCCTTGCTCTACTCGATCAGCGTCGGGTTGGTCATCGCCGTCGCCTGGTACCCGCGGCAACATTACCCGCTGGGCGCCAGCATCGGCGTGTTTGTCGGCCTGCTCCTCGTGTTAAGCCTGATTCGGGGACTGGAAAAAGGACGCCCGCTCGATCTCAAGCTGTCAGCGTTGTGCCTGCCTTTCCTCGTTGTGTCGGTGGGAGACATGGCGCGGGCCATGTGGTCTGCCGGCTGGCCGGTTTGGGCCTTGCCGGTCGGCATCGCGTACTGCCTCGCCTACAACTACCTGAGCGGACGGGACCACAGTTTCGTCGGCGAGTACTTTCTCGCTGTGCTGGGCTCGTCCGTCACCATCGCGTTCATGGCGCCTCAAATTCGGCCAGAACGGCCCATGACCGGGTGGGCGTTGCTGGCCAACGCCGCCTTTCTGTTCTATTACGTTTACGATTCGGCGGCCTTGCTCACCCGCCGGAGAAGGGGCGAGGAGCTGGCGGCGGTCGCTGACCTCTACCGGGACCTTTTGAACTGCTTGACGTACAGCGTGCGTGTCTACCATCATTGGCGCAAGTACAACATCTGGTCGTGGCCCAAATGATTCGCATCACCTGCTATATCCGCCCGCACCGACTCGAACAAGTCAAGTCGGCCATCGCCTCGCTGGGCATCTCCGGGCTGAGCGTCAGCGACGTCCGCGGCGCCGGCAATTCACCCGAAAAGTCGGCGTGGTTCATGGGTGGAGAAGGGCAGTCGGCTTTGCCGATCAAATCGAAGATCGAGGTCGTCGTACCAGACGAACTCATGGAGGCGATCATCGACACCATCCTTGAGAACGCGAGGACCGGCGAACCCGGCGATGGCAAGATTTTTGCGGAGAGAGTCCTTGACGCCGTCCGCATTCGCACGGAAGAGCGCGGAGACTTGGCAATTTAGCGAATGTTTTGGCCGGTCAATCCGTCATACTTTTGTTACGAGGCAACGTTACCACCATGATTGCACCACTCTTAGCATTCACATTGTTAGGCTTGACTCCCGCCAAGGTGGAGGTGAACGTCAACGTCAAAGACGGCGACGTGATTTCGGGCGAGGCGCACTTCACCGTGACCGTCGATGCGAAGGATCCTGTCACACAGGTCGAATTTTACGTTGGCGACGACTTGAGGGACACCGATTCCAGCACGCCGTACGAGTTCAAACTGGACACGCTCGGCGAGCCTGAAGGCGACATCCAGGTAACCTTCTCCGCCTACACCACCGAGGGCGACAGCGGCAAGAAAGTGCTGAAGCTCAAGATCGACAACGAGGTTTCCAAGGGCGCCGAATACCACATTCAAAAGGCCAAAAACCTCTTGATCGATACGAAGTACGATGAGGCCATCCTGGCGGGGCGCGTCGCCCTCAAGGCCAAGCCTGACGACGAAGCGGTGCGGCTGCTGATGGCAAGAGCCTATTTGGGCAAAGGAGTCCTGGATACGGCCCAAAAGTACGCCGAGGACGTGCTGCAGAAGGACCCGGAGAACCTCGAGGCCAAGTCGATCGTCTCGAGGGTCAACCTGGAGAGGGCCTTCGGCACCGTCAACCGCGGCACCGATCGCAACGAGACGCTCAAGAACATCGCCGGGGCGCTCAAGACGGCCGTCGAGTACCGCATGAAGGCCCTAAGCAAAGCCGTCGACAAGTTCGATCAGGTTACTCCTGAGAACCGCCTCAAGTACTGCGATGCGCTGATCGCCGCCGGTCGGTATTCAGCCGTCGCCATCGAATTGGCGCCCATCGTCAAGGCAGGAACCGAAGACGTGAACGTGCTCAACCGACTCTGCTACGCCTACTTGCGCATGGGACGATTCAAGGACGCCGGCCAGATGTACCTGAATTACCGCAAAAGGGTCAACCTGGACGCCTACGCGTTCGCCCTAATGGCCGTCGCCCTCGAGCTGAACAACATGCCCGAGCAGGCCCAGGGCGCCCTGAAGGAGGCCATTGCGAACGACAGCCAGAACCTGGGTGTCAAGACCGCCCAGGCATATTTGGCCATGCGGTCCAACAAGCAAGGAACCTTGGGAAGCTTCGCGCAAGACCTGATGGACTCCGAAGGCCAGCGGCCTGAGTCGATGTTTTTCATGGGAGCCTATTGCACCCTGACGGCCGACTTCGAAGGAAGGGAAAAGTATTACCGAAGCGCGTTGCTTACCGAGCCGGCGTTCTACGACGTCTACGTCCAGATGGGCATCGATGCCATGAAGCAGGCCGGGAAAATGAAGGAAGACAAAGCGATGGGCAAGTCGGTCGAGGACAAAGACATTGACTTCTTGTACGATTCAGCGATCGTCTACTTCCAGACCGCCCTGCAAGCCAAGCCGGAGGCCGTGGAGGCTTTGACCGGAATCGCCCTTTGTTATGGCCACCAAAAGAAGACCGCCGACATGGCCCGGTTCGCCAGGTCCGCGGCTGCAGCCGGCCCAAACTACGCCCCGGCGCAATACATGCTGTCGGTGGCGCTTCAGGCCGATGACGCCGCCTACAGAGCGCAAGCCATGAGGTTCGAGCGCGATGGCAACCGAGAGGAGGCGAAGAGGAACTACGACCTGGCCATCAAGGCCACGGCCGACTCCCGTGCCGCTCTCAAAAAGGCTCAAGAGGCCGATCCCGTCTACATTGCGCTGATTGCCCAAGAGCCGAAGCTGGTCGATGCCGATGCGTACTTTCTCAAGAGTGGCAAGGTGCCGGTCATCACGCCCCCAGGCCAGTAGCCTCTTTTGAACTAAAGTTTCAGGGGCAGGCGTCCCTTGCGGCTAGAGATGCCTGCCTGGCTTTCAAACTTGAATGTTTCGGCCGTATTGGCGTCTTCGTCTTTAGGGATGCGACTCATCCGCCAAACCCAAGTAAAATCACACCCATGGCGGTCCAGCCGAAGCGAGTTACCCTTCCCCGCGGGACGATTATCAACTCCCTTCTTGTGGCCGTCGGCGCATTGGTGGGCTGGCAGGTCGGCCGGTTTCTGCCCGTAAGACTCGGAGGCATTGTCATGAGCGGGCTGGGTCTTGTCACCGTCGGCCTGGGCATCAAGATGTTTCTTCAAGGCAAGAGCCTGATGGGCATGGCCGGCGCGATCGCCGTTGGCGGAATCGTCGGCACGCTTGCCGGTTTCGACTACGGTTTCAACGTTTTCGTGGAGTGGGTGAAGGGCCATTTGGCCGGCAGCGGCAACGCTTTCACCACGACGATGCTCACGACCAGCCTGCTCTACTGCGTCGGGCCGATGACGATCCTAGGGTGCCTGCAGGACGGCCTCGAGGGCAAGTACCAGACACTCGCCTTGAAGGGCCTGCTCGATGGGGTCGGCGCGATCTTCTTCGCAGCGTCCGGCGACCCGCTTGGCGTGTTCTGCAGCGCCTGCGTCGTTCTCGTCGTCCAGGGCACTTTGACACTTCTAGCTAGGCCGCTCAGTTGGCTGGGCGATGACTCCGAGATGATCGATGAAATCACCGGAACGGGCGGGTTGCTTTTGCTGGCCATTGGTCTTGGACTTCTGAAGGTGAAGGACATTCCCGTGGTCAACTTCCTTCCCGCTCTGCTAGTCGCTCCGGGTTTCGTCGGCCTGGGAAGAAGATGGAGAAAAGCATGAAAGACCGGCTGTTGCTCGCTCTTGCCGGGCTGTTTGCCGCCGTTTCCTTTTTTGTTTGGCCGGACTTGACGGCTTTCATGGCCGGCCTGCCTTACGATACGAAAAGCGTGTTTTTAGGCCTTCAAACGTGGCAATGGATTTCCTTGGGCGTTTTGCTGGCGATGGCACTGGCCGTGGCTTTTTCGGTAAGCAACGCTGTCAAGCGCCTGTTCAAGTTGAAGACGCGGTTTGCGCCCAGTCGCAGCTCGCCCCAGGCCCAGAGGGGCATCCGCCGATCGATCGGTTGGCTGTCGTCGGTCTTTCTTTGCCAAGTGGCCGCTGGTCCCGTCGGCTTTCCGGCGAAATGGTCGCCGAACGTCGACAAGGTCATCCAGGTTCTGCTCGTTGCCGGCTTCATCTGGCTGGCCTACAGCATCTGGGACGCGGTCTGCGACACGTTGCTGGCCCGCTCGGAGGACATGAGCAAGAAAGCCGAGAAAATTCTTATCCCCATCGCCAGAAAGCTGGTGCGTTTTCTCATCGTCGTGGGCGGAACTCTGATCGGCCTTGCCTGGATGGGAGCGAACATCGTCGGCGCCCTGGCCGGCTTGGGCATCGGCGGATTGGCGGTGGCGCTCGCCGCCAAGGACAGCCTCGAGAACATTCTCGGCTCGCTGACGTTGCTGTTCGACATGCCTTTCGGAATCGGCGACTGGATCAAGATTGGAGGCACCGAAGGCTCCGTTGAAGAGATCAACATCCGCAGCACGCGCATCCGCACCGCCGAAGACTCCATGGTCACCTTGCCGAACAGCAATCTGATCAGCGCTTCGGTCGAAAACTTCGGCGCACGGCGCTTCCGGCGGTTCCGTACGCAGATTGTGGTCTCTTGGGAAACGCCCAGCAAGTCCATCGAGCAGTTTTGCGCCAACCTGAAGGGCGACATCGGCCAAATGCCGAACGTGCGAAGGGACGGTCTGTACGTCGCCCCCATCGAGGCGAAAGACTTAGGACTTGCGGTGCTCGTCCAGGGCCTGATCGAGTGCGACACCTTCGACGAGGAGATCGCCGCCAAGGCGCGCATCATGACGGCGGCTTGCAGGAGAATCGAAGAGGCCGGCGTGAAGGGCGTATATGAAAAGCCATAGCGCCGATTTTTGCTTTTGGCACAAGAATAGAACTGAACAAGCGTCTGCTATTGGTACAATACCAACATTACGGTATTCGAGGAGGACCAGAGTGGCATCAGACAAATCACCCGTGACGCAGATCGCCATTGGCGACCGAGACAAGGCCATGGACGCTGTCCGGCACCAAATCGAGAAGGCGTTCGGCAAAGGCGCGATCATGCGGATGGGCGACGGGGAAAAGGAGGCCATCGAAGCGATTTCGACCGGTTCATTGAGCCTCGACATGGCGCTCGGCATCGGCGGCATCCCTCGCGGGAGAATCATTGAAATCTACGGAACGGAATCGAGCGGCAAAACCACTCTGGCCCTTCATTGCGTCGCGGAGGCGCAGAAGGCCGGCGGACTGGCTCTTTTCGTGGACGCCGAGCACGCCCTGGACCCGGAGTACGCGCGGGCGCTCGGCGTCGACGTCGACAAGCTTTACATCTCGCAGCCCACCACCGGCGAGGAGGCCCTGGAGATCATGGACGCGGTGATCCGATCGGGCGCGGTGGACGTCGTCGTCCTCGACTCGGTTGCGGCGCTCGTTCCGAAGGCGGAAATCGAGGGCGAGATGGGCGATTCGTTCGTCGGCGTCCAGGCAAGAATGATGTCGCAAGCTTTGCGAAAACTGGGCGGCAGCATCAACAAGTCGAACACGGCGGCCATTTTCATCAACCAGCTTCGTGAGAAAATCGGCGTGATGTACGGCAACCCGGAGACGACGCCCGGCGGGCGCGCGCTCAAGTTTTGGGCCTCGGTGCGACTGGAAGTTCGGCGTGGAGACGCTCTGAAGGTCGGCGCCGAGCAAATCGGTGCCCGAACCAAAGTCAAAGTGGTGAAGAATAAGGTCGCGCCGCCCTTCCGCTCCGTCGAGTTCGACATCATCTTCGGCAAGGGAATAAGCAAGTCGGGCGACCTCCTGGATGTGGCCACGACGAGGAACATCATCACCAAAGCAGGCACCTATTTCAACTACGGCGACATCCGGCTGGGACAAGGACGCGACAACGCGAAGGCCTTTCTGGAAGCGAATCCGGAACTTTTCGAGGAGATCGATCGCAAGACCCGAGAGCTGTTCAGGACGGGCAAGGCCGTTCCTTTGCCGGCAGCTGACGACGAAGACTAGCGGCGATGGAGCTTGGTCGCCTCGACCCAAAGGCGCTCAAAAGGGCTCTTCGCCTGCTTCACGCCCGCGACCGTTTCGAGGCCGAGGTTCGCGCCGAACTCCAAAAGTCAGGCTTCGACGCCGAAACGGCGGAACCTGTAGTAAGCTATTTGTTAGAACGTCGATACATCGACGACCGAAGAACGACCCTAAACGAAATCGAGCGCTTATCCGGCAAGCGCTCGGTGGGCAGGAACCTTGTCCGGCAGCGTCTTTTGGCGCGCGGCGCGCCGGAAAGTTTAGTTGACGAGTTGCTCGGCGGAGGGCCTGAGAGCGAAGTCGAAAAAGCGCTCGAGCTTTTGCAAGGCAAATATCGGAACCCCGTCGAAAGGGCGAAAGGCGGCCGCTTCCTTTACGCCAAGGGCTTCGAGGAGGCGGTGGTCGAGCAGGCGCTCGATCGGTTCTTCGGTTCGATCGATGAAGGCGTCGATTGAACGACCATGGAACCTGTTTTTGTTTTCGTTGCCGCCGGGGCGTCGGTGCTGGTCATCGCCGCCACGTTGGCGCTTTATCTTCGGCGCGTCAGCCAGCTGGAAAGCGCCCTCCAACTGCGCCAAAAGGAACTGGAATTGGCGGCCAAAGAGGAGATGCTCAGCCGGCGCGAGGAGTTGGAGGCCGCGTACCGCGATCGCGAAGTCGAAATCGCGCGCCGCGAGGCCGCCATGGAAACGCGGGAATCCGACTTGGACTTGCGCGAACGCATGCTTGCCGAACGGGCCGAGCGCATGGAGGCGCGGCACAGCGAAATCGTCGACAGGGAAAGGCGACTGGATGCCGACCTTGCCAGGCAAGCCAAAATGACCCGCGAGCAGGCGAAGGCGGCTCTGCTCGAGCGGGTGGAAAACGAGGTTCGGGAGTCGCTGGCCCAGCACGCCAAGGAGGTTGAAGCGGAGGTGCTGGCCGATTGCGACCGGCGGGCCAAGCACATTCTCCTTGAGGCGATGCAGCGTTGCGCCGTGGACTACGTTTCGGAGGCAACCCTCTCCGTTGTGCCCCTGCCCAGCGAAGACATGAAGGGCCGCATCATCGGCCGGGAGGGGCGCAACATCCGATCTTTCGAGCAAGTGGCCGGCGTGGATCTGATCATCGACGACACGCCCGAGGCCGTCGTGATCTCCTGCTTCGATCCAGTTCGTCGGGAAATCGCCCGCCTTACCCTTCAAGGCCTGCTGGAAGACGGACGCATCCATCCGGCGCGCATCGAGGAGCTGTTTCAAAAGGCGACCAAGGAGGTTGAGGACTCGATCTTGGACGCGGCGCGGGCAGCCGCCGAGAAAGCGCACGTCAGCATCACCAACCCGCACCTGATGAACATGTTGGGAAGGCTACGGTACCGGCAAAGCTACGGCCAAAATGTGCTGGACCACTCGGTGGAGGTGTCGAGGCTGGCATCGATCATCGCCACCGAGCTGGGCCTGAACGTGGAGGTGGCCAAACGGGCGGGCTTGTTCCACGACATCGGAAAGGCGCTTGGGCCAGAGTGGGAAGGTCCGCACGCCCTGACGGGGAGTTCTTTTCTGAGCCAGCACGGGGAAAGCCCCCAGGTGGGCGAGGCCGTGGCGGCGCACCACCGCGAGTCGGAGTCCTCCCTGCCGGAGGCCGTCGTGGTCACCTTGGCCGATGCGCTGAGCGCTTCAAGGCCGGGTTCGCGAAAAGAGAACCTTGAAAACTACGTTCGTCGCCTGTCGGCTCTCGAGCAGCTGGCGAAGAACTTCGACGGCGTTGAACGGGCCTACGCGGTGCAAGCCGGACGCGAATTGAGACTGATCGTGAAGCCGGCGATCGTCGACGACGCGGGGGCGGCGCGCATCGCGGAAGAGGTGGCCAAAAAAATCGAGGCGGAGAACGAGTTTCCCGGGCAGATTAAGGTCACGGTGATTCGCGAGACCCGCTTTCAACAAGTCGCCAAGAGCTAGGCGGCTTGCCGGCGTTTTGAGGTGGGAATCTTGCCGGCAGGATGCCGGCGGTCCCAGCTAGATCGTGCCGGCCCATTCGTTGCCAGGAGGCCCCGCCCGGACAGAGGGTAACCTGAAGGCCATGCACGAGGTGGGCATCGCCTATCAGGCCGTCGAAACGGCGATTGAATACGCCAAGAAGGCCGGGGCGACTAAAATCACCCTGATCCGCTTGCGCATCGGCGCGGCCGCCGGGGTGGTGCCGGAGGCCCTCGAGTTCGCCTACGAGGCCGTTACGCGAGGCAACATGGCCGAGGGGTCCAGGCTGGAATACGAAATCGTGCCCGTCACGTGCTATTGCAAGAACTGCGGCATCGAGTTTCAACCGAAAGGGTTCGTGTACGAATGCCCCAAGTGCCAAGAGCCCAGCTGGGACGTGAGAACCGGGAAAGAGCTCGACCTGATGTCTGTGGAGGCCATATGAGCGATGTCAGAAAGATCATAGCCGTCGAACAGGCCGTGTTGGCCAAAAACGAGAAAATGGCGGAGGCCAACCGAGCCGAGTTCTCGGCCAAGGGCATTTTCGTCGTCAACGTGCTTTCATCGCCCGGGTCGGGCAAAACGGAGCTGCTGGCCAACACCCTGGAAAGGCTGAAGGGCCGCGTTCAATCGGCCGTGATCGTCGGCGATCTGGCGACCGACAACGACGCCCAGAGGATGCGCGGGCACGGCGCGCCGGTCGTGCAAGTGACCACGGATGGCCTGTGCCACCTTGAGGCCAACATGGTGAAAGCGGCGTTCGACGAACTGGGGGTCGCTGGGCTCGGGCTGCTCATCATCGAGAACGTCGGCAACCTTGTCTGCCCTTCATCGCACGACTTGGGCGAGCATGCGCGCGTGGTCATGCTCTCGGTCACCGAAGGCGAAGACAAGCCGATGAAGTACCCGGTGATCTTCAAGACCGCGAACCTTGTACTCGTCAGCAAAATCGACATCGCCGAGGCCATCGGCTTCGACCGCGACCTGGCGATGGCCAACATCCGCGCCGTAGCCCCGCAAGCCCAAATCTTGGAGGTTTCGGCCAGGACCGGACAAGGGATGGACGCTTGGCTGGACTGGCTGATCGAATCCCACGGGCTCGCCTGAGTTCGAAGCCGACCCGCGACCTTAATCACCGAGGCCGGGCAGCGCGTTCGAGTCGGCCGACGCGGTCAGTTCAGGCGCACGAAGTTCGCGGCAAGTCCTGTCGAGCTCCTGCACAACGGGGATGTCGTCGCCGGTCGCCGCGCTGAGCTCCTTGAACCGTCGGGTCTGTGGCAGGACGCGCGTCTCCAGAACGCCCACGGCCTCGTTGTAATTCTTGACGGTGCCGTCTAGGCTCCTCCCCAGCTTTTCAAAGGAGCCGGCCATTGAGGCGATGCGTTTGTAAAGTTCCTTGCCGAGGTCGCTGATTTGTTTGGCGTTCTCGGCGAGCTTCTCTTGCCGCCAACCGTAAGCCACAGCCTTGAGGAGGGCAATCAGCGTCGTCGGAGTGGCGATGAGCACCCCGTTCTGATTTCCAAACTCGATCAAAGTCGGGTCGTGCTCGAGCGCTGCGCTAAAGAAAGGCTCTCCGGGAAGGAATAGCACCACGAACTCGACCGAACCAATCGCGTCCCAGTACGCCTTGTTGCTAAGGCTGACGATCTTGTCCCGCACCTGTTTGGCGTGTTGCTTCAGATAAACGATCTTCTGGTCCTCGTCCTGGGCTTCAAAAGCCGAGAGGTACGCGTCCAAGACCGCCTTCGAGTCGACCGCAATCCTGCGGCCGTTGGGCAAGTTCACGATCAGGTCGGGGCGCAACTTTCCCGTGTCCGTGATGCTCGATTCCTGCTGGGTGAAGTCGCAATGCTCTTGCATGCCGGCCATTTCCACCACTCGCTTCAGCTGGATTTCGCCCCAGCGGCCGCGTTGTTGCGGAGCGCGCAACGCTTGAACCAGCTTTCCCGTCTCCGATTGGAGCCGATTCTGCGATTCGGCGAGGGATTTCACCTGCTCCGTGAGGGAAGCGTACGCCTCCGTCCTTTTCTCCTCGATCTTTTGGTTCTGCTCGTCGAGGCGTTTGAGGCTCTCCTGGATCGGCTTGACAAGCTCGCTCACCGCCTGTTCGCGCTTCTTGAGGTTCTCCTCGGCCGCGTCAAGAAACAGCTGCTTGTTCAGCTTGAGCGCCTCCTGAGAGAGTTGGGCGAACTCGTTTTTCAGCTGCTCGCGGACCTTCTCGAAGTTTTCCAGCTGCTCGCGAAGGCTTTGTTCCCGAGCGGCAAACTCAGCCTCCAAGGCGGCCCGTTTCGAGTCGTACTGATGAAGCTCCTCGCGAAGTGCTTGCAGCTGCTCGTCACGCTGGGCGATTTGCTGCTCCAGCTTGGCCGAGGCTTCAGCCCGCACCTTGGCGGCTGCGAGCTCTTCCCGCACCTTCGACAGTTCGGCCTGCGCGGCGTTCAATTCCTGTTCCTTCAGCCTAAGGCCTTCCTGGGACGAGACGATGCGCGGACGAAGCAAAAGGTACGCTCCGATCAAGCCCAGAACAAACGCTATGGCAGAATAGACGAACTCCATCGGTCCCATTATACAGTTTCCGTAGGCCGTCCACAAAAACGAGGCTACAGCTCCGCCAGAATCGTCAGAGGCCCGTAAACGGCCTGCCCCTCCTGGACTTTCCACTTGATCTCCGGGCAACCGCAAATCACGAGATCGACTTGGCTTCCGCGCCCGATGAAGCTGAGCTTCTCGCCGCCTTTCACCGCGCTTCCGCTACCAACGAAGGTGGCGATCTTGTTGATGAACTTGTCAGCGATCAGCACGAGGGCAAGTTTGACGTCCGACCCCTCAATCCACATCGTCTGGCGTTCGTTTTCAAAGGTGTACCTGCGGGCGAAAAGTTGCACGGCCTTGCGAAAATAAGTGATGCGCACATATTCCCAAAAGTCGAACATCGGCAGGTTGGCGCGGCACGGGACGTGGCGGATGGAGCCCACGGTTCCCGGCACGGGGGCGTACTGGTAATGCACGTCAAGAGCGGACATCGCGATGCCGATCAGCCAACCGTCGCCGTCTGGTCGATCGGCAGGCCAGTCCTCTTTGGTGATCTCCCGGACGGGTATGGGCTCGCTCAGCTTTTCAGACACGATGCGGCCGTTTTCGATGCGTTTGATGTACGCGACGCGCCCATAAACCGGCGACCGGATCGCTCGTGGCTCTTGCGCGGTCTTCGAGTGGTCGGGGTCGCGCTGAAACCACACGAACCGGTGAAAGGCCAGAGCGGCCAACCACAAAGCAACCAGTGCCAAAAGAATCCAAACAAGTGTCATCAGTTTGACCTGTCCTCGATGGACGGCGTTTTGCCCCTCCACTCTTTATAGCCTTTATAAGCCATGTACGGCAAGCGCAAAGCGTAGTACCCGGCCAGACCGGCGACCAATCGCCATGGCGAGAAGGGCCTCCAGCAAGCCGAATCCTCGCCCCGCCAAATCGCGTCGACGGTTTGGTAAGCCTCCTCGATGGAGCTTTGCCGCACGATCCCCGCCAGCCGTGCACTCAGCGTGTGCTCGAGCCAAGCGATGTCCAGAGGGCAAATGGCCTGCAATTCGGCGTGCCGAGCGCGGACCCAATCGGTGAGGCCGAGCCTCGTCCACACTTCGCGCTCGCGGTTGTACTCCTCGCGATCGAAGGTTAAACTTCCTTCGAATGAGGCGATGGCGTGCAACGCGGAAAGGACGGCCTCCATCCGCTCGATTTCCGGCATGGGATCCAGCACGCGCACTTCGATGGTGCCGAGGCGTTTGGTGACGATCAGGTCCTGAAACCGATACTCCTGGTCCTCGCGCAACGGCCCGAGGGCGTGGGGGCGGGCCATCCGGTAACTGAGCCCGAAGTACTCGCCGTCGGCATAAGGGCTGGAAGCCGAGGCCACGGCCAGCACCGCCATGAACCGGCCAATGTTGTTGAACACCCTTTGGCGGTGCTCTGTGGGCACGCCCACGTGGACGTGCAAACCGGACGTGTTCGAGGGCGAGGACAGCGTGAACAAAGACCCAACGGGCACGACCATCGCGCCTTCGGCGGCCTTGGCGAACTCCCGGCGCCGGGTTTTCAAGTCATCAAGGAGGGATCGCACGGTCGTGTGGACGCCGGTAGCGATTTCGACGCTGGACATGAGGCACTGCTTGGCGTCCGGTCCGCGGGAAAAGTTCGAGGCCGAACACTTGCCGTACCGCTTGGGATTGCGCCAGAGCAGACGGCGCATGTAGTCCAGCGACTGAAGCGTCGGCATGAGCCGTCCTTTTTCCAGGACGAAAACCTCCTCCTCCACCCCGAGCGTGATATGCATCAACCGCGATAAAACTCAACGACCGCGTCGGCCGCGTATTGAACCTGCTCGGGAGTCAGGTGGCCCTGGATCGGGAGGCTGAGCACGTCGAGTGAAGCCTGCTCGGTAACCGGAAGGCTGCCCTTTTCGGCCAGGTGCCGGTAAGGCTTGTGCCAGTGCAGGGGAACCGGGTAGTAGATCATTGAATCGACGCCGCGATCTTTCAAGAAGGCTTGCAACTCGTCGCGCCTCGGTGCCCGCACCGTGAACTGGTGCCAGGTGTGATTGTTGCCTGGAAGGGTGGCCGGCAACTGGACCGGTGTGCCTCGCAGGGTTTCAAAATAGATTTTGGACAGCCTTTCGCGCGAGGCGTTCCACTCTTCGAGCTTCGTCAGTTTCACCCGAAGCACGGCCGCCTGGATCTCGTCCATGCGCGAGGTGTAGCCGACGTAGTCGTAATAGTAGCGCTCTCGCCCCATGCCGTGAACCCGCATCGCCCGGGCCTTCTCATTGACCTCGTCGCTGTTGGTGAGGATCATGCCGCCGTCTCCGGCCGCGCCGAGGTTTTTCGTCACATAGAAGCTGATTCCCGCCGAGACGCCGTAGTTTCCGGTGAACTTGCCCTTGCAGTGCGCAGCAATGGCTTGAGCCGAATCCTCCAACAAGATCAGGTTGTGGGCCTCGCAAAGCGCTTGGATTTTCTCGATCTCGCACAGTTGGCCGAAAAGGTGAACTGGCATCACCGCCTTCGTCCGCGGGGTGATCGCTTTTTCGATGGTTTCCGCGGTGATCATGAACGTTTGTGGGTCGATGTCCACGAAAACCGGCACGGCGCCGGCTTGGACGATGACCTCGATGCTGGCTACAAACGTGAAGGCGGTGGTGATCACTTCGTCGCCCGGGCCGATCCCCGACGCGTCGAGCATGATGCGCAGGGCGTCCGTGCCGCTGTTGACGGCGATGCCGTGCTTGACCCCGTGAACTTTGGCGACCTCCTCCTCCAGCGCCTTGTTGTGTTTGCCCAGCACATACGCGCCAGTGGAAAGGATCTCGTGGACGACGGCATCGATCTGCTCGCCAACGTCCTTGTACTGCGAGCGAACGTCAACAAAAGGAACTCTCATAACCGTGAGGTCTGCGGCCCCGCGCCGAGACTGGTTTATTTTGGCTGAAATGCTCCCGCAATTGCCGAAGCCTGGCTGCCTCTCCGCGGTCTGGGCCTTAGCCAATCGGGAGCCTAGCAGCCGGGGCGGCGCTCGGCGTGGACGATCCAACGCGGCGAATCCATTAAGTAAATCGAAAAGTCGTAGTCGCCGTATTCGATCACCTTATGGAAGCCGTGCTGGCAAAGCAAAGCATGGATTTCGACCCGCGAAAGGAGCTGAAGAGGCACCTCGTAGGCGATCTCCTTTTTGAGATCGCCCTCCTCGATCTTGAGCCGCCGGTGGATGCGGTGGATCCGACTGTGGCTTTCATACTCGCTCCACGAGGTCATTTTGAGTTGCGCGCCATTGCAGGGGGGGCGCCACGGCTCGAACTCGTGCGGCGGCTTGGCTTGAGGCTCGGGCTTCAGGGGCATCATCTCAAAGGCGAGTCCGCCGCCAGGCCTCATCACGCAGTGCAACGATTGAAGCGCGATCATCCGATCCTCGGGGTCGCACAAAATTTGGTAGTCGCAGGCGGTCAAGAAAACGAAGTCGAACTGCCTGTCCTTGAAACAGAGTTCGGTAACGTCGGCACGCACGACTTCAAGGTTGGGAAGACCGGCGGCGCGCACCTGGCAAATCTCAAGCATTTCCGGACAAACTTCGAGGGCGGTCACCTCGAACCCCTGCTTGGCTAGCCCGGCGGCGACCTCCCCGGTAGCCGCCATGGGGGCCAGGATTCGTTTGCCATAAAGCTTGGCAAGCCGCGCCCAGAACGAGACCTCTTCGGTGCGGTCCCTCTTGAAGCAGTCCCAATACTTGGCGCGCTCGCTGGTTTTCAAACGATCGACAGCGGTACGCACAATAGGTATTTTAGGGCATTTTGCCAGCAATCATCAGGGACGACAGGACTTTGTGGCTTCAATGGCCGATGGATATCGTTCCCGGTTCGTTTTCCTGGCCCATTACGGTGATGCGAATCGGCAAGAACTGCTTGATCACCCAAATGGTCGTCAACAACCGCTTGGTGATCAAGGGGGTTCGGAACAACGAGCTTCCGTTGGCGCGCACGGCGGCGACAAGGATCTGGTCGGCCAGAAAAGGGTCCACCGTGGCGTCGGTGCAATACCACTGGTTAAAGCTCTCAAAGGCGGTCTGCGCGACGCTCTCGATGCGAACCCCCTTGGCGCCGATAGCGGCGGCCCCTCCTACTCCGCCTTCGAACTCCGCCCATACGGTCACGTAAGCTCCCGGGGTCTTCGACTTCGTTCGAACGATATCGGCGTCGATTTTCAGGTTCGAGTAGAAACCGAGTCGGGCCAGGTGGGCGACCGCTCGCTGTGCGATGGTGTCGGGCAGCTCGCTGGTCGCAACCGCCGCCCGAACTTGAATCAGCTTGCCTCGCTGACCCCACCTTATCGGTTCGATCGCGCTCGGCTCGATTTCGACGGCGACCTCGCCCCGGGAATGCCTTCCGTAGCCGGCCACGCTTAGCGAAGGGTAGCAATAGATGCCAAGCTTGCGGTATGCCGTCAAGGTCACGTTGGCGAAGTAATCGTAAGACAGAACGTGCGCCCCGTGGGTCTCGCCAACGACGTTGAGGCTCGTGTAAACGCCCGTTTTTGCGAGAAGGGGGATCAAGGCGTTGGCCACCACCAGCGCGTTGGCGGACCCCGGACCGTCCGCCGCGTCCGGAACGTCCAGGTCAAGGCCCATGCCCTTGGGCGGTCGGACCGGCAAAAAGCTGAACGAACTGGAGTTCGGCTCCGCGTGGACAGCTTCCCCCTGGGTCAGCAAGCAAGCCGCCCGCAAAAGCATCAAATCCTCCGGCTTGAGGCCCGGATAAGGCGTCCGGCCGCGAACGAAATCGACGCGCACCGGCTGCTGGGTCATAGCCGCCATCACGATGGCCGTGCGCACCAAGGCGGCCCCGCCTTCGCCGTGGGAACCGTCAAGCACAACGGGCGCGCCAAGCGCTGACATGGACTAGATTTTAGCCTTAAAGAACAGGTACTCGATGAGCCGAAGCGTGTAGGTCATCAAAATGAGCGCGATGCACACCAAAAGAATGATCTGGAACGAAAACGGCACTAACTCGGCCGCCGACTTGGCCTCGACCTTTTGGTAGGTGGCGATGCCGACGATTCGGTTGAGCTTGAGGATCAGCGACTCCATCAGGCCCATCCAAAAGTTGAACGCGCCTGCAATCAAGACGACGTAGGCGATGATGACGATCGGCAGAACGAGCCGGTACTTGTGTTTCTGGTGCTCGTTGTAGATCACGCACTGTTTGCAGCGCTGCAGTTTGGCCGCCATGGGCAGTTTGTTGTTGTACGGGATCATTTTGGCGGCCAGGTCCGGATCCTTGGGAATCGGCTTGTTCTCCATGGCGTTCCGAATCACGTCCTCTTCGCACATGCAACCGACGAGCTCCTTCCAACACGTCCTTTTGGAGTGAAAGATGGGGCAGCGCTCGCGAACGAACTTCCGACAGAAGGGCAATTGCCAGCACTTGCCCATGAAAACGTTCCGAACGTCCTGCTCTTGCCGGATGCCTTTTCCGTATTTCAGCTGGTCGGCCTTGGTGCCCTGAACCGACCGAAGGCGAATCCGCATGGCGATGTCGGCGATTAAGACGACGATGGCGATCGCAGCGAACGCCATTCCGCCGGACTGGATGGTGGCCAAAGCGGAAGCCGCCGGGACCGGAAGGTTGGCATCCGTCTGACCGTTCAAAGCGGGCACCAGTAGCGGCGCGAAATAGAACAAGCCGGCGCCTATCAGCTGGAACGCACTGAGCGTCTCCTCACCCCAGAACAGGAAGGTGCTGCCCACCCCGACGGCGACCATGCCGGCAATCAGCAACTTACTAAAGATGCCGATGTTGAAAAAGGCCTGGTCCGGGCTCGCCGTCGTTTGGCCGCCGCTGAAGGTGAAGTACGTAAAAAGAAGAAAGCCGGTCGATGAGACGACGGCAAGAAGACCGGCCCAAAGCAAGAATGTGGCAGCGCCCTCCAGAAAATCGTGAAAACTGTCCTCCAGCTGGGTGTTAACGCCGTATTTCGTTGGGGGCTTGCTCATGGCCTTCTACTTTTTGACGCGTTCGAGATAGGTGTCCGTTCGCGTGTCGACTTTGATAATGTCGCCTTCATTGATATGAAAGGGAACTTGAACGATGGCCCCGGTCTCCAATTTGGCCGGCTTGTTGCTTCCGCTGACCGTGTCGCCCTTGTAGCCCGGGTCGGTCTCGACCACTTGCAACTCGACGAAGTTGGGCAACTCGTATCCAAGGACGTCGCCGGCGGCCTCAAGGCAAATCAGCTCGCAGTCCTCCTTGAGGTACTTGGCCTGGTCGCCCAAACTCTCCGCCGAGACCGGCACTTGCTCGTACGTGTCCAGGTCCATCAGCACGAGTTCGTCGCCCTGACGGTAAAGGTATTGCATTTTCTTCTTCTCGACGAAGGCAGGCTCGACCCGCTCTCCTGATCGAAAGGTCTTTTCCGTAACCTGGCCGGTCTTGATCTTTCGTAGCTTGGTTCGGACAAACGCGCCGCCCTTTCCGGGCTTGACGTGCTGGAACTCGATGATCGTGTAGACCTCGCCGTCCAGGTAGAAGTGCATGCCGTTCTTGAAATCACTGGTGTCAATAGCCAAAAGATTCGCTCCCAAAATTGTTTGTGTCAGGTGATTTTAGCCGATTTGCAAGAATCGGCGGTTTTCCGGCTCTTTCTGCGCCTTTCAAGAAATTTCGAAGACGTCGGCGTCTGGCAACAAAAAAGCCGGCTCTTTCTTGAAGAGCCGGTTTGGAGAAGGGTAAGGAGTTGTGAGTAAGGTACTTGTCATACGTTTGAGCACCTGAGCCGTTTCCCCTTCCCCCTTTCAGAAGCTGCTGGAAGCAGGGCCAGTGAGGAAAACGGCCCAAAACCACCGGGGCCATAGCTGGGACCGCCAGCATCTTGCCGGCACTTAAGGCCTCCAAGCCGATTCTCCGGTTTCGACTTTCCAATCGTTTCCAAAGTAGCCGGCGCCGACGATGCCGTCGAGACCCTTGACATAGATCTCGGGCGAAACCGCCAGCCAGTCCGGGTAAGCCACGCCGGCCGAGAAAACCGGCAACCGGTCGAGGCTTCTCATGCCGAAATCGCCCGTGCCCGCGACAACACCCACCAGGTTGACCCTCGAACCCGAACGCGGGTAAACGAACAGACAACCCAAGTCGTATCGGTTCACTTGCTTAGCGCCGACCTTCAGCAAATTCTTGCCGACACGGATCGGGCACTCCTCAAGGACGGCCGGCCACCATCGGTTCGCGTCAGCGTTGCCGTAAAGCACCACGTTTCGCCCTGCAAAGGCCTTGCGGCTTGCCGTGTCGGGAACCACGTCGACCGCTCCATTGCCCCGATACTGCCACTGTTCCGCGTCAAACCGCGCTTTATGGAATGCCCACTCGGCCTCTTCCGCCGAGCCACCAGTCCCGTAAACGAACACCATCCGCTTTTGCATCGCCTGTTTGAACGGGCCGGATCGCAGGGACGATTTTTCGCCTGCCGGCACACCGCCGACTTGGGTCCAGGCGCCGTCCCGCTTCTTAAGATGGAACGGGGCCTTTCCCTTGAGAAAGACAGACTGGCCGTCCAGGAGCGCCTCTTCAAACGGACCCTTCAGCGAAAGCAAAACAACGTTTTCCGTTTGGCCGGAGACCACGGCCCCGCTCCTCTTCAAGACAGCCCTGGAGAAGGCCATCGCCTTCTCTTGCTGTTCGATCGTCAGCCAGTGGCAACGGCCGGAAACCGCTGGATTGGCCGTTGTGAACTCGATGTCGTTCAGGTCTGTGTCGAGCGGAAGGCGCGCCTTTTGGAACATTTCCATAATCGGCTTCCAGTCGACGCACGCCGCGCCGTAGCTGGGCCCTTGGTCGATGTTCCACCAGTGGCCCGCTCCCGGCTGTTCGAAATATCGCAGACGGGGATGGAACTTGGCAAGGTTGTCGGGCATCAGGCGGGCCTCGCTGACCGGCACGTTATCGTCGGCGCCGCCGTGCAGGATGTACACTTGCCCGAGAAGGGTGTTTCTCGCAAGCGCCAGGGTGTCACTCGGATTCATCGCCCTCGCCAGGATCGCCTTCACCGGGTCGGAGGGTTGAATGCGGCGCGCGCCCCCGTAAGAAAAGAAACTCGACCATCCTGCGCTTGGGGCGATCGCGGCAAACCGGTCGGGAAAGGTGACGCCCAAGTGCCATGTGCCATGGCCGCCCATCGAGTGACCGGTCAGAACGACGCGGCGGGGATCGTGAGGTATGGCCTTCTGGGCCAAGGATAGCACCTCGATGGCGTCCAGGCGACCCCAATCCTCCCAGTCAAAGCCGTAGGGCCGACGGTTGGTGGGCGCGACGAGGGTTGCCCAGTCCTTAGCCGCGTAGGCGTCGGGTGTAAGGCACGATGTCGGCGGCTAGGCCTTTCGCCCAGTCCTTAGCCGCGTAGGCGTCGGATTGGCCGATCGCCTCGACGCTGGCCCCGTGAAGCGACAAGATCAGGGCGTTGTCGTTGCCGGGCCTCTTCGAAGGGTTCACCGCGTAATACTGAACGCTACCGTCAATATCGCTGATGAAGGTGACTTTGCGGGTTTCCTGAGGTTTCCTCACGCGGAGCGCGAACTCGGCGCTCGACAGGCTCCGGCCGTCTTCGGCGTCCAACAACTCCACCTTTAGCCTTGCTTGGTCGGCAGTCTCCTTTCCGTTCGATGAAAACAACACAGGGCACTTGCGAGTGGAGAGTGGCGGGACGCTTACGGCGGGCGCTTTTTTGAGGAGCCGCCCAGCGTCGCCCGAAGAAGCGCTCGAAGGGTCGTCGTCCGACAGTTAACGACCGTCACACCAGCCAGCAACGACATCGGTCGGCCACTGACCAAGTCGGGCAAGGTCGGATCGTCCGACTCGATGATCGGCCCGTCGAGAGGCCTGTACACTATCTTCAGTTCGCCGCGCCCTGCGGTCACAGCCAGCCAATTGAACCCTTGGTGCAAGAAGGTCGGAAACCGCCGGGTTCCATACCCGTAAGGGTCTCCGGCATGGGGTTGGCCGTTGACGTAAGCCATGCCGTTGCCGGTTATCTCGAAGAGGACCGTCTTCGGGCGGAACATGTCGACCGTCGCGAAGAGATAGCCGGACTGGACATCGCGGGGTTGAAGCTGTTGTCTGGGCCGGTGTGAACTGTTTTCCAGGTGCTGCTCCGGCCGTCCGCAAGGGGCACGGTCACCCCCTCGATCGGAATCACTGGCTCAGCGCGGACAAGACGGTAGTGGATCGGGTCGGGGTTCACTGGGCTTCTGCCGCCGCGAAGGACTCCAGTCAGGGCGTAGCCCTCGGCCACAAAGCTGCGCACATCGGCTTGGGTTTGAAAGGCCATCAGGCTGGCGGACAAGGCAATGATCACATCTGTAGGCTACCACGGAGCCGCGCAACATTGGGCGGGCTTGAGCCGTCCTTAGGTTGCATGACGAACGATGCCGTGCTCGTTGAGATCGCAAAAAAAGCGCAGGGCAACGCCTATTGCCCGTACAGCGGCTATGCCGTGGGAGCGGCGGTTCTGGGGGCCGATGGGTCGGTCCACGCCGGAAGCAACGTGGAGAACGCGTCCATCGGCTTGACGCTTTGTGCGGAAAGGGTTGCCCTGGCGAACATGGCGTCGGCCGGCTGTCGCCAAGTTCGCGCCGTCGCCGTGGCGACTAAGGACGGGGCAACGCCTTGCGGCGCGTGCCGGCAGTTCATCGCCGAGTTCTGCAGCGACCCCTCGCAAGTCCGGGTGATCGCCGTCGACGGGGCGGGACGGACCGCGACCTACACGCTGGCCGAGCTGTTGCCCCACAGTTTCGCCAAGGCCTCGCTGGACGCGCGGCAACCTTCAGCGGACCAGCCCCTCGGGGAACCATAAGGCCACCTCTCGAGCCGCCGCCTCCGCATCGCTCGAGCTGTGCACCAAGTTGTCCTCGATCGAAAGAGCCAAGTCCCCACGGACGGTTCCCGGCGCCGCCTCGATAGGGTTCGTGGCGCCCATCATCATTCGAATCGCTTTGACGGCGTTCTCCCCCTTGACAGCCAAAGCCACGATAGGCCCGCTTACCAGGTAGTCGCATACTCCCTCGAAGAAAGGCTTGCCGACATGCTCGCCGTAGTGCTCTTCGACGGTCTTGCGATCGGCGTTGATAAGCTTGAGAGCGGCGATTTGCAAGTTTCGGGCTTCGATCCGCTTCAGGACCTCCCCTATGAGATTTCGGGCAACCCCGCCCGGCTTGACGAGAACGAGTGTCGTTTCAATAGGCATAGATAAGCCCAGAATACCGCTTTGAACCGGAGCTTCGCGGACGAATGAGCCCGAAGCATTAGGCTCCGTGGCCCCCTTTCGAGTAGGATAAGGCCATGGTCGATGAGCTGGTGCAACAGTACCTGGACTACCTGAGGGCCCGCCGCTCGCCCAACACGGTGCATTCCTACGGCACTGATTTGGCACAGCTTGCCGCCTTTTCAGAGGGGACTCTCATCGAGAGCCCGGAACGACTGCGCGGCTACCTTCGGAAATATGGCACGACGCCGGTGACCCGCGCTCGAAAGCTGTGCGCCTTGCGCGCCTTCTACAAATACTTGAAGCAAATCGGCAAGATTGCCTCAGACCCAACCGAGCTTCTCGAAGCGCCTTTTCAACGCAAGCGTCTGCCTAAGGCTTTGACCCAAGGCCAGGCAAACGCGCTGCTCGACCAGCCTCCGAAGGGTAAAACTCCCCTGCGAGACCAGGCATTACTCGAGCTTATGTATGCCGCAGGCTTACGGGCAAGCGAAGTTGTGGGCGTCAATGTTCGGGACATCGACTTCAAAGAGATGACCGTCTCGGTGCGAGGCAAGGGCAACAAGCAACGCGTTGCCATGTTCGGCGAGCACTGCCTTCGAGCCCTTGAACGCTACATGGCCGAGGAACGGACCGCGCCGGCCGAGGGCGATGCGCTTTTCACCAACGGCAAAGGCGGCCGAATCATCACGCGGACGGTGCAGAATGTCGTGAAACGGTGGGCCTTGAGGGCCGGATTGCCGCCGGAAACCTCCCCCCATACTCTTCGGCACAGCTTCGCCACGCATATGCTGGACGGCGGGGCCGACCTGAAGACCGTTCAGCAGCTGCTGGGACACGAAAGCCTGGGCACAACGCAGATCTACACGCACATCAGCATCGACCGGCTTCGTCAGGCCGTGTCTGAGTCTCACCCGAGGTCGCGACCGCCTACTCGGCCAGGCTCAACCGAACCGGATCGCGCGGGCTGAGGTTCAGGTATATGGATTCCCCTGCCGCGAGTCTCCGTCGTTCGGGTTCCTCGGCGCCCAGACGTTCAAGGATTAGGTGCCGGTTTCGGAACCGTGGCGGCAGCGTCCACTCCCTTTTGGAACCGTCTCGGCTGAACGCATAGATCGAGTTGCCCCTTGGAACGAACCGGTCGAAAGCGTCGGCGATGAGGACGTCGCCGCATTTCACTTGCAACTCGGAGCCGTTGCGCTTGGCGCGAGTCTCTGTACCGTCGGAGAAGAGCAGCCTTGCCCCTTCGTCGTCGAGCTTGGCGGATAGCATTTCGCGCTCGAGGTAGTAGTGGTAGAGCAGCGTTCCCAGGTAGATGCCGTCCAGGAGAAGCGGCCACCACTCGCAGCCGTACTGATCCTTGGCGAGTTCGCCGTAAATTACGTCCCAGTTGATCGACGTGCCGAGGCCGTAACCCCAAGCCGACGGCGGCCAGAACCTTCCGCCGTAAATCATCTTGCCATGCCTGAGTTGAACCACATCTCGAGGACGGCCGACATGCAGCACCCCGCTGACTACGCCGGCCCACTCAGCCGCCGAGTGGTCGCAGCCTTCCGTGGTGACGTCGATCCCGCGTTCTCGTAGCCATTGGACTATCGGAATGACCCCGCACTCCAGTTCTTCGACAGGCCCGATTAGGCCGTCAGGCTCCCAGCTCCAGTTCATGTTGCGGAAGGCGTCAAGGTGAACGGCGCCTTCAAGCGGAACGGTACCCACCATCGCCTCGAGCTTCTTGAAAACCTTGCCGCTCTCGACGTCCTTCGTGTGGCTGATGTGATACGACATCTCGCCGTTGAACTCCTCCCAGCGCATCAGGTTGCCGTCCTGGCCGCGACAGATGACGTCGGGATCCCATCCCGGGTGATTCGGATACGAGTCGTCGAGGTTGATGTGGTAGGTGAGCGTCGTGTTCAGTTCCCCTTTGCAGCGCCGGTGCAAAGCCCGAAGCTGTTCAAGAGTTCCCAGCCTTTCGTTGAATGCGTCTAGGCTCGGGTAGCCCGAGTCGTGGCCGTCGTACTGCCATCCGACGAGATGGACGATTTGCGGAAGGCCGCCGGTAAACCGGTGAACGCGCTCGATGATCTCTTCGGCCTGATCCAGCGACGTGGCGACGCCTCTCATGGGGTCGCCGCAATAGATCTTGTACCAAATCGCCTCGCGGTAAGTCGGCAGCGGCTGCGGCAATTGACGGTTAACCCACAGCTGATAGTCGCACTCGTCCGCTCTGCCGTCGCCGTTCAGATCGGGCAAAAACGCTATCCTAATGACGAGAGGGTCAAGCGCCTTCTTTCTGGCTCGAAAGGCATAGGGAGCCAGGCCGATCGAGTAGGCCCTTGCATTCCCATCGCAAAGAACCTGGTTCCGCAAGGGGATGTATCGGCAGCTGCTCTTGAGTCCGATGCAAAAGTTCGACGCGTCGTAGTAGCAACAGTAAACAGCGGGCAACGGCTCACTGTCTCCGGCGAACTCGCCGATGGGCCTATGAACCAGATCCGGCGACCAAAGACCGCGTCCGAACTTCTCTTCCCAGTCTCGCTGGGTCCACTCCTCGCGCCAGACGTTTCCCGAGGCTTCCTTCGCCAGAAGCATTTGCTCCGGCAAGCCGACGGTTCGCAGCGTCCCCATGGGGTCAGAGACAACGGTTAGCCGAAAGATCAGTTCAAAGCCGCTGATCTCGTATTCAAAACGAAGCAGGCATCCGATTTGGGTGTGCCTGAGGTCGTAGCCAAGGCGAAAGGGAAGGCCGGTTTGTTCGACGGCGACTTCCCACTCGGGCCAGGGCGTTTCGGCACCGTTCACCTTTAGTCGAAAACCCGAAGGGACACCACCGAAGTCACTTCGGCTCGGGCGGTGCCGGTAGGCGACAGGGAAGGGCCTTTCGCCGTCGAAGGCGACTTCGAGGATTTCATTGGCAAGATGGATCATGTCAGTTCCCAATTGTGCCGGTGCCGGGTGCGCGGGCGGCCCTCTGGAACCCGAACGACGCTTTCAATCGGCTCGGCGCAACGCGGGTTCCGAAGCGCACGGCTATGCCAGGCAACCGCTGATCGAGGTTACCGGAATCTACAAGGCGACGACTCAGAAACGCAGCGCAAAGCAGATCGGGAGGTCGAGGTGCGAAAGCTTAGCGGTCGATCCGACCGCTCATCGCGTTCAACGCTTTCCCCTCGAGTTGGTACGGCTCATTTCCGAAGTTGACCGTCACCTTTACACCGTTCGCAAATACGGTTTGCTGGACGTCGCGATCGGGCGTCAGGAAGCGATGGTCCACCATCTCGCTGTAGCCCGTCAGGCGAGCCGCCTCGGAAGCGACCCGGTAGCTCTTGACGAAGTTCGCGCGTTCAGAAGTCCATAGGAACTTGGTGAACATATACATCGGCGGCGTGCCATAGAGAACGTTGAAAAGGTCGCGCTTAGGCCAAAGCGCTGGAAGCTTGTTGTTATAGTCGCCCCAATACCAATACGACACGGTGCAATCGTGGTAGACCAACTCCCACAGAGGAAGCCGGTAACGGTGCCCGAGTTGGAACTTCGACACCGCTTCGGGCACATCGGTCCAGATCTTTTCCATTTTTCGGCCGGAATCGGGAACGCGATAGGGGCCTAGGCTCATCATGCCTTCGAAGAAGTGAAGGAAGGGCACCGAAGCGTCGTGCCCCGTTTCGCACCCCGTTATCAAATTGAATCTGCGGGAGACGATGGCCAGCAGATCCATTTTGAACTTTTTGCTCTCGGACCGCGTGAGCGGGTGGTCGGGGCTGTAGCATTCGCGCCACGGCGAGGCGGTCGTCGTGTCGATGAAGCGACCCTGGTAGGCGATCTTCTTGAGTTCGTTGCCGATCCTTTCGATGGCGTATCCCGGAGCCTGCCTGTCGCAAAGCACCCCGCAGGGAATCATTTTGCCGTCTTTGGTTTCGACCTCCCAACCTTTAACCCAGTCGCCGTTCGGCCCGATCATCAGATCCTTCGGCCAGCCCTTTTCCGTCCAATCCCCGTGAATCCACTGAAGCTTCGGGTACTGGGAAGGATCCATAACGTCTTGGTAGATGTCGTACCGGCTGGTCAAAACGCCAAGGCTGTTCAAAGCCGCGATCTGGCCGGCGTTGCCTCCACGGCTCCAAAGAACGCGGTCGATTCCGCTCTTCTTGAGTTCGTTGCACATCTCGACGGGGTCGGCATCCCAGTTCCAAATGTTGGCGGCACCGATCAGCTTGTCCACGTTCGGGTTTTTCTTGCGCTTTTCGGCCAGGGTGACCAGCAAACCGGTCTGTTTGGCATAGGCTCGGTAGCGCTTGCACATGGCGACATGCCCGCCCTGTTTGAGGAAGATGTAACGGAGTTTTCGTGCGTAGCCGTATTGTCCCTTTTGAGCTTCCCAAACAGGGGAAACGCGCAATAGGCCTTCGTGGCGGCCGATGGCTATGGAGGCGTCGTCGGGAGTCTCTAAAATAGCCATGGCGCCGCTGTTGCCGTCCGTTTGCCCCCAAAAAGGCATGCAAATTCCGTGGCCCCCATAGGCGATCAGCTGCATCGGCTCAACCGTGGCGTCGTCGACGGGGTAGGAGATACCCTCGTTCATCGGGACCACCAAGTACTCGCCCTTTCGCGTTTGGAACGCCTGAGGATAGTCCAGATTGCCAGGCATCTCCCCCTTGCCCTCGATCGTGAACCGGCACTCGGGGAGTTTGGGGTCGATTTCGATGCGCAGATTCAAAGGACGGTCGCTTGTCGGGTCGATCGCCTGGATGTCGATTGCTTTCCGGCTCGGCTTGACCTTCGCTGCCACCACACCGAAGGTCGGACCCTGGTTCCACACAAGAGGGCTTTCTTTGAGCGCGGCCGAGAAAGCAAGCGTTCTCGGGTTCAAAATCAGACGGAGGGCTCCGTTTTCAAGAACGAGACTTTGAGGCAGGCTTGACCCGCGCAAGGAGGCGACATTGCCAAGACGAACAACGGAAAACTGCCCCACGGCGCACTTGCTCGGGCCTGCGCCGATCACCCGCGGCAAAAGATAGCCGACCCCTTCGGGAACGACGATCCGCGTCCGCACGAGCTTCCACTCCAAACTGCCGCTCAGCACCTTTTCGCCAAGAGCCCAATCACGAACGGTCTCAGACGGCGTATAGGCGACGGCGCCAAGGCGAATGTCCCCGGCACCCTCGCATCGGAGCCAGGCGGCGATCTCGATTCGATCGCCTGCAAACACCTTGAGACGCGACGCCGACGAGATCGACCAGTCTTGGTTCCCTTTGTGCTCTATGATAATCGCCGTGCCGATCTTTTGATCTTCGACCTTCGCGACCTTCAGTGCTCCAGGTTCGCGGCTCCAAGGATTGGCGATGTCCAAGGCGGCATCCTGGGAGCGGGGTGCAGCCAAGAGGATGCAAATAGCGGTCACGAGGCTTACCATGGCCGCATCGTACCCTCCTATAGGCCCTTTTTTTGTCCTAACGGGCCCAGCGAATCGCAAACGGAGGCATCGATCGTGTTACGATTAGGACACAGCCCATGAGGGAATCCAAGGAGACGAATGCACATTCCTGACGGTTATTTGAGTCCGCAGACGTACGTTCCGGCGGCGACCGCCATGCTACCTTTTTGGGCGATTGCTTCCGCCCGGGTGAAGCGATCGTTGAGGCTCAGTCAAGTGCCGATGCTGGCACTGGGCGCTGCTTTCAGCTTTGTCATCATGATGTTCAACATCCCGATTCCCGGCGGCACGACAGGCCACGCCATTGGGTCGGTTTTGGTGGCCATACTTCTGGGGCCGTGGGCGGCGGTTATCGCTGTCTCGCTGGCATTGGTGGTTCAGGCGGTGCTGTTCGGAGACGGCGGGATTACGGCGGTCGGGGCAAATTGTCTGAACATGGCCGTCATTGCGCCTTTCGCAGGTTGGTGGACCTATCGGCTCTTGGTTGGCAATTCCACGAACCAGAAGCGGCGCGTGTTTGCCGGGGCCGCCGCCGGCTATGTCGGATTGAACGCCTCGGCTTTTGCAACGGCGGTGATGTTCGGCATTCAGCCTTACATCGCCCATGACGGCGCCGGTCGCGCGCTTTACAGTCCTTTCGGCTTGGAGGTGGCTATTCCGGCAATGATGGGCAGCCACATCCTGGTGTTCGGTTTTGTCGAGGCCGTTGTCACCGGCTTGGTTCTTTCGTACGTCTATCGATCGGATAGCTCTTTCGTGCAGCCTGTGGTTGCGAATACCCCTCCGGTCCGCAAATATGCCATTGGGCTTCTTGCTCTAGTTATCTTGGCCCCGATCGGAATCTTCCTCCCCGACGCTCTGAAGGCCGGAGCCGCATGGGGGGAGTGGGGCATCGACGAAATCAAGAAGGAAGCCGGATACGTTCCGGCGAAGATGGCGGAAATGGATGGAAAGTGGAAGGCCCCGCTTCCGGATTACGCCTTGCCGGGACAGGAGGAGGGCGCCTCCAAGGCAAGTCAAGGTACCGTCTATGTTCTAAGCGGATTGATTGGGTTTGCATTGCTTACGGGAACTGTGTTGGGTGCGAGGAGGCTGATAGCTGGAAAAGATGAACCGACTGGCGATTCCGGACTGGATGCGGCAGCAAGCTGAGTTCGAGGCCGGCCCATCGCACCGCGTCCGCACGGCTCCGGGAGTCAGGTTCGCCAGGAAGGCGCTCAGCAGTTTCAGCGACCTCATCGCCGAGATGGTGACGCAGAAGGACTCCGCCATGCGACCGGGCTACTTGCAGGCGCTGGACCCTCGGGTCAAAACCGTTGTGCTTTTAAGCCTTGTCGTCGCCATGACGCTCGTCCACTCCTGGGGCTCTTTGCTACTAGGCTACACGGCCTGCCTCGCTCTGGCCGCCGTATCCCATCTCCCGGCCAAACGGCTGCTGAAAGTCTGGCTTGTCGTGCCGCTCTTTACGCTGGTCTTCATGCTGCCTGCGACGTTGAACGTCGTTACCGACGGAGACCCGCTGGTTGTGTTGTGGCGGTCGGCCCCTTTAGGGTTTCTTCCGGAAAACCTGTATGTGACATTTCAGGGGGTGGAGATTGCCGGCAAAATGATGCTTCGGACGGCGGCCTGTGTGTCTCTGGCGCTCCTTTTGGCATACACAACGCGGACCGACAGGCTGTTTCGGGGGTTGCGAGCGCTCTTTGTCCCTTCGTTGTTCGTCACGGTTCTAATCGTCATGGACCGATATCTGGCGGTGATCGCCAAGGTTGCCGAGGAAATCCACATGGCCAAGCTGAGCCGCTCTATCCGGTCGAGGGGATTGCGCGCGGAGCATGAATGGGTGGCGGCCGGCATCGGCTCGCTCTTTCGCCGGACGCAGTCACTCGGCCATCAGGTCTATCTCGCGATGCTGTCTCGCGGCTTTACCGGCGAAGCCCTGGTCATCGACGACCTGCATACCAAGCCGGCGGACTATGGGTTTATGGCTGTGGCCGCGCTGATCGCCGCCTCTCTCGTGCTTCTCAAATGACTATGCCTCTTTTCGATGTTTCCAACGCCTCGTTCTGCTACCCAGGCTTTCCTGATTCCCTCATCGACGTCAGCCTTTCTATCGAGAGAGGCACGCGGACCGCTCTGCTCGGGGCGAACGGCAGCGGCAAGTCGACTCTGCTGTTTCTTCTCAACGGGCTGTACTTCGCGCGTCAGGGCTCGGTGTCGTTCAATGGAACGAAGTTGACCGAGACCGCCCTCGACACCAATGCCTTCGGAACCGAGTTTCGCAAGAGCGTCGGGTTTCTCTTCCAGAACTCGGACGCCCAGCTCTTTTGCCCGACGGTGTTCGATGAGCTTTGCTTCGGGCCTCTACAGATGGGGATGCCGAAACCCGAGATACGAAGACGAGCCGAGGACACCTTGAAACTGCTGCGGCTGGAGGCCTTCCGCGAGCGCAGCCCTCAAGCGCTCAGCACCGGACAGAAGAAGACGGTTGCTCTGGCTTCGTTGCTGACCGCTGCGCCTTCGGTGCTGCTTATGGACGAGCCGACGGCAGGCCTGGACCCGCGAAGCCAGGCGCTTCTCTTGGACCTCCTCGATGCTCTGAACGAGAGCGGGACGACGCTTGTGACGGCGACCCACGATCTTCACCTGCTGCCCGAGATCGCCGATCGCGCGGTTGTTCTTGGCGAGGACCACCGCGTGGCTTTCGACGGCCCGGTTGATGACGTGCTGGCCAATGAGGACCTTCTGCTTAAAACGAACCTTATGTTCCGGCGCGGCTGAGGCCTGTCTGTTGCGCTTACTCCCGGCAATTAGGGGTTCGGAGAGATGTCGGGCGTATATGCAGACAACCGTCTAACTCTTTCATAATGTTAGGGCAATGCCAGTGACCCTTGATCTAACCACCCTGAACCCCGAGCAGAGAGAAGCCGTGGAATGGCCCGGCGGCCCGATGCTCATCTTTGCCGGCGCCGGTTCGGGAAAGACCAGGGTCATCACCTATCGAATCGCCCGCCTCATCGAAAACGGGATGCCCCCCTCGCGAATCTTGGCGGTGACCTTTACAAACAAAGCCGCACGGGAGATGAGAGAGCGCGTGGACGCTTTGATCGGCGAGAAGAGCCAGTCCATGTGGATGGGCACGTTCCACTCGCTGTGCAGCCGGATGCTGCGGTTCGACGGGGCGGCCATCGGTCTGAATCCAAACTTTGTCATCTATGACGACAGCGACCAGCTCGGTCTCATCCGCGAGATTCTGAGGCAAAAGAACGTCGACGACAAGAGCGTCCAGCCGCGGGGGCTGCTCAACGAGATCAGCCATGCCAAAGAGAAGCTGTTGAGCCCGGAGCAGTACTCCGAGAGGGTGACCGGCTTTTTTGAGCGCATTGCCGCCGACGTTTACAAGAGCTACAACCAGCTGCTGCAGAAGGCGTCCGCGCTCGATTTCGACGACCTGCTGTTCTACACGGTGCGCTTGCTCGAGCAAAGCCCGGCCGTCCGCGAAAAGTACAGCTCGCGGTTCCTGCAAATCCTCGTCGATGAATACCAAGACGTGAACTTCGCCCAGTATCAGATCGTACGGCACCTTTCAGAGACCCACCGCAACATCGTCGTTGTCGGCGATGACGACCAGTCGATTTATGCCTGGCGCGGCGCCGATGTGTCGATCATCCTCCGCTTTGGGTCCGACTTCCCCGACGCCAAGATTATTAAGCTTCAGCAGAACTACCGCTCGACCAAACGCATCTTGGCGGCCGCCCACGAGGTGGTCAAAAAGAACCGCTCGCGCGCGGACAAGCAGCTCTGGACATCCAACGCGGACGGCGTGCCCATCACCGTGACCCAAACCGGCACGGAAATGGACGAGGCAATGCTGGTCGCCGACGCGATTCTGAAGGACACGTCCACCGGCCGTCGGAAGTTCGGCGATTTCGCCGTGCTGTATCGGACCAACGCCCAGTCGCGCGCCCTGGAGGAGACCTTCCGCCAAAGGCGCATCCCCCACGTTTTGGTAGGCGGCCAGCGGTTTTACGAGCGCAAGGAGATCAAAGACATGCTGGCCTACCTGCGCCTTTCGCTCAATCCCGCCGACGACGTCTCGTTCCGCCGGGTGGTCAACACCCCGGCGCGCGGCCTGGGGCAAGCCGCCCTGGCGAAGATCGAAGAGCAGGCCGAGGCGCGCTCCGTGCCGTTGCTTGAAGCGGCACGCTCAACCGATGTGCTCAGCGGCCTCCAAAGGAAGCAGGCCGACGCCCTCGCCTCTTTTTTCCGCTGCCTGGACACGGCGGCCGAAATCGCCAACCAGGGCTTTGTAACGCCCGTTCTCAAACACCTGCTGAGCGAAAGCGGCTACCTCGACGCTCTGAAAGAGGAAAGAACTGAAGAATCGATGTCGCGACTCGAGAACCTGCAAGAGCTTGTAACGGTCACTACAGCATACGACTGCGGGGAAGGCGAGCACTCCTTGGCCGAGTTCTTGGAAAGCGTTGCTTTGGTGGCGGACGTCGACTCCCTGACCGAAGACGGCCAGGCTGTCACCCTCATGACGTTGCACTCGGCCAAGGGCCTGGAGTTTCCGGTGGTCTTCATGGTGGGCATGGAGGAGGGCGTGTTTCCTCACTCGCGGTCGTTGCTCAAAGACCGCGACATCGAAGAGGAAAGGCGCCTGTGCTACGTGGGCATGACGCGGGCCCAGGAGGAACTTCACATGCTTTACGCGCAGCGCCGGGCGCTTTACGGCCAGCCCAACTTCAGCCCTCGTTCACGCTTCTTGAACGACATCCCGCACGAGCTGACGACGTCGTTGCTGGAGCCCGAAGGCCGCGCCGCGCCGGTCCGCCCGATGCGTCAGGAGCGTTCGGGCAGCTACGCGGCCATTGAAGAAAGGCCAAGGCTCAAGGGCCCCGAGTGGAAGCCGCCGTTCGAGGTCGGTTGCCGCGTGAGGCACGGCAAGTTCGGCATTGGCGTCGTCATCGCGTGCAATCCCTTGAAGAACGACTCCGAGGTGACGGTGGCTTTCCCGGGGGCGACGGGCGTCAAAAAGCTCGTCCAGAGCCTTGCAAAGCTCGAGGCCGTTTAGCCTCTGCGAAATCAACCGGCCCGTGCTCAGTGCCTAACTTTCTTTCGTATCCGAATAAGAAACGATAGCCGTTACAAGGCAAAACGCAAGCCAAACCAGGGGGATCAGCCAAGCCCAGCTGGACGGATACTCCGGCTGGACGTCCACTGCCGAGCCCGCCGACGAGACGATCATCTTCAAGCGCAGGTAGATGAAAACCGCCACCGACATTGTGCCCCCGACAAATCCGCACGCGCCGGGCAGGCCGGCCTTGCGCGTCATGACGACCCCGAAAATCACCGTAGGAACGGCGGCGCAAACAAGGTCGAGGATCAGAACGTTGACTTTGTATGAATGCCCGAAGGCGAGGAACGGCCAAATGCCCAAGAAATAGGTCGTCAACGCGGTGAACACGAACGCGCCGCAACCGGCCAGCATGACGGCATCCATGTCGGGCTTTGCCTTGACGAGCTTGTCCAGCTTCTCGTCGGTCTTTAACGGCTCGAAGGGCATCTTCGCACGCCAGCTTACCCAAGTGGTATCATCAGCCTTATGCTGAACATGGAACAGCAGGAAGCGCTGTCCAAAGCCGCCGGGCGTTTGGACGCTATAAGGGGGCATCTTTGACCTCCCTTCCGTTCTCTCGCAAATAAAGGCGCTTGAAGAAAAGAGCGCCCAGCCCGGTTTCTGGGACGATCCGCAATCGGCCAACAAGGACTTGCAAAAGCTGTCGCGTTTGCGCGGCATCGTCCAGCCCTTCGAGGAACTGGCCAAGACTGAGCGGGACATTCGGGAGCTCTATGAACTGCTTTCTTTGGAAGAGAGCAAGGAACTCGAAAAAGAAGCCGACTCGATGGCGATCAAGTTCCTGAAAGACTTGGACGAATATGAGTTGCGGACGCTCTTAAGCGGTGAATACGACTCGCGGAACGCCATCGTCGAAATCAACGCCGGCGCAGGAGGGTCGGAGGCCTGCGACTGGGCATCGATGCTGTTTCGGATGTACACCCGATGGGCCGAGCGAAGAAGCTACAAAGTCGAGATCCTGAACGAAACGCCGGGAGACGTCACCGGCTATCGCAACGTCGGCTTTTTGATCTCAGGCGAGAACGCCTATGGCTATTTCAAGGCCGAAGGGGGCGTTCACAGGCTCGTTCGGATTTCGCCGTTCGACGCCAACGCCCGGCGCCACACATCGTTCGCAAAGGTCGAGGTTCTGCCGGAAATCGAGGACACCGAGGTTAACATCAATCCAGACGACCTGAAAGTCGAGACCCTTCGCGCAGGCGGCGCGGGAGGCCAGCACGTGAACAAGACCGAGTCGGCCGTCCGGATAACGCACTTGCCGACGGGGATCGTGGTTCAATGCCAGAACGAGCGCTCTCAGCATAAGAACCGGGCGTCGGCGATGAGCGTCCTCGCCGCCCGGCTCGCCGAACTGGAGCGGACTCAGGACGAGGCCAAAATGAAAGCCCTGAAAGGGGACGGAGGCCCTGCCGAGTGGGGGCGTCAAATCCGGTCCTACGTGATGCAACCCTATACGATGGTTAAGGACCACCGGACCGGGTATGAGACGGGCAACGTCATTGGCGTCATGGACGGCGACATCGACGGCTTCATCGAGGCCTATTTAAGGCAGAAACCGAGCGAAGACGCGTTTGTCGAGTAGGCCGTGTTTGTGAATCTTCGCCGCGTTCAATCGACACTCGAAACGGCCTGAGGGTAATCTGCGTTGCATGGCAAAGAAAGCACTGATCGTTTGGGGCGGATGGGACGGCCACGAGCCGGATAAGGTTGCCGACCTGATTCGCGAGATTCTCGAGGCGGAGAACTTCGAGGTGGAAGTATCGGATACGCTTGACGCCTTTAAGGACGCCGAGAAGCTGGCCGGTCTGAATCTGATCGTGCCGATCTGGACGTGCGGAGAGATCACCGGAGAGCAGTCTGGGCCCGTATTCAAAGCGGTGGCGGAGCATGGCGTGGGGATGGCGGGATGCCACGGCGGCATGTGCGACGCTTTCCGAAACGACACCGAGTGGCAGTTCATGACGGGCGGGCAGTGGGTCTCGCACCCCGGTGGCGACGGCGTCAAATATACGATCAAGATCGACCGAAGCAACCCGCACCCGATCACGGATGGATTGCCCGACTTCGAGGTGTGCAGCGAGCAGTATTTCATGCACACGGATCCGACCAACAACGTTCTGGCCTGGTGCGATTTCCCCACCCCCGGCGTTGACGGTCCCCACGTTCAGAATGTCGGCAAGATGCCCCAGGTTTGGACGAAGATGTATGGCAAGGGCAAAATCTTTTACACCGCCATCGGCCACCACCGCGATGTCCTTGAGGCGGAGACTCCACGGGAACTGATGCGCCGGGGCCTCCTTTGGGCGGCAAAGTAGGATGATTCCGTCCGGCGCTATGGAAACCGGTGCCGGACGCTTAGCAGGCCATATATTCGCGCAGAAGGCTCAAATACAGCCGGTAGTCGTTTAGGGAAACCCCCGGAGGCGTTTGGTGATCGACGCTGAGGACAAACCGGCCCGAGCGTACAGTCCGCATGAGCCTTTCGAACTGTCGCCTTATGGCGTCTTCCCCCTTGTGCATGACCGTCTTGTCGAACCCACCGACCATAATCCACTCGGGGTGGTTTTGACGGATTCGGGCCACATCGACACCGGCCATTCTTTCCAGAGGCAGGATTCCCTGCACGCCGACGCCCTCGAACCAATCCACGAGCGGCTCGACCATTCCGTCGCTGTCCACGATCACCGGCACTCCCTTCTTTCGAAGGACGGCGGTCAGTTCGCGATAATAGGGGGCCATGAAGGTGTTGAACAAGTCCTTCGAGATCATCGGTCCGTGGTTGTAGGACATGTCTTCGGCGACAGTCATGAAGTCGGGCCGGCAGGCTTCGCAGATGGCGTCGATGCACAAAAGGGCGTGCTCCAGCAGGTCTTCGTTCATCCGGTGCATGAGCGCGGGCCGGTCGTAGAAGGCATAGAGATGGGGTTCTATACCGAACAGAACGCGGGGGTGCCAGAAGAAGCCGCTAAGCGTGAACCAGACGATGGCGTCGCCCGCCTCTTGCTCCCGGATCCGGGCACTCCAATCCGGGTCGTCGAACCGCGGGGGCTTCGGGAAGAGGTGAGGCCTCAGGGCTTCATAATCGGCCTCGTTTTGCACCAGATAACCGCTTTCCGCCGGCTCTGGGGCGGTCATGGAGAACACGGCGAACCAATGCTGGTAGTCGACGTCCAGGCCGAAATAGCGCTTGATGCCGGGGTAATCCAGGTCGGCCGGCAGGCCCTCGGCCCTCCAACGTTCGACGGTCAGGTGCCACCACGTCGCCCATTCGATCAAGGGGTAGCGGTCATCCGGTTTTTCCCCTGCGATCGTCTTGGCGAACCGAGAGCGGGTTGTTTCGGCCATCAGACGGGGATCTCGATGAGTGTCGGGCTGGGCTCGGCGTTCAGGCTGCGGTGCCCGTCCGGCGTTACGGTGACGATGTTCTCGATGCGCACCCCGAACTTGCCCGGCAGATAGATGCCCGGCTCGATGCTGAAGCAGTGGCCGACGTCCAACGGCAGCGTGTTACCTTCGATCATGTAGGGATCCTCGTGTCCGCGCATGCCGATTCCGTGGCCAAGGCGATGCATAAAATACTCGCCGTAGCCGGCCTCTTCGATGACCTTGCGGGCGGCGCGGTCGGTTTGCTGGCACTCGGCGCCAACTCGGATGGCGGCCCGCCCTGCCATGTGCGACCGGTAGACGATGTCGTAGATCTTTTTGGCCTCGTCGCTGGCCTTGCCGCAGCATACGGTCCGCGTGATGTCGCTTGGGTAGCCCTTGATGCTGCAACCGTAGTCGAGAATGATGACGTCGCCTTCTTGAATGACGGTGTCGTCGGTTCCGTGGTGAGGTTCGGCGCCGTTGGCACCCGTGGCAACAATGCAAAATCCCGGGCCGCCGCCCATCCTCGTCATCTCCGCGACGAGCGCGTCGGCGACCTGCCTCTCCGTCACGCCCGGCTTGATGGTTTTGAGGGCGACGGCAAGCGCGTCGTCGGCGATCTTTCCGGCCGCCTCGAGGGCGTCGATCTCATCCTTTTCTTTGCGGCCCATCAGACTGGCGATTACCTCCTGCCCAGACTTGAAGAGCGCCGCCGGCAATTCCTTCTGCATCCACAGCAGCATTTGGGCGCGCATCTCGTCTTCCACGGCGATGAGGCCCGAACGCAAGTTCCAGTCGTCGGCAAGCTGGCGGACGTGGACCAGCGGGTCCTGACCGTCGTTCCAGCCGCGAACGTCCTCGGCACCCGAGCGCTTGGCCTGCGTGACCGAAAGTCCCGGGCATATGAACCGAACCTGGCCCGTCGCGCTGATCGCCAGCATCATAAAGCGCTCGCCGCCTCCCTCGTGCAGATTGTAGAGCCATCCCATGGTAATTGGCGACGTGGCGAAATAGGCGTCAATGCCCAAATCTTGCAGAATCTGCGCTAAGCGCGCAACGCGTTTTCGGTGGATTTCGCTTGGCATAGTGGCTTGAGTATGGCATGTTATGCCATCGGACGGTCCTTGCATCGGCATCTTCGCGAGTTGCCGCCGCCCACCGGCCGTCTCAATCCGTTTGGAAAAGTTTCGAAATAAAGCTCCAATGGCGGGAACCATGCCATGGCGCCGACGTCCTGAGAGCATCAACCAGCCGGATGAGCTGGAACTTGGAGAAAGACATGAAGACACTCACCGCTATCGCAGGAATCGCCCTGCTAACAGCAGTAAGCTTTGCGCAGTCGGGCAAAATCGACGCCTACACGAAGGACGCCCTGTTGACGGGCCTTGACGACGAGCGCCACGCCGAAGCCCTTTACAAGACGGCGATCGCCCAGTTCGGCAACCGAACCCCGTTCCGCAACCTGGTTTTGGCAGAAATCCAGCATCAGAACGCTTTCATCAAGCTGATGAAAACCTACGGCGTGCCGGTGCCGCCCAACCCGTACCTCGGTCAGCAGCTGACCATCCCCACGATCTTTTCGGATGCCTGCCTAGAGTTTGCCCAGATTGAACGGCTCGAAGCCGCAAAGTACAAAGAAATCGCGGCGAAGGTCAACGTGAAGAATGTGGCCATCGTGTTCCTGCAACAGGCCAAGGTCAACGAGGAGAACCATGCGGTCGCTCTTGAGAAGGCCGCCGCCAACAATTGCAGCGGATCTGGAATTTGCGACGGATCCGGCCCTAAAGGAAACGGCCCCGGCTATCGCAAGGGTCAAGGTCAAGGAAAGGGCCAAGGCAAGGGTCAGGGCAGAGGCAAAGCCGAGCTCGACAATGTCCAAACGTGCGCGATGCCTCTTCCGCAAGGCAATCGGAACGGGGTTTGCGACGGCACCGGGCCTAAGGGTAACGGAAAGGGCTATGCCAACGGCAAGTGCGACGGTTCCGGCCCGCACGGCAACGGTCCCGGCTATCGCAAAGGCCAGGGCAACGGCCAGGGAAAAGGTCAAGGCAACGGCCAGGGTCGTGGCAATGGAAAAGGCCAGGGGCAGGGCCGAGGCAAGTAAGGGCCTAAGTCTTTTCATCGGCCGTATCAGTCAAAATGAAACGGCTGATGTCTCCCTTCCATGCTTCGCCTCAGGCAACATGGAAGGGGGCCTTGTTCGCAGACAGCCTAGTCCTATGGAAACGATCGTTGAAGACCTGGAACCGAGCGACGCGATCCTCGTATCGCAGGCCCGAAAAGGCAGCGATGAGGCGTTCAGCAAGCTGTTCAATCGGCACTACCCGAAGGTCTATCGATACGCCGTCAACATGGGAGCCAGCGCGGAAGACGCGGAAGATATCGTTCAAACGGCTTTCATCCGGACCCATAGGTCCCTCGACAAAATACGCGACGGCCAGGCATTGCTCAGCTATCTTTATCAGGCTGCGATGAATGGCGTCCGCGACGCGAAACGCCGGGCTTCGCGGAAACCGTGGCTCAGTCTGTCCGGCATCTTTATGGATCGTGGCAAACAATCAGATAGGATTGCCGCCGTACAGATTGACGAGACCGGAAACGGACTTAGCGACGCCTTGGCCGCCAACATAGCGGAGTTGCCGGACGACTTTCGCGAAGTCTTCGTGTTGCACCACTTGCAGGACCTCGATTTAAACCAGATCGCCGAGATCCAGGGCGTTCCTCTGGGAACCGTGAAATCAAGGCTAGGACGAGCTAGGGAACGAATGAGAACCGCCATGAAACCGTGGCTCGATGGAGATGAAGCAAAATGAAACTGAAAATGAATTGCCAGGAGGTTCAAGAGAAGATTGCAGGGATGAACGACGGCTGGCTGGACCCGGCCGAGGCTCGGGAAACGGCCGGGCACATCGCGAATTGCCCGGAATGCCAAAAGGAAGCCCTCGCCGACAAGAAGCTGATTGCGGCGCTCGAGAGCCTGAAACAAGGGAGCGTTCCTGCGATGACGTGGAAGCCGGCCCGAGCAACTAAAGCCACCGCGTGGAGGCTGGCTTGGCTCAGCCCGATCGCCGCGGCCGCGCTCGTTGCCGTGCTTTGGCACCCATCGGTGCCGGTTGTCGTCTCATCGCCGCCGCCAACCGTGTCGGCCGAATCGCAAGCGCTGGACCACGCGCACATGGAACTGACCCTTTCCGACGTCGGCTCCGACCCCAACCGAGCCATCCTGGCGTCCTTCGCGAAAAACACCGGCAAGGAGCAAGCTCAATGAGAACGGCCGCCTTGCTCCTCTTGGCCGCCGCCGGTTGGGCTTCAGCCGGGCCTCCCCGTGAACTGGTCCAAGCCTTGTCTGGTTCAACCAAAGCCTACGTCGGGCAACAGCTGACCCGTGTCGCTGGGGACAACGGCTTCGCGGAGGCAAAAGTAACCGTTTACGGAGACGGAAAAGGCGGCGTCCGGCGCGAGTACGCCTTGCCGGATAACCAAAAGGCGGTCCTCCTGCAGTTGTCCGGGGGCACATACCGGCTGACTTTATCAGGGTGGGCCCGCGTCTCGACCGATCAGGCTTGGAAACCGGTCGAGCAGGCGCAGGCCATCGCAGTCAACTACCGCGTTTCTGTGGAAACGTCCTCGTTTCTTGGACGCAAGGTCAGTTTGGTGACCGTTTCCCCCTTGCATTCTTACAACCCTTTGCGGAAGATGACCGTGGACGCGGGCACGGGACTCATTTTAAAGGACGAGCTGTTCGCCCCGGACGGAAGGCTGCGCTCGAGCTCTTGGTTCGTTTCTTTGGAGTACAAGCCGGTCTCGTCCAGCCTGTTTCAAGTCGACGCGGCCGCGGAGGCGCCCAATCAGTTTGGCCCGGACTCGTTCCAGGTCCGCGCTTCAGCCGCCGATGTGGAAAAGATGACTGGAATGGAGGTGCCCCGACCGTCGTACGTTCCGCCTGGATATCGGCCAGTTCTTTACGGGACGATGACCACTGGAAGCGCGCGGCTTATGCCTGCCGTGCGCTACTCGGACGGCCTCTCCTCGTTCACCGTGTTCGAACGGGGTCGAGGCCGGAACGGGCGCAGAAGGGGCTGGGGCGGAGGCCAAGGCCAGCAACATGAGGACTTGCACTCCGACATCCAGAGATCGGTCGTTTTCGTGAACGGACCGCGCAGCTTTGTGCTGATCGGCGACCTCGCCGAGAGCGAATTGCGGAAAGTCGCACGATCGCTTTAGCGGCTCGCAGTTCAGTACGCTGTCACCCCGTGCAGGCGCAGACCGGCGTAGGAGTTGGATGTCGACAAGCGGATTCCAACGATTTGTTCCGGTTTGTCCCCGAGCTTGATCTCGATGGCGCAGAGATCGGAGCGGCGGTCGGCGCGAACGAGCGCCCCCATGTCTTCAGGCGTTCGCACGTCGATCCCATACTGAAGTTCACGGACGACTTTCCTGCCAGATGAAAGCTCAATCGTAACGGTGCCGACTTTCTCGAAATAGCTGCACCGGCTGGCGCAGTCCACGGCAACCGCGACAAACTTTGCCTTCGCCTTGGCTTGCAAGACGGCCTCTGCTGGACTGTTTTGTTGCGAGGAGGCGGCAATCGAGCGAAGAGCGATCGGTTGGAACCGGATGAAGCGATACTGGCCGACTGTTTCGATCTTGCCAGTGGCACCGGCAGGAACAATGGCGATGCCTTGGACCGCCTTTACCGAACCGGGCTCGGCTAGGAAGAGCCGCCGTAGCAAGGCGCCCGGATCATACCCAAGGCCATCAGCAGGCTCTTGACGGCCGCTCCAAGCATAGTCGGCGAAGGTTAGGTAGGCGTAGTGCTGCTGAAAGCTCGCGATGAGCGCCTGGGGGTTGCTTTCATATCCGGCCCAAGTCGTTTGCAAAGCGCCGCAACCCTCCTGGGCCGCCGCCAGCACGAATCCACGGATGTTGCCAGGCCGGTACCAGGTGCTGGCAACGGGCACCTTACCCTCGGCCTTCCACAGGCGCAACGATTTGACGAAGGCCGAGGGGTCGGGGTTGTCCGCATAATGCCAGTCCGCGATCAGGGCCCCCGCGGGAATGGCGTCGCGGCGCTTCTTGGCCTCTTCCGGGCTGTCGCCGTTGCAAGCGTCGATCGCCTCGCCCTTGGCCAGGCCTACATCGCCCCAGAGCATCATGCTTACCTTATTCTCGGCGGCGATTCCGGCTAGGAAGGGGATCTGCTTCAGCCAAAGCTCGGTGACGAAGGCCGGGCTATCCTTCATGCCGATCATGGCCACCTCGTCCATGCCGAAGTGAACCGTTTTGGGCTTGAGGAGTGCGATGGCTTCCGTCCAAATGTCCTTGATCTTTTGCTGGGCTTTTGGGTTGCGCGGGTCGATCGCGTAGGGCGCATCCGGGTTGAGGGCGATGTCCAGATTCTTGCCGTTGGCGAAAAGCCACTCGGCATGCCCGAAGCTCTGAATCAAGGGTATCGGTTCGATGCCCAAGGAGCGCATCAACGAGAACTCCTTCACCAACTCCTCCAGGGGCATCGTCATCGACGTCTCGATTCCCGGCGTCGCTTTCCAAGCGGACCGTTCGCACTGAAGGACCGCCTTGTTGAACTTCATCGGACGCAAGACGCGCTCGAAGAACTCCTTGTGGAACGGCACGGTTTTCGGCCCGACGAAGGTATGGATTCCGCGCCAGCCGATCGTCGGCCAGTCTTTTACCTCGCCGACGGGCAAAACCAGCCTTCCCTTTTCGGGGTAGGCCATTAAGGCAAGGGTGTAGAGGCCGTTCAGCAAGCCATCGCAGGACTGGCCGGTTACCGTCGCCGCATTTGGCGTCACTTGGATGACGTACCCCTCTTCGGGAAGCTTCAAGTCGGCGATCTTGCCGACCACCTTGCCGCCCGGCGAGGGGTCCTTTTGCCAAAGCGAATTCAGGAAAACTCGGAACAGACGCTCCTCCTCGCGGCAATCACCAGGCAATTGGACGGTCGGATTGCCAAGAACGAAAACCTTGCCTTTTGCCAGCTTGACGGACTTCGGCTTCGGGACGATTGGAAGGGGCTCGGAAACAGCTCTCGCCTGCCGGAACCCACGGACGACGCCCTTCACGCTTGCGGCCGGAGCGGGCAAGGCCTGGTTCTTGGAATCGAAGCTCCACTCTGCCTCGAAGCGCGCCGGTTTGCCCTTGCTCACCTCAATTCCCAGGCAGCCGATCCAGAAAAGGTCGTCGTCCTCAGCGTAGTCCTGATTGAACCCTCGGGCGTCGAAGATCACCCAGTCCGACCGGTTGCTGGAGAAGCCAATGGCACCCAAGGGCGTCAGGAAATTCAATTTCGAAAAGGTTGGACCGTACTGGCGTTCGGCGATGTCGGCGTTCGATCGGTACTTGGCGGCCATTAGGTTCCGTTGGGGAATGCCGTCGACATCCAGGCGGCCCGTCTGGACGGCCGGAGCCCAAACCATCCCGCCGCAAAGTTCGATCAATGCCGGCTTGTCGCCATCCCAGTTGAATTCGTAGTCGATTTTGAGCCTGTTCCCGGAAGGGGTGTAGGCGACCTTGCCATACGCCCGTCCGTCTGAGCTCTTGAATGAAAGGACGGTTTGTCCGGACGCCGATTTGACCACGCTTTGGCTGGTCCACTGAGTGCTGTAGTAGCCCTTCGTCCACCCGGGCTCGTAGTATTGGAAGTACGAGCGCTTGATGAACGGCACGCCGCCGAAGGAAAGCGACAGTCCTACGCCGGACTGGACGGCGAAGGCAAAGGCAAGAGCGGGTCCGATCAACATGCCGCCAGTTTATCCGACCGTCGACCCCTGCTTGCCTTAGAGCTTTGGCCTGGCCCTCAGCGGCCTGCCGGCTCCAAACCGAACGTCTGGCCCTTTTTGGACGCCGGGATGCCCTTAGCAAGCCACACCGGGGCTGGTTCGCCCTTTAGGAAATGGTCCAAAAATTGGGTGATGCGAATCGTCCAATCCTTGCGGTTTGGCATCTTGGCGATGCCGTGTTCTTCGCCGTTGTAGTTAACGAGCCAAACTGGCTTGCCAAAGCGACGAAGAGCGCCGTAGAATTCGATGCTTTGTTCAAACGGAACGGCGCCGTCCTTGTCGTTGTGCAACAGGAGGATCGGGGTGTTGACGCGGTCGGCCCAGAACACCGGCGAGTTCTCAATGAACTGGAGCGGGTATTGCCACAGCGAGCCGCCGATGCGGCTCTGTCCGACCTCGTATTGAAACTGGCGCATTTTGCCCGAACCCCAGCGGATTCCGCTGTAGGCACTCGTCATGTTGGTCACCGCCGCTCCCGCGATCGCACACCGGAACAAATTGGTCTGCGTGACCAGAAACGCGGTTTGATAGCCCCCCCAGCTGTGGCCGACGATGCCGATGCGGGCCGGATCGACGAAACCTTTCGCCAACAAAGACAAAACCCCGGGCACGATCGCCGACGCCGCGCTTGGGCCGGGATAGCCGACGCTATACTTGACGTCCGGCAAGAAAACCAAATAGCCTCGGCTGGCCATGAAAGAGGGGTTGACGGCGGCGCTGCCCACCGGCGCAGGCGAAGCGTACGTGTGCAGTCGGGTGGACATCCGCTCGTAAAAGTAAACGACCATGGGGTACTTCATGGACGGATCGAAGTTGGCGGGCTTGACCAAGATGCCGCTCAGCTTTTCCCCGTCGCCGGACAGCCATTGAACCAACTCGTTGCTTCCCCAGAGGTAATCCTTCTGTTGAGGATTGGCGTCGGTAAGCCGCTTGAGTTGCGAAAAGCTAAGGTCGGTAAGGTAAAGGTCCGGGTATTCCCTAAAAGACTGTCGGCTGACCACCACCGTGTCGGCTTGCGCCGCCTTGATTGGATCCCCGAAATCGCGGTCGTCCATCACCAGCTTCGCTGGTGCGGCGCCCGACAACGATCCCCTATAGAACCCGCTGGCCTTATCGGCGTCTCTCAAAGCGCTCAACAGCAAGGGACGCGAGGGGTCGACCGATTCCTCATCGGGATCGAGCTTTTGCAATCGCAGCACGATGCCCCACCGCCTGCCAAAGCCGTCCGTGACGCATCGCGGTTTGGACTTTCCCGTGGGATCGACGGCCCAAACGTCGTACTGGTCATAAACCAGCATTTCCTTGTCGCCCTTGGTCCAGCCGGCCGAGCCGTAGGGCGCGGGCTCGCCAGGCGTGCCGGACAGAGCCGACCACAGGGGCGCTGGGATCTCCCTGGTGACGTTGACGGGCGATCCTCCCTTCTCAAGGTCGTACACGAAGTAGTGCCGCGACTCACGGTCGTACCAAGAAGCGTAGCGTCCGGTCGGCGAACCGAGGACAGTCCCTTGGAACTTCTTAAGAATCAGCTCCTTCTCGCCGGTTTTGACGTTAACGCGGTACACGTCGCGGAAGCCGTTAGTCCACGTGGACTCGATGTCGTAGGGCGCCGAGGAAAAGCCGATCGCCCAGTCGCCGTCGCCCTTGGCCAGGGTGGACACGGTGGCCAATTCGGGCGTTTCCAGCATGGCGACTGCGTTTTGTGCCAGATGCCAAACCGCCAAATAGGTAGGAGTTTTGGACGACGAGGCTTTTAGGATCTGCTCAGGCTGAATCAGCGGGTCCCGGTAGTGCCAAACGTCCAGAACGGCGGCCTCCTCGCCCGCGCCGGGTGGGTTCTTGGAGTCGTCCTTGGCCGGAGAGACCTTGAAGAACAGTCGCTTCCCGTCGTCGGAGAAACGCGAGGATGGCTGCTCCGACAGTTCGAATCCGCTGGGCAGTCGGTCGGCGGCCAGCTCGAGGGTGCGGCCCTGCGACCACACGCGGAGCGACGCTTTGGGCTTTTGGTCGCCCGTTGGCTCGAACGTATAGGCGATCCGGGAGGCCAGCTTGTCGACGGCAAGGTTCGCATAACGACCCTTGCCTTCGCTGATCAGGGTCCTCTTTTCGCTGGTCAAATCGATCCATATCACTCCTTTCCCGTTCAAAGCACAGGCCGCCCCAAGGGCACGCGAATCGAAGACGAACTCCAGCAAGCCCTGCAATGTGATCGCGCTCTTGGAAGCCGTGTTACGGAACTCGACGGCGAAGTCCTTCTTTCCCTCCGCGGGAGCGTACTGGACCGCATACCAGTTTCCATTGTCTGCGGGGAACCGAAAGCCGGTCGCCTTCTCGAAGACGAAAGTTTGGCCGTCCGCCAGGTCGAGCGCGGCAAAATGGGGTTTTGGCGCGGGCTTCTTCTCCTTTCGGGCCTTTTCGGTGTCGGCTTTCGGAGGCAGGATCGAGTAGGTCAGCGTGGAGCCGTCTTTGGTGAAGGCGGCGCCGGCGCCACGCTCGATACGGGTCAGCCTGCCGTCTTTCAAATTCAGCACGAAAAGGGCTCCGTCGGCATCGAAGGGGGTTTGCGTGTAGGCGAGCCACTTGCCGTCGCTGGAGAGCAAAGGCGCGCGGATGGCGCTCCATTTGGCGTAATCGGCGTGGTCGAGCGGCTTCTGCTGCGCGGAAACGTGCCAAGCGGGGACAACTAGAAGGGCGATCGCCAGACAGCGGTGGATCGGCATGTTCACTTCGCAAAGGTTACCCGCGCCACCCTAAGAACCCTTGGCTGGGAGCGCCGGCATTCTGCCGACAAATCTAACCCGCGCCGCGCGGCGCCCTCCGTCGTCGGACCCCGCCAAACGGTACAATGAGCGCATGTCGAAACGCTTCTGCATCGTGACCGCGATTCCCTACGTCAACGCCGTTCCCCACATCGGGAACGTGCTGACCACGCTTGCCGGGGATGCGACGGCGCGATACATGAGGTTGCGCGGCAAGGACGTGTTCTACGTCGCCGGCACCGACGAGAACGGTTTGAAGATCAAGGAGGCCGCCGAGGCGAGCGGACGAGACCCCAAGGAATTCGTTGCCGAGATCGCCGGCAGGTTCCAATCGATCTTTCAAGGCCTCGGGATCCGCTACGACGAATTCGTGCGCACCACCGAGGACAGGCACGTGCGCACCTCGCAGTTTTTTTTCAAGAAGCTGCAAGAGAACGGCTACATTTACAAGGGCAGCTACGAGGGGTGGTACGACGTCAGCACGGAGACCTTCTACCGCGAGGAGGACCTGGTGGACGGCAAGAGCCCGGACGGCAACGAGGTGCGTTGGGTTCAAGAAGAGAACTACTTTTTCAAGCTGAGCGCGTTTGAAGACCGGCTGCTGGAGGTCATCGAGTCCGGCCGGATGAGAATCCTCCCCGAGACGCGCCGCAACGAGGTGATCTCTTTCATCAAGCAGGGCCTGCGCGATACCTGCATATCGCGCGCGAACCCCGGCTGGGGCATCCCGATCCCAGGCGATGAGAGCAAGGTCATCTACGTTTGGTTTGACGCCTTGATCAACTACGTGACGGCGACGGGATGGCCGGAACCCGGGTACGAGAACATCTGGCCTGCCGAGGTTCAATGGCTCGGCAAGGACATTCTGACGCGTTTCCACGCGACGTTGTGGCCCGCGATGCTGATGGGCGTCGGCCTGGAGGTGCCCTATGCTGTGATCGGCCACGGGTGGATCCTGCTCAGCGGCGAAAAAATCAGCAAATCAAAGGGCAACGTCGTCCGCCCCCTCGAACTGGCCGAGGATTTGGCCGGACGCTCCGGGTGCTCGCCCGAGGTGGCCGTCGACGCGGTCCGCTACCAGTTGCTTTCCACCATGCCCTTCGAGTCGGACGGCAACTTCTCGTACGAGGAGTTCGACCTTCGCTACAACGCGGACCTGGCGAACGACCTCGGCAACGCGCTGAACCGCAGCCTCGCGATGGCCCACAAGTTTGTGGGCGGTTCCATTCCCAAAGCCGAACCCGAGGCGGAGGCGATTCAGGCCATTCAAGAGGCCAAAGCCGCCTATTCGGCAGCGTTCGAGGATTACCGGATCGATAAGGCGGCCCAGGCGGCCTGGGGGTTGGTGCGGTTCTTGAACAAATACATCGACCGGCGAGCGCCTTGGGCTCTGGCCAAGAACGCCGACCCGGCCCTAGGCAGCGTGGTTCGCTCTATGCTCCTGTGCTTGCGCGCCGCCGAGGCCTTGGCTCGCCCGATCATGCCACACGCGGCCGACCTGATTGCGGGCCAGCTTGGGCTGAATCCCTTGACGAGCTGGGAGTCGATCGGATCGGACGAGAGCCTGCCGGCCGGCGCCCAGCTCCAGCAACCAATGCCGATCTTCCCGCGCCTCGACCTTTCGAAAAAGCCGGAAGCCACCCCGGAGCCTAATAAAGCAACGAAAAAGAAAGAAGAACAAAAAATGGAACCGATTGACATTGCCGATTTCGCCAAAATCGACCTCCGCGTGGCTCGGATTCTTGAAGCCGAACCGGTCGAGGGCAGCGACAAGCTTATCAAGCTCCAGGTGATGATCGGCGAGGAGAGGCGCCAAATCGTGGCGGGTATTCGCAAAAGCTACCAGCCGATCGACCTGATCGGCCGCCAGATTGTGGTGGTCGCCAACCTCAAGCCGGCTATCATGAGGGGCGTGGAGAGCCAGGGCATGCTGCTTGCGGCGGCCGTCGACGACGGCGGGTCGATTCTTCTCTCGCCGGAATCGGAGGCGCCCGAGGGGGCCAAGGTCAAATAGCCTCAGGGCGCCGAGGGCCGGTTAAGGCCTTGGGCCACAATCCTGGCATGAAAGCCCTACTCGTTTTGACAGCCGCGGCAACGTCAGCTTGGTCGGCCGCCATAGGGATCGCGTGGTCGAACTCGGTGGAAAGCTCCCTGGCGAGGGCAAAAGCGCTCAGCAAGCCCGTGCTGCTGTTCATGAAAGTGGAGTGGAGCGCCTACTGCGCCAAGATGCGCCGCGAGGTTTTCACGGACGCCGGCGTGGCCGAGCAATCGAAAGCCTTCGTTCCCGTCATGCTTGACGGCGACCACGAGGGCCGAAGCGTCGCCCGCAAGTACAACGTGACCGGGTACCCAGAGGTGCTGTTCCTCGATGCGAACGGGACCGTCGCCTGGCGGGCTTCGGGAGTTCTCGACGCGGCCCAAATGCGACGGGCGATGGCCTCCGCTTTGGCCGCAGTCAAGACCTTCCCGAAGCTTTTGGCCGCCTTGCAAAAGAACCCCAATGACACGGCCGCGATGGCGCAACTGGTGCTCCTCTACGCCGCACGGAAAGACTTCAACGCGGCGCGCGCCATGCTGAAAAGAGCCGAAAGCGCCGACCCAACGAACCAAACGGGTCTGCTAGGCGCGGCGTGGAACGGCTTGGGAGACGCCCTTCAGAACGCGATGGCCTTCAACGAAGCAAAGGAGTTGTTCGAGAAGTGCGCGAAGCAGACGAAGCGGCCCGACGAAGTCGCCTACGCGAGGGCGAGCATAGCCGCCTGCTGGGCGGCACTTGGGCGCAGCGAGGAAGCGATGAAGGTGCTGGAGGACCTGATCGCCTCGCCCGATACGCCGGCCAAACACAAGGAGCAAGCGCGGGCGGCGCTGGAGCGATTGAAGAAGACGAGAGAGTCAACCGGATTGGGCGCCGCCGGCAAGGCGGTTGGCTAGGAAGCCGCGAACGGGAGCCCTGCGTTTGTCCGTGAGACGGTATCGAGAAGGACAGGGCCGCTGGCCTGGCGCATAATGACCGGCGTACGACCTGGCCCGCTCAACCCGGTACACTAACAGGCAGATGTCACCGAGACTCGAATTCGCCATCCGCGCGGCCCTGAAAGGCGGCAAGTCAACCTTGGCCTGGTTCAACGCCGGGGCGCGGGTCGAGATGAAGGGCGACCAGACGCCCGTCACGATCGCCGACAAGACGGCGGAGCGCATCATCCGCGACGAGATTGCTGGCGCCTACCCCAGCGAGGCGATTCTGGGCGAAGAGGAGGGTCCGACCTCGGAGCAAACGACGAGGTGGGTGATCGACCCTATCGACGGCACCAAATCGTTCATCTGCGGCGTGCCTCTGTATGCGACCCTGCTCAGCTACGAGATCGAGAATGAGCCGCAGGTGGGAGTAGCCTACTTTCCCGCGCTGAACGAGATCGTTTACGCCGAAAAGGGTCAAGGAGCTTTTTGGAACGGCGTACCCTGCCGGGTTAGCAGCCGCAACCGGCTCGAAGGCGCGGTCGTGTCGTGCGGCAGCCACGCGTCGATGGCCAAACACGGCAGAATGGAGGCTTTCGTCAAGCTGTCCGAGCGCACACTGGCCACTCGGACCTGGTGCGACGCCTACGGCCATTTTCTTGTGGCCACCGGCAGGATCGAAGCCATGGTGGAACCTATTGTGAACCGGTGGGACGTTTCCGCTGTTTCTTTGATCGTGGTTGAAGCCGGAGGCCGATTCACCGACTACGAGGGGGAGCCGGGGCCGCACGAACACGTCGTCAGTTCAAACGGCCTGGTGCACGATGAACTGCTGGAGGCGTTCCGCCGTTGAGAGTGCTGGGCGTCGACTGGGGCACCAAAAGAATCGGGCTGGCTGTCGGCGAGACGGAATTCCGGGTGGCGACGGCGCGGCCCTGCGTTGCCGCATCGGGGTCGCTAAAAAAGGACGCGCAAGCCATTTTCGATCTGGCCCGCAAGGAAGAGGCCGAGGCCGTGGTTGTCGGATTGCCGCTGGACGAAGGCGAAGGAAACGCAGCTATCGCCTTGATCGGCATGAAGCTTGCGGGACGGCTCTCCGAGCTTGGAATGAAGGTCTACACAGTCGACGAGGCGCTTTCCAGCGTCGAAGCGGAGGACCGCCTCAAGGGACTTGGTCTGAAGGCGGCGCGAAGGATGCGCCATCGCGACGGCGAGGCGGCGACGGTGATTCTCGAGAGGTTTTTCGATGGGCAAGGCGCGACGGCTTAGTTGCATCGGGTTGGGCCTCTTGACCGGCGTGCTGATTCTGGGCGGCGCGTGGTTCCGAAGCCAACTGACGCCCAACGCCAAAGGCGATGCTTTTTACATCCGGTTCGACCAAAGGACGGACCTCAGATCGGCGCTGGAAAGCTTGCGGGAGCGCCAAGTGGTGCGCAACCCGTGGGCGCTCAACCTTTACGCCAGGATCCTGAAGGAGGGCTACCCCGTTCGTGAGGGCACCTATCGCTTCGCCCCGGGGATGACGGCGTCTGAGGTCCTTAGGGCAGTTCGCACGCCGATCCGGCAGATGGTTCGCCTGCGCGAGCATTACTGGATTGCTCGCAACGCCAAGCTTCTCGAGCAAAACGGGGTTTGCTCGGCTAGGGATTACGTGGTTCTTAGCGAAAAGCCTCAGGAATTCCAAAAATTCGTCAACTTTCCCCTGCCCAAGAGCGGGACGCTGGAAGGCTACCTTTACCCCGACACGTACGACTTGCCCCCCTTGTACGGCGCCCAAAACACCATCGTTAAGCAACTTCAAACTTTCGAAAAAAAGGTCTGGACGAAGCTAAAGAGGCCTGAGGACCTTCGTCGGACCCTGATCATCGCCTCGATGGTGCAGCTTGAGGTGACCAAGGACAACGAGCGGCCGATTGTCGCGGGGGTCATTGAAAACCGCCTTCGCCTTGGCATGCGTCTGCAAATCGACGCCACCGCCCTCTACGCCATGCAGGAATGGAAGAACCCGACCCGGAGGGAGATCCGATCGGCCGACTCACCGTACAACACCTACCTCAAGGACGGGTTGCCGCCGGGACCGATCTGCTCGCCGAGTCTAAAAAGCATTCTGGCAGCGGAAAACCCAGCGAGCCACGCCTACCTTTATTACGTGGCGATGCCCCAGAGACACCACCTCTTCGCGGGTACGCTCCAGCAACACAACGCCAATGTCGCAACCCGCAAGAGGCTCATGAAGGAGGCCGCCAAGTGAGCCGCTTCCAAACAGGCACCTTCAACCGCGAGCGTTTGAAGCTGTTCCGCAAACTCTGCCCGTGCCAAGCCGTCCAGTCGATCTACGAGGTCGACCTTGATGACCTGAAGGCCAAGGGGAAAAAGCTGATCCTATTGGACGTGGACAACACCCTGTTGCCCTGGAAGAGCGAACAAATACCGGACGAGCTGTTTGAATGGGTGGCCGCCATCCGGCAGGCGGGCATGCAACTGTGCATCCTTAGCAACACCCGGCGACCCGCTCGTCTGGCGCGAATCGCCGCTCGACTCGATATCGATTTCATCCGCGACAAGTTCAAGCCGAGTCGGCGCATGTACGAGCTGGCTTTGGCTCGGTACAAGGCGGAGAAATGCGAGGCCGTCATGATCGGCGACCAGCTTTTCACCGACGTGCTCGGGGCCAATCGGACCGGAATCGACGCGATCTGGGTAAAACCGATAGCGCGCAAAGAGTTCGCCGGCACCAAGATTAGCCGTCTGGGCGAGCGGCTGGTGTGCAGGCGCCTCTACCGAACCATGGGCGCCCGGAGGGTCAGTCAACGATGAGCGTTACCGATTCGGTTGTTTCCAAGGTGATCCAGCGCCGGGGCGTGCGGCAGTTCGTCAAGTTCTGCATCGTCGGTGCGCTGTCCACGCTGATCGACCTGGGCCTGCATTGGGTGTTGATGTTCGGAGTGTCGATCCGCGGAGAGCTGCTCAGCATTCTGGTGGGAAGCTACGTCTGGAACGCCCTTCACCCTGGCATTGCACCGAACGACAAGGACCTGACCAACGCCAGCTTTGCCCTTCTGAAGGTGTTGCCCGTCGGCCTGGCCATTTTGAACAGCTTCTTTTGGAACAGAAGATGGACGTTCCGCGTTCTTGGAAAAGAGGCCGTCCACAAGCAGGTTATCAAGTTCTACACGGTCGCCCTGATCGGCATGGGGCTGAACGTGCTGATTTCGACGAGCATGTACAACTTGATCCCGGGGCACCCGAAACGAAGCTGGGCCATCGCCAGTTTCATCGCCATGGTGGTCGTGGTGTTCTGGAACTTCTTCGGCCAGAAACTTTGGACGTTCAGGAAGGACATGCGTTGAGCGAAGCGGTTTATTGGAAAGAGGCCCGGAAAGGCGACTACGCGGTGATCGGCGACCCGATCGACCACTCGCTTTCGCCAGCAATGCACCAGGCGGCCTACCGGGAGCTTGGCCTGAAACTCGTGTACAACGCTTTCCGGGTTCCTTTGGGCGAAGTGGCGCTGGCTTGTTCCCACCTCAGGCGCCTTGGCTACAAAGGCATCAACGTCACCGTGCCCCTGAAAGGCGACGCTTTGGCGGCCAGCCGGGTGCCGGACGCGTTCAGCCGACTGGTTGGGGCGGCAAACACGCTTCGGCTAAGCGACATGGCCTGCACCAACACCGACGGGCCGGGGTTCATTGAGACCTTGCACGATCTGGGCATCGATGGCGGTTCGAAGGTGCTCTTGCTCGGCGCTGGAGGATCGGCCCGCAGCATCGCCCGCGCCCTCTACGAGAACGGCTACAAGCTGGCCATTTACAACAGGACGCCGGAGCGCGCCGAGCGAATGGTCCGCGAGTTGCAGATCGAAGCCGAGCTTTGCGGCGCCGATCCCTGCGGGGCCAAGCTGATCGTGAACGCCACTTCGGCCGGGCTTCTGGGCGGCGACCTGCCGGTTCAATGGGATCGCGTTGAACCGGACGCCATCGCCTACGACCTCGTCTACAAGGCGGAACCGACCCCGTTTCTGAAGGCCGCGGCGGCTCACGGTCTTCGCACGGTTGACGGCAAGCTCCTTCTCGTCGCGCAAGGAGCGCTTTCATTCGAGTGGTGGCTTGGCGTTCCGGCGCCGCGACAGGCGATGATGGCTAGTTTGGGATGAAGATCGTCGAAGCAACCTTGGAAAACGTCAGCCTCGCGGCGCAAATCATCCGCGACGGCGGCCTCGTGGCCATGCCTACGGAGACGGTGTACGGAATCGCCGTGGACGCCATGAACCGTGACGCGGTTCGCCGTCTGTTCGACGCCAAAGGACGCCCTGCGGACAACCCCCTCATCGTGCACATCGACTCCATGGCCATGCTCAAGATGGCCGCACGCGAGATTCCGCCTCTTGTCGAGAGGCTCGCGGATCGGTTTTGGCCGGGCCCGCTGACCCTGGTCCTGCGCAAGCAGCCGGACATACCCGACGAGGTCACCGGCGGGCTGACGACGGTGGCGGTGCGCCAGCCGAGGCACCCGGTGGCGATGGGGCTGATCGGGCTGGTTGGACGGCCGCTTGCGGCGCCCAGCGCCAACCGTTTCATGCGCCTTTCAGCGACGCGAGCGCAGCACATCGATCCCGATCTCGCCTCCCAAATCGACCTGATCCTGGACGGGGGGCCATGCCCGGTCGGCTTGGAGTCGACGGTGCTCGATGTGACGTGCGACCCCCCACGCATTCTGCGCCCCGGAAGCGTCAGCCGCGGCGAGATCCAGGCGGCCGTCGGTGGTCCTTTGGGCGTCATGAGGCCGGTTGGCAGGAAGTCGCCGGGCATGTATCCCAGGCACTACGCCCCGTCTTCGAGGTTGGTGCTCGTGGAGATTGTGCCGGACGACGCGCCTGGCCTGGTGATCACCCAGCCGAGAACGCCCTTGCACATCAAAATGCCGGAAGACCCCGCAGCCTACGCCGCCTCGCTTTATGACGCGCTCCATCGTTTGGATCAGATGGGTCGGGAAACTATCTATGTGCAGATACCGCCGGCCAGGCCCGAGTGGGAGGCCGTTCACGACCGCCTGCTGAAGGCCAGCGGCTAGCCGACTAGCATACCAGAACCTGAGGTCGGTATGATTCGAGGCCGTATGAACGTCGATGCCTACGCGCAACTTGTCGCCCACGGCCTTTACCCCGAAAGAGCGCGGTCCAAAGCCGACCTCTTCAACGCATGCGCCCAAGTCATCGGCGAGATGGACGGCGCCAGCGCCTGGTTCGTGCCGGGCCGGGTCGAAGTTTTGGGGAAGCACACCGATTACTGTGGAGGCCGAAGCGTGGTGGCCGCCGTCGACAAAGGCATCGTTGTCATCGGCCGTCCCCGCCGCGACAGAACGGTTGCGATTCATAACGTTGGCCTTCGAGATTCTTGCGCGTTCGTACTGGATGCCGAGCTCGAGCCGACCGTCGGCCACTGGACCAACTACCCAATGACCGTGGCGCGCCGAATCGCACGCGATTTCGAGGGACCGCTGGTCGGCGCAGACATCGTGCTCTCCAGCGATTTGCCTCCAGCATCGGGCATGAGCAGCTCGAGCGCGCTGATTATCGCCTCGTTCTTGGCCATGGCTTTTGCCAACCGCCTAGAGCAATCGCCGCTGTATCGAAGGGAGCTGGGCGACACGGCACGGCTGGCCTCCTACGTCGCTGCCGTTGAAAGCGGCACGGCCTTTGGCCCGTTCCGCGCCGACCATGGCGTGGGAACGGCCGGAGGCAGCGAAGACCACACTGCCATTCTGTGCTCCGTCCAAGGCAAGCTCGGCGTTTACTCTTACCGCCCCGTTCGGCTGGAGCGGCACGTCGACTTTCCGGCAGGCTATGTGCTCGTGATTTGCTCGAGCGGAGTGGCCGCCGAAAAGACGGGCGCTGCAAGGGGGCTCTACAACCGAGCCTCGAGGCTGGCCTCGGAGGGTTGTGAGCTGGCCGCCTGCAAGTTGGGTTGCAATGCCGACGACTTCGCCACGCTTTCACGCTTGTTCGATGAGACGGAGGTGCTCGAGGCTCTGGGCGACGGCGAGCACGCGGCACGGTACCGCCACTTCAATGCCGAGTCCAACGCCATCATCCCCGGAGCCGTCGAATCCTTGGCATCCGGCGACCTGCAGTCCTGGGGCGCTGCCGTCCGGGAGTCGCAACGCCTGGCCGAGTCGCTGCTGGGAAACCAAGTGCCCGAAACGGTTTTCCTGGCCGAGTCAGCCCGCAACGCCGGAGCGGTGGCGTCTTCGGCTTTCGGCGCAGGCTTCGGCGGTTCGGTGTGGGCGATGGTCGACGAGTCGCTCTCGAAGGATTTTGCATCGGTCTGGAGAGATGCTTACCTGTCCCGGTTCCCGCAACACGCCCAATCGGCGCAGTGGTTTGAGTCGCGGCCCGGCCCGGCGGCGTTCTCTTTTGATGTCAACCCGTAGAACAGTTTCTTTCAAAAAATGATCCTTCCAACTGCCCTCCACTACCCCGCCGTCCCGCTCGTTACCCACGACCCTTACTTTTCGGTTTGGTCGATGGCCGATAAGCTGACCGACACTTTTCCGCAGCACTGGACCGGCGCCGTGCACGCCAGGCTCAGCCTCGTGCGAATCGACGTCAAGAACTACCGACTGATGGGCCCGCGCCCCGAGGGGGTTCCGGCCCTCGAACAACAGACCGTTCGCGTTTTTACGACCCGCACGATATACACGTTTTCCGGCTCCGGCGTCGAAGTCTAGGTGGAGTTTCTTTCACCTCTGCTCACCGAGGACATCGAGATCCTTTCGCGCCCGGCATCCACCGTCACCTACGCCTTTAAATCGGCCGAAGGCAAGAGGCATGAAGTTTCTCTCTATTTCGATTGCTCGGCGGAGCGGGCGGTCAACACCACGGACCAGAAGGTCGTTTGGTCGCGACATCGCCTTAAGGGGCTTGGCCCTCTCAGCTTTGCCTCTTTGGAGCAACCCGTGCTGAAAACATCGGGAGACGATCGGCGGATCGACTGGGGCCGGATGTACTTGGCGGTCCCGAAGGGGCAGGACACGGCCATTTGCACCGACAAGGCTCGAGGCCAATTCGCCAAGACGGGAGCGATTCCTGCTGAAGACGATCTTCGCATGCCGCGGCGCGCCGGCATCCTGCCGGCACCAGCCTCGGGCGGCAGGCATCAGGGGCAGCTTGGCTGGGACCGCCGGCGAACCGGGAATTGGGGAACTCCACCCTGCGCCGCTGCGACTGACCCAACCCCCTCCAGCCCAAGGCTTCGCCTTGAGCGTCCTCCCCCTGCTGAGGCAAGGTGAAGGGAACTGGGAGCGCGGCCGTCCCGGCCGCTCAACCTTTCCCGCCAAACCAACTGCACCCCAAGCACAACTCCCTTCTTCCCAAGGCTGGCGCCACTGAGATTCTGTGCCCTTGGTCCTGGCTCGACCTCTCGGGCGATAGATATCCAAGCTCCATGGCGACTGAAAAAGCGGAGACACGGAAACGCGCGGCCAAGCGGGGAAATCGTCATCCTCAGCCGGAGCCGCGCAACTTCCGGCTCCGGCGCGGACGCGAGGACGGGCATAATGTTAGGACAAGAGCAACTGTTGAAGGCGAGGGCAGGCTACGTTGCGGAACCTATGCAGCATTTAAAAACGGGCCTAAGGGCGAGGGACCCCGAGGAACTTGTGGAGATCTTCTCCGACGACGTTTGGAGGTTCGTTTCTTCACAAGTTTCCCGTCGGGAAGACGCCGAAGACATCGTGATGGAGGTTTTCTCCGTCGCTATCGACCGTTTCCCTAAGCTATTGGCCGTGGACAACCAGCGACAATGGCTTCTTACCGTGGCCAAAAACAAGGCGATCGACTGCCTTCGCAAGCGCTACCGGCACGCGGAGCAGCCGCTTGAAACATGCGAAATCGCCGTCGAGGACTTGCGCGTCAACGAACAGCTGGAAGCAGCACGCAAGGCCCTTCGGACGTTGCCCTACCTCGAGAGCCAAGCTCTCCTCCTCAAATATGTGAACGGACTGACCACGGAAGAGGTGGCCAAGGTTATCCGCAAGTCCGTGCCCGCCACCAACAGCCTTCTCCAGCGAGCCCGTGAGTCGCTTAGAACGGCTCTTTCACCCGTGTTTCCAGATGAGGTGAAAAAACAACCATGAGCATGAATCATCCGGAAGATTACGAAGTCCAGGACCTATTGAGGCACGCTCCGATGGGCCAGGCAGCGCCTGAAGAGCTGAGGCGGCGGCTGAGAAGCATGGCTGCCGGGAGCAAGTTGCGCAGCCACTCCCGATGGGCGCCGAGGTTCGCGTTCATGAGCGCCTGCTTGGTCGTCGTCGTTGCACTGGCGCTTATTTTGTGGCCGACCTCGGCTTCGGCCAAGTCGTTCCAGAAAGTGATCGATGCCACCAACCGAATCAAAACGTTCCGCCTGGCCATCCGCATTTTCGAAGGCGGCGGAGAGCAAAGCGTCGTCGTTCAGGGAAGCGAAGACGTCCTTGACGTTCAAGCTCCGGAGGGCGCACGCATCCAGATTTCCAAGAGCGAGCTGCGCGTCTACGACCCGAGAAAGAACGAACTTAATGTGATCCGGTTGGGCGGCCTGTTTGACGAGAACGCGATCGAGCAAGTTATGCAATCGGCTGTCAGCCAGGGCCTTGGGCAACTGAACGTCAAGAAAATGCTGGCCCGATTCAAAGAGGAGTATGGAGGGCAAAATGCCAAGGTCTCCAACATCTTCGAGCAGGACGGACAGATGGTCTACACCGTCGATCTCTCGAGCCCGAAAACCCCTGAAAAGGTCAAGATCACCGTGAATGCGGAGTCCGACCTCCCCTTGCGCATCGAAGTCGACGGCCGGCAGAAAGTAGACATCCGTGTCGAGTTCGGGCAGGCCGTCGACATCCAGCCGATGGAAAGCTTTGTTCCGGCCGACGCCAAGAGGACCGAATACGATCTAGGCAAGATGATCGAGGGTGGGCTTAACCAGCTGGGTGCCGGCCACCAAACGGACTTGAAGGCGTTCTTCAAGGAACTCAAGGGTATGCAGAGGCAAATGCTGAACCAAGTGCGCGAATCGCGACAGCTATCCCCAGCATATTGACGCCAAAACCTACCAATGAACCAGGCGCACCGCCGCAAGACGGGGCGCCTTTTGCATGACTCCGGCGCGCCTTCGGGCTCCGTTTCCGGTTTTCAGAGCCCTATCGGGCCCGTCCTTTGATCCCAACACTGTTTACACGGCCTTCTCCTTGGTGCCAGTATGCTATTGAGGGGTAAACAGGAACGAATGAACGGTTCAAATGTGCGCAAAGAGCTCTCGATTGGGGGCAATTCCCACACGATCTACAGCTTGAAAGCCTTGGGTGACGTTTCCCGCCTTCCTTACAGCTTGCGGGTCCTGCTCGAGTGTCTTCTCCGCCACGGTGCTGAGGGTGACGTCGAGGCTCTGCTAAGCTGGCAGCCGACGGTGGTGCCGACGAAGGAGATCGGATTTACGCCCGCGCGCGTGCTTCTGCAGGACTTCACCGGCGTGCCCTGCGTGGTTGATTTGGCCGCCATGCGCGACGCGATGGCCAAACTCGGCGGCGACCCGTCCAAAGTCAACCCCTTGCTACCGGTGGAGCTTGTTATTGACCACTCGGTGCAGGTCGACGCTTTTGGAACGCCTGATGCGTTGCGCATCAACCGCGACTTGGAGTTCGAGCGCAACAAGGAGCGCTACCAGTTTCTCAAATGGGGGCAGAAAGCGCTCCGCAACTTCAGGGCCGTGCCGCCGAACACGGGCATCGTTCACCAGGTCAATCTGGAGTACCTCGCCAGGGTGGTTTTTGTGAACGAGCAAACAGGCGAGGCTTACCCCGACACGCTGGTGGGAACAGACTCGCACACCACCATGATCAACGGCATGGGCGTGCTCGGGTGGGGCGTGGGAGGCATCGAGGCCGAGGCCGCCATGCTAGGCCAGCCCGTCAGCATGCTCGTTCCGCAAGTCGTTGGCTTCCGCCTGAGCGGCCAGCTGAGGGAGGGAGTCACGGCCACTGACCTTGTGCTGACGGTTACCGAGATGCTTCGCAAGAAGGGTGTCGTGGGCAAGTTTGTGGAGTTCTTCGGTCCAGGGCTGGGTTCGTTGCCGGTGGCGGACCGGGCGACGCTGGGCAACATGGCGCCCGAGTACGGTGCAACCTGCGGCTTCTTCCCTGTGGACTCGGAGACGCTCGGCTACATGCGGATGACCGGGCGCACGGAGGAGCAGATCGCTCTGGTCGAGGCCTACTGCCGTGAGCAAGGCCTTTTCCGGGAGGATTGCCTGCCCGAACCGGTTTATTCCGACACCCTTGAACTCGACCTGGGCCAGGTGGAGCCGAGCGTCGCCGGACCGAAGCGCCCGCAGGACCGCATCCGGCTCTCCGAAGCCGCCTCGTCCGTGCCCTTCCCGGTCGGCGACAAGAATCGGCTGGACCACGGTTCGATCGTCATCGCCGCCATCACCAGTTGCACGAACACGTCGAACCCGTCCGTCATGACGGCGGCGGGACTGGTCGCACGAAACGCCGTCAAGCGCGGCCTGAAGCCGAAGCCCTGGGTGAAAACTTCGCTCTCGCCGGGTTCACGTGTCGTCACGTCCTATTTGAAAAAGGCGGGACTGCTCGAGGACCTGGAAAAAGTCGGCTTCGCGGTGACGGGTTACGGGTGCATGACTTGCATCGGCAACTCCGGCCCCCTTCCGGAAGACGTGCTCAAAGAGTTTCGGGAGAGGGACCTAACGGTCGTCTCGGTTCTGTCCGGCAACCGGAACTTCGAAGGCCGGATCAACGCCGACGTGAAAGCGAACTACTTGATGTCCCCGCCTTTGGTGGTGGCCTATGCACTGGCAGGATCGATCGGCGTCGATCTGTACCAAGAACCCCTCGGCACGGCGGACGACGGCAGCGAAGTGTTCCTGAAAGACATTTGGCCGACGAACGCCGAGGTCGCCGCTCTCGTGCACGAAACAGTGACCACTGACCTCTTCAAGAGCAACTACGACGATGTTTTCAAGGGCGACGAGCGCTGGGCCGAGATCACGGCGTCGGACTCCTTGCTCTATTCATGGCCCGAATCGACCTACGTCAAACACCCGCCGTACTTCGAGGGCATGGGCCGTGACCTACAGGAGCGCCCGCAACTGAAGGGAATGCGGGCGCTGGCCATGCTGGGCGACAGCGTCACCACCGACCACATCTCGCCCGCCGGCAGCATCAAGCCCGACTCCCCGGCCGGCAAATACCTGATCGCGAACGGCGTCGAGCCGGCCATGTTCAATTCATACGGTTCGAGGCGCGGCAACCACGAGGTGATGGTGCGCGGCACTTTTGCGAACGTCCGTTTGCGCAACCAGCTCGCCCCCGGCACGGAAGGCGGGTTCACCACATACTTCCCGACTGGCGAAGTCATGACCATCTTCGAGGCCAGCGAAAGGTACCGGAAGGACGGCACCCCGCTGCTGGTGATCGCCGGCAAGGAGTACGGTTCCGGCTCGAGCCGCGACTGGGCGGCAAAGGGGCCTTATCTGCTGGGCGTCAAAGCGGTCATCGCGGAAAGCTTCGAACGGATTCACCGGTCGAACCTGGTCGGCATGGGCATCCTGCCCTTGCAATTTCTAAGCGGCCAGAACGTCGCCTCGCTGGGCCTGAAGGGCGACGAGACGTTCGAAATCGAGGCGGGCCCGGACCTCGTCGGCGCGAAGGTGAAGGTTCGCACCGAAAGGCTTGAGTTCGAGGCGATCAGCCGGATCGACACGCCTCAGGAGTTGGAGTACTACCGCAACGGCGGCATTCTCCAGTATGTTTTGCGCAAACTGGCGGGCTAAGGGCGACGTCTACCAGCGGATAAGGTTCGCGCCCCACACCAGGCCGGCACCGAAGCCGACGGTCATCACGACGTCGCCTTTCTTCAGCCGGCCCTCCTTCTCGGCCTCGTAGAGGCCGAGGGGGATGGACCCGCCACTCGTGTTGCCGTAGCGGTGAATGTTGACGTAAACCTTCTCGCCGGGAAGCTTCAGCCGCTTGGCAGCCGACTCGATGATGCGCATGTTCGCTTGGTGGGGCACGAAAAGATCGACCTGCGAGGCGTCCATACCGGCAAGCTCAAGGCACTTGACGCAGGCGTCGCCCATAGCCTTCACGGCGAATCGGTAGACCTCGTTGCCGGCCATGAAGATGTGCTTGCGGCGCGTCTCAGACTTCGGGTCCCAAGCGGGGTACTTGGAGCCCCCGACCTCGAGGTTGATGAAGTCGGCGCCTGAACCGTCGGCAAGCAGGACGGTCTGCAGGACGCCCCTGTCGGTGTCTTCTTGAGCCTCGAGGACCACCGCCCCGCCGCCGTCGCCGAACAGAATGCAGGTCCCGCGGTCGGTGTAATCGGTGAATCGGGTAAGGCTGTCCGCGCCGATCACGATCACCTTCTTGGCCTGCCCCGATTGGATCATCGCCGCTCCGACCGAGAGCGAATAAATGAAACCGGCGCACGCCGCTCCGACGTCCATGGCTCCGGCGTTGGTCGCCCCGATCGCGTTCTGGACGAGGCAAGCCACAGATGGGAAAACCATGTCGGGGGTGACGGTCCCGCAAATGACGAGGTCGATCTCCTTCGGGTCGACGCCGCCGCGATCGAGCGCCTCGCGGGCGGCGTGGATGGCGATGCTGCTCGTCGTCTCTCCGTCGGCGCACACCCGCCTTTCCTTCATTCCGGTCCGCTGGACGATCCACTCGTCGCTGGTTTCCACGAGCTTCTCAAGGTCGGCGTTGGTTAGGACGGACTGGGGGGCATAATGCCCGATGGATCGAACGACGGCGCTTTTGAGCATGTATCTAGAGTTCTCCTGTCTTCGTGCTGATGCTCGTCCTCATGCATTCGACGAGCTTGTTTTCAATTCCCTTTTGGGCCTGCAAAAGGGCGTTTCGAATCGCCTTGGGATTGCTTCGGCCGTGGCAAATGATGCAGAGGCCGTTAAGGCCGAGAAGGGGCGACCCGCCGTACTCGGCGTAGTCGAGCTTCCTCTTCAAAGGTTCGAGAGCTCTCTTCATAGGCAGATAGGGCAGCTTGCCAAGGGCGCTGGTCGGAACCTGCTCGCGGATTAGCTTCATCAGCAGCTCCGCCACCCCCTCGCTGGTTTTGAGGACCACGTTGCCGACGAAAGCATCGCAAACCACGACGTCGATGTTGCCCTCGAACATCTCCTTGCCCTCAATATTGCCCTTAAACCATTCGTATTTGCTCAGCAGCTTGAAGGCCTGCTGGGCGAAGGCGTTTCCCTTGCCTTCCTCGCTGCCAATGTTCACCAAGTGGACGGCGGGCGAAGGCCGACCCATGACGCGCTGGCTGTAGGCTCGACCCATGACGGCGAACTCAACCAGGTGCTCCGGGTTGACGTCGGGGCTCGCGCCGGCGTCCAGCAGGATGAACGGCTCCCTGCGGCTGGGCATCGTGGTGGCGATGGCCGGACGGTGGAACCCTGCTATCTGCCGCCAGGCAAGAAGGCAACTGGCGACGGCCGCGCCGGTGTTGCCCGCCGATACAATCGCGTCCGCCCGTCCCTGGCTTACCAGGCCGGCGGCGACGACCAGCGATGCGTCCTTCTTTTTGCGAATGGCGTCGATGGGCTTGTCGCGCATCTCGATGACCTGCGAAGCGGGGTGGATCTCGATGTTGGCTGGGCAAGGCGTGGGCAAATGGCTCTGGATCTGGGACGGATCCCCAACGAGAACGATCGTTCCCTGAATGTCCGGCGAGGCCAAAACGGCCCCCTGCACGATGGCGGCTGGGGCGTGGTCGCCACCCATGGCATCAACGGCAATCTTCACCTTTCGGGCTCCTCGAAATGGAGCAGCGTCGAGAGCCCGCTCAACCCTTTCCCCTCGGCCTTTGGGCCGGAACCGGCTTGGCGGGCCAAAGCGATAGGACACGGGCCGTCCCACCCGTATGCGCAAAGCGGCTGAAGCGGAAGGCTGACAATCAAGGCCTGGCGGAGAAGAGCCTGCACCATCAGGCTGTTGCCTTCGAAAAGCTCGTAGGGCTCGTCCGGCACGACGCGCGCGCAGTCGTGCGCGGAATAGCTGCTCGGGATTCCCTCGACGGGAAATTGCTCTTCGACATCGACGTGCACGTCTTGTTCGATGGGCGCGCCGCACCGCGCGCAGTCCAAAACCACGCGCGCATCGAACTGCCCGTTGATCAGAAGCAGGTTTCCGGTGCTAACGGCCTCCAAACTCCCCTCCATCGGATTGACCAGTTCGATGTCCGGATCGTCTGGGAACTCTGTGGAGATGTCCACTTCGATTTTTCGGCCTGGATGCTGCAGCGCGTCGTTCAGGTCGAGCAAGTCCTCTCGTCTCATTGCGCAGGCAGATTGTACCTGTTTGCGCTCCAATGGCTGTCGAAAAGGGGTTCCAAGGCGGCGTGTGGCTGGCCGGGACTAAGGCCCCATTGCGGCAGCGACGGCCTTCAGCTTCTCGTTGTAACGATATATACTATTTATAAACGCAAACAAATTGACACTATGGGACTCATATCCATACCCATCGAATTCGAAGAACATCAAGAACACAACCAAATAGGAGGTACAAACATGGTTAACACCCTTCGAAGAATCAACCCGATCACCGAAATGCAGAAGATGAGCGAAATGTTCGACCGGTTGTTCGGCGGTCCGATGTTCAGCCCGACGACGCTTTTCGCCTCGAACCAAGGCTTCACCATCCCCCTCGACGTGGTGGAGAAGGAGGACAAGCTCGTGGTTCGCGCGGCCGTCCCCGGCGTCGCCCCTGAAGAGCTGAACGTGTCGATCGAGAACAACGTCCTGACGATCTCCGGCGAGATCAAGAAGGACGAGGAGTCCGAGAACGACAAGGTGTACTTCCGCGAATGTTGCTACGGCTCGTTCAGCCGATCGATCCGCCTGGGCGACAACCTCGACTTCGAGAAGGTGGATGCCGAGTTCTCGAACGGCAATGTCACCATCTCGATTCCGAAGATTCCAGAGGAAAAGCCCAAGACCTTGAAAGTGGCCGTGCGCAAGAAATAAGCACCGAAGCGAAGCGCCTCCCCCGACGGGGGGAGGCTTTTTTGTTTTTTCCGGAACGCCCACAGCTTCTTCGGGATCAATGTAATCGTCGCCCCATCGAAGGCACCTATAATATAATATAGTCATGGCAGCCAAACTCGCGAAAATCAAAGGCGTCGTTCAGCGGCATCTGCTTGCAACGGCTGGCGTCGGAGTTGCGCTGTTCCTTGCGGCGGTCGGCGTCTATGCCTACAGGTTTTTCACCGAGCGTCCGGGCGAGGACGCCTTGCGCTTCATTCCTGCAACGGCGCCCGTGGTCGTGACCCTCGACCTTTCGCCCTCAGCGAGTCAAGCTGCCGTCTTCAAAAAGATCGACGACGCTTTGGCCCGCAACGGGCTGGACCGGCAATACGGCGATCTGGTTTCCAGACTGGCCTCCGAGCTTGGCCTCGAGCCGGACTTCGCGGACTGCCTCGAACGGGCGGGCGCCTTTGCCGTGTTCGATTTCAAGTTCAAGGAAAACGAAGCGCCGAGCCTCGCCTTCATCGTCGGGCTGAAGAACCCGAAGCGAGTCGAGGAGATCCTTCGCAACTTCGGCTCAAAATTCTTCGTCGGTGCGCAGACCGCCTATGCCTTGGACAAGGACCAACCGCTTCTCGCGGTGGCGGGTTCTCACTTGTTGATAGCAACGAACAAAAAGACTCTCGTTCAAGCGATCGACGTGTTCGAAGGCAAAACGACGTCCATCCGCGCGAACCCGGACTTCGTCAAGGCCCGCGCCGATCTGGACGCCGACAGCAACCTAATGGCGTTCGTCAACGTCCGCGCCATTGCTGAGTCGCAAATTAGAGGGTCAGAGGCCCAAGACACGGTCAAAGCCTTCGGCTGGGCGGTGCTAGGCGTTTCCTTGCGCGACGGCGGCATCGCCTTCAAGTCAGGCGTCGATTACGACCTTGACAAAGTGCCTGCTCTCGCTCGTTTGGCGGCCGTCCGGCCTTTGGAATCGGACCTCTACTCGATGCTTCCGTCGGGTGCCTACATGGTCGCGGCCGGTTCGGAAGGTTCGGCAGGCCTTGAGTCCATGCGCGACATCCTTTCCGGCATGGACGAAAAGAACTTCAATTTGAGGACTTTCGACCGGGACATCCGCAAGGAAATCGGCATGGGCATTGACGATGGCGTCTTGCCGGCTTTCAAGGGTGATTCCGTGCTGGCGCTGTATCCCTCTCAAGGGGCATCGACGGGCGTGGAACTTTTGCTCGTGATCAGCGACCGAAACGGCGCGAACCCGGCCAAGCTGGCCGACGCCGTCCGCCGTTCCATAAGCACGAAATACGCCAGTAGCACCCGCAGGGGACCTCTCATGCAAGCGCTCAAGGGTGACGGTTCGCGCTGGCAGATGGATCCCGAAGCCGAACAGGAGATGCGCAAGGCATTCACGGAGAACCCGCCCGAGACGTTCGATATCGAGCAACTAGTCAACAACAAAACGGTCACTTATGCCAAAGTCGGCAACGCCGTGCTGATCGCCACGTCGAAGGGGCTGCTCGACCGCGCCCTGGCCTCTTACACGACGCGCAACGACCCGCTGACCGGCGACCCTTCGATCATGCCGGCGCTAAGAGAGGTCTTGCCCGACGCCCAGAGCGTGATGGTTTTGGACCTCTCCCGTCTCGCAACCTGCATGGACGCCCTCATGCGCTACGACAAAATGGACCCGGAGGCGGCCAACGCGACAAGGTCGTTCATGGACACTCTGAAACGCCTGACCGTTCCCATGCACGGTAGCTCCTCGGTCGCAAAGAACCGCATCCAAGCATCTTTCTTCATGCCGATGGACTACGACGGCCTTATCGACTTCATCGGTGGCATGGTCCAGGGCGCAACGGACAAGCAAGCCCCGTAAAGAAACCCCTTCAGCCCTCTCGGGGCCAAGGGGTTCTTCACTTCCAGGCGGCCGGCTACTTGCCCATTTTCCGCAGGTTGGCCAGGCACTTCTCGACCGCCTCGATCGGCGGCATCATCGATTCGTCTTCGTGCTCGACGATGTACCAATCGGTGCCGGCGACCGTCTCGCAGGCCTCGAAGATTCTGGCCCACGGGATGTCCCCCTCGCCGATGAGCGCCTTGCCGTGCCCGCCCTTGTACTCCTTCAGGTGGACCAGCAGGCCTCGGCCTGGCAGGTCGAGGATTGGTTGGACGGGGTCCGCGCCGCCGTCCACTCCGTTCGCCGTGTCGTACTGCATGATGAACTCCTTCGGCGTGTGCAAGGCGAGAAGCTCCCAGGCGCTCTTTCCGCCGGCGAGAGGCTTCATGTCGCCGCCATGAGCGTGGAATCCGGTTTTCATGCCGACGGCCTTCAGTTTTTCGACGATGGACGTCAGCCACTCGCCCGTCTGCTTGCAGGCTTCCGGGGTGGCGCGCTTCTCCTCTGGAATCCAAGGCACGATGATGTTCGAGCAGCCGATGGCCTTGTGGTAATCCACGGTCGCGTTGAAGTTTTCGTCGTTCAAGGCGTCGATCGGCGTGTGGGTGCTGCAGGCCACAATTCCGCTGTCGTCGAGGGCCTTTCTGACGTCGTTTGCGGAGTGGCCGAAAAAGCCGGCGAACTCGACGCCCTGATAACCCATTTTGGCCACCTTGGCGATGGTGCCGAGCAGGTCTTGAGCGCAATCGCCGCGCACGGAATACAGTTGCAAAGCAATGGGGATTTTCATATAGCAGACCTCTGTTGAAAAGACAGCGCCTAGCTTACCTGCCAGAGACGGATATGTGGCAGCCGCGCGCCTTCACCCCAAATAAGCCACGCCCAAGATGTCCGGAAAGCCTGTCGGACACCTTCGGTCCAAATCCTGCTCTTAATGGCGCTTTAACAATCGTTCGCCAAACTGATTCCGTATTCGCGGCAGCACGAGCCGCCGCTTACGAGGTCGCCCATGAAAAAAGGATTCACCCTGATCGAACTTCTGGTCGTCATCGCGATCATCGCGATTTTAGCCGCCATTCTGTTCCCTGTCTTTGCGCAGGCCAAGCTAACGGCGAAGCGCACCAAAGGCCTGTCCCAAGCCAAGCAGATCGGAACGGCAGCCCAGATTTACCTGGCCGATAACGACGACACGTTTTTCAAATACCGTTTCAATGGCCCGGCTGGGTCGGCCATCAACACCGACTACCAAAAGGCTATCGCCACTTACGGGCAAGCTCAGGCCGACATCTACTTCGGTGTGAACTCGCGGAACGTGATCTTTGCCAAACAGCTTTTGGACCCGTACACCAAGAACGAGGAAATTTGGAAGGCCCCAGGCCAGGTGAACGCCTGGTCCGGCATCGACTTCTCCGGTGCGGGTCAGGAGCCCGCGTACCGATCCTATGGCGGTCAAAACTCGTACGCCTTGAACGGCTACCTGTTCACTCCGCTTGGAACGGCCACGCCCTATGCCTCGACAAACGTCGAGAACATCTCGTCGACGATCTTCATGGTCGACGCCTCGTACTACAACGCTTTTCCCAGAAACCCATGCCAGTTGAAGAATCAGACCTTCAACCCCGCGCTCGGGTCGTCGTACCCGAACTACTGGAAGAACCTCGGCAACGCGTACTACTTCACTTACCCGGCGCTGAGCCTGACGGACGCCGAGTGGTACCGGCGCATCGAGGCCCGCTACAGCGGCATCCTCAACGTGATTCGAACCGACACCTCGGCAAAGGCGCTCAAGGCCAACCAAGTCGTCGACGGAGGACCGACGCCGACGAAGACCGACTCCATCTGGGACCCGTTCGGCCAGGGCTGCCTGTAAACCCCGCCTGGCTAACTGCTTTCGCGGCATGAAAAAAGGCCCGCCTCTACGTAGCGGCGGGCCTTTGGCGTGCGGCCGGTCATTCCTGGCCCAAGTGGCCGGAGAAGTAGGAGTCGTAGGCTCCGAGGTCGAGGAACCCCACTCCGCTCAGATTGAAAAGAATGACCTTTTCCTTGCCCTCT
>Ga0209018_1000020_pt1 | contig 155604 bp, 109 predicted proteins | sample YNPBryBLVA2012_FD_185814 | JGI IMG/M metagenome (GOLD analysis project Ga0209018, IMG submission 185814) | Anoxygenic and chlorotrophic microbial mat microbial communities from Yellowstone National Park, USA - YNP Bryant BLVA 2012 (SPAdes)... ... | reverse complement strand
GGCAAAAGTGTTCATCAGCCATTCCTGGAACGATAATGATATTTCCAGAAGAATCGCTCATGAGCTGAAACGCGACGGAGCAGAAATCTGGATCGATTATGCCAGAATTAAAGCTGGCGATACATTGCCAGAACGGATTAGCAATGCTTTGGAATGGTGCGATACATTAGTATTGGTATGGTCGAAATCAGCAGAAGCTTCCTATTGGGTCAAAAAAGAATGGCAAAGTGCGCTAACCCTGAAAAAAGAAATTATTCCATGCATTATTGATGACACTCCATTACCAGCGATTCTATGCAGTCTCGTTTACATCGACTTCAAAGATTTTAACCAGGGCTACAAACATTTATTGGAGGCGCTGGAACAGGTAAAACCAATCCAACCTCCGAATGAACCAAAAAAGCCAGCTCGTCCGAAAAACAACATACCAACCCAGAAGATCCTCAAAATCGCTGCTATTTTCCTAGCAATCGTGATCCTGGGATTTAGCGCAAACTATGTTGTTCAGAAAATAGCTGCAGCCCGCGAAGCGAAAAAAGCCTACTGGCAAAAACGGCAGACAGAGATGAATGCTCGCTTTCACCAAGCCCAACAAAACGATAGTGATGACAATAAGTCTACCAGCGATAAAAAGCAAATCTGGCAGCAATTTCTAATCGACTTTGCTGCTGATAATCCCTATAGCCAGCAAGATAATATTCAACGTCAGGAGGGTACTAAACAAAGAGACCGCTGGGATAACCAAGCGAAGCTGGATGCTCGCTGGGCACAATTCCAGGCCGACATGAATCGCAGCTACAAGCAAGCCTTGCAACGGGAAAAGCTATCCAGCATCCCTGCTGCTGACAAGGCAAAAAGGTGGCAAGAATTTTGGGACCAATATGCTAACAAAGATAATCCTTACAGCCAGGAAGATAATGAGAAGATGATCAGCGCTACGCAGAAAAAAGATTTCTGGCTCAAGCAGGTAGCGCGGGAAACGGAACAAGCCCGTTGGGAGCATCTCCAGGCTGCCATAGCTACAAGCTATAATGATGCGAAGCGGCGCGACGAAAATAATAGCCTGTCTCCTGACGAAAAAATACAAACATGGCAAAATTTCTTGACCAACTATGCCGAGGAAAACCCCTTTAGCAAACAGGATAATATCTGGCGCAAGTATGCGAATGATCGGATAACTTACTGGAGCAATTATATACCTCCAGCGACGGTAATAGCAAGCCCTCCCCAGCAAAAGACCATCAACGGCATGACCCTGGTCTTGATCCGCGGCGGCACCTTTGACATGGGTGATACCTTTGGCGATGGCGAAGCTGATGAAAAGCCAGTGCATTCGGTAACGATGTCGGATTTTTATATGAGCCAGACCGAGGTGACTGTTGGGCAATTTCGCAAATTTGTTGAAGCAACTGGCTACAAAACCGATGCGGAAAAACAAGGTTGGGCTTATGCCTGGACCGAATCGGGCTGGTATAAAGTAAATGGAGCCAGTTGGCGAAAACCTGGTTTTGCTCAGACTGATAACCATCCCGTGGTAGATGTTAGCTGGAACGATGCCAATGAATTTTGCAAATGGGCAGACTGTCGCTTGCCGACCGAAGCAGAATGGGAATATGCGGCAAGAAATAAAGGGCAATCAATTAAATATAGCTGGGGAAATTCTAAACCGATTGGTAGAAAGGGGGCAAATGTAGCTGATGAATCTGCCAAGAAAAAATTTCCCGACTGGACAATTTTTGAAGGATACAATGATGGTTATGTTTTTACCGCCCCAGTCGCGAGTTATGATGCAAATGAATTGGATTTGTATGATATGTCGGGCAATGTTTGGGAATGGTGCTCTGATTGGTATGATAGTGATTATTACAAAAATAGTCCAAGGAATAATCCGAAAGGGCCAGCTTCTGGGACAGCTCGTGTGTTGCGCGGTGGTTCCTGGGACGATGATCCGAGGGGTTGTCGCGCGGCTTTTCGCGGCAGGGTCGATCCCGAAAATAGGCTCAACTATACGGGTTTTCGTGTTGTCCAGGATTCATCGCATTAGAATCCATACTTTAGCTCTTTTACTCTTTTACCCTTGGTCATAGTTGTAGCAAGTGGGGGTCTGGGGGCGAAGCCCCCAGTCGAAATTTTTTTTTTTTGAAACTGTAGGGCAAATTGGCAATTTGCCCCACTAAAAAATAGGACAAGATGCCACCTTGCAGCACAAAAAAACGGATGAACATATCGTCCCTAAAAGGGACTTCATTATCTATTAAATTCTTGAGCTATAAACATCGAATCCCTGCGGGATTATATAGGCAAAGAGCAGCAAATTCGAATTTTGAAATAGCTTTCAAAATAAAAGCTGGAGCATAGTTTTGGCGAATGCAATTGTTCCGTTAGGAACAAAATGTTTCTAGTAAATGGCTTCCCCCCATTCTTGAGTCCCTTTCAGGGATGGAATGTGATTTATTTTATTTTTAGCCACCTGGAGAGACCACCCTTCCAAATCTGCCAAAGCGGATTCGGAAGGGGGTGATCCAACCTGTCCCACAGTCAACCTGTAGGACAGGTTGGCAACCTGTCCCACAATAACTGAAACTTATGGAGGAAAATACATGGCACAAAACTTGGTCCAAAAAATCTTGCAAGCCCATCTCGTGAAAGGCGAATTGAAAACTGGCGAAGAGATCGCCATCAAAATCGATCAGACTTTGACCCAGGATGCTACCGGCACCATGGCGTATTTGCAGTTCGAAGCCATGGGCATCCCGCGGGTGAAAACCGAGCTATCGGTCAGCTATGTGGATCACAATACGCTGCAAACTGGCTTCGAGAATGCTGATGATCATCTATTTCTCCAATCGATAGCAGCGAAATATGGCATCTATTTTTCGCGACCGGGGAATGGCATCTGCCACCAGGTGCATCTGGAGCGGTTTGGTGTTCCGGGCAAAACATTATTGGGCTCGGATAGCCACACGCCCACTGGCGGCGGGATCGGCATGATCGCCATCGGCGCGGGCGGATTAGACGTGGCCGTGGCCATGGGCGGCGGGCCGTTTTATTTAGCCACGCCTAAGGTGGTGCTGGTGAAGCTTTCGGGCAAATTACAGCCCTGGGTCTCGGCCAAAGATGTGATTCTGGAGGTGCTGCGCATCATGACGGTGAAAGGCGGCGTGGGCAAGATCATCGAGTATGGCGGCGATGGGGTGAAATGCCTGACCGTACCTCAACGAGCCACGATCACCAACATGGGCGCGGAGCTGGGCGCCACCACGTCCATCTTCCCCAGCGATGAAAACACCAGAGCCTTCCTGAAAAGCCAGGATCGAGAGAAAGCGTGGGTGCCATTGGCGCCCGATCCTGATGCCACGTATGATGAAGTGATCGAAATCGACCTCTCCAGATTAGAACCCCTGATCGCCCAGCCGCACAGCCCGGATAATGTGGTCAAAGTGAAAGAGATTGCTGGCACCAAAGTTCATCAGGTGGCCATTGGTTCCTGCACCAATTCATCGTATGTGGATATGATGACCGTGGCCGGCGCGTTGAAGGGCAAGCAAGTTCATCCGGATGTCAGTTTAGTGATTTCGCCTGGCTCGCGGCAGGTGCTAGAGATGATCGCCCGAAACGGTGCGCTGGCGGATATGATCAGCGCCGGGGCGAGAGTTTTAGAGACCACCTGCGGTCCCTGCATCGGCATGGGCCAGGCGCCACCCAGCAATGCCGTGTCGATTCGGTCGTTTAATCGGAACTTTTTGGGCCGCAGTGGCACCAAAAGCGCCAATGTCTATCTGGCCAGCCCGGAAGTTTGTGTGGCCGCAGCTCTCACCGGGGTGATTACCGATCCCAGAGATCTGGGCAAGCCCATTGTGGTAACGCTGCCCGAAAAATTTCATATCGACGATCGGATGATCCTGCCGCCATCGGATAAACCCGAGACAGTTGAGATCATCCGTGGGCCCAATATCAAGCCGCTGCCCATCAATAAGCCATTGCCCGATACGTTGGAAGGCGAGCTGCTGTTGAAGGTGGAAGATAACATTACCACCGACCACATCATGCCGGCCGGGGCCAAGATCTTACCGCTGCGATCCAATATCCCGGAGATCTCCAAGCATGTGTTCGAGGTGGTGGACGAAACCTTTCCGCAGCGGGCGCTGGAAAAGGGCGGTGGATTTATCGTAGGCGGCGAGAATTACGGTCAGGGTTCCAGTCGGGAACATGCCGCGCTGGCGCCGATGTATCTCGGTATCAAATGGGTATTGACCAAATCGTTCGCCAGAATCCATAAGGCCAATCTGATCAATTTCGGCATTCTGCCATTGACGTTCGAAAATCCAGCGGATTATGATAAACTGGAGATGGGCGATCGGCTGCGCATCCGAAACGTGGTGGCCTCGCTGCGTGCCAATCAGCCGCTGATCATTGAAAACCTGACACGAAATCTGAACATCAAGGCGATTTATGATCTCTCCGAGCGCGCCCGAGAGATCATCATTGCCGGAGGCTTATTGAATTACACCAAACAACAACAAATATAGAGGACCAATTTCAACATTCACCCATCGAGTGAGCTCGCCCATCCTCTTTTTGTCACTTCTTAAGGGCGAAACGGAATTCGTTATGGGAAACATAATATGACACGCATTACCCGTATGAGGTGTCTATTGGCTGCCAAGGCGTCGCGTCATTTATCTTATTGGACTGGAGGAAAAAATGAATCAACGCACCATGAAGGTCGTCTGGGGCATCATCGTCATATTGCTCGGTATCTTTCTGCTGTTAATGACCACCGATGTGCTGAAATTAAATATTAGTACTTCGTGGCTATTCAGTTTTTTGTTCTTTTTGGCGTTTATTTTTTTCATCGGCATGTATATTTCCATGGAGCGGCAGCAATTTTGGCCGTTAATCCCGGGCATTATTATGCTGGGGCTGGCGCTATTGATCATCAGCGAGGCCATAGGCCTGACCGGGACCATGAGGGCCGGGCTTTTTATTCTCTTAATTGGACTCAGCTTTCTGGCTGTGTTCATATTTCATCCCAGCAATTGGTGGGCGGTTATTCCCGCTGGGATGATAGCCAGTGTCTCATTGTTGATATTCTTCGGCAATTTGCTTGGCGTCGGACTGATGCTTTTGGGAATGGGTTTTACATTCATTGCACTTTATTTTCTTCTGCTGAGCAGCGCGGATAAACATTGGTGGCCGTTGATCCCGGGAAGCATCTTGGCATTCATGGGATTACTGTTTTTATTCTTCGGACCATCCCAATTTGGCAATTATGTGCTGCCCATCGCCTTAATTATTGTGGGAATCATCCTCATTCTGCCAAGTTTAAAGCGCCGGGAGATCACCAAATAGCGTTGCTCTCATGGCTTGAGAGGTGAGGCGATTTGTTGGATATCGGTAAAAGCAGCAAAAGAATTGGTGGATCTTTGACCATGGTTCCAGTGAGATAATTTTCCCATCGTTTGGTTCACCAACATCTTTTACGTGAGCTGCGAATGGTCATACTATTCCAATGTAGGGCTTAAAAATGTTGACTATTTTAAAGAAAATTGAACGGATCATGATCCTGGCGCTAATCGTGATGATGACCATCGTCCTGCTTCTTTCGATCGTGGAATTGGGCTGGATATTAGCCATCGATATCTTGAGCGAGCCGATATTCATTCTCGAGATCCGAGAATTGCTGGATATCTTTGGCCTGTTTCTGCTGGTGCTCATTGGGATCGAGCTGCTGGATTCCATCCGAACTTATATTTCAGAAAATGCGATCCATGTGGAAGTGGTGCTGGTAGTCGCCATGATCGCCATTGCCCGTAAGGTCATTATCCTGGATATCGATAAATATTCGCCATTGACCTTTGCGGGGATTGCCAGCCTGATTCTGTCGCTTTCCGTGGCATATTTCCTGATCAGAAAACCGCCTAAGACCAGCGAGTCCAGTCAGGCAGAAAATTTTAAATGAGACGAGCTGAACGATGATTGCAGCATTTTGATGAATGAGTGCCCTGTAAAACTGGAATCATTCGATTGGGCTCGTGCCAGCCATTAAACGGCGTTCTTTGCTGAGGCAATCTTGACTGGCATCTGAGCTTTGACTCGGAAGAGTCATTTCTACGTGGCACTGATCTGCTCCGATCGCAAGGATATCGCTGAAAAATTGGGTCTGAGAATGGGCTCGCGAATAAAAAATCGATGTCATGGCAGTGAACATGGCCCAGGTTGTTTTGATAGATTCGGTGACAAAACGACGCAACGATCAGCTTTTCGTGATCGCTGCCATCAATAATGAGGAGGTAAATGATCATTCGTGATGAAAAGAAACTCGCTGCGGCAAAGATCGGCTTGCCTCCCGGCTCGCTGATCCATGTCGGCGAAAGAAAAACAGAACGGACCAGGATCGAAATCCTTGGTTACAACCACGATCAGGTGCTTCATCAACAGGTAGATCACATCGAGCAGTGTTTCGCGCTGCGCGATCAATTCGATGTCACTTGGATCAATATCGACGGACTACAACGGGTAGAAATCATCGATAAGATCGGTCAGCATTTTGATATCCATTCATTGGTGCTGGAGGATATTCTTCATACTCGACAGCGTCCCAAAGCCGAGGATTTTGGGAGATATTTTTATGTCGTGTTGCGATCTCTTAGCTACAATGCGACGTTGCAAGAACTCGATGAGGATCAGATCAGCTTACTGATCGGTTCGGATTACGTGATCTCGTTTCAAGAGCAGCCAGGGGATGAATTTAATCCAGTGCGAGAACGGATCAAAAGCGGTCGTTTTCAATTAAAGAAAAGGAAGGCCGACTTTTTGGCTTATTCGTTGATTGACGCCATCGTGGATAATTATTTCCTCATCCTCGAAGAAATTGGAGAAAAAATTGAATCGATCGAGGATGAGCTGCTGGATCATCCCTCTCGCGAGACGCTCCAAAGCATCCATCAATTGAAAACCAATCTCATCCAGCTCCGCAAATCGGTATGGCCGTTGCGCGAGGTGATCGCTGCCTTGCAGCGCAGCGAATCCAATTTGTTCCGAAAGCCCACCATCATTTATCTGAAAGATGTATATGATCACACAGTGGAAGTGATCGATACCATCGAAAGCTATCGAGATATGGTCTCGGCTATGATGGATATCTATTTATCGAACATGAGCAACAAGATGAACGAAATCATGAAAATGCTAACCATCATTGCCACTATTTTCATCCCATTGACATTCATTGCGGGCGTCTATGGGATGAATTTCGAGTATATGCCAGAATTGAAATGGCGGTGGGGATACTTTTTTATCTGGGCGTTAATGATTATTATCGGTATCGGCATGGTTTTCTATTTTCGGAGAAAAAAATGGTTGTAATTTAAAAAAAATATATGTAATTTTTTTAAGCATAATTAGTACTCCTTAGTCAGATTAATAAGATCATTCTTTTTTGGAGTGAATTACATCCCCCCTGGCTCCCTACCCTGGCGGGTACTTCCTTCGGTCGCTTCAAAGGGGGGAACGATAGCAAATCCCCCCGCCAGTTGACGATGGGATTTAGAGGGATGTTAAGAGGCTCGAGTACAGGAAAATTTGGGGTCATTTTTAATCTGACTAAGTAAGATTAGGTCCTGTTGTAAAAATCCGCCCCAGAAAAACACTGTCATGTCATCAGTCGGTTGGCGAATGGTAAGACAATTTCGTTGGTTTTGATACTTTTGCACCAAGAACTCATTCGTGCCTGACCGAATACGACATTTTTTGATCATGTCATTGCGAGCGAAGCGAAGCAATCTCTTTATTTTCTGTGCCTGAATGAGATTGCTTCGGTATCCGCCAACTTGCGGACGCCTCGCAATGACAGCCAAATCAGTAATCGATGATTTTTCTTTAGAAACAAATTCGATTATGCGTGCCGTGGATTCATTCTGCAACAGAGGAATCTTCAATTCGAATAGAAACTCAAGGAGGTCAATTGCTTTTTTTCTGAGGTCGTTGGGTCCCGTCCAGATGCAGGTAATTATCATGCCTGTCATCCAGGGTGATTGATTTTTTATTTTATTCAATTTTTGGATCGGCGGAGCCACGGGATCGCAACGCGAAACGAAAACGATGCAGCACGACCAACCAATCAAACCAACAATGGAGGCAGGAGATGACGCGCAGAATCATTTTCTCATCGCTCGTCAGCATCATGGTGCTGGCGTTGATCATTTGGGCGATTTCTTGTGCGGTAAATCCGGTCACTGGGAAACGGGAGTTTATGCTGTTGACCGAAAGCGATGAAATTGCTTTGGGACAACAGACCGATCAGGAAGTGATTCAAACCTATGGTATCTACGATGACCCACAACTTGCCAGCTATGTCTCCGCTCTGGGGACCAAAATGGGAAAATTGAGCCATCGCCCCAATTTGAATTATTCTTTCAAGATATTGGATACGCCAGTGATTAACGCCTTTGCTGTGCCTGGGGGCTATGTCTATTTTACGCGGGGCATTCTGGCCTATTTGAACAACGAAGCGGAATTGGCGGGGGTCATGGGGCATGAGATTGGGCATGTCACCGCGCGACATACCGCGCAACAATACAGTCGCGCCACCATGGCCCAATTGGGTCTCGGCATTGGCTTGATGCTGTCGGAGACGTTCCGCAAATATGCCGGCCTGGCACAATTTGGGGTCGGACTGCTGTTCTTGCGGTTTAGTCGGGATAATGAGCGCCAGGCCGATGCGCTGGGTGTGGAATATTCATCCAAGGCTGGCTATGATGCCAACAATATGGCCAATTTTTTCGTCACGCTCGAGCGATTGTACCCTGGGGAAGATCGGAGCGGTTTGCCCGGTTGGTTTTCCACCCATCCCAATCCCCCAGATCGCATCGCTGCCATTAAAAAGGATGCGCAAAAATGGCAGGCGCAACTCCAATTGCCCCAGTATATGGTGAACCGCGATCAATATCTGGCCAAAGTCGATGGCATTAATTTCGGAGAGGATCCGCGACATGGCTACGTGGCAGGAAATACGTTTTATCATCCAGAGCTGCGCATCCAGTTTCCAGTGCCCGCTGGCTGGAAATTAAACAACACCCCTGCTCAGGTCCAGATGTTTACCCAGCAGCAGGATGCCGTCATGCTTCTCTCCATAGCCCAGGAATCCTCGCCAGCAGCGGCAGCCAATAACTTTATCACCAACAGCAACGCCGCGGTAAAGGCCAGCGAGTCTATTCTGGTCAATGGTCTGCCAGCGCATCGCGTCATTTCCGACGTGACCACCGACCAGGGCGTGATCAGCCTTTCCTCCTATTTCATCCAAAAGGACAAGAGGGTGTATGTGTTCCATGGCTATACCGGACCGCAACAGTTTAACAACTATCTGCCCTCGTTCAATCAAACCATGGGACAATTTAAGCCGCTCAACGATCCCAGTAAAATCAATGTGAAGCCTGACAAGATGGTCCTAAAACGTACCTCTCGGAAGGGATCGCTCCGCAGCGCCTTACAGGACCTGGGCGTACCGCAGGATCAATTGGAAGCTACGGCCATTCTGAATGGAATGCAGTTGGATGACACATTGCCAGCAAACACACTCATCAAACTGGTTCAGAACAATTAACACGATCGTTTTAAATCTATATTTGATTGAGTACCTCGGGCAGGAACTTACTCCCCTCAGTTCAACCCAAAAAGGGGTATAGCAAATTTCCTTTGGTAAGGCGATCGTGATATTCAAATTTGCATCTGCCATCCCTATCGAGATCGACCGAGCAGCGAACCCGCTGGGGCAATGGATCGGGTGAAAGATCGATCGTCGCTGCTCGGTAGATGCCGTGGGCAACTATTCGCATTCATAAGATCGATGAAATAGATTCTCATCATGATGCGTTTGGAGGTGGATTGGATAGGGATGGGTTTGAAGATTTTTGACCAGCCATTGACGGGATCAGCCGATGGATCTGTCCTTTCGTGAGCATCATCCTTGCAAGACCATGAAAACGTAACGAAGTCAAAGATGCTCGTTTGGGCATTATCGCTTCTGCCAGTTAAGATTGCTTCAACTTAAAATGTCTCGTCATGCCCATGATGGGTCTATTGTTGTTATTTCCGACCTTTTTGGTACGACTTAGTCAGGTGTGCTTCAGGATCCTCCCCTACCCTGAATGGTGCAGGCTGCGAACGGGACTTTACCATCGTTCTCCCATTTGAAGCTTTTAGCCGAAGCGTAGAGGGTCAAGCGGGATATTTGTCGGCTTGAACTTGTAAAATGAAAATCGCTCAATGCAATCTGGCTAAGTATTATTCGCGGAAACTTCTTTATTCAGCATGCAAAAAATTCTGAAATCGTAGTCCTCGTCTAGGGTGCGATCAACTGCAATCCTGCCTTTGGATCAAGCGATTTTTTTCAATGGGCGAACCGATGAAATCCCAGGGCAACGAGGTATCAAGCGGTCGCTGCTGGTGGATAAAATCCGGATCGACCCTGGCAACGCTCCACGCGGTGGACCAATGGCAATGGTTGGTGAGCTTGAAATAGATCGCCCTGGCAATTCGCTGATCCCCCAATGAGAAAATGCCTTGCAAAATTTCCTCGGTAACGTTTTTTCGAGAAAGCCGGACACCAGGGATTTTTTTCAGCCCCTGTTCAAGCAACTTTCTTTTCCGACGTATTTCTGCTGCTGTGGCCATCGGACTCCATTGGAACGGTGTGAACGGCTTGGGAATAAAGGTATTGACGCTGACCGCCAGCGACACTGGTCGCTTACGTCTGGCCATGATCGCATGGATCGATGTGACTAATTTGACAATGCCAATCACGTCCTCATCGGTTTCACCGGGAAGGCCGATCATGAAATAAAGTTTGAGCTGTTGGATATTGGAGTCGGCAATAGCCTCAGCGCCGGAGACGATCTGCTGCTCAGTGAGGTTCTTGTGAATTGTGCGCCGCAGATGCTCGGTCCCGGCCTCAGGGGCAAAGGTGAGCGATCGCACATTGCCGCGTTCCAGCACCTTGAGGAAATCGGGATTGATCATATCCAGCCGAAATGAGGAAAGGCCTAATTCATATCCCTGATCGACCAGCGTCTCGCACAAAGCATGGAGGCGCGGATAATCGGACAGGGCTGCTCCAATTAGGCCCACCCGTTTGGTCTGCTGATGATAAGCGTCGATGGTGCTTAAAATTTTTTCCTGCGAAAAGATACGAAACGGATGATAGATATGGCTGGCTGCACAGAACCGGCAATACCGACCGCAGCCGCGACCAACTTCCACGAGGAACATATTCTGAAAATGGCTGTCCGGGCTAATTACCGGGGAATATTGCGGCGATAAATGATCTTCCCTAGCATAAACCCGGGATATCGGCGCCATATCCCATCCATGAGAAAGATAGATCCCTGGCACTTCCGATAATCGAGCAAGCTTTTCGTTTCGTGAACAGCGCTGCTGCTGACATTCGAGCAAAATCGAAAGCAACCGATGCACCTGTGGTTCAATCTCGCCGATATAGATGAAGTCCATAAATGGCTCGATCGGCGCTGGGTTCATGAACGCGATGGCACCGCCGGCCATGACTAATGGTTCTCTGTCATTTCGTTCGGCGGCAAATGGCGTAATACCGGCATCTAACAGTAGCTTCACGAGATTGGGGAAATCCAACTCATAAGAGATCGAAAAAGCGACAACGTCGAAATCCCGCAAGTGCCGACCAGTTTCGAGGGTTTGAGCTATGCCGGGACATTGATCATATAAAAACGCCCGCTCACATCGAACCCCAGGCATCTCGTTAAACAGACGATAAATGGATTGAAATCCCAGATTCGCCATCGCTACCGCATAATCATTGGGGAACACCAGCGCAATTGAGAGCAAAGCCTCTGGCTCGATCGCCACGAGATTTTGTTCTCGCGCAAGAATTTTCTCCCGATAAGACTTGAAATTTTCATAGCTGGATCGTTTCATGCCTAAAAGATAAGGTTATCCGATTGCGAGGCTGCACAGTTCCTTTCGAGCATATCTTGCAACTATGCGAAGGTCCCACTACCGATGACGGGGATCAGGGGATCAAAAATCCACTGCTATTGAGCGTCCTTCGCAGCAGCCATGGTCTCATGCCACATACTTCATCGAAGCAAGAATATTTTATCAATCAATGAAACATGGTGCTTCGGGTCTCTAATTCTCAATTGATAAAAATACACGCCAGAATTTAATGGGCGGCCTTGGTCGTCCGTCCCATCCCAAATGGCTTCATGCCAGCCAGCGTGACAATGGCGATTGATCAGCGTCCGAACCCTCTGGCCAAGAATGTTATAAATGTTCAGTTGCACCGCTGTCGGCTGGGGCAGATCAAACCGAATCCGCGTCTGAACATGAAAAGGGTTCGGCTCGCTATGGATGGCCAGCCGAGGCGTTCCATCATCGGATGACCTGTCCTCGTTCCAAGCTTTCTGGACCACAATAACCGGAGCATCATTGATCAGCGCTCGGGTGATCTGAAAATCGGTCTGATTGATTGAGGCAGATTGATTGCGGAAGTCAAATATCAACCGAATGATTTCGCCCTCACTTTTGCAGCCGGCGACGCCGGCCATTGCAAGATGCACTTTGCCATCGAATTTCCCATTGCTTTCCAGCAAAAATTTCCTGCAAAAGTTGCCCAACTGGGCAGAATTGAACGTCAGCATTGCTGGTGGGTATTCAATAGTTAAAACAAGGGTATGGAGCGGCGCGACGACACTCGCCACCAGGATCGGCACCATGAGCCTTCCTTGATCGTTCTGGCTAATTTGCCCGATTTTTACCTGGGTCTGTTTTGTCCCATTCAGTTCTTCTGCCTTAAAATGAGCGAAAATTTTATCCTGATCCTGCCGCCAATCGCCATTGACATCGCCAAGCACATAGCCTGTCCAATCTAAGCTGGTATCAGCCCGAAGCTCCATGCAGCAGCTATCTGGGAGGAATCGCCAGCTCCCAGTGCCGGTTTTTCGTTCTTCATCAAAGCATAAATAGCTTAGCATCGATCGGGCGTCTGCTTCGGAGATCAGCCTATCGCGATTAACATCCGCCGCGATCTCTTGATCTTGTGAAAACTTTTCCAGCGCTGCCAGGTAACGCAGCACCAATAGCGCATCAAAACCAGTGATGGTGTTGGTTATTTTGTCTTTTTTTATCGCTTGCAAATGGGCGGTACCATGCGGAACGGCTTCGAACAGATATTTGCCAAAGTCATCCGTGGTGGTCCAGCAATGAACATCTTCGTAAGTTAATTGAAGTGCGACACCTGGTACTGGTTGGCCGTGGCTGAAGTATATCACACTGCCCTGGATATTGCAGACGCTTCGTTCCAGGACCGAAATATAGTTCGATTTAATGATGCTCACTTCCTTGGTTTTGCCAGCAATGGTCAGGCGAACGGAGAAAATCCCTGGGGTGACGTAGCGATGCATCGGATGCTGTTCCGTGCTGATGGTGCCATCTCCAAAATCCCAATGCCAGCGATCGATCAGTCCGGCCGATTGATCCCGGAATGTCACATATAATGGCGGATATCCAGAGAGCGGCTCAGCCGAAAAATCCGGGTGCAAAGGAACAGCGATCGTAAATGTCGAATCACTCTGATCCTCAGCGATGCCGTTACTACTCACTTTAATTAGGCAGTGAGCGGACGATACATCTGGAACGATCCAGGGATGCTGCCCTACATTGGGCCACTGACCAATCAATTGCCAATGGATACCGTTGTCGCTGCTGAATTGCACCATTACCGAATCGCTGACCCTCTGGGAACTCCATCGGATTTCCTGTTGGCTGCCAATCTCCCAATATTCGCCCCCATTGGGCGAGATCACGCGGATAAATGCCATAGAATCCACTCGGAGCGTTACCTGGACATCGACCGATCGATTCACTGCTTGGTCCGCATGAAAGCGAATGGTGTCCTGGTAATTTCCTGGCGCCAATCCATTGAGTTCAATGGTGACCCAAAGATCAGCATTGCCGACGCCAGAAATGGGAGACAAATGAAGCCACGGACTATTGGCCAATTTCATAGCAGTCCACTTCATTGTGCCAGCGCCAGCATTGCGCACCTGGATCGTTTGCGGCGCTGGATTCGACCCTTGCTCAATCCCATTGAACGATAATTGCTCCGGAGTGACCTCAAGGATCGGACGAGTATTGGGGAATATGTGCAATACCGCGTCGTGTGAGAACGGGGGATGAAAAGTCATCCACTGGCCTGCTGGGAACAGCAGCGTATCGCCATAAGCGCCTGTCATCGGATCGAACCAATTGGCCATAAAAAGCCCATTTTCCTGGCTGAGATCCACCTGCACCGGGCCATTCTCAGCCAGGTAAACGAGATAGTCAGGACGGGGGCTACTCAAACAGAAACCGCGGTCCACGTGACTGGAATCTGGAGCTAACTCCCACCATGTCAACGGTTCGAAGAAATCGTACAAATAGCCCAGGTAGCGAACCCCATCGGATTCGAGAGCGCCCAGGTCCACAGTTCGAATGGTTTTATCATGACCGTAGCTCAGAAATCCGCCGCCGAACATGATCGCCCAGGCATATTTTCGAATATGCTCCGCAGTCATCATATTGCCATAGTAGTTTCGGTCTTCATAGCCGAATTCGAGATTCACCACCGGGATGTTGTATTGGCGATCGGTCACAATGAAGCGATTGACCTCATCGGGTGTGACAGTAACTGGGTAGCGGGGCAATTGCTGCAGCACCATGCCGAACCAATCCTGTCCAGCGAAAATGCGGCTGGTACCCATATTGTTGAGGTCATGATGATTCGGATGGTTGGTGATGAGATGGCCGTACGGGTCATAGTTGGCGAAAACGCGACCATGGTAATGATAATCCTCGAGGGTACCCACTTCATCAAATTCACCGACGATTACCCAATAGAGCAATGGATACGCGGCATATCGGGCAATGACATAACGCTGCCAGCGCTCAAATTGGTCCCGAGTGAAGGTAGCGAAATGCTGAGACCAGGTCATAAAAAACCCAACGGCCATGTGGACCGAATCGAGATAGGCCATGCGGCGATCCATCCATTTATAGAATTCGGGATTGATGCGTTGCTGGGATTGGGAGAGCCATAGGTTCCCCCCTTCGTTTTTCGGATTGATGGTTCCAGTTGGGAGTCCACCAGTTCCCAGCACAAAATGGATGCCGTTGAACTTTTGTGTCCGACGTCGATTGATATATTGTTGAAAAGTGCCATTACTAAACGGCACGGCGTTGCTCATTAAACACCAATTGGTCTCGCCGAGCCACAGGAATGGCGTGCCTTCGCTCAATCGAAAACTGTAAGGATAATCGGGGTTCACTTGAAGGATGCCGGGTCGATCCGAGGGCACGCACTCGAATTCGCCGAACAGACTGTCCAGCCCAGGGTCATTGGACTGGGTAAAGTACGCCCAGACCCCAAGCGCAGTCGGCATGATGCGAAGTCGAAAGCGCTTGCCCTCGTACCAATAACCTTCAACGTGATAAGTGATGCCGTTGGGACCATGAACGGATGCGGTAAAGGAGACGTCGAGATATGGATTATTGTAATTCAATGCAGCTTCAAATTCGGCTTCAAATAAGCCATATTTTGGGACCAGGTTGCTGCGTTGCTCCGCCCAAATGGAGGGGATAAGTGCCAGCATGCCCAACCATCCGAGCATCATCCAGCACAGTCGTTGCAATTTGATCCAGCTCAACATTTTCTTCATGACTTGTATTCTGGCTTTGACATGACAATTCCCCCGATGATTTCGAATGCTTGTCTCATGATCCGTGTGGCTGAAAACGCCTGATGTCTCGGTCATTCCGAACGAAGCAAAACAGGTGACGAATCTTTACGTCACAAAAATATTGAGCCTTCATCAGCTTCCAGCGCAAAATTCGAAATTCAATTGGGCCGCATCATTCCCGCAAATTCAGAATTCTCCTTAAAAGCCGCTTGCTTCGACAAATCCAAATAGAGATGCCTGCCCACCTAGCCATTTTCTGCCTCTTTTGCCATTAGAACGGACCAGATTTCTCACTGTTCGCTCGGAATGGCACGTTTCATAATCAATTTCTCATTTCTCCACAGCCTGTGCGATTGAAACAAAGACAAAAAGTCGTGCTTCAAAGCATCCCATAGAGCCCTTTCTTCCGATCTGGCCTTTGCCCATTCGTTTCAATCGAAGCGAGTTAATAAAGCGCGGAGCGCGTTTGGAGAACGAAGCGACGAACAATCCATTTAGTCAGCGCACCTCCTTTCGTTACGTCAAGGGATTCTTCTCTGCATTTGGTCGCTCATGTCCAAGCGCCTCCTCAGACGCTATCGTTTCAGTTGATCGAACCAAACATCCATCTCTCGCCTTCGCCGTTCGCCGGTTCGAGCTCCACTAGCCATCTCGTTTCATCTCATGTTCTTGCGACAAGCTTCGCCTGCGGAAAGGAAGGCCACGCTATTTTACGAATATTTGTGAAAAATGTCAAGCGCAATTTTTGCTGGAAATATGGCCAGCGATTTCCAACCTCTTTAGCAGAACGGTTGATGTCTCTTTTATACAAAACGGAACGAAGCGAAATACGGAGCCGATATGTCCCAAAAACACGGTTCCCTCACCAGTTTCCGTTGCAAGATGCGACCTGCAATTTGGCTTCCTCATTCCTTCGGTTGGCGAAATTCATTTTAGCCGTGTCATTCCTGCTTGTGCATGAATGACATTTCTTCTTTTGTACCCAGAGTTGATCGGATTGTTCGCCTTGCGCGGGAAGGCGATTCGGCAATTGTACGATTTTCCCTTGCGATCTTGATCGCAATCAAAATGGTTCGAATAAGACGACCAGGTCTCCTTAAACATGCTCCAGAAGTCGTTTTGTGCACGCCGAAAATCAATGGAACTGAATTGACAGAGAGCGGTTATTATATCATGCATTTCAGCCGCTGTTCCTGTACCGAGTTTCAGCAGGATCGTTGGGCGCAACATCGATATTGATGGAATCGAGAAAGACATCATGCGAACGATCAAGAAAATTTTATTGTTCATCGCCATCGGCCTGATGGTGCTGTATTTTTTGATCACGCTCCAGCCAGGGAGCTGGTTGCTCACCCGATTGGTTCAGCGGCAAATGTCAGAATTTCTCGACGTTCCAGTCCAGATCGATCGCATCCACACCAATTTGTTCAACTCCATCCATGTTGACCATTTTTCCCTCGGACCCATCGACCAAACTCAGCCTCCTATATTGAGCTTTAAAAAATTGCACGTAAATGTGAATCTCTGGGCCTTATTCACCAACAAGATTTCGTTAAGTCGGCTTGAAATCGATCAGCTTTCTGTTCGCATTTCAAAAGATTCGACCGGCTGCTATCATCTACCCAAAAAATTGTTCGGCAGTGAAAAACCAGTTCCATCGACCGAAGCGCATAAAGCCAGAAGATTCCAAGTGGCGATCAATCAATTGCGGATCAACAACATGCAGATCGGCTATCTGGAGCAACGCGATTCCCTTCGCATAGAGCTGCGCCAGATGCAGATCGGATTGGATACAAAGGCATCCGACAACAGCAAAATCGGCCGGCTGACGGCCCAGTCTGGGGAATTGGGCTGGCGCCGAATGTCACAGTTCATCCGAACATGTGAAATTGGCTTCACGATCGATCCGGATCTGGTAGACATCACCAAGCTGGTTTTAGCCACGGAAGACATTCAAATAGCTGGGAACATGCAATATCACCTGGCCGATCGGACCATTAGCGATGGCCATATCCAGGCAGCGCTGGGGCTCAATTTACTGGATCGAATCATTGCCGATAGCCATCCCAGGCGTTTTCAAGGGCAAGTGGAAATTGATGCCCGTTTTGCTGGGCCAGTGAATCACCCCTCTGCTATGTTACGGATCCTGCTACACCATGGCCGTATATACGATTGGCCAGTGGATCACTTAACTGCAGATCTCTCCTTGCACAATAAAACGATTCGCTTGACGAACTTATCCGCTGCAACGCTGGGTGGAGAAGTTGCTGCGGTCGGAGAATTGACCTTCGGGGCCGATTCATTGCACTACGACGCCAAAATTTCGCTGCGCCGACTTTCTCTGAAAGATGGATTGGCCAACTTGTACAATGGATCGTTCATTCCAATGACGGGGGTGATCAACGCCGAACTGCTGACTTCTGGTACAGGCAGCGATCCGAGGCAATGGAGGGCTCAGGGTCATTTCGTCCTGTCTCACTTAATGCTCAATTCTAAGCCATTGCCGCAGATCCAGGCGCGACTTTCTTTTGAAACTGGTCGTTTTCATTTTTTGCTCGATCAAAATGATTCGAAGGTGCACCTTGTTGGGCACATTGGCGCGGATCAATCGCTGGCTGGCCGATTCGATGCTGATCTGAACGATGTTGCTTCCATAGCTGCGATAGTTGGCCTGGTTGGCCTATCTGGCCAGCTTAAACTCACTGGCGATTTATCGGGTAGCCTGCCAGCCCCGGTTGCCACGATGAACCTCCACTTTCGCGATGGCAATTTTAAAGGCTTGCCGATGACAGAAATAACCGCCGGCGCTTATTATGATGCAGCAAATCTGGTCATCTCCCATCTCCATGCGACTGGCTCTGCCAGCGACCTATCGCCTTTGGTTCAACACTTGGCACTGGATTCGCTGAAGGGAGAGCTCTTGTATGACCTCACTGCGCGAGGGACGATCCGCAACCTGATCAGCCAGGTGCGGATTGATTGGAATCATCCTATGATCAATCACATGAAATTTGACCGGGCTCGCCTGATTGCTATGACGGCTGGCACTACGCTAACTCTTGACACCTTGCATATTGGCTGGCAGAATCATTGGCTGAGAGCAACCGGGCAGCTCCATTGGCAGCCAGATCTCGCTGGTGAATTGTCCTTCGGCTTCTTTGAACACGATTCATTGTCAGAAGCGGCGAAACAGCGTGGCACGATGCATCTTCATGGGAGATGGTCCGATCAATCGCTGCAAGCGACGATGACAGCGGACTCAATCGCCATAGCATTGTTTGCTCCATTATTGGACCTCCCAGGCCCGATCGCTGGGCAGCTTCGCATGGAAGCACACTTGCATGGTCGGCCTGACCAGCCACAGCTCACCCTTCGCGCCCATTGGCGCTATCCATCCTATCGCACATTTGGGATCGATTCATTAGTAGCGGAGCTCGCGTACCGAAATAAAATGCTAACCATCGCCGAATTCCAGGCTTTCCATCGTGCCGGCACTCTATCGATCGACGGCCAATTCCCGGTGCCTTCTGCCAGAGTTGAGAAAGGCAAAACGGCATCATTGCGGTTGTCGCTCCAGGCGCATCATTTTGATTTGGATTTCCTATCGGGATTTCTGCCCGATTCGATGCGTTTTGAGGGGATGCTTTCAGGGGATGTTGAATTCCAAAGCCTTGGCTCTGAATCCCAAGCCACTGGGCAACTCCACATCGATTCTGCCAGGTTAATCATGCCGACGTTCGATCTCCGCTCAATCGAATTAAAGGCCCAGTTCGATGGCTCGACGCTGCGATTGACCCAATTCGCTGGAAAAATCAATCAATTTCCATTTCATTTTCAGGGCGAAGCGCATCTTGGCCATGCCCATGAGTTCGCAGCTCAATTGCAAGGATCCGTGGCTCACCTGGGGCAAATACAGCTCACTGCCCAGCGCCGGGCAGATCGCTCGGTGGCTGGCACCGTCCATATTCCCGACCTGAATCTCGGGACGCTTTTTCAATTGCTCGCCTTAAACTTGCAACCAACGGGAATGCTCGATATCCGCGCTGAGTTGAGCGGCAGCGATTCTAAGCCATCTATTGAAGTTCTGGCGCTCAGTCCGCGAATCACCTATGAAACTGCTCAGCTCGATTCGCTCTATATTCATGCAAAATATCACCAACACCACATTTCTTTGACCCGATCTGGCTTTAAAATTGGCAATGGTGTCATTCAGATGGAGGGGCTGCTGCCATGGGCTGTTTTGTTGAAAGATCATTCTGAGTCACAGGATCAGCAATTTCAATTTCGGCTGCGCGCCCAAGAACTGGATATCGATTGGCTGCGACCGTTCTTTTCGGACGCGGAGCAGCTGCATGGATCCGTAAATTCCCAAATTGCCCTATCGGGCACCCTGGAGCAGCCATTCATCGTTGGTTCAATCGAATTGACGGATGCGCTGGTGAAAATAAAAAAACTGGACCCACCAATCACTGCAATCAACAGCCGAATCGACTTTTTTGGCGACAGTATTCGAATAGCAAATTTTTCGGGAAAAGTGGGCCTGGGCAACTTTGTAGCACAAGGTCAAGCGTTGCTGAAGCCAGCTGGCCTTTCGACCGGCAATGTGAATCTCAAGCTGGAAAAGATCAAACTGAGCGTGCCGCAGATCGCCATCGTTGGCATTGAGCGATCGGAATTGAACCTGGTTCAACTCGATGATCGTTTCTCGCTCAAAGGCACCATCCAACTTAGCGAGGCCCGATATATTCAGGACTTTCGTCCGCGCATCAGCCAGTTTTTAACCCGTCTACCGAGCCGTTCCAGCGAACTCACCGAAGCATTGAACGATATTGAACTCGATATCATCATCCAGGGGACGGAGAATATTTGGATCGAAAATAATTTGGCGAAATTGCAATTATCGGCTCAACTCAACGTGCTGGGGACGCTTGCTCAGCCCAACATCGCTGGACGCGTGGTGGTCCAAAAGGGCTATGTGCTTTACCTCGATCGCAAGTTCAAGCTAAGCAATGGTACATTATTTTTTAGCGATCCGCACCGGATTAATCCGCTCATTGATCTCACCGCGGTTTGTGAGGTCACCGATTACCAGGAATCGAAAGAGGTGAATTACACCATCACTTTGAAGTTATCGGGGCTATTGGAAAAGCCGGAATTTTCGCTCACCTCGGAACCAGCATTGGACCGCGCCAATATCGTGTCCATGCTCACGCTGGGACGAACTCGGGAAAGCCTGCTTCCCCAATCGTCTGGAAATCAACGAGCGTCGCTTCAACAGGTTATGCTCACCCGTTTTCAGCAGATCGGGGCCCATCGGTTAGCCGATTACACTGAACAAAAGCTCAGCGAGGCATTGGCCCTGGAAAACATTTCCATTGAAGGCAATTTGCTCCAGTGGGATAAGCCATGGGCGCCGAAGATCACCGCATCCAAGCGCATCTCGGAACGATTCAATATCACCTATTCCACGGTTGTCGGCCATGCTACCGAGCAACAGATTAAATTGGGCTATCAGATGTCAAAATATTTTTCGATTGTCGGTAATACGGGCCAACTCGGCCAGTCCGGCATCGATCTGAAATTTCATTATAAATTTTATTGATCAAACTCACATCATTATGCATGGAGACCGTTGGATCAGTGATCCACGGTTGCGAGCAAATTGACATCCATACTCATTTTTAACATCGCGGCATACAAAAGATTTTGATGTAAGAAAATGGATTTGCGACTTGATCATTGTTTTTGGCAATATATATGATGACTGGTATCAGAACTCCATTCATATTTGCTGCTGCCATCTGGTGCTTTTCTCTTTGGATAGGCAGCATGGCACTTGCACAGGAAGGCTATAAAGTCGATCGAGTGACATTTGAGGGGAACGAACAATTTCCTGATACCCGGCTGCGACAGATAATGCTAACGCGGCCGCATCGCTGGTATGCGAAGAGCACATTCCGACCGGAGATTTTTGCGGATGATCTGGAGGCTATTATCAATTTTTATCTCAATCAAGGCTATCTTGAAGCCAGGATTCTCAGCCACACGATGCAGATCGACACGCTACAACACCGGGTATCCATCCAAATCCGCATCGAAGAAGGCAGCCAGACCAAAATCTCTGGGATATCCTTCTTTGGAAATTACGCTTTTCCGGATTCCGTGCTGGGGCGTTTGATCAAATCGGCCGCTGGAAAGCCGTTCCGAAAAAGTCAGGTGGAAGATGACCGCTACCAAATCCTGTTTCATTACGCCAATCATGGATATATCGAAGCCAATGTGGCCCCGGCGTTCAAATATAACCAAGAGACCCATGAGATGCTGATTGATTTCAACATTGAAGAAGGGCCATTGGTTCGCATTGGGGAGATCAATCTGGAAGGCATCAAACGAATCCGACCCAATGTCATCTATCGCCAGCTTGAATTTCAATCTGGGGAGATCTATAATCATACCAAGATTCTTACCAGCCAGCGTCAACTCTATCTCACTGGCCTATTTGCCAGCGTATTCATTCGGCCAGCCGGAAAGTCGGATCAGCTTCCATCGATCCGGAATATCACCGTGACCGTGGAGGAGAAAAGGAATGGAGAGATGAATTTTGGATTCGGATACGGCACGTTAGATCGGCTGCGCGGCTCCGTTGAATTGCTGCAAAACAATTTGTTTGGCACTGGCCGGCAGGCGGGAATCTCCATCTTTGCCAGTTCGATCGCTCGTCGCGCTGAGGTGTCATTTACGGATCCTTGGCTTTTTGGGACAAAAACCAAGGCGGATTTCAACGGCTATTTCGAGCAACGGGAGGAGCCAGCCTATGGTCTGAACCGCCACGGGTTCAAATTTACCCTGGGAAAAAAATTCGGTGCATTTACTACCGTGAACATGACCTATCGCTATGAACTTGCTCGGCGCAGGGATAAGCTCAATGGAACCGCCCCCCAGTTGGACGATAAAGGCAATACGCGAAGCCTCACCGCGCTACTGATCCGAGATTCTCGCGACGATCTGATCAACACCACTCGTGGATCATTTGCTTTACTCAATTTTGAGACCGCCGGAGCAATTCTGAAAGGTACATCGACCTTTTTCAAGTTCACGCTGAATTATCGCTATTTTTATCCAGTGCATCATCGGTTGGTGATCGGTACGGCTGTGGCCGCTGGGTGGATGGATAAATATGGAATTAACGATGAGATCCCGATTCAGGAACGATTTTTCTCTGGAGGCTCAACGTCGATCCGAGGTTTTAAAGAGAAATATCTCGGGCCGAGGAACGAATTCAATCATCCGATCGGCGGCACCATCCTTTTGAACCTCAACTTGGTGGAGTGTCGCTACACGTTCTATAAGAGATTTTCTGCGATCGCTTTCATCGATTTGGGAAATGTCTGGAAAAATGCAGAGGCGTTACAGCCTTTTTATCTCCGTCGAGCCGCTGGCCTCGGTCTGCGGCTCAATTCGCCTCTCGGCATCTTCCGATTCGATTACGGATTCAAACTCGACCGACGTTCCAATGAATCACCCGGAGAATTTTACTTCTCCGTTGGACAGGCGTTCTGATGTTTTGCCCAATGGATGAGACAACTGGCATGAAAGATCTTTGGGTGGGAACCATCCATCTCGAGCCAATAGATATTTATCTGTGCTGGTCCGATCATCACCGATCAGCGACCATTCGTCCCATGTGAGAATAGCACGGTTATGTTCGAATATCAAAAGTCACATCGTTTCTTTGCCCAAATTGCTGGTGGCTTGGAACAATTGGGCGCGCAGGAGCTATCGGAGTTGGGCGCCGAGGAGATCGATCCGGCGTTTCGCGGCCTTTATTTTTCGGCTGATCCCGCGGCATTGTATCGGATTAATTATTGCTCGCGATTGCTCACCCGCGTGCTCGCCCCGCTCGTTTCATTCGAATGTCCCGACGACCAAACGCTATATCGGATCGGCCGAGGGATTGACTGGCCGCTCCTATTTTCCGCAACCGATCGCTTCTCCATTTTTGCCAATGTTTCGCGCAGTCACATCACCCATTCTCAATTTGCCACCCTGAGGCTGAAGGATGCCATTGTCGATGCGTTCCGCGATGCCACAGGCCAGCGCCCCAGCATTGATCGCGAAAATCCAGATGTCTGGATCAATCTCCACATCGAATCCGATCGAGCCACTATTAGCCTGGACACCTCTGGCGGATCGCTGCATCGGCGCGGGTATCGCAAACGAACCGTCGAAGCGCCCATGCAGGAAACTGTGGCTGCAGCCATCCTTCGCTATGCCGAATGGCATGGTCAAAAGCCAATTTATGATCCCATGTGTGGATCAGGAACCCTGCTCTGCGAAGCAATTATGGCCTATTGCTCCATTCCCGCCGGCTACTTACGAGCGCGGTTCGGTTTCGAACGGCTGCCAGATTTCCAGCCAGAAGTCTGGCAGCGCATCAAAACCGAGGCCGATGCCCACATACATCCCCTGCCCGATGGTTTAATCGCCGGCAGCGATATTTCCGTTCAGGCTGTCCAGGCAACCGCGGCAAATCTCCGAATGCTCCCAAATAGCGAACACATCCACCTATCGGTGATGGATTTCAATCAGATCGATCATCTGAACGATCGCATCATTGTTTGCAATCCTCCTTATGGCATTCGGCTCAGAGAGATAAAAAAACTTGACCGCTTCTATAAAAATTTAGGCGATTTTTTGAAACAGCGCTGTCAGGGATCTACCGCATTTATCTATTTTGGCAATCGCACCATGCTCAAGCATATCGGTCTTAGGCCAGCCTGGAAAAAACCGCTGGAGAACGGTGGTCTGGATGGTCGTTTGGCGAAATTCGACATGTATTGAGATCGTCGATCGATGGGAGGATGCATGTTTTTAGGCATTTTTCACAATCCATATTCGTCACCAGCGCTTCGATTCCAGTGGATGAAAGCTTGGCCTCAAATTCATCATCGAATTTTCTGATTTTTCGGGATCGGTGCGAGAGCAACCAACCTGGATGCCATGCAAGCTTTCCAGACGACATGAAAATAACAAATTGGGGACTATACGAGTTTATTCTGAGCAAATCAAATAGCGAGGAATCTAGTCAGTTCCAGCGGTAAATTAGGTAGAAATGTTATGCCGGGCGACGATTGGCGGAGAGGCGTCGTCATTTTGATTGGTCTCAATCGGTGCCTGTTAAAGAGATCGCTGCATTGGCAGGAAAGAAACGGCCCAATTAGAGAAGAGAACTGCCGGTGATGCATTATCCGACAACCTGCTCGTAGATCAGCCGCAGACCATCCAGGGTCAAAAACGGTTCAACGCGTTCGATTTTATCGGTATAGGGTGCGATGACGTTGGCGAGCCCGCCAGTGGCTATGGATCGAACCGAATGGCCAAGCTGCCGCTCGATCCGATCGATTAAGCCGTTGATCAATTCGACTGTTCCGAACATCAGGCCAGATTGGATGCTGGATTCAGTGGTTGTGCCAATGACGGAGGGGGGGAATTTCAATTCCACTTTGGGCAGGCGAGCCGCACGTTGATGCAACACCGAGGCGCTCAGTTCGATGCCAGGGGCGATGATGCCACCCAGGTACTCGTTTTTTTCAGAGACAACATCGAAGGTGGTGGCCGTACCAAAATCGAGGATAACCACTGGGCCGCCGAAGAAATGAAAGCCGGCCACAGCGTTGCAAATGCGATCGGCGCCAACTGCGCGGGGATCTTCGTACAAAATCTTCAATTTTAAGGGCAGCTCGCTGCTCACCTCCACTGGCGTTAAATTCAAGTACTGCTGCAGCAGCCGCGTGAACACCGGGGTAAGATTGGGGACCACAGATGAAATAGCGGCGCCAGAGAGTTGGGCTGTCTCAATGCCACTGGCGCGAAGAAGCGCAGAAAGAATGATCCAGCACTCATCGCTGGTACGGCCGGTTTGGCTGGAAAGGCGCCAGTGTGCCCTCAACTGGCTGCCCTCATAAATACCAATGACCACATTCGTGTTGCCAATATCGATGGTGATTATCATGGTAGCTCCTAAAAGAGTAAGTCCCCGGTAATGATTTTTTTCACCTCGCCGTCGCTGGTGCGGAGCATGAGACAGCCTTGCTCGTTGATATCTTCGAAGATGCCTTCGAGCCGTTCGTCATCCTGGAGGATGGTGACGGTTTTTCCGAGATGTGGGCAACGTCTTTTCCACTCGGAGATGATGGGCTCAAAGCCCTGCTGCTGCATGATTCGGTAGTTTTTTTCGAGCTGAAGCAGGATCTCGGCCAAGAGTTCGGAGCGATCGATCCGAAGATTCGATTCTGCGCGCAACGAGGTCGCCCGATCGCGGAACTCTTCGGGGAATTCATGGGGCTTATGATGCACATTGATGCCGATACCGAGAATAATGAAACGGAGCTGCCCGTCTCGAAAATCGACCTCCGAAAGAATGCCACAAAATTTCTTGCCATTGAGCAGCAGATCGTTGGGCCATTTTACCTGGGGCTTAAGCGCCGTGAAGTTTTCGACGCCTTCGGCCACTGCTACCCCAGCCAGAAAAGGGATCAGCCCAACGAGAGACCCCGCCATGTTCGGTCGCAGGATCAACGAAAACCACAGCCCTTTATTAAACGGAGAATCCCACCTTCGGGATTTTCGCCCCCGGCCACGAACTTGTTCCTCGGCAATCACCAACGTCCCCTCTGGTTCTCCCTGGATCGCCCGATTATAGGCAAATTCATTGGTCGAGCCCACGCTCCAGAACGAAAAGATCTTTTTGCCAAAAAGCTCGGTCTTTATCACCGATTTCAGCTTATTTTCCGATAAGAGATCAAAACCAGCTTTGTCCTTCATCGCTCGCTTTGCTCCTATTTGATCCGTGTTTAATGCCATTCAACAGTTCCAACGTGGCATCCCAAGGCACAGAGATGCGGCTCACGGGTTCAGTCCCTGGTGCCGGCGTGTGAGATAAAATTCCTTCTCGCGCGGATGAAAAGTACGATGCACCTCTTTGAGATATTCGCGATCAAGATGGGTGTAAATTTGGGTGGTAGCGATATTGACATGGCCCATCATCTCCTGCACGGCCCGCAGATCAGCGCCACCTTCAATCAGGTGGGTCGCAAATGAATGCCGCAGGGTGTGGGGCGAAACGGATCGAGTAATGCCCGCCTGGATCGCATATTTTCTCAGGATCTTCCAGAACCCCATGCGGGTGAGACCTTTGCCCTGCTGGTTCAAAAACAGCGTACTGGTGCGGTGTTGTTTCAGAAGCCGCGGCCGACTCTGCTGGAGATATTGCGTCACCGCAGCGATCGCTTGTTCGCCGATGGGCACCAATCGAACCCGAGATCCCTTGCCAAACACCCGAACCAATTGGTCATCCAACATGAGATCGGTCAAGCTGATTGCGATCAGTTCCGACACTCGCACACCCGTGGCATAGGCAAATTCCAACAGGGCCCGATCGCGCTGGCCCAGCACCGTGGTCGTGTCCGGTTGCTCGATCAGCCGGTCTATTTCAAACTGTTCCAGCACCTGGGGCAATCGCTTTGCCAACCGCGGTGAACTGATTGATTCGGTCGGATTGCTATCGGTCACATTTTCACTCACCAAGAACCGATGGAACATCCGCAGCGCCGAAAGGTTGCGCGCAATAGTGAACGATGATAGCTCATCCTTACGAAGTTGCGTGATGAATGCCACAATATCTTCTGACTTAACCTCGTTGAAATCTCCAATGCCCCGACTTGACAGAAATTCGATGTATTTCACAAGATCGGAAGCATAAGCGGAGATAGTATTGGCCGCCAAATTGCGCTCAATTGCCAAAAAATTGATGAAATCATCGAGCCGATGTTCCATGGTTCAATCAATCAAGATTTGAAATTCGTTCTGCCCGAGTCCGGCTTATCTTCCTTTTAACAAACGATGAAGCGGCTAACGGAAAAGGATTGCGGACCAGCAGCGGAAACCCTTGGATCCCGTGGAAATTCAATAGGAAAAAACATGGTAACTTGAGCTAAGACGGTGGACGTGGACCCAGGACAACCGCTAACCTCTCGCTCGACCTGCAATACATGGCACAAAAGTTTTTTAAAGATAGCATTCTGTTTTCGGCTTGATCGGATCTGTTCGATCATCAACTGATCTGGTGAACCTATTTCCTCCCAGGACAGGCTTTCACGCAAATGCCGCAGATGTGAAGATTCAGGTTCTTTTTCTTGCAAAAAAAATCGAGCAACTCAAAACATTTTTGAAAATTGTGCTCACTGGCCTGATGACCAATCGCCTGGACAGGACAGGCGTCCACGCAGGCATAGCAGTCCCCGCATTGGAATGGCTGAGGTTGACCCTGGGGCAAAGGCAAATCGGTAAGCACCGTGACCAGCCGAAGCTGAGAACCGTATTTTTTGGTGACCAGCAGGTTATTCCGGCCATGCCAGCCAAGCCCGGCCTTGAGAGCCACATGGCGATGGGATACATGCCCAATCTGTCGCCGCCAATCGATCACCTGGGAAGCGGCGATTGGTAGCGCCCGAAAACCCGCCTCTTGGATTCTCATCGTCAACAAGAACGCCAGCTTGTCCAACTGGATATTGGCCTGGCGATAATGCCAGCTATATAACATCGTTGGCTGATCCATAATGCCATTCAGCACCGCCGACGACAATGGGACTCCCATCGAAATGGCATGGGTGAGGCCTTCCAGCTCTTGCGGAGAAAGATGAAATTGGGACTTCAACTCATCAATGGCACAACTCCCATATAGCGGGACCTCATGCTGTTCACAAAAATCGGTGAGGAATTTCCAGGCTTCCTCTGTCGTCATCTGTTTGCTCCCTTCGTTGAATCCAAGAGATGCTCGGTAAGAGACAGCGCGATGCCGCTCAACATCACTTCAGGTCCCAAATTGGTGAAATTTCCCGACAGCACGGAGCGATCAACATTGGCGTACATGGAGCAGCCGACCACGCGCTCCACCACCAGCCCGCTCACCTTATCCCCCGACTCGGCATAGAACGTGACCTCCCCAAGCTGCTTGCTTAAGACGAATCCAGTGCAGAATTGCAACTGCAAATGGGCGGTCGGGGTATTCACCGAAATGATGTTGCCGATTCGATTGCCAATTTTGATATTTGGGTAGATCTCCAGCACCAATTTTCGATTGGTCGCTGGATCTTCCAGCAGTAGCCGATAGTTGTTGCCCCGATGGATCCAGGTACAATTCAGCAGTTTCGCGATCTTAACGATGGCTGCCTCACTGAAAATATCCTCCATGTCCGCCTCATTTTTTCACAACATTCAGCGCTTTTGGGCCTTTTTCTCCCCAAAAAATCTCAAACTCGACGCGATTCCCTGGGGCTAACGTCCGAAATCCCTTCTCTTGGACAATATCGGTGAAATGAACAAACACTTCCTCACCATTCTCACTCTCAATATAACCAAAACCTTTGATATCATCAAACCATTTCACCACGCCACGATGGACCGTTTTCGATAATGGCATCATCCAGCTTTCTTGATCAATTTTGCTCCTTGGTTATCCGACAAAGCTTACATTTTAGCCTTGGGGGATGGATCCACCAAGATCCTGGTGCTCAATTCATTTCCAAATTTCCTGGATCGTCAGAATATATGTGATTCACATCTCCCCCATCGGCAATTCCCGCAATGCAATCACGACACGTTTATACCCCCAATCACCTGCTGCTTCCGTCATCGCGTTCAGTTCGCGAACCTGCCGCGATGTCTGAAGCAGCGCATGATTCGCTTGGCCTATAGGACAATCAGCATCAAACATCCAATCCTATGGTTCATCCTTTGTTTCGATACGAATCCGATCTTGGCAAGTTTAGGTATCAAATAATCAGATCATCCTTTTTGGGGATGGCTGCCTGCAATTGTCGCACCGCATCAACGATATCGGGCTGCTGGAAAATCGCAGTGCCAGCAACCAAGACATTGGCCCCAGCGCGAACCACCAGCGGTGCTGTCTCTGGGGTAATTCCACCATCAACTTCGAGATAGATATTGCGCTCCAAATCTTTGATCATTCGGGCAATTCGAGAGATCGTGGGTATGGTAGTCGGGATAAACTCCTGTCCACCGAACCCGGGATTCACCGTCATCACGAGGACCAGATGGACTTCCGGCAGAATTGCCTCAATTTGGCAGGCACTGGTGCCGGGGTTGAGCGACACACCCGCCATCGCCCCATTACTTTTAATGAGTTGCAAGCTGCGATGAATGTGGCGCACCGCCTCGACATGGACGGTGATCATATCCGCGCCGGCATGACGAAAAGCTGGGATAAGAATATCTGGTTCTTGGACCATGAGATGGACGTCCAGGAACAAATCAGTCATCCGCCGGACAGCAGCCACAATGGCTGGGCCAAATGTCAAATTGGGCACAAAGTGTCCGTCCATGACATCGATATGGATCCATGTGGCGCCTGCTTGCCGAACCAGCGCAAGCTGGTGCTGCAATTGCCCAAAATCCGCCGCTAAAATCGAAGGTGCAATGATGATCATTCAGCTATCCTTATTCTCGCCATCTCATCCAATCAGGTGTAAGCCCTGGCTATGGATGGCATTGTCACGACCTAATTCCGACCAGGCAAAGTACTCACCCATAGCCGAATGGATTCGCCTCGCGGCACCTGTTCTTTGGCTCGTGGAAACTGGTCGATCACGGTCTCGGGCAGCAAATCCAATTTCTCCTCATAAAAAATATCACCCACCACCAAGCCGTTATTGATAATTATCCGTTGCGCATCGCCCAGATTGAGCCCTACCAGCTCAGGGACGACCACCAATTCCGCGTTGGAAATAACCGTAAAATTCACAGGGGTGCCAATCTTCACGTCGCTGCCCGGGGGAATGCTCTGGGCAATCACTTTTCCAACCAGCAGGTAGTTGCTGCTATCGGACGGTTCATAATAAATGGTCCCCACCGTGAGATCGAGATTCTCAAGGATAAAAATGGCATTTCGTTCTGACTCGCCGATCAAACGTGGCATCGTCACGGTGGGTTCCCCTTTGCTCACCACAACATAAATCCGTCGGCCTTTTTTCACTGTTGTCCCAGGGCGCGGATTCTGAGACATAATGGTGCCAATGGGAAATTCACTTTTGGAGTCGAACTTTTTCGCCTGTTCCACGATTTTGAGGCCGAGGCGATCCAGCAATTCCCGGCCATCATCATAAAATAGATTGGTCAAATCCGGGACGGTGATGGATTGACCATGGCGGGTATATGCCGGCATGACGATTTTATCAAACAACAGATAGAAAAACAACAAGACGATGAAAATGACTCCTGCTTGTTTGGCGATACGATGCCAATCGATGTTGTTTAAGGCTCCCATGCGGTTATTTCCCTGATTCAAACCTTTCGTAAACGAACTGCAAACGAACCATCCATCCCATGGACATAGGGGAGGGTTAATATATAGCCTTCCGGGGTGGTCACCGGCGCCGGCACAAAGCGCGACGCTGGCTCAATGGAAAAATCGGGGCGTTGCTGGAGAAAGCGCTCGACGATCTGCTGATTTTCTGCTGGCTCGATCGTACAGGTGCAATAGACCAATACCCCACCTGGCTTTATCAGGTTGGCGGCGTTATTGATTAATTGCATTTGAAGCTGGGTTAATTCTTGAATTTGTTCTGGGGTACGCTTCCAGCGGAGATCAACCCTTTTGGCCAGCACCCCCAGTCCAGAGCACGGGGCGTCTAAAATCAGCCGGTCGGCTGGCTCGCACCGGAATTGCGTGCCATCTGCAACGATTAACTGAAGCGACTTTAATCCCAATCGATCTCGATTTTTCGCCACCAAATTGAGTCTCGATTCGTTGACATCAACGGCGATGATTTGGCAAGCGTCCTGAGTCATCTCAGCAATATAGGCCGCTTTCCCTCCTGGAGCAGCACAAAGATCGATAATTCGCTCACCGGGTTGCGGCTGCAATAATTGGCAGGCCAATCCAGCGCTGACATCTTGGATCGAGAAATATCCTTGCTGAAACGGCGCAAAATGCAATAAATCCGTGAGATGATCGACCATCAAAAAATCGTTAAGGTAATCTGCTGCTCGTGCCGAAATTCCTGCCCGGGCCAGCGTCTCCTGTATGGTTGATGGATCGGTCTTTAAGCGGTTCACCCGAATCGATAATTGGGGCGTAATATTATTGGCCTGACAAAGGGCCAATGTTGCGTCCCTGCCCCACTGCTTGAGCCAGCGTGCCACCATCCATTCGGGGTGGGAATAGCGAATTGCAATGGCAGAGATAGGTTCTAAATCGAGATCTGGATATTCAATTTTCGGCAAGCCTCGCTGGAGCGCCCGAAGCACGGCATTGACTTTGCTCGCCCAGAACTTGCCGCCCTTCTTTTTGCCCAACTCCACAGCCTCATTGATCGCAGCATAGGCTGGAATTTTGTCCATAAATAACAATTGGTAGCAGGCCGAATCGAGAATATAGTGTACAAAGCGGGGGGCTTTGGCATAATTGCCCTGATAAAATTTCGCCACGATCCAATCCAACCGCTTCCGCCAGCGAACCGTACCGTAAAAAATCTCCTGAATCAACGCCCGATCCAATTGGCTGTATTGGGATCGCCGCATCTCGGATTCATAGAGCAAATCGGCATAGGCATTGGTCTGATCAAGACGATCAAGCAATTTGAGGACACAATGGCGCGGAGTTAACTTTATGCTTTCGTTCATAGTTCCAGTGGAGCTATTCGTTGTCATAATAATCAAAAAATCAGTTGATGTCCATTTTGCCGCAACAGACCATTGATCGCCAGCTATGTCAGCAGTTCACCTGCCGAAATACGATGCCCCCGCAAGTATTCTGCCGCTGTCATGCGACGCCGATTCTCTGGCTGAAGCTCGGTAATCCCAATAACCCCTTTGCCCGTGGCAACATCGATGCGGTCCTTGCTGATGGCAATGATCTGTCCCGGCAAACCTGCATCCACCACATCGCGGGACTGGATCTGGGCGCGGCAGATTTTTAATTGCTGGTTATGATAATAGCAGAACGCCCGTGGAACTGGCGAAAGACCTCGGATCAAGTTGTAAATCGCAACACAGTCCCGGCGCCAATCGATATGGCATATTTCGGGCGTAATCTTGGGTGCGCGACTCACCTCTCCCTGCTGGGGATGGCGTGGCGCTTGCCCAGCTTCAATCAAGTCCACCGTCTCCAACAACAGGTCCGCACCGATCTGGCTAAGCCGGTCATGGAGTTCCCCGGCAGTTTCCTCTGGCCCAATCGGCACGCGCCGCTGCAATATCCAATTCCCAGTATCAACCTGTTGCTCGATAAAAAAAGTCGTCACCCCAGTTTCGGTTTCTCCATGAATGATTGCCCAGTTGATCGGCGCTGCTCCCCGATATTTTGGTAGCAGCGAAGCGTGCAGATTAATGGTGCCATGAACTGGGATGGTGAAAACGGGCACCGGCAAGATCCGGAACGCCACGACCACATAGAGATCGGCTGGGAACGTCTTCAACTCTGAGATAAACGACGCATCGGACAGTTTTTCCGGCGTCAGGACAGGAATGCCATGACGCTGAGCCACTTGTTTCACCGGTGTGGGGGACAATTTTAATCCCCGACCCACTGGTTTATCTGGCCCAGTGACGACCGCCAAGATTTGATGATGGCTCGCGAGCAATCGTTCCAAGCTCGGAATGGCAAACTCCGGAGTCCCCATAAATATGATATTCATCAGTCAGCGCTTCCTCACATCTTGGCCCAAGCTACTTCGACGGAGATGCTGCGATTGAAAATCAGCCTGTTTCGCTACGGCGCTGCCCGGTTAGGGTGTTTGCCGGCAAAGCTGCTCAACGATGGCGCTATGCCACTTCTTTCATCAGCATCATTTCCTCATCGGCAATGGCTTTCAGCTCTTTTTTTAGCATTTGCCGCTTCAATGGGCTGATTCGATCGATGAACAACACGCCGTTCAAATGGTCGATCTCATGTTGCAGCACCCGAGCCAACAGCCCATCAAACTGTTCCTCATGATTCGCACCATCCAGTGTCTGATAGCGAAGCATAATCTTCTCGGGTCGCTTGACTTCAGCGCGAATCTCGGGAATGCTTAAGCAGCCTTCTTCCATAACCGACTCGCCCTGGGTTGCAACAATGACCGGATTGATGTACGCTGTTGGCTCCCCGTCTTCAAAAATCAAGCTCTGGTCGACCACGACGAGCGCGATCGATTCGCCCACCTGCGGCGCAGCCAAGCCGATACCACCATCCACTTGCATGGTGTAAATCATGTCGTCGACCAGCTGTTGAACCCATGGATCGATCTTCTCAACCCGTTTGGCTCTCAGGCGCAAAATCGGATTTCCGTATTTTATGATCCTTAACTTCTCCATATTCCGTCAATTAATAAGCTTCATTGATCAAGCTGGATGGACAGCGAGAATAAAAGGCCATTCCTTCGCCCAATTCCTCATTGTCTTCATTTACGCCTTCTCGATAACCTGCGCCACCGAGCTTTTTACCAGCTCAATCTTGGTATTGTCGTCGATTTTTACAACGACCGTGTTCTCTTTGTCCCTCACGCTTAAAATCGTGCCGTAAATCCCACCGGCGGTAATGATCCTATCCCCTTTTTTCAGCGCATCGAGCATCATCCGATGCTGTTTCTGCTTTTTGGCCTGGGGCCGAAAAATGAGAAAATACATGATAGCAAAGATTAAGATGATCGGCAGCCACAATGCTATTGGATTTGTCTCTCCCCGTGCACCAGTTTGGCCTGCCATGAGTAGAATGAAATTTAACACTCTTGTTCCTCCACGATAAATAAGTGCCTATGAATTGAAATGATTGTCTCTTGTCTCTTCGATAATGTCTGCTGGCCCAGAAAAGTATTGGGCCAGAAAATCTTTCTTCCAATCTGAATAGCGATCGTTCAGGATCGCCTGTCTTGCCTGGCGAACCAGCTCCAGATAAAAATACAAATTATGCAGGCTCACCAGCCGCATCCCCAAGATCTCCTCCGCTTTGAACAGGTGTCGGATGTAAGCCCGGGTAAAATTTCGGCAGGCATAACAGCCGCATTCCTCATCGATGGGCTGGAAATCGTCTCGATAAGTTGCATTCTTCACCACCAGAGGCCCGTTGCGCGTAAAAGCCGTGCCCTTTCTTCCATTGCGCGTTGGCATCACACAATCGAACATGTCAACCCCTAGTTCGATCGCTCGCACCAGGTCTTCTGGCTTCCCAACCCCCATCAAATAGCGAGGCTTATTGTCCGGCAGAATTTCAGTACAAATTTGGGTCATCTCAAACATGGCTTCTTTCGGCTCTCCGACCGAAAGTCCACCAATGGCATACCCCGGGAAATCCATCTCCACCAGCTTGCTGGCGCTTTGTCGTCGGATTTCGGAATACGTGCTACCCTGTACAATAGCGAACAGGGCCTGCTCATACCCGTAAAGCGGTTCACTATTATGAAACGCTTCCAACGATCGGCGGGCCCAATTCATCGTCACATCGTTGGATTTGATGGCCTCTTCCAGAGAGCAAGGATAAGTCGTGCATTCATCCAGAACCATCATAATATCCGATCCCAGCTTGCGCTGAATGTGAATCACGCTCTCTGGCGTAAAAAAATGATACGAGCCATCGAGATGGGATTGAAATTGCACCCCATCAAGCTTGACCTTGTTCAAATCCGCAAGGCTGAACACCTGATAACCGCCGCTGTCGGTCAATATTGGCCGCGGCCAATTCATGAACCGATGTAACCCCCCTGCCCGTTGGATCAGATCTTCGCCAGGACGCAGATACAAATGATAGGTGTTTCCTAAGATGATTTGAGCACCAATTTGCTCCAGCTCATCGGGAGACAGCGTCTTCACTGTCCCCTGAGTCCCAACTGGCATGAAGATCGGCGTTGCGACCTCACCATGCGCCAATAATAATTTGCCCGCTCGGGCTGATGTCGTTTTGTCTCTTTTTTCTATTTCGAATTTCAAATTATCTCTAACGATTCGATATCAGCGCCTCAACAAAATGACGAATCGCTCCATTCATCTTGTCTTGAAGAGCTTCATTCTACGAATGGCTTTATCATGCGATGATCGCTATCGTGATAGAAATTCATTCACGAACTGAATCATCGCTTATTGCGAAGGATGGAGCAGATCTCCCAACCATGATCGATATGTATTGGAATATCTATTCAGCCTTGCTCGGATGAACAAGTGTGTGAAAATTGCGTTTCTACCACATCATGACAGGCTGGCTCGTTTAGGCCATGAGCCCCTATTTCCAGACAAATCGATGTTTCGGCGAGCCAGCCATTGCCAGAACCAATACCCTCAAAGGTGATATTTCAGTTTTTCATGCGATTTTAGTTGCCTAGATCTAATTGTAAATTAGATGTATAACTTGATGATCGGATTCATGAAAACATGAGTAATTTTTGGGCAGCAGCTTCTTTTAAGATGATTTCAAGAGATTGCCAACCGCTTGTGCCAGTCGTTCCACTGGATGGAGCTGAATTCGTCCCTTTTGTTTAATCGACTTCATATTGGCCGAAGGAAGCATCACCTGGTTAAATCCCAATTTCTCCGCCTCCATGATGCGGCGCTCTATTTGCGGCACTGGTCGGATTTCTCCGGCCAAGCCGATTTCTCCGATCAGTACCACGTCTGGCTGAATGACACTGTTCTTTAAGCTGGAAGCAATTGCCATGGAAATCCCCAGATCAGCCGCGGTTTCATCAATTCGAACCCCGCCGACGGCATTGACGAATACATCGAAAGTTCCGATCCGAATACCGACCCGTTTTTCTAGAACGGCCAGTAGCATGGCCAGTCGCTTGGGATCGACGCCCGTAGCGCTGCGCTGAGGTAGGCCGTAGTTCGATGGGCTCACCAAGGCCTGGACCTCCAATAAAATTGGCCGAGAACCTTCCATAACGCAGATCACTGCCGAACCTGAGCTATCGGCCGCCCGCTGGGACAAAAACATCTCCGATGGATTTGGCACTTCTTCCAGCCCCGTCTCGGTCATCGCAAAAACGCCGATCTCATTGGTCGAACCAAACCGATTCTTCACAGCTCGCAGAATGCGGAAAAAATGATCCCGATCGCCTTCAAAGAACAAGAGGGTATCGACAGTATGTTCCAGGACCTTGGGCCCAGCGATAAAACCGTCCTTGGTCACGTGGCCGACCAGAAACACCGGGATATTTTGCTCCTTGGAGAGCCGCAACAATTGCTGAGCGCATTCGCGCACCTGACTGATGCTACCAGGAGAGCTCTCCAATTCTGTCCGATAGATCGTTTGGATCGAGTCAATCACAATCAACTGGGGGTCGACCTGATCGACTTCATGCAGGATGCTATCCAGGTCATTTTCGGTCAGCACAAACAATTGCTCTCCGCTCAATCCAAGCCGTTCGGCACGCATTTTAATCTGGGTCAGCGACTCCTCGCCTGAAACATAGAGCACCTTAAAGTGTTCCCCTGCCAGGCGAGCCGCTTCTTGAAGCATTAATGTGGATTTCCCAATCCCAGGATCACCGCCAATAAGCACCAGCGACCCAGGCACAATGCCACCGCCCAATACGCGATTAAACTCCTGGCTATGGCAATGGATGCGGGGTTCCTGCTGATACTGAATTTTCGCTAAGGGCACGGCTGGAACCGCCGCCCTCATCCCAGAGGTAGGAGCATCGACCTTCGGGGCAACGACCTCCTCCACCATGCTATTCCAGGCGCCACACTCCGAGCATCGCCCCAGCCAGCGCGGCGAGGCAAAGCCACAGCTCTGGCAAATATAATGGGTTTTCTGCTTTTTTTGCTTCACGATCGTGCGCGTTCGATTTGCATTGCTATCCGCTCGCTCGGGCATCCATCAGGATTTTCTTTTTCACCCGATCGTCACCCTTGAGTTGAGCCATCGCCTCTGGTTCATGAAAAATCAAAGTCAACTTCTCTCCCCGACGGCTGAAATTGGCGAGCTAAAATATAAATTATTCAGCTAAAAGTCAAGAAATTTTTCCCGCGCTCTTCAGAAAGCTCGGATTAATCGCCGGCCGCAGAAAGTGGATCACTGCTCACTGACCACCGGTGCCCTTTGGATCTCTGGATCAGTGAATATATCGCTTTCATCGCGGCTTTTTGTTGAGAACTCCGACACAATGGCGCCATCCTTGCCCGCCTGGAACCAATGCAACGTATTTGGTTTCAGTGTATATTGATCTCCAGGCTTTAATACCACTTCATGCCATACTGTGTACCATTTCTCCCGGCCTTTTGGTGGTTTGGCCTTTGGCTTGGGCGTCGGGTCGCCTGGCACATACAGATAAACTTCGCCCCAGCGACAACGAAACGTTTCCTCCTTGCCTGGCTCGCCAGCCACGGCCGGATGACGATGCTCGGGACAAGTTTGACCCGGAAAGAGCACCAGCTCCTTGGCACACACCCGATCGGTATTGACATAGGTGATGATCTCTAAACCAGTGCTTTCCAGGTCATTCAAACCGAAATCAGCCACTTCAATCGCCTGTTGCTCGGCCGGGGTTAATACGATGCCCGCTTTTTTAAAATATTCCAATGTCCGCAATCGCGCCCGCTCGTACTGTTCTCTGGTAATCATAGGTTCACCTCCGATACAATACATCTGATGCTAATTGGATTCAGTTGCAAAATTCGAATACTAAGCTACAATCTTATGCCTGCCCATGCGGCGACCTTCATTTTGATGGGACCTACCAAGCGACCATTAAAGGGATTCCTGCATTCGCAGGAGTGACAAGGCATCATCGAATTCATCATTTTTTCGCTGGAATGAATGGGTTTTTGGTGCAAAATTCGAAACACAGACCGTAATGTCATACCTGCGGAGATGGTTATATCTCTTTTGATATGCCTTAAGAAGAATTTTGAATTCTCAGGAATGGCAAAGTCTGATGGAATACCGAATGTTGCAACGCATGCCTATTAATTCCTTGTTCGCTGGTCTGGCCCACATCCATAGCCTCGATTTGATGGATGAGCACCAAATTCGCTTCCCACGGTCCATTATTTTGCATTCCAATTTCTGTGAACCGTTTAATCCCTTGAATTTTGCCAAATTTTTTTGTATATTGTCGCCCTATTCGATGGCAGAAATTAAGCAAACCAAACGAAAAATACAAGGAAATTTATGGGCTACCGCTATTTATTTGGACCAGTACCCTCCCGCCGGCTGGGCCGATCTTTGGGAGTGGACCTGGTGCCGCACAAAACTTGCTCGCTCAACTGCATCTATTGCGAGTGCGGCAAAACAACCCATTTGACCACCGAGCGGGCAGAATATGTCCCCACAACCGAAATCATTGCGGAGTTGACCGATTACCTCTCCCAAAAGCCGGGGCTCGATTTTGTCACTTTTTCGGGAGCTGGGGAACCGACCCTCCATAGTCGGCTGGGACACATCGTTGAATTCCTAAAGCAACAGTTCGGCCACTACAAAATCGCGCTTTTAACCAATGGTACCCTATTCTATCAGCCGGAATTGCGCCAAGAGGTCGCGACCATCGACGTAATTCTTCCATCGCTCGATGCTGCCGACGACCAAACCATGAAACGCATCAATCGTCCCCATCGTCAGATCACCGCGGCTCAGCTTATTTCTGGACTAATAGAACTCAAAAAAATCCAAACCGGAGTGATGTGGCTTGAGGTGTTTATTGTGCCCGGCATCAACGACCATCCCGATCACATCCAAAAATTGCGGCACGCGATCCATCAGATCCAGCCTGATTTGGTCCAATTGAATTCGCTGGATCGTCCCGGAACAGAGCATTGGGTTGCTGGAGCGACGTTGCCCCATCTGCAGAGCATCGCCCAACAATTGGATTGGCCCACTGAAATTATTGCACGGTTTCCTCAGCAGAAGAGGAGTTCCGTCCATCGCGACGATATCGAAGCTGCTATTCTCGAGATGGTCCGACGACGACCGGCAACCGCAGACGATCTATCACAAATGCTCGGCCTTCAAATCAATGAGGTTAACAATTACCTCTCCCACTTGTTAACCGCAGGAGCCATTCAATCGCGGCAAATGGAGCGAGGGCTATTTTATTGGGCGAAAGCCGTATAAATTTTCCGCGGAACTGTCCGCTACTAACTTGCCCGTTAATTCTCCCTGGAAAAAGTCCAAAAGGTCGCTCAATTCCACATAGCTTTGATCCTTGCAAATGGAGCATCGGCATTTTGGTTCATTGGATCCATTAAATTTTCCTGGAATTTGTGCTTGACTTTTACGATTCGATTCAATAGATTATGTCAGCGTCATTTATCTCTCCCTGCTGAAGGACATAGATGACGTTTTTTGATCGAAGTTTCTCGATGAAAACTAGTTTGCCGATAAAAGTCGATCAAATGGCGAATGGACCAAGAGGCGCAGTCGGAGGAATTTCGTGCGATTTCTAATATGATGGTCACTGGCTCTTATTCATGCTAAAGGCTCATGCTAAAGCGTGAAAAATATGTGAGTCCATTTTAGCCGTGAATTGCATGAATTTCATCAATAAATTATTCGTTTTACTGGGTCACATTGCTGTAAATCTTTCATAAGTACGTGTCATTTCGATCCGTCGGGTAGCGGAGAGAAATCTGTGTGTCAATCACCCAATTTTAAAATATCCAGATTCCTCACTCTCCGCTCAGCAGTTGACAGGTGGATTCGCTCGGGATGACACGACTCGGATGAATCTGACCAAGCCGTTAGCGATATCATCCAAAAAAGTCATTTCGTGTCCATCGCTGAAATTTGGAGGCTGAACATATTTCGAGCCGACTGCTACATCCGCTATTCTGAGCAGCACATTGGCCTGCGGAAGTCGATAATTTTGATGTTGAAAGACTTGCTTCGGCAGCGCAGCATAACGGTTCTTCGCCTTGAGAAAAAATTTCCTGTTTCGCGGATGTTCACAACACGTGACCAATAGAGGGAGGAAAGGGAATGAAAAAAAATCGTTTTAGCCTGTGGTGGCTTTTGATCGTGATGATGGCAATCTACTTTTCTTCGCTTACGGAAGCGATGGCGGTGATTGGCCAGGCGCTGCAGACCTTCAAAACTCCAGGGCATCATCCCACTGGGCTGGCTTTCGATGGCAAACATCTCTGGCTGGCCGACGCAAGAACCTATCTCATTTATCAAATTGATCCAGCTCAGGGCAAAGTGCTTCGCCAGTTGAAAGCCCCAGGATTCGATCCTCGGGGATTGGCATGGGATGGCCGACTGCTCTGGTGTGTGGATGCTGGTGAAGGCTGGATCTATGGGATCAATGTTCAGACTGGGATCGCCGAAAAATTGCTTGAATCGAACTCGCCAGATCCCATTGGCCTCACATTTGATGGCGAATTTCTCTGGCTTGTGGACAATAAAGAGAAAAAGCTGCTCAAAATCAATCGCATTGATGGCATGATGCATGAAAATATCCCGGCACCGTCGGCCAATTCCAAAGGGTTGGCCTTCGATGGCAGCTATATCTGGGTCGCCGACAACGGCGACGACATGCTGTACCGCGTTGCGCCAGCCTCTGGGCAGGTGGTGACCTTTCTGCCATCGATTGGACCCTATCCCTATGGCATCTGCTGGGATGGCAAGACGCTGTGGTGCGCTGACTATCAGCGCGCGGAGATCGATCAGATCAATCTTACAGATCCAGAGTATATCATCAAAAAAGATCCCAAGGTCTATCATTGGGAAGCCATCCACGATTTTCGAAATTACGGACCTGATTCGGTGAAGCAACTGGACAGCTACATCGCCATTCCGATCAATCTACCGAATCAACAGTTGCTCGATCCAGTTCAATTTGAACCGCAGCCGATTGGGCTGGTCACCGATCGCTGGGGCCAGCAATTTGCCCATTTCCAATTTAAGAATATTTCAGCCGGAACGATCCTTCAACCACGCATGACAGTCACAGCTCGGTTGTTTCACACTGAATATATCATTTTCCCGGAGCGGGTTGGAAAATTGGAGGACATTCCGAGAGAAATTACCGCAAAATACCTTTCTGATGGGTTGAAATATGACCTGAACCATCCTTTAATCCAAGAAGCTGTAAAACAGGCAGTAGGCCAGGAGCGTCATCCTTACTGGATGGTGAGAAAGATCTTCGATTATATCTGCGATAAAATCGAATACAATCTAAAACCATTGGGCGGCTGGAACCCAGCTCCGACAGTATTGAAGCGCGGAACAGGCTCTTGCAGCGAGTATACTTTTATCTTCATTGCTATGTGCCGCGCGGCGGGTTTGCCGGCCCGATACGCTGGCTCCATCGTGGTCCGAAGCCAGGATAAGGGCATCGATGATGTGTGGCATCGGTGGGCAGAAGTCTATCTGCCCAATTACGGCTGGATCCCAGTTGACGTCTCGGCTGGGGATTCGCCCATACCAGCACATCGCGCTCGGACCATCGGTGTGCTGCGGAATCGCTATCTAATCACCACAATCAGCGGCGGGGATTCCGAATATTTGGAATTCTATTATAATTTCAATGCCCGATGGAAGACTGCCGGGCAGTGCAAAATTTTTTCGAAACAATTCGGGGAATTCACACCAGTAGAGTGACCGAGCGGCGCTAAATGCCGGCAATATACTCCGAATAGGCGCCATTCAACGACATAGCAGGAAAAGGACTTCGCATGAAATCGTCAGCGATCGCTCATTCTAACATTGCGCTGATTAAATATTGGGGTCGATCCCCGCAACACGATCCCCAGCTCAATATCCCCCTCAATGATACGGTCAGTATGACCAAGCACGGATTGACCAATGGCATTCATTTGCAAACGCACACGACCATTGAATTTTCTTCGGAGCTGAATCGGGACGTTGTTGTCATTGAGGAACAGGAAATCACTGGGCGGCATCTGGAGCGAGTTGTTCGGGTCGTCGATCATCTCCGATCACTGGCCCACGTCAATTATCGATTTCGGATGGAAAGCCACAATGATTTTCCCACTCAAGCCGGCCTGGCGTCGTCCGCTTCGGCCTTTGCCGCCTTGGCACTGGCAGCCGCCAGTGCGCTGGGGTTAAAGCTCAATCGCCAGCAGCTTTCGACCATCGCGCGGCTGGGATCGGGATCGGCAGCCCGATCGATCCATGGCGGCTTTGTCTATTGCCATCGCGGGCATTCCCATGACACCGCCTTCGCCGAGCAAATTTGTACGGCAACATGTTTCGAGATGAATGCCGTCATTGCCATCGTCGATATGGGAAAAAAAACCATTACCTCTGATGAAGGACATCGCCTGGCGTCGACCAGTCCATTTAATGACATTCGAATTCAAAAATCCCAGGAACAGGCACAGCAGATTCGAAAACTGATATTGGAGAATGATTTTAACGCAGTGGGACAGATCGCCGAGGCAAACTGCCTCTATATGCACGCTGTGATGATGACCTCGCAGCCAGCATTATTCTACTGGCAACCAACGACCTTGAAAATCATCAGGACGATCCAGCAATTGCGCGAAGCGGGGCTCCCTTGTTATTTCACCATTGATGCCGGACCCAACGTCCATTGTCTGTGTCAACCCCAGCATGCGCACGAATTACAGAAAATTTTGGACAGCATCGATGGCGTTCAAAAGACCATCTTGGTCGAGCCCGCGGAAGACGCGTTCATCACCGACCAGCATCTGTTTTAATTGCGAAGTCCCAGATAACCAAGCGAATACTTGTCTGCGATTCAAATCGCTGGCTTCAGCGCACAGCGAAAAAATTGCAGTTTGCGCTTGAAATCTCGTTTATCTTAAAGTCATGAGTGAATGCTGAGCAATTGGAGCAGCACGATCGCTTCGAACGTCCGTGGGCTTGCCGGATCGCGGTGGTCGATCGTCTGGCATTAGAAAATTCAATAACCATTGGCGCTGTTTCAAAATCAATTGAACAGAAAAGCGCAGTAATAGCAGGTTCCAGAGAAAGATCATTTAAACACGATCTGAACCAATTAAATCATTGAAGGCAAAATATGGAAGAATTTGTTATCCTGGTGGATGAACATGATCGGCAAATTGGCATAGCGGAAAAAATCAAAGCGCACGAGGAAGCTCGATTGCATCGGGCTTTTTCCATTTTCATTTTTAATTCACAAGGCCAGATGCTTTTGCAGAAGCGCGCTTGCGAGAAATATCACTCCGGTTGCCTTTGGACTAATGCCACCTGTAGCCATCCGCGGCCAGGTGAAGACCTGCTGGATGCAGCGCATCGTCGCCTTCAGGAGGAAATGGGCTTTGATACCGCGCTGGAGCACGCATTTCATTTCATCTACCAGGCAGAATTCGATCATGGGCTGACCGAGCATGAGCTCGATCATGTTTTCATCGGCCGATACGATGGCCCAATTCATCCAAACGCGGAAGAAGCGGACGACTTCAAATGGATCGATCTGAACGCGCTGCGATACGATATTCAACAGCATCCCGATCAATATACGGTTTGGTTCAAGATCGCTTTTGATCGGGTTTTGGAGCATCTCAGCCGATCGCCGCTGCTGTCTGATCCACCACGCTGAATTGCGTCAACCAATCATGGGTCTGCGGCTGAATCATACAATCATTTCCAGCTTCCATGCAACCATCAATACAGGAGGATCCGCAATGCGCAAAACGTTTGCCGGTTGTCTCATGTGGATTGTGGGAATCGCTTGCATAGCAAGAACCCAGCCACTGCCCAGTGCATTTGATCTCCGCCAAGTGGATGGCAAGAACTACGTCACCAGCGTGAAAAGCCAGAGCGGAGGCACCTGTTGGACCCATGGAGCCATGGCAGCGATTGAAGGGAATTTGCTCATCACTGGCGCCTGGGAAGCGGCCGGAGAGCAGGACGAACCCAATTTAGCCGAATATCATCTGGATTGGTGGAATGGCTTCAACGAGCACAATAATGACGATCTCGATCCTCCCTATGGCGCTGGCTTGCAGGTCCATTACGGCGGCGATTATCGAATTACAGCCGCTTACCTGTCCCGCGGTGAGGGCGCGGTCCGCGATATCGATGGCCAATCGTTCAACAAACCCCCAGCACGGCACAGTGATAGCTACCACTATTTTTACGTCCGCGATATCGAATGGTACGCCCCAACACCCGATTACATCTGCAAGGACGTCATGAAAAAGGCGATAATGACCCATGGCGTGCTGGGCACATGCATGTGCTACAACAGCAATTTCATCAATTACCAGTTGGGACATACCCACTATCAACCTTCCTCCAGCGATCTGGATCCCAACCATGCCATTGCGATCGTTGGATGGGATGATCAGAAACAAACCCAGTTCGAACGAGCCGGCGCCTGGCTCTGCAAAAATAGCTGGGGGCCCAACTGGGGAAACAATGGCTATTTCTGGATTTCCTATTACGACAAGCATTGTGGCGTTCACCCCGAGATGGGCGCGATCTCCTTTCAACACGTGGAACCCATGGCTTATGACCATATCTATTATCACGATTATCACGGCTGGCGTGGAACTCTGACCGACATTACTGAAGCTTTCAACGCCTTCACAGCAAACGGGAACGAATGGTTGCGATCGGTGAGCTTCTTTACTGCTGCAAACCAGGTCGAATATACGATCATCATTTATGATCGTTTTCGGAACGGCTTTTTAATCGACACTTTGGCAACCAGCAGCGGCGTCATCCCATATTGCGGGTTTCATACCGTTGATCTGCCGCACCGCGTCCCATTGCGAGCGCACGATGACTTTTTCGTTTATCTGAAACTGTCACACGGTGGGCATCCGATTGATCGGACATCCGAGGTGCCAGTGCTGCTCGGCGCTTCGCAGCAAAACACCATCGTGATCTCCGCCGCGCATCCAAAAGAAAGCTATTATCGCGCCGAGGACCAGTGGCTCGATCTGTTCGATTATCGCTTTGAAGATCCCAGTTGGGATCGCACAGCCAATTTCTGCATCAAGGCCCTAACCAATGATGCTTCGCCACAGGACAGCAGTTTCTTCCGATGGGACTTCTTGCTTTTGCCCAATTATCCCAATCCATTTAATTCGACGACCTGGATCGAATATGATCTGCCAACAACCAGCCACGTCACGCTGCGTATCTTCAATATCATGGGACAATCCGTTAGAATCCTGGTGGATGAAATGGAAACTGTCGGGCATTTTGCAGTGATGTGGGACGGCAATGATGATCTGGGGCGCCCTGTCTCTGCAGGTATCTATTTCTATCGGCTCGAGGCCAATGGCCGAGCAAGCTCCAAAAAGATGACACTCTTAAGATGATATTTCCCCAACCCATGCGCTTTGCTCATTAGCTGGCGATAAAAAGCGGTGAGGGACGGTAAAAAGAAGGCATAGACATGCTATTTATTGCTCATCGGGGTGAATCGTACGATGCCCCAGAAAATACGCTATCAGCGATCAACTTGGCGTGGCAGCGGGATGACGATGCCGTTGAAATCGATGTTCATCTGTCGCACGACAACCACATTGTGGTAATTCACGACAGCCACACTGGGAAATTAGATGGCAGATACTTGCCCATTCGCAAGCTGAGCCTTGCCGAGCTAAAGCGCCTTGATGCTGGCAGCTATCGCGGCGAACAATGGACAAACGAGCGGATCCCCACATTAGAAGAAGTATTACAAACCGTACCGCCAAATAAAAAGTTGATCATCGAAATAAAATCGGCGGCAAGCATATTCAAGCCGCTTCAACGAGCATTGGAGGACTTTAAGCTTTATCCGGAACAAATCCAGCTCATTGGCTTTGAATTGTCCGTTATGGCCCAGGCGAAAAGATTGTTCCCAAAGCTGGAGATCTTCTGGGTACGAGATATCCGCCATTTCAATCATATCTCCCATTGGCAACCAGAGCTCCAATATCTCATCCAGCGCTCACGCCAAGCCAAACTGGATGGACTGGACGTATCGCAGCAGCCGATCATCGATGCGCGTTTTGTTTCGTTAGTGAAAACAGCAGGCCTAAAACTTTATATCTGGGTGGTGAACGAACTGGAAATCGCAAAAAAATTGATCGCCGCTGGGGTCGATGGCATTACGAGCGATCGCGCTCACTGGCTGAAACAACAATTGGCCGCTCTCTAAATAATCTGAACGTTGCTCGATGGGATTCAAAAGTGCCTTACTCAGCCAGGCATGCATGAATTCTTGTTGAAAAATCATCAAAACAAGTTAAATTGTCATGCCGTCCGCCAACTGGCTGATGGCATGATAGCATTTTTTGTCGGCTGATTTTTGCCACAAGCACAAATTGGCAACTGAAACGATACTATCAAACGTTGCCATTTCAGACTTCATCCCCTCATCCCTTCTCCTGGAATGAGAAGGGGAACGTTCTTTCTCTCTCCTCTGTTAGGATAATGCCTGGGTGAGGTCGAATTATGCGGTTTTCGTTCAGGCGCTAAGTAGAATTACGTTAAAGAACATTTCTTCATGGGCGAAAACTCATCCAGTGGAATTTGAGATCTGAAGCCGGGGCAACCTCAAGCCTCCTGTTGATCGATTTAAAAGCGTTTTTTGATCTATTAGGAACATGTATGACTCATTGCTGACCAAGCTATTTCATCCTGAAACTGAACTGAATTCATAAAAAAGGGAGAACGGCTTGTCCAAAATTATTATTGGTGTTCATGGTCTCGGGAAAAAACCAGCGAAAGACCTGTTGGAGAAATGGTGGAAAAAATCAATTCAGGAAGGGCTCTTGACGCTGGGCCATCCCCGATTCTTCTTTCGGTTTGAACTGGTGTATTGGGCTGATCTATTACATCCAGAGCCGTGCGATCCAAAAATCACCAATCCATTCGATCCACGGTATCTGAGAGAGCCTTATGTTCCCGGCTCACCGCACCACACCAAGTCGCCGAGCCGCCTTCGAAAAAAATTTTTGGATTATCTGGAACGACAAATTGACAAAATATTCTTAAAGAAAAACCTCTCCATCCATTTTGTGGCCGTCACCGATTTCATTATGCGGAATTTCTTTAAAGATTTAGATGCCTATTACTCATCGACCACAGTTACGGTCGCGGGTCAACAGCGACTGCTGCGAGAAGCGATTCGGCAGCGAGTAGCTCAAGCACTCACTCGCCATCGCAAAAAGCGGATCATGCTCATCGGCCATTCAATGGGTTCAATCATTGCCTACGACGTGTTGAGCCAAACAGCAGCCGATGTTGCCATTGACACCCTTGTCACCGTGGGATCGCCATTGGGGATGCCGATCATCATCGCAAAGGTGGCCTCGGAACTCAAACAGCATCGCGTAAAGCGAGCCAGATTGCAGACGCCGGAAAGCGTCCAGAGGCACTGGTATAACTTTTCGGATTTAAGAGATCGGGTGGCCTTGAACTACAATTTGAGCGATGATTATCGAGCCAACAGTCGGCAGGTTCAGGTCATCGACAAGATCGTATACAACAATTATGTGTATAAAGGAAGAAAGAATCCTCATAAAATTTACGGCTACCTGCGCGCCCCAGAGTTCGCGCAGATGGTGCACGAATTTCTCAATGAAGGTCGCAGTAAATCTACCATTTGGTTAGTCGATCAGGTTAATCTGGCGTGGGCGTGGATGATTGGTTTATTCTCCAGAAAAAAGTGAGGAAAACATGAAACGCGAAGACATGATCATGCGCATTGAGACATTTCGTGGGGAATGGGATATTATTATCATTGGCGGTGGCGCTACTGGGATTGGGGCGGCTATCGATGCCGCCTCGCGCGGCTATCGGACGCTGTTGTTGGAACAGGCCGATTTTGGGCAGGGCACCTCCAGCCGGAGCACCAAATTGATCCATGGCGGCGTTCGCTATCTGCAACAGGGCAATGTCTCTTTTGTGCTCGAGGCCCTAAAGGAACGGGGGCTACTGCGGCAGAACGCCCCGCATCTGGTACATAATCTGCCGTTCATCGTGCCAAATTACGATTGGTGGGAAGGCCCATTTTATGGCATCGGCTTGAAACTTTACGATATTCTGGCAGGCAAACACGGTTTTGGACCTTCAAAGAAGCTATCGCGCGAGGAAACGATTCAGCGGCTCCCAACCATCGAAACGGCCGGGCTTCGCGGCGGAGTGATTTATTATGACGGCCAATTTGACGATGCCCGACTGATCATCAACATGGCGCAGACCGCAGTGGAACAAGGGGCGACGCTGATCAATTACATGAAAGTGACTGCTTTGACCAAGGCGGACCAAATGGTGAACGGCGTTATTGCCATGGACATGGAAACTGGGCAGAATTATTCGCTTTATGGCCGGGTAGTGATCAATGCCACAGGGGTTTTTAGCGATTCCATCCGGCATCTGGATGATCCCCAGGCTCCGCCATTGATTCGCCCCAGCCAGGGGATCCATTTGGTGCTGGACAAATCCTTCCTCCCCGGAGACAGCGCCATCATGGTTCCACACACCGATGATGGTCGGGTCCTATTCACAATCCCTTGGCATCATCGCGTGATTGTCGGTACCACCGACACACCAGTGGCTGAGATTTCTATGGAACCGCGACCATTGCCAGAAGAGGTGGATTTCTTGCTTTCGCACGCCGCCCGGTATCTGACCAAAGATCCAACGCCTGCGGATGTCTTGAGTGTCTTTGCCGGGCTGCGGCCGCTGATTGGAAGCGACGAGCAAGAAAGCACGGCGGCTTTGTCCCGCGACCACACCATCCTCATCTCTCGATCTGGATTGGTAACCATTGCTGGGGGCAAATGGACCACCTATCGTAAGATGGCAGAGGACACCATTGATCAGGCTGAGGTATTGGCGCGGCTCGATCCCCATCCCTGCATCACCAAAACGCTCCAGATCCATGGCTACCATCATTATCCCGAGCGGTTTGGCGAACTTGCCAGCTATGGTTCGGACGCACCCGCCATTCAAGATCTATTTCAGCAACATCCCACTTATGGCGAGTTGCTTCACCCAGCGCTCCCTATTCGCCGCGGCGAGATCATTTGGGCTGTTCAGCAGGAGATGGCCAGAACCGTCGAGGATTTCCTGTCGCGCCGAACCCGAGCGCTATTGCTCAATGCCAAAGCCAGCCGCGAAATAGCACCATTGGTCGCTGAAGCAATGGCTCAGCAATTGGGCAGGGATCGCGCCTGGATCCATTCCCAGATCATGCAATTTCAGCAACTGGCTGCCAACTATATCTTAGCCTGATGCCTCTTTTAGTAGACCCATGCGCAAAACCGATGTGAGAACTGGTTGTGTCAACGCTTGTCTTAACACTTCCTAACTCTGATTATGATGTGGATTTTCATTTTAAAATTTTGGACCAAAATTGATAGATCCGACAGGCAGCGATGCGCCGATCGATTTCTGCTTCCATGGCTCGATAGCTTTCACTGTCCAGGTCGCGATATGTCCGTTTGAATGCTAATTCTTGAATTCTTTCGGGCAGATGGTCAATGCTCGGCATAAAGTCACTTTCTTCGATTGGCTGGCTCATGCACATCAGCAGCCAGGAAGCGGACTGTGGCGAGCCGCTGGCCAGTTCTCCAAATCGGACGCCTGCCCGATCGGCTGCCAAGTCGGCAAAGCTGAACCCGCTTCCCTGGCGCGAATCATCCAATTCTTTGAAGACCCCAGCCAAATTGGCCAGGCCGGTGCCGCCAGACACCGTAATCGCTGCCGAAACCAAGAAATGTTTTGCCAGATCTTTCCGCCCCAATAATGTCAGCTTCACCTTTCCTGGTGATGGAAATCTTTTGCCGTCCCGGGCTTGCATCAGCGTATTCATGTCGCGGCCAATGGATAATGCTGCCAGATTGAAAATTAAAGCACGATGTTCGTCCATTGCGTTGCTCCCATTTTGGGTGCGCTGCTGCGCCAATTGAAACAGTGGCAAAAAAAGGCGGGTTAATGATACGGATTGTCCGCTCAATGGTTTTGAGATGATAGCAAGCTGTTCGGCATAGATTTTCAGTCGTTCCTTCTCATCCGTAGTCAAGAAAAAGGCTTCCCCCTTCTTTCGGAGCCTGCGAAATAGCTCTGGCCGCCATTGATATTCTATCATGATTTCCTCATGTTCGATCGCAACGGATTTGATCGAACCCAACAGCTCCTTCACGATTCGGTATTGCTCATCACGACGCAGCAGCCAATCTGCCGATATAAAGGCCGCTCGAATCAGCCAGCGCGGGATGGTGAGACCGCCAATCGCCAGTTGCTGGATCTCCAATTGCCCTGATTTCGTTTGCATTCGTACCGAGATGTTCAGATAGTTTCCAAATGGATTTTCTGGCATCCGATAAGTGACATCCAATTGCATCCGATGGTCGAAAAAGCGGACCTGGCCAAATGCTTTCTGATAGCGATGAGATTGCATGAAGGCATAACTGAGCAATAAATTCAGATCCCGAGCTGCAATCACTGCATGTCTCAACTCCCCTGGTTTCAGCTTTCGTGGATCGTTGGCCTGCAAAAATTGCTTCACCCGAGCCACATCTTCATGGGTCAACGTGCTGTTAGACTGGACTTTCGGCTGAGATTGAAGCCCGAATATCAGCAGGAGAGAAGAGATCGTCACCACAAACAACAAACAGATAAGCACACCGATCAATGCTATTTTTATCAACTTCATATTGTTTCATCCGGGTTGGTTCCAGTTGCAAAATTTCGAGAAATGGCCATCATAGCATGCCTGCTATTGTTGGCATTTCTATTTTGATTTGAGTTGAAAAGCGGCCTTGAAAGAGATTCCTTCGTTGGTGGCAATATCACGGCCTCATTGATTTCCGCAGTTACAACACAAACAAGTGCGGGTCATCATGCTGGTGCGCGCCCGATGCCTTTTCCCCACACATCCGTCACATGGATCAATAGCTCGTTTGTCTCGCACCATTTCAAACATAAACGGCAATGTCATGTCGTTCAGCAGATGACGAACTGACATCTTTCAATGGACATGACTTGAGCGGTGTTGATCTCCGATAAGATTGCAGCGTGCCGATATGCGGCCAGCAATGTCATCACTTAAATGAACCCAAATTTCAAAAATGAACGCTTGCAAGAAAAGACCACCGCGCTTTGCCCGAGAAAACAGCCGAATAGCGAGAATATCATGTCAGAGGACGAAGGCCATTGGACTATTTCTGAGTCTCCGGTAGGTCACCTGAAAATGAAACAATTCATTTTCGATTGGTAGATTCCATATTTGCCCCGCAAACCAAATGGCACAGCCCCATCGGGCTTTGATCGTCCAGAAAAAATCAATAAAGGATGGCGGATCTCTTTTTTACTTCTCTTCCCGAAAACCAGGACCAAGGCTGAGAAAACTCCATGGCAAACTATAGCGTCCCCATCATATTTTATTGCAGTCAGGAATTAGTGGCGATTCCGCTAGGCGAATCCAACATTCCAGCTCCAGCGGTCCAAGATAAGTTTTCGGGCCAAATGGGGTTATTTTTCCTTCAACCGTCCTATGCAATAATCATCGAGTCCTAAAAATTGTTGCTCGGAGGCCGATCCTTACCTGCTTGGGCTTGCGGCGCAACCTTTTATCTGACCAATACGGGGAAAATAAATTGTTTGTAATTTCTGCAACTTTGTCAGTATTCTCTAATAAAAAGCATTTGTATGGCGCTTGGGCCTGTTTGGTCGGATCGTTATTCAAATCCATCGGCAGGCGAGACGACTTGATCGTTGGTTTGCCATCGACTGTATTAAAATGAATCAACGTCTCAGTGCTTTGTTGGTCTAATTTACACAAAAAAAACTGAAAATCAAGTTTAAAGTTGGAATTTGATCGATTGGCAATCCAAAATTCAGCTTTTTGGAGCCGATGTTGAAGTGGCGAACACCGTGTTTTGCGGTGATACATTTGTTGAGTCGAGCAAATGCATATTTGAAAACTTAGATGATTGAGAATCAGATAGTTGACTCCATCAAATTTGTTGGCATGGAATTTGAGAATTTGACGTAAACACTCCATACGACAATTTTTTAATTGGCAAGAAGGATAACGATGATCATCAAGAATTTTTTTGCTGGACGCCAAGAATTTGTCATTGCGAGACAGACGCTTGAAACAGAGATCAGAGACCACCTCATCAATTATCGCCGGCGAGTTGAATTTTCAGTAGTGCTTAGTCTTCTCATTGCTCTGATTATTTTTCAGATTTCACCCGACCATCACAGTGGCAGCAAAGAGCGCGAACCGATCAAAATTTCGTTAGAGATGATTGAAATACCGGTGACAAAGCAAGAACCGCCTCCTCCTCCACCAGTTCCTGAGATGATGACCGATTATTCTGTGGTGGTCCAAAACAATCATAAAGATGTGCATCAGCTTCGTGAGGAATTGGAAGACGTCACTTTGAATTTGGAGGTGAAGCCAACCGATAATCTTTTTGCCAGCTCGCAGCTCGATAATTTCAATTATGCGATGATGCTGCGGAATCGATCCGAAGATCGTGGGGCGTCGTTGGATATCACGCCCAGCCGAAGCAATTTTGGCCGACAAACCGAAGCTGGGCTCAGTTTTGATCCAACCACCACCACTCCTGGCAAAAAATTTGTCGATGCCGGGGCTGATTTCGACAGTCCTGCGTTACCTGTGGAAAATCCTCCAAAGCCGACAGAAACGAAACAAGTCGAAACGGAATTGATCCCGGTAAACCACAATCAATTCCTGCTTCGGGAATCGGAATCGACGATTGGCACGAGCGAATATCGTTTGTGGAACAAAATCAATGCAGCCCTGGATCGATTGGACAAAAACCGCTTCGGCAAAATGCCCGAGAACGTCCAACGCAGCGGCAATGGCTTGGTCATCTCACTTAGCTACAGCGACGGAGTGATTCATGAAATCTTTTGGTCAAAAGGAGGCAAAGTGGTCATACGGGTAACCGGCAACCGCCCCCAACAGCAGATTTTCGAACTGCAAAAAGCTCTGGACGCTTTGATCCAATTGACGTTGCAATAAGCCTTCAACCAAAGGCGCCTCTACCTTCGATCTCAACAACTATTTTTCAAGTATGTACGGGGGAGCAGGAGATTTGCTCTGGGAGTGGAATACAGGGACTGGGAGCATAACGGCATTTTTTGATCATGCATTGGCCCGAATCGACAGAGGTGACTGTCTGGCTGGGATGATTGCTGATCAATCAACTATTTGGAAACAGCGGGCACGATGTTTGATGAGAATCTGGGGGGGGAGAATGTATCGCATAAATGTAAGGTGAGCCAGCGCATGATCGAGCAAAAAAAAGCTGAGGCGAGGAAAGTGGACTATTGCAGGGCAGATCAGAAGTTGTCCACTGAATGTCCGCGACACAGTTATTCATACCCTACTCAATCGATTAGGAAAAATGTCTTCATCGATCGTGCATGAATCTACCAGTTTGGGTACGAGCTAACCATGGATGCCAAAAGCATAGCGCGCCAAATTCGCAGCGCAACTGAGATGAAAAGGAGCTATCTGGCACCAGCGATTCTGCTGATAATGGCCAGCACCACATTGTCTCAATCGGTGGCAGAGCAATATGACCAGATCAAAGTTTTTTTCAGAGAAAAGAGCTATTACAGCACGGTCAATCTGTGCAAGCGAGTGATCCAGCGGTGTGAAACCGCACCGGAGCCCGAATGCTGGTATACAAATATCATGAAAGACATTTATCGGTATAAGGGGCTCACGGAATTCGAGCTGTATAAAATTGAACAAGATCCCAAGCGATTAACTGATGCCATTGAGTCATTATCGACGAGCTTCAATTTATTTAAAGATCCTGATGTGCAATTTTTAAAAGGCTATCTTCAGGCGCTCAATGCAATTCGCATCGGCAATCGGACGGATCTTGCTGGTTTGGTGGCCGCCTGGGAGGCTGTGTTGAGCCTCTATGCCAGGGATGGCTGGCAGGTGTCCGCCGAGTTGCTGGATAAGCTGAAGCTGTTCATCCGCGTGGCTGAGCGGTATACCGAGCCGATCGCAAATAAAAATTATCGCGGCGTATTTGCCCGATTCATTATCGTGCTGGCGGTCGATTTAGCCGAAAAAGGCAAGTTGAGCCCGACTGAGCAAGAGGAATTTGAAACAATTCGCTTGAATTACTTTCGTGAGGATGGGGAGCAGTGGCAAAAATGGCGAAGTAATCCTTCTCCACCCAAATAGTGCCATGAATTTTTGAGATAAAAACTGGAGAGAGCAACCATGAAGAAGTTTGGTCTATCCCTTGTGATTGTGTATTGGATAAGCTTCGTCTCCCTCGGCTTCGGACAGGATGTGCGGACGCTGTATGATAAAGTCCGCAAAGAATACGAGGCAAATAATTTCGCAACCGTAGTGAACCTTTGTAAGCAGATCATAGAGCGGTGCGAACAAAATTATCCTGATGCCGAGTGTCGCTACACAGACGTCATGAAGAACGTCTATCGCTACAAGGGATTTTCGGAATTTCGGATTTATACCCAGGAACAAAACATGGATCAACTTGAGGAGGCGATTAATTCGCTGATCAAGAGCTACGAGCTCTATGGCGATCCAGAGATTTCGTTCAATTACGGTTACATGCAATCGCTTCGGGCGATCAAACTGAAAAATGGCCGTGATCTGGATGGGCTGGTCAATGCCTGGCGTGGGATCCTGGGTATTTATGCGCGGGATGAATGGACAGTTTCCAATGATCTATTAAACAAGCTCAAAATCTTCATTCAGCAGGCGGTTGAAATATCCATCACGCCACCAGACAGTGCGCTCACCACTGGTCGATTTACCAGCTTCATGATTCGTCTGGCATGTGATCTGGCGCAGAAGCGAACCTTGTCCCGGGATGATAGCGTCTTTTTCAATGTCTATTATCGCCGCGCTATAGATGACGAGTTCAACCTTCGAGGCAACGAATGGCGCGCCCGTGGCTTTGAAGCGGAACAGATCTTCAAAGCCAATCCCTACGATTCAACTTATCGGATCTGTCGCGGCTATTTGGAGTTGGCGCTGCGGTTTGCCAAAAGTACGCAACGAAAAGCGGAGATGCTGAAGGAATTGACCAAAGTGGCGCTGTACATGGAAAAAGAGGGCCGCAATAGCCGGCGCGAAACCGAGCTGCAATACGCCAGAGAGAAGGCCAGCCAGGCCTACACCATTCTCCAGGAACATCGCTCCGATATCCCAAGAGAACTGGAGAATGAGATTAAAAAGGTCTATGGCAATGCCATCTTTCGGTTGGTCGATTATTATTTCAGCATTACCACCTCCAAAGACCGCATGAATTCCTTTTTGCATGCCAGACGCATTGGTGAAGAATTGTTGGTCCCAGACGGTCAGGGCGGATTGAAACAAAAATTTCAATGGGAAGGGTATGAGGACCTCTATTTAAAATTGTCCGATGTTGGCTATGAGTTGGGCGACGAGAAGTTCGCGGTCGATATGGTGGATAAAGCCTGGAAAGCGGTACTGGATATCAACCATATTCAGTTGCCGCAGATCTACGGTCCCCTTCCACCGCAAACCGCCAAAGAATTGCTCCAGTTTGCCCAGGTCTATCAGCAAATTGCCGAGCGATTCGGTTTGCAATCGGTGCTGCACTGGCTGCGCCCGATCATAAAAACGCTATCTCAGAAATCCTTTTATACCACTAAGGGAGGAGGATATTAGGCATGAGAGGCAAAGTGATTCTTGTGGGACTGCTGCTGGTGGTTCCATTCGCTCGCGACATTCTGGCGCAATCGCTGATCAAAACCAAATTTGAGCAGCAGATGGTTGATTACGAGAACGATGTGGTTCGGTGCTATAATGAAATGCAAAAGTTTCTGGAGCAGGAAGATCGCAATCTTGCCGAGATGATCGCTTTTGAAAACCTTTTATCAATTTATGTGGATCGGATTTTGGAGATTTATAGCACGATGGAGCGGCTGGCTGGTTCATCTTTGGAGACCTATCGCGGGGTGGCCGCTCGGGCGCTCATCTTTCGCTCGTTGACCTACTTGGAACGGTCAAAACAGGAAAAGCAAAATTTTGAAAAAGCGGTGGCAGATTATAAATATGCGCTCCAGCTTTACAAGGGGACATCCATTCCCATTATGAACAAGAAATTGCCTTATGAGGTTTGGATCGGCCGAAAGCTTTACACCCGGTTGGCCGATCTACTGGATGACAAGAACAAAGCGTTTAATTTGCTCAACTCGGTACAGGACATCAATCAATAAGAAGGATTACTATGCGCAGTAGGTTTTGGTGGTTCTGGCTATTACTGGTGCCAGGCATGTTCGCTTCAGCGCAGGGACAATCGCTGGACCGGATTCTGATTCCACAGATGGAGCGCTATGAGAACGACATTCAGAATACCTATCGGGAATATCAAAAAATATATTATGAGAAAAAATCCAGCCTGGCTGAATTGCGAGCATTCGAGGATATCATCTCCATTTATGTCGCCCAAATATTGGAAATTTACGAAACACTTTCGTTGTCCGGTTTTGGCAACCTCGATCGGCCACGCGATATCGCCGCTCGGGCGCTCATCTACCGCTCGTTGATCTATCTGGAAAAAGCACCCCTCAATTTGGAATATTATGAAAAGGCCTGCTATGACTACTATCGGGCCTTGGCCATGTTCGATGATAGCGATGCCATTCCGGCCATCTTTAAGAAACTTCCCAATTCTGTATTGGTTGGCGCAAAAGAGTATAATCGCCTGATCGACGTGATCGACTTTAAGGGCAGTGATCTTTATGCCTTCGGGAAAGTGAATCTTTACCTGCGCAATTTTAAGATCACTACAAATCTGGATATCGATGAGATGGAGTTCATGCGCGTCTCCAGTCCAAGCGATAAAATGAAATATACCTATCTGCTGGCAGAAGATCGCATCAAGGATGCCTTCAAAAATGTGTTGGCCAACGATGGACGCAGCAGCACCTTTCTTGCGCTGCCCGAGGGATCGTATTTCATCAAGTCGAAAACCAAAGGGCGAACATCTCGGTATGTCTATTTATCCGCCCTTTATATTCGCGCCAATCAGCAGCACAATTATTTCGTTGAACCGCTGGTCAATTGGTTTATCATGTACGAATCGCCAGCAACCCAGAAACCGCGATTAGCCCGGCTGGTTTTCGGCGAAAAATCTACCGGAGCCGGCAATGGCAAAGACCCACTTTATTCGAAAGGCGGCAACAAAGATAAAAAAATCGAAATGGAGAAGCTGATTAAGTTGACCGAGGTGGTCAATTCGGCACTCGATCGAGTGGCCGCCGACCAGATCTTCAATATCAAAGACCCATGGATTCGAAATAAATTTACCAATACGGTGGCAGAGGTGATCAACGCCCATATCCATACGCCGAACTATCATAATTGCTGGAGCCGTTGGATGCTCTCATGGATTATCTCCAAAGAGATAACCAGTAAATTCAGCCCTGAAACCGAGGTGCCTACGGAACTCATTAAATTGGTCTATTATTGTTTGAAGGAGATTTAAGGATACTCAACCATGAAACGAAATCAAAAATCGATCTTCACATGGTCCCTATTGTTTTTCATTTTTGAAGCGCTGCCCTTGCTTGGCCAATCCGCCAATTTGGATAATTGCTGGAAATCGCAGCGCTACACCACAATGTTAGATACCATGCTTTCCGTCATGTTAAAGCCAATTGAGGATGTTTATCAGCAACATGATTTCATCCAGACATTTGGGTGTGCATATGAAGAGGATGATATCGAGCAAAATTCGATTCGGGCGGTATATCGAGCAATTATCCAATCGATTCGAAATCGCAAAGTCAGTCTCCGCGATGATCTCGATACCATTCTTGAATCGCAGCCCCCGCGGCCAGATAATTTAACGCGCGAGTACTCGATGTACGTGAATATTCCAACGCAAGGGGAACCAAAAGCCGCTCGCTACGAAATTAAAATCCTTGACCTGGAAGCGGTGCCCACTATTGAATCGGAAAAAGCCGTTTGGACGCGGATCGTGACCCGCTATGCCTATAAAGAAGATTTCAATATTGCCCCGATTGCAGACCAAAATCCATCCGAATTCGTGAAAATCATGGGAGAGGCCCAGCAGATTCTGAAAACGCTGGAGCGACGAAAATTTAATAAGCTCAGAAAGGTGCTCAATATTGATAGCGAGGCCACCATGTTCCCGCAATCGATTGATGAGCTGATATTCGGCGACTCGATGACGCTGTTCGATGAGCTCAATCCGGACAACAACTATGCTGGAATCTATTTGGGCAAGGGAATTTTCACCTGCGAGACGCCCAATCATGGTGTGGTGATCTGCAAATTTGGTGAAGAGCGGCTATATCAGCTTCGGATCGACGCCAATTCGTTCCGAAGGACTACGCCGCTCTATGCTGAATTGAATTACCAGGCACCGGAAGTCATTCTGGAATGTTTGTTTCTTAAATACGCCCATGAAAAACCCAAAAGCCTGCCGACGTTGGGTGTGATTCGATAAGATCGTATCGCCCAAGAATAGCAGGAGGCAATCTGGATCTAAGCATCCAATTTTTGACCCTAAAATATGCATGGTAGAAAATAATGCTTGCTTTTTATTTGGATTGTTTGTAAAATCTAACGCCCAATGGTGGGCGTTTCTTATTTATTGAGCAGCCGTTTGCAAAGCGATGATCGTTGCGGCAGGACATGGGCAACCTTAGGTGTAAAAATTTTGGGCTGCCTTCACCGGTTTTATTGGAATGACAAGGATGATGAACTTAAAAAGGGAGAACGATGTATGGCACGACACGGGTCGATCTTAACCAAGCGAACAACCGGTTTATTGGTGATCGATATTCAGGAGCGAATCAATGCGGTCATGAAATATCGCGAGCGTGTGGTCAAAAATACCGCCAAATTGATCAGTGGTTTTAAAATTTTAAATGTACCAATTTTTGTGACGGAGCAATATCGCAAGGGATTGGGGCCCACCGAAAAGCCGATCTTGGATTTAATTAACCAATCGACTATCATAGAGAAGATGACCTATAGTTGCTGCATGGTCCAGCCTTTGATGGATCAATTGCGCTCGCAGCAAATTCAGCAAGTGGCCGTTTGTGGCATTGAAACGCATGTCTGTGTATTACAGACCTGCCTGGATCTGTTAGCAGAAGGCTTTCAAGTTCATTTAGTGACAGATGCCATTTCGTCACGCCGAAAATTAGATCACGAAGCAGCGATCGATCGCATGGTTCAAGCTGGCGTGATTCCCACCAGCACTGAAGCCATTTTGTTCGAGCTATTGGAGCAGGCTGGCACGCCCGAATTCAAGCAAATATCGCGACTGGTAAAATAAAAAAATCCCAGCACCATTGGTGCTGGGATTCGTCGTTGGACCTTCCGTAGCTTATGCCTGCCAGCTTCCTTCCCCCATTGAAAGTGATCATCATTTGAAGTCGATCTGAGCTATCCTTGTTAGGTCGTCCGCTTTTCTGAGGAGCTTATCCGCGGAGATTAATTGGCGATCCCATCGGCGTCCTCTGAATCGGAATCGAGCGACTGAGCGGCCCGTTTGCCGACCTCAATAAATTCCAATGAATCGCCTTTTTTCCGCACCTGAATTCGGCTGCCGTCCGAAAAATTGCCGCGCAAAATCTCTTCCGCAATTGGATCCTCGATGTAGCGCTGAATCGTGCGCTTGAGGGGCCGCGCCCCAAACACAGGGTCGAACCCTTTTTCCGCAATGAACTCCTTCGCGCTTTTGGTGAGCTGGATTTGAATGTCGCGATCCGACACCTTTTCCAACATTTCTTCTACCACAATATCCACAATTTTCACCATGTCCTCTTTGCTCAGATGCCGGAAAACGATAATTTCATCCACGCGGTTGAGAAATTCAGGATTGAAAACGCGTTTCACTTCTTCCATGATTCGGCTCTTCATGGATTCATAATCGGCTTGTTCATCATTCTTTGAAAAGCCAATCCCTCCGCCCTGTCGGATCTGGCGAGCGCCAATATTGGAGGTCATGATCAAAATGGTGTTTTTGAAATCAATGCGACGGCCCAAGCTATCGGTGATTCGACCTTCGTCTAAGATCTGAAGCAAAATGTTGAACACATCGGGATGGGCTTTCTCGATCTCATCGAACAAGACCACGGAATAGGGATGGCGTCTCACTTTTTCGGTGAGCTGCCCGCCTTCTTCATAGCCGACATATCCAGGAGGCGCGCCGATCAGCCGAGAAACGGCGAATTTCTCCATATATTCCGACATGTCGATGCGGATCAAGGCATCCTCGTTCTCAAATAGGTATGCGGCCAATTCCTTGGCTAATTGCGTTTTCCCGACGCCGGTCGGCCCTAAAAAGATGAACGAACCAATGGGCCGATTTGGATCTTTGAGTCCCGCTCGCGTTCGCTGAATGGCGCGGCTCAGTTTCGCGATGACTTCGTCCTGCCCCACGATCCGTTTCTTCAGCTCGTTTTCCATCCCCAGCAATCGCTCCGACTCGGATTGCGCCACCTTTTTGACCGGGATCCCGGTCATCATCGACACCACTTCGGCAATATCATGTTCTGTGACAGTGGCGATGACCTTGCTTTCGCTCTCCTGCCAGGCTTTGCGAGCTGCCTCGAGTTTGCGTGCCAATCGCTTTTCCTGGTCGCGATAGATCGCAGCTTGCTCGAACTCCTGCGCTTTGATTACTTCATCCTTCTTCTGCTGAATCTTTTTGATTTCGTCTTCCAGTTCGACGATTTCCTTTGGAACCACAATATTAGCCAGATGGACCATTGCCCCGGTCTCATCGAGCACATCGATGGCTTTGTCGGGCAGATATTTATCGGTGATATATCTTTCTGACAGCCGAACTGCGGCCTGGATGGCGGCATCAGTATATTTCACTTGATGGTGAGCTTCGTAGCGATCTTTGAGACCATGCAAGATTGCAATGGTTTCCTCAGCGGAAGGCGGATCGACCATAATCTTCTGGAACCGTCGCTCCAAGGCACCATCTTTCTCGATATACATGCGATATTCGTCCAGCGTGGTAGCACCGATGCACTGGAGTTCACCGCGCGACAGAGCGGGCTTGAACATGTTGGACGCATCGAGAGAACCAGAAGCACTGCCCGCGCCGACGATGGTGTGCAGCTCATCAATAAATAGGATCACATCTTTGACGCGCATCAGTTCATTCATGATCGCCTTCATCCGCTCCTCAAATTGGCCTCGGTATTTGGTTCCAGCAACAATGGCGCCGAGGTCCAATGTCACCAGCCGCTTATTATGCAACACCCTGGGCACTTGTTTGTTGACAATCCGGAGCGCCAGTCCCTCGGCAATGGCCGTCTTGCCAACCCCTGGCTCGCCGATGAGCACGGGATTGTTCTTCTTGCGACGACTGAGAATCTGTGCCACCCGCCGGATCTCTTCTTCGCGGCCGATGATTGGATCCAACTCTCCTTTTCTGGCTAACTCCGTTAAATCCCGTCCAAAGTGGTCCAGCGCTGGAGTCTTGGAGCGCTTCTGCCCACCTTCACGCACCGTCGGCGTCCCTCTCAAAATATTCTCCAATTCCTCTCGAACCAGTTCATACGTGATGTCAAACGACAGCAATACTTGAGCGGCAACACCCTCCCGTTCTCGAACCAGCGCCAGCAGCAAATGCTCGGTCCCAGTCACATCAGATTTATAGCGTTCCGCTTCCATATAGGCCATTTTCAAGATCTTCTCCGCTCGCTTAGTCAGCGGAATATCGCCAATGGTCATCGTGTCGCCGGTGGTGCGAACCGCGTCTTCTATCGATCGCTTCAATTCGTCCAAATCACATCCCAAATTCTTGAGAATCTCAACGGCAACGCCCTCGCCTTCCCGGATCAATCCCAGTAATAAATGCTCCGTCCCTATATAATCATGGCCCAGCCGTAAGGCCTCTTCTCGTGCATATTGCATGACTATCTGAACACGACTGGAAAAATTTTTTTTCATTTGCTCTATCTCCCTAAAAACTCACTTAATATGGTCTTCGTCACTTGAATGCTCACGAATGACTATCCCTCTTTTTCGCGCTGCTATTATAATACAAAAAAAAATTTATAAATTCAATCTTTTTCTTATCAATTTTATTCTCATAATATCTCGTTCCTGAGAATTCATTACCGATCCGTTCGTTTTCTGGAGGTGAGCCGGTTGGATCAGCACCAGCAATTCATTCAGCAAACGATAGTCGATGGACGAAATCAATCCTAAGGCCGAACCCAGCCGCAGCATAGATAACAGATTGACCGCCTCAACCGAATTTAGCATCCGAGCATATTTCAGCGTTCCGATGGCTCGATAGACGCGGTCTTCCACCAAGACTGGGTTTTGCTTTAATAGCTCGCTGGAGGCCTGTTGTTCAAATTGGATCAATTGTTCTGCCATGTTTTCAATCCGTCGAACGATCGCCTGTTCGGTTCGCCCCAGCGTTAGTTGATTTGAAATTTGAAAAATATTACCCAAAATATCAGTCCCCTCACCGTAAAATCCACGGATCGCCACTTCGCTGGGGGCCATTTCGCTGACGATCTTTTCCATACGACCGGACAATGCCAGGCCGGAGAGATGAATAAACACCGACACGCGCATCCCGGTTCCAGTGTTGGTGGGACAGGCGGTAAGATAACCGAACTGGTCTGAATAAGCGAATTCCAGCGTGCGGGCGAATGCATCATCAATGCGGCGCAGCAATTGCCAGGTGCGATCCAATTCCAATCCAGATTGCAGCGCCTGAATACGCAAATGATCCTCTTCGTTGATCATTATGCTGATAACTTCATTGGGGCCGATGATCAAACCACAAGGTCGCTCGAGCTTAATGAACTGAGGGCTGATCAGCCGACGCTCCATCAAAAACTGGCGATCCAACTCGTCTAAAGCGCTGACATCAACAAACATGGCGCCCGCCAGTTCCGGAGTTCGATCCAAGCAATTCTTTATTGACTCTACCACCTGAGCTAATTTTTGTGAGGTCGCACGATTGGGGAAGCCGAACTGTTTGAGGTTTCGGGCCAGTCGAATCCGGCTGGATATTACCACGTCCGCGTGGCGTCCCCGACCATCTAACCAGGCCGGTGATTCTGGCAGGTTAATGTTCAAATGCTGGCCGCCAATACGATGATATGTCGTGGTTTGCTGATCATCAGCGTTATGCAACGATTTCGACATAGCTTATCGTTCATCTAATTGATTCATATCGCAAAATATCAAAAATGAGTGACCATGTCATCCCGTCCGCCGACCGCCGGGCAGGCATCTGCTGTTTTGCTTTAGCGAATCGTTCGTTCAAAAGGAGATCCCTGCATTCAAAAGCAATGACATTGCAACAGCAAATTTCGATTCTTGCTCCAGAACCTAATCACCAATCGAAAAACCTTATCCCCAGCTTGCAATCGGATGATGCTTATCCTTGCAAATTGGCCTCAATATCTCGGATCCGATCTCTTAGCTTAGCCGCTCGTTCATAGTTCTCAGCTTGAATGGCGCGGGCCAGCTCTTTGCGAAGCTTCTCAATATCCTCCGCGGAGCCGGTCTGGCGCTGATTCACTGGACGGTTACCGATGTGCTTGTTACTGCCATGCATCTTGCGCAATAAATTCTTCAGTGGCTCGATAAAGCTTTCGTAGCATTCGCTGCATCCTAAAAGACCGCTGGTCTGAAATTCCTGCCAGGTCAACTCACAATTGCGACATTTAAGATCGAGCGACTCCCGTCGCAGGGCCTCGGGCCATTCGCCGACAATGCCCAGGATCAGACCGCCAATCAACTTGGGAAATGCAGATAGCGGATTGGTAAGTCCTTTTTCCTCGGCACAAACCTTGCAGAGGTTCAACTGCTTTTTCACCTTATTCACCACCTGGGTAAATTTGATGGTCGCTTCGCGAATGCCACAAATCTCACAGATCATGCGCGTTCACCTTTGGCTTTATTGGATCGAACCCGGCCATCAAACAGCTCGATGACGCGATCTGCCTGATTGGCCAATTCTTGATTATGGGTCACGATGATCAGTGTCTGATTCAACTTCTGATTCAGCTCCCAAAATAGCCGATGCAGCGATTCAGCCGCCTGACGATCCAGGTTTCCTGACGGTTCATCTGCCAGCAGCAATTTGGGTGAGTTGATTAACGCCCGGGCAACTGCAATTCGCTGCTGCTCTCCCCCAGATAGCTCATTGGGCCGATGATCCAATCGCTCTTCCAGACCTACCTCAGTCAAGAGCTCGATTGCCCGATTGCGAACAATCACCTTATCAATCCCCGCAATGAGCCCTGGCAGCATCACATTTTCCAGGGCGGAAAATTCTGGCAAGAGATGATGAAACTGAAACACAAACCCAATCGATCGATTGCGATAGGCTGCTAATTGTTGATCGTTATATTGAAAAATATCGATCCCGTCGATCAACACCCGTCCCTTGGTGGGGCGATCCAGCACGCCAAGGATGTGCAGCAGCGTGCTCTTGCCCACCCCGGATGGTCCCATGATCGCTACGATCTCTCCCTGATAAATCTCCAGGTCAATGCCCTTCAGCACCTCGATCGTTCGCGAGTCCAGATAATAATTTTTGTACAGATTATCCGTTAGTACAATCCGATTCAGATTTCTCATACGCTACTCGTATCTAATCGCCTGCACTGGGTCAAGTTTCGCTGCTCGTCGCGATGGATAAATGGTGGCAAGGAAACAGATCAAAATCCCAGCAACAGAAATCATCACAAAATCTAGCACTTTCATCTCGACTGGCAGTGCATTAATAAAATAAATATCCGAAGGCAATGAAAACCAGCGAAAATGCAATTGTGACCAGCAGAGCAGATAGCCGATCAGACATCCCAGGATGGTGCCGATGACCCCAGAGATCGCCCCTTGAAACACAAAGATCTTCATCACGGAATTCGACGTGGCGCCAATCGATTTTAATATGCCGATCTCCCGCTTCTTCTCCATTACCACCATGATCAGCGTGCTGATGATATTGAACGCCGCGACCATGATGATCAGGCTGAGGATAATAAAGGCAGCCCATTTTTCGATCTGCATCCATGAAAACAAATTCTTGTTCCGCTCATACCAGGTCTCGGCCTTATAGGGGTAGCCAAATGTGTTGCTGATTTTCTGGGCAACCGACGACAGCAGCTCCAAATTCATTTTATCCAACATAATTTCAATCCCCGACACCTTACCGTCCATCCGAAAAAGCTGCTGCCCTGCTGGGATCGAGACATAGCCGAAATTTCGATCGTAATCGTATAGCCCCGTCTCGAACAATCCCGTCACACGAAAAGCTTTGACCAATGGGACCTGCGGCATGGTAATATTCTTGGTGTTTACAAAGCTGGCCAGCCAGATTTTATCGTTTAAATTCACATCAAGATTCATGGCCAAACTTTTTCCCAACACAATCCCCGGCAATGGATTCTCGCCCTCAACCAATACAGTATCGAGATTCAGTTCGCCATACACAATGTTGGTGCCGACATCGGACACATTTTTTGCCAGATCGACATCGATGCCTTTCACCAAAATCAAGTCCTTATTTTCGCCATTGAGCACCATGGCCCGTTCCTGAATATACGGCGATTGCGCCTTGACATGGGGGAATGTCTTGAGCTGCTCCATAAACTTCTCATAATTCTCAACGCCCCGATAGTGAAAACTTCTGAATCGAATGTGGGCATCGAAGCCAATAATGCGCGAGCGCACTTCGGTCTCAAATCCATTCATTACGGATAAGACGATGATCAAAGCTGCCACTCCGATGGTGACCCCGGCAATGGAAAAATAATTGATCAACGAGATGAAGCCGGTTCGGCGCTTGGAGCGAAAATATCGTTTGGCAATAAAAAATTCGTATGACATAATCCACTTTTGAATTTGATTCTTACTTCAAAATTCTGATATCCGACTGAAATGTCATGTCTCCCGATGCAGGCTTGACATGGGTGAAATGAATTCCGCAGTTTGCACCAAAATCCATTTAGCAACATAGCATCCAACCACACCATTTCAGCGGAATCGGGTCATCCTATCATGGTCTTCTGGGATGTCACGTCATGAATCAAACAAAATGGGCCGGATGAAGTTGATCATTTCTCTGGCCGCATCTGCGGAAAGAAGATGACATCGCGAATCGATGGTGAATCGGTCAAGATCATCACCAATCGATCCACGCCGATCCCTAATCCCGCTGTGGGAGGCATCCCATATTCCAGAGCGCGGATATAATCCTCATCCATGACATGTGCCTCTTCGTTTCCCGCTCGGGCAAACTCTAATTGCTGTTCAAATCGAGCCCGCTGGTCGATGGGATCGTTCAGTTCAGAAAAGGCATTGCAGATCTCTTTGCCTGCCACGTAACCCTCGAATCGCTCCACCAGGCCAGGTTCATTGCGATGCTTCTTGGCTAATGGGGAGAGTTCCACAGGATAATCGATAATAAATGTGGGCTGCACGAGATGCGGTTCGACCAGCTCACTGAAGATCTCATCGATAATTTTGCCGACATCGGCCCTGGGCAAGATCGGAACATTCAACTGTTTCGCAATCGCAAGCAACTCCGACTTGGTGCGACCGATGATCTTTTGCCCGGTGTATTCCGTAAGAATATCGGCCATCCGGCGTCGGGGCCAAGGCGGCGTAAAATCGATCTCGGCGCCCTGATACACCACGCGCATCGTCCCATGCAATTGCTCAACTGTGGAACTGATCATGTTTTCGACAAGTTCCATCATGAAAAAATAGTCCTGATAGGCCACATACAGCTCTAACATGGTGAATTCGGGATTATGAAATCTGTCGATCCCCTCATTTCGAAAATCCTTGCCGAATTCGAACACCCCATCGAAGCCACCGACAATCAGCCGTTTAAGATATAGCTCATCGGCGATACGAAGATATAAGTCGATGTCCAGAGCGTTGTGGTGGGTAATAAATGGGCGGGCAGTCGCCCCCCCATAGAGCGGCTGCAAGATCGGCGTCTCAACCTCCAGGTAACCTCTCTCCTCAAGAAATTTGCGAATGAGTTGAATAATTCGACTGCGCTTGATGAACACCTGCCTCACATCTGGATTGACGATCAAATCGACATATCGCTGGCGATAACGCATCTCTTTATCGGCAAATTCATCGTAAACCAAGCGCTCGCCCTCTTCGATCTTCTCTTTCACGATCGGCAGCGGTCGCAGCGTCTTCGATAGCAATTCGAATTGCTTCACCAAAATAGTGATCTCACCAGTGCGGGTCTTGAATACGTCCCCAGTCACCCCGATAATATCTCCAATGTCAATCAGATCGAACAATTGAAACTGGGTCTCACCAACCTGATCCTGGCGAACATAGATTTGAATGCGACCGCTGCTGTCCATAATATGCGCAAAGGCCGCCCGGCCATGCTTGCGAATCGACATCACTCGACCCGCCAGACTGGCCGCCTGGTTTTCATAATGCTCAAAATTTTTAACAATCTCTTCAGCCAGATGCGTTCGATGATAGGAATAGGGATAAGGGTTTATCCCCATTTGGATGATCTGCTGCAATTTTTCGTATCGTATTTTTTGTAACGTTGTCAGTTCTTCCACGAATCATCTCCGTTGTTGAATTCAACTCCAATTTTTGTGGGGAAAATATCTGTCAAAACCGCCCCTCAACCGCGCTGAAGCAGATTGGAGACGATCTCAATTGAATCATTTATCGAAATAATCTAAATTTCATGAAACTTGGTCATTCCCGCAAACTTGGCGTTTGGGCAAAAATTCTGAATAAAAACAATCGCGCTGAAATAAAATATGCCCCCTCGCCGCAGAGCAGACGGCGCGCAATGTTCGCTTGTGTTCGGATTTTTGCGCCGGAAAAGCATCCCGGAGCAAAAAAGGCCGTTAACCATCCAACCTAATCACAAGAAATGGCTTTCATCAGCAAAAAATCACCTTTCGAGCGAGCCAACGGTAGATTTTTCATATCTGGCAATTGAGCGTCCTGGTCCGACGGTGGCCGCGTTGGCGGCTTTGATGAACCAACGAACGTCATCACCTGCCCCGGCATCGAAACTCCAATCACATTTTAAATATAGACCCGCGGGACTCGTTTGGAGACCCAACAGGTGACCTCATAAGGAATGGTCTGCAACATCTGACAGATCTCATTCACTGTCATGGCATTGTCTTCAGGCCGACCGAACAGAATTACCTCATCGCCAGCTTCAACTGGATGCTCCAGACCCACATCGGCCATCACCATATCCATGCAGACTCGTCCCACCAAAGGAAATTTTTTGCCTCGAATGGTCACCACAGCGCGATTGCTGAGCAATCGATTATACCCGTCTGCATAGCCAATAGGAATGGAAGCAATTCGCGTGGGCTTCGAGGTGATATATTGTCGCCCATAGCTGACGCTGAAATTGCTGGGAACCCATTTAACAAAGCTCACTTTCGATTTCAGCGTCATCGCTGGCCGGATCGCTACGCTTTCTGTCGTCGTAGTGGATGGATAATAGCCATACATCATCACCCCCGGCCGAACCATGTCCAAATACGTTTCTGGCAGGTCCAATATCGCCCCACTGTTGGCCGCATGCCGGAGCGGGATGTGGATGTTCAGTTCCTTCAGAGCGGACAACACGTGCTGGAACCGCAGAAACTGGACATTGGCAAATCCTTTGTCCAATTCATCCGATGTGGCAAAATGAGTATAAATGCCCTGTAAATGGATGCCGGGAAGCTGGGTCAGATATCGAACAAATTCGACTGCATCCTCCCAACTGACGCCAACTCGTCCCATGCCAGTATCAACCTTAACATGAACGCGGATCTGCCGCTGATGAGTGACTGCCAATTGGGACAGCGCATCCGCGATTGGCTTGGTATAAACGGTGACTTCAAGGTTATATTGAAAGAAATCGGCTAACTGATGTTCAAAGGCGCCGCTAAAAACAAGAATGGGTTCTAAAAACCCATAGTTTCGCAGCGTGATCCCTTCTTCCACCAAAGCCACCCCCAGGTAACTGGCACCGCATTTCAACGCGACCCGAGCGACGGGAACAAGCCCATGGCCGTAAGCGTCGGCTTTCACGACGGCCATCACCTGGGCTGGTGCCACTCGTCGCTGGATCGCTTCAATATTATCCGCGATTGCTGTGAGATCTACCTCCGCAACTGTTGGCCGCAACGCGCCTCCCCATTGAAGAAACGATGTGTGCTATTGCCCTCAACCCATTTGGGCACCACGATCAGGTCGATGAGAAGCGAGCCGAATGGCATTCCATCGCTATAAAATTATCTGGAATGGATGTCCCATCATTGCACTCGCTGCGAATCAGACCCATATATGCTGCCGCACATGATAATGGCGAAATCTTCTCGCCGGTGCATTAATGAAATGAGCCATCTGCAGATAAAGCTTTTGAGACATGTCAAGGATCGAAACGGCAGATGGCTGCGTTTTGCCAATCAGAAACAATTAGATCGTCTGCTTCAGATAAGCATGGATGAACGCATCCAGATCGCCATCCATCACATTTTGGATGTTGCTGGTTTCGATCTTGGTGCGATGATCTTTCACCAAATTATAGGGATGGAACACATAGGATCTAATTTGATTGCCCCATCCAATTTCTTTTTTCGATTTTTCCAGCTCCTGCATTTTTTCAAGCTCTTCCTCCTTCTTTTTCTGATAAAGACGAGACATCAAGATTTTCATGGCATTTTCGCGGTTCATGTGTTGGGAGCGTTCGCTTTGGCATTGGACCACAATGCCGGTGGGCAAATGGGTAATTCGAACCGCCGAGCTGGTTTTGTTCACATGTTGGCCGCCCGCGCCGCTGGCCCGAAATGTATCGATTCGCAAATCATTGGGATTGATGACGATTTCGATTTCATTATTAACCTCAGGATAAACGAACACCGAGGCGAAAGAAGTGTGGCGCCGACGATTCGCATCAAACGGCGAGATCCGAATCAGGCGATGGATGCCGATTTCCGCTTTTAAATAGCCGTACGCGTATTCCCCTTGAACTTCAATGGTCACGCTCTTGATGCCAGCCTCCTCACCCGATTGCAGATCCAGGATCTCCGAATGAAACCCATGTCGTTCAATCCAACGCAGATACATGCGCATCAACATTTGCGCCCAATCCTGACTTTCAGTGCCCCCAGCACCAGGATGAATAGTCAATATGGCATTGAGATGATCGTCAGGATCGTTCAGCATATTTTCAAATTCAACTTTCTCGACCAATCCTGCTAATTGGTTGATCTCAGATTTTACCTCAGCCAAAAACTGCTCGTCCTGCTCCGCTTCACTTAATGTCAAAATCTCATCGATATAGGCCGCCTTATCCGCTAAGGCCTGCCATTGTTCGACTTTCGTCTTGCGCTGGTTAATCTCGCGCATCGTTTGTTGAGCTTTATCTCGATCATTCCAAAAATCCGGCTTTAATGTCTCTTGCTCCAATTGCTTGATTTCTTCATTTTTCTTATCGATTTCAAAGATAGCCTCGTAACTCTTCGATGCGCGGCTTGAGAGCATCCAATTGATCTTTCAATTCACCAATCATTATCAAAACCTCTAATAAATTTTCTTTATCTCGATCCCCCGAAAATAATGCGATAAAATCTCAACGTAACTTTTTTCCTGAAGCGCCATAGCAACACTTCCCGCCTGACACAGTCCAACCCCGTGTCCCACGCCCGCACCATAAAAAGTGAAGGTGATGGGGAATCCTTGTTCATCAAATTGTCGATCGATCACAAAACAGGAACTGGCCAATCGGTCAGAAGCCAGGGTGTGACAAATATTTTGCTCGCCAGTGATCAAGACATTTTTTCGGCTACCGAGGATTTCGACCTCAAGGATGCGTCCCGACGCCCCGCGTCGAATCGGAATGATATCAATGAGCGAGCCAATTGCATAGCCAACTTTTGCCGAGATGATCTCTTCTAACTCCTCATGGTCGTACTGCAGTTGCCAGCGAAACGGCTTCATAACGCTCAGATACTGACTGTTCGGTGATTGTCGTGCCAAATTGCAGTACACATCTGGTTCATTCAGCACCCAATCTCGCACCGCTGATTCGTTGGTTAAATCGATAGAACCTGCCTCAATCGCGTGGTCCCTTGCACATAGGACTGGGGGATATGGCGACTGGTCAGTATCAGGATGGATGTTCGAATAAGTCTCGGTATGGCCGCCACAGATGGGCGAATAGCTGGCATCGACCACCAGTCGGCCATTATGCAATACCAGGCCATGAGTTTCCCGTACCGCTTGAATAATCGGCTCTGGAGCCGGTACCACACCAAAGAACCTTTGGCAATGGGAACTGGAACATAGATGAAAATTGTCATCCGGATGTTTGATCCCCAGAGAGGCAATCGCCTTGCTTCTCACCGCCACCGCCTGAGCCTGGATCACGGCCAAAGGAAACTCCGGCCGCATTTCGGTCGCGACTATCGATTCGACGTATTGCTCCAGCGGCATCTCGCAAATGACGATGATCTTGCCTTCATCGTTGCAACGAAATTCCAGCGGCCCTGTAAGGCTCCGATGTTTTGCTGAACGGGCTGGCGGTTCATTCTCCTGATGCGTATCATACAAATAAGTGATCACCTGTTCCGATTCGGGAAGAATTCGAATCACATTATCCGCCTCACTGAGTTTTTCCAGCTCTGAATCAAATAGCTCGAACGACGCATACGGCTCGTGAATTTTCTCATGATAGATCTGATATCGAAATCCGGATAAACGCTGTTGAGCAAACGCCTGCGCCTCGGCTTGAGAACTCAGTTCATCAACCACCACCCAGTACTCGGTATTATCGTTAACCACGTTATCGTCCCAATACAATTTTCCGCCTCGGATCTTAATGCGATTGCCGATCCCCTTCTCGATCAATTGATACTCCAGGTCTTGCGCTGCGCGGAAGTCATAAAATTTGCCCAATACGATATAAAAAGCGTATTTGGCTGGGGAAAATTGCCGCAGCTTTAAATGCCATTTCACGGAAGAAGCCACATCCTTTAAAATGGCAACGCCTTGATCGTTCATCACCGAAAATCGGCCAGTCAGGCGAAAATCCACCGCATCGCGCGGCTCAACCAATGCGATCCGCAATACTGGCATCCCTACCTGCGACATCGCTGGGGCTTGACTGTCATGATCTGAATCATTCTGTGGCTGACCCAGCATTTCCACCTCCACATTATCCACCATGTTTGATTAACGACCTTTTTCCATTGAATACCTATTTCTATTTAATGGAGGGCTAATATACAATATTTTTGATAAATAGTCAAGAATTAAAAAGTCTCCAGGGCATAGCCCGTCATCGGTCGGCAATGGGCGCCAGGACCGAGCCATTGCCCGTCATTAAAAAAAATTTTTTTTCTCTTGATTTGATACCATAGGCTTATTATATTAGGCCGCAATTCACCCGTTCATAATAGCGAGCGAGCCTATGATCATCCAGACCGTATTCATCCGTGCCTTTAAATCGATTCTTGAATTAACAACCTCTCTCGATCCCAAAATCTCGGTGCTCATTGGTCCCAATGAAAGCGGCAAGACCAATATCCTCCGGGCAATGACAGCGTTCAATCCTGACAGCGATTTCGATTATTCGATGACCTGCCAATACTCCGACTTCTATGGGCAAAAGAAATGCCCGGAAATTGCGCTGGAATTTCTGATCTCGAAAAACGCTCGAAACAAATTGCTCCGATTCTCCGAAGCCTTTAAGAGCGCAGAATCGTTCTTTGTGAAAAAGGAAGGACCCCAAATCACCGATTATAAAGTTTTGATCGATGATAAAGAGATCCCGATTGCTGATATGAAATCGCTGCTGTCCTGCCTGCCCAAAATTGCCTATTTCGATGATATCCCATTGATTAAAAACCGTGTCGATTATTACAGCCTGGTGGACGGCCGGCCCGGCTTTATGACCGAACGAAATCTGCTGAAAGTCGGTGGCATTGAGGATGTCGAAGTCCTATTCGAAGACACCACCCATGGCCGACGTGCCGCTGAGCAAGCAAGCCGAACCATTACGGAACAAATTCGCACGGTCTGGTCCCAGGAACCCAGCGTCGAAATCAAGCTATCAGTCAATGGAAAAGTGCTGTATATCGACATCTCCGATGATACCACGGTGCTGGATACCCCAGAAACCCGTAGCCTCGGATTCCGCTGGTATCTATCGTTCTACATCAACTTCTTAGCCCAAACAAGGCAATCGAGCACCAATGAATATGTATTTCTGATTGATGAACCAGGCATCCACCTTCATCCGGCCGGACAAAAGGATTTGGTGAAGGTATTGGAGAGCCTGGCCGAGAAGAACCAGATTATCTACACCACCCATTCCCCGTTTATGATCAATCGGGATTTTCCAGAGCGGGTAAGACTGGTCACCAAAAATAAAGAGGGCAGCCATGTGGATAGCGAGGCTTATCGGCAAAATTGGAAGCCGCTGCGCAAGTCCATTGGCTTGATGATCGGGGACCTATTCTTTTTCAGCGATGATAGCTTGATTCTGGAGCTGCCAAGAAAAAAAGTCCCTTTGGCTAATCGACTTCGGTTTTGGAATAAGGAGCAGAAGGCCTAATGCCGCAATTGAAAAATACCATTTGTGATGTCCCTGGAATTATGGTGGGTCATGCCCAGGACGAGGAGGCGAGGACCGGCTGCACGGTCATTTTGCCCAATGCACCTGTCATTGCCAGTGTCGATGTGCGCGGCCTGGCTCCTGGAACGCGAGAACTCGAACTATTGGATCCCGTGCGAACCATCGCGCAGATCCATGCCATTTTGTTGACGGGGGGAAGTGCTTTCGGGCTGGAGAGTGCAACCGGCGTTGTTCAATTTCTTGCAGAGAAAAACATTGGCTACGATACGGGTGTGATCAAAGTCCCATTGGTGCCAGCGGCCGTCATTTACGACTTGGCCGTCGGATCTGCTCTTCGCTGGCCGGATCGAGCGATGGGATACCTCGCCGCGAGCCAGGCCAGCAGCTCGGATACATCGCGAGGGCTTGTCGGAGCGGGCACCGGAGCCACCGTTGGAAAATTCGCTGGTCAGCGCTGCGCCATGAATGGTGGCCTGGGGACCTGCTCTGGGGTGATCGACGACTCGATCGTCGTGGGGGTGCTGGTCGTGGTCAATGCCCTGGGCAATGTCATCGATCCCAGATCTAACAGAACAATCGCTGGGGCGCGGGATCCGATGACGAATGAATTTATCGACCCAACGCTCATAATTAGCAAGCCCCACTCGCTATCGTTCGCCCAGCTCACCAATACCACTCTGGCAGTCGTTGCCACCAATGCCCAGTTGAATAAAGCCGAGGCAAAGCGATTGGCCCACATGGCGACGAGCGGGATCACTCGAACCACCTACCCTGCTCATACTCCCTTTGATGGCGATGTCGTTTTCGCCATTTCCACGGGAGAGGTTCCTGGTTGCGATCTGTTTCGCATCGGCTTTCTCGCCAGCGAGCTGATCGCGACGGCGATCGTCCAGGCAGTTCTATTCACCAACAAGCTGCAATAAAACGGGCGATCGTTCCATCGTGATCGCCCGATTGTTGCCGTTGCCCGTTCCCGATTTACTCCTTGGGGATCGCATATTTTTTCATTTTGAATCGAAGCGTCGCCTCTGGCACCCCCAAAAGCTTTGCCGCCTTCACCTGATTGCCGCCAAATTTCTTCAGCGCCTTTTTAATCAAATAAATTTCAATTTCAGAAATCACTGCTTTCAGATTCCTCGGCTCCAGAAAATCGAATGGATGTTTTTTGATCCGAAACGGCAGGAATTCCGCGGAAAGCTCATCCTCCGGTGACATCAAGAGCAGGTTCTTCACCGTATTTTCCAGCTCACGAACATTCCCTTTCCAATCATACTCCATAATCGACTCAAATATTTCCGACTGGACGGCAGGCATTTCTCGACCTTCCTCCTCACAATATTTCTTCAAGAAGAACGAGAATAGTTCTGGGATGTCCTGTTTTCTCTCGCGCAATGGAGGAATCTGAAGCGTGAGCATGTTGATCAGATAATATAGCTCCTTACGAAACTTCTCCGACTCTATCTCCGGGGTCAAGTCATGATCCGACGTGGCGATAATGCGCATGTCCGCATTCATTGATTCGCTCCCGTTAATCCGCTTGAACTTCTTGTCGCGCAGCACCCGAAGAAATTCATCCTGGAACTCATAGTTCATGTCCGCGACGTTATCCAGGAACAAAATCCCTTGATTGGATTTCTCCAATAACCCAATGGTCGGCGGACCATCGGGATGTTCCTCGCCGAAAAGGTCTTTGAAGCTGATCGTCTTTCCCAAAGCTGAACAATTGATTTCTACAAACTGATGATTTCGCCGCGAACTGAGACTGTAAATTTGACGAGCAATGAATTCTTTACCAGTACCGGTCTCGCCAACGATCAACACGTTGCTATCGATCTTGGCCAGTTTTCTAACGGCTCGTCGCAGCCGTTTTGCTTCTGGACTACTTCCGATAATCAGATCCTCCGCCGTATCGGCAAAATGTGTTTTGGTACGTCTTTTTCTCATAATCGGCACCTTCCTTAGTGATTCAATGGTTTGGTGATTTAATTATTAATATCAGGCAGGTTCACCTATTTCTGCCCTCAACAATTCAGTATATCAAACGAAAAAATCCACCTCATTCTAATTTCCGATCAGCATCTTTTTCTTGATTCGTTTCAAGAATTCTACGGCTATCCAAGGCATGATCTTCCACGGATTGGCTTGAATCTCGTTCACCAACCAAATAATCTTGGGCGCGCTTCTTCATTAACAGGTTCAAATAAACGAGACTCGCTGCAGTCAATAAGATTAGAATGATGAAGCTAAGCCTCTCATACCCATTGGGATAAATCATCAAAAAAACCACGATGGTGATGGCCATGAGACACCAAAAGAATAGCCGATAGGGCGAAATTTCGAAATTCTGGCTCAAGTATTCCATCCATTTTTCGACCTTGGTCTTTCGTTTCAGCACCGTGATGCCCAGCTTTTTTTCTGAGAATCGAAATTGTTCATAGAATTGACCGAAATCGCTACTCACATAGAATAAATTATGAAGCAGGATCAATATGAACAATAGGAGATTTAGAAACAAGAGAACCCCACTGAAAGTTGGCAATGGGCGATGGATGTAATAGAAAAAATTATCCAACGAGTCAATCGCTACGAACAGCAGAAAACTGAAAATTAACAGATTCACATGCCCCAAAATCGGCTTGTCGTATTTTAGAACCAAATAGGCATAAAGAAAAATAAAGAACAATGCCCATAAATTCATGCCAATAAAACCAAGAAAAATCTGCCGAATATGATTGTCGATAAAAAGATAGCGATGGCTGAGAATGAAATTTTTATAATACACAAAAGCGATCGGCAAACACAGGAGCAGGGCAATCAGATATTTCTCATAGGTCCTTCTATTATGGCGCAAATAGTCCACCGGGATGTAGATAATGGTCAACGCTGTCACAATACTGACCATGATCTTCCGATAAGACCAGGCATAGTATTGCAAATAGTCATCCCCAAACGAATAATTTCGGCCAATAAAAATGACCACAAAACCCATCACATAGACAAAAGCGAAGATCGCTATATTCAAAAAAATATATTTATTGTATCGTCCCTTTAAAAAAGCAGCGCCAGCTAACAAAACAATGAGAAAATAAAGATAGTAATTCAACAAATTGATAATGGGCAGTTCCCAATGCTTGAATCTTAGCAAATAAACAGATCCAAATACAATAAACAAGATCCATATATTGAGAATTACCCATAACTGATTCTTGATTTCTATCTTTGTTTTGCTCATAAACCTTTTGCCGTTGCTTTTTTTGCATGAGCCAGACTGCTAAAAATTCGAATAGCAGCCAGGAGTGGCGCGTTACCCGACCGAATTTATTGATGACTCAGTAGAGTAAATCAAGTTAATCAAGGCGACTGATGAGCAGGCTGATCTCACATCTTTTCGTTCACGCCGCTTGTGCCCTGCGAAAAGCCGCGTTCCATCATCTTCAACAACACTTATCTCGGTGATCATCAGATTATTGCCTGGGAACTGCACCAATAAACAGATTCGCTTGCTGCTTGCTGTTTATTCAATTCATTACATCCCAACTATGTTCCCAATAATTGCAAAAATTGCCTTGACAATTAGCTCAATTGCTTATTCCCGTTAAAAACTGCAGTCTGAAAGATAAAAAATTCGCATGACAAAGTCAATGCTTTTTTGATATCTGCTGAAATATTCACGAAATTTGAGGTCATTTTTTGGGGAGATTTAGTCTTTCGAATTGCTTGAGAGATAATAAGTTAACTGAATTTTAGCATCAAGAGAATATCGATCTTTTTAGGAACAATAATATGGAATTGGGTGAGATAGAAATCGGAATAGGATAACGTCAGCTTGAAACCATTTCCTTCAACTTTTTCAGATTCAAAATGATAATATCAGATTGATCTTCAGCAATGATCTTTTCTCGTTTCATAAAATTGAGCGTTCGTGATAGCGTTTCTGGAACGGTGCCTAAGGTTGCTGCCAGATCTTTTTTTGAAATTGGGAGCGAAACCACGCAGCGATTGGCTCGCACCACATAGTTGTTCAATAAATAGTTGGCCAGCCGGGACTTCACATCGTGCAACGAAAGTTCCTCGATTTTGGTAACCAACATTCGCAGCCGTCGCGAGTAAGCACTCATGATTTTAAATGTGATCTCAGGGAAATGGCGCAACGTGGTGAGAAATTCTTCTTTGCCAAAGCGGAGCAAGACGGTGTCTTCTAAGGCGACACAATAGGCCGGGTAGGTGTCGAAATCAAAAATGACGGCTTCGGCAACCAGATCCCCAGGATACTGGATATGCAGAATGTGTTCCCCGCCCTGAGCGGAGAGCTTGTAGATCTTTACGCTTCCGGAAACCACGATAAAAAAGGCGCTGGCCGGCTGTAACTCCGAAAAAAGGTGTTCCCCTCTTTTTAACATTCTGACCGAGGCTGTCTCCGCAATCAGTTCAATCTGATCGGGAGACAGGGATTCAAACAGAAATTGCTTCGCCAAAAATGCTTGAACGTCCATTGAAAAGCATTCCAATTGTCAAGGCAGGGTTTAATGATCCTTTCATTGCGCTTACGTCGCAAAGGTGATTGGCATAACTTCTTACGGGAAAACAACCACCGGCCAGCACTTCACCGTGGCCATGAAATGGGATAGAGCGGCAATGGAATACGCACTGCCAGTGTTATTCTATACCAGCGATGGCTTTTAGATATTGTGCACGGATATAAGCATCCGGTTTGGGATCATTGGCTTGATTTAATTTTCCTCGGAAATCATCTATGCGGCTAAATTGGTGCTGCTGCATCCAAGTTTGCAGCCCATCCAGCATCTCTCGAATTTTGCCTAAGCCATCTTTGTAGAGAACCGAGGCTATTTGAATCACCTTTGCCCCAGCTAACAATTGTTTGATCATATCATCGCTCGTTCGAATGTTGCCGCTGGCAGCGAGATCCAATTTTAATTTGCCAGACAAAAGGGCAATCCAGCGCAGCGAATTGTAGAAGCCCACTGGATCGTTGAATGATGGCTTTACAGAAGAAGTCAGTTTCGTGATGTCGATATCGGGATGTACAAAGCGGTTGAACAGCACCAGCCCATCTGCGCCCTGATGATCGAGCTTGTCCGCCAGATTGGCAAATGAGGTGAAATAGGGCGACAGCTTGAGCGATACTGGAATTTCGACCTCCTGCTTCACCGCTTGCAGGATTTCGATATAGGTATTTTCAAGATTATACCCGCTTATTTCCGAATTGAACGGCATGACATAGATATTCAGCTCTAAAGCATCTGCCCCGGCAGATTCGATCTGCTTGGCATAGGCGGTCCACCATTTCGATGAGAAACAATTGATGCTGGCAATCACTGGAATGGTCACCTCCTTTTTCGCAGCAGTGATGGTTTCCAGATATTCGCGAGGACCAAGCTGCATGTCAATTTCTGCCCGAATATAATCCAACGCTTCGGTGTGCATGCCCATGCTTTCTTTGAGGCCAGAGTTCATCTCACGAATTTGCTCTTCAAACAGGGACTTCATGACCACGGCCCCAGCGCCGGCTTCTTGGCACTTTTTTATTTGATCGACACTCTTGGTTAAGCCACAACTGGCAACGACAATCGGATTTTCAAGGGGCAAATTCAAATACCTTGTGGAAAGGTTCATATCGGTTTCTCCTGAATATGTTCAAAGCTGGATAATGGAGCAAATTTAAAGTGCCCAAAATATAACGCATGAATGGCTAAAAGTCAAGGGAATTTTCAACGCCGAGTCGGGCCGATCGACATCAGCGGGCAAAACAGATTGATTCAAGCCGGGGCAGCTTGGGGATTATCGCAATGCGGGCGAAAATGACTGGGATAAATGAGACGAGTTTGCGGTTCTGGTTGGAATAATCAGAGCTCAAGGCACGCCTCGGCGGCAATCCAAAAAATTCGCTCTCGCAGAGCTTTGTCCTTGGTCCAGAAACGGCGATTCCATGTTCGACCGCTGATATCATCGCCAGCATAGAGCAATTGTCCCAGTACGACATTTCGAAATTGAGCAACGGCGAAAAATGCGGCGGCTTCCATATCCACTGCCAGACATCCCTCGGCTCTTCGCAGTGCAATCTTCTGAAGCGTCTCGCGGTAGAAAGCGTCCGTGGTCCAGGTTTTTACCAGCCGATAACCAATCTGATGCCTGCTCAGCACAGTTTCAAGCGCTCGAACACCGTCCGGATGCGCCGAGACTTCTCGGGCTGGTGGGAGATAATGGTAGGACGTACCCTCATCGCGCACCGCCTGCGTGACGACGAGCGGCATACCGGGATCCAGCCCAGCATCCAGCACGCCTGAGCTCCCACAAACCATGAACTTGCGACAGCCTCGCGCAATAGCCGCCTCCATCAGGCCAGCAGCCAGGGGCGCTCCAACACCAGGATGAAACAACGCCAGAAACTGTTGCTGATATTCAAATTGATAAATCGGATGCTTGCCAATCTCGGATTTCGTATCAGCCAATCGGGTCAACCGATGCTGCTGCTGAAGTTTATTGATCACATCTTGAAAAAAGCAGATAACACATCGCTCCGGAATGTCAATGGGTTTGATCTCGCGCTGCGGATCGATGATGGGCGCTCGATCTGGATCAAACTCCAAGATTGGGAATTCTCGCTCCAAATGAGAGAATTCAGTTTCGGTAGAGATAGCGGGCTCATTCATCATTTTTTGGCTCAAATATGAAGGTTTATTCAGTATTTCAGGAACGGCTACTCGTTGATTGGAATCGGAAATAAATCACAAATCCCTTAATCAGAACACGCTGCTGAGAAACTGCTGCTCGATGTCATCTTCGTTTAGTTTTCTGCCGATTAATACCAGCCGATTCCGATGGGGTTGTACGCCATCGATCGGCCGCATCATCCATTGGTCCATGGTTCCATCCACATAATAGCCCTGTTGCTCGATAAAAATGAAGCCCTTCACGCGCATCAAGCTGGAGGGAATTTGAGCTTTGAATCGTTCCCAACTTTCGGGTGTAAACCAGCCTTCGGCCTCAAGCGTAACCGATGCTACGGGGTCGGGACGCCCCTCCCCTATTTCGTCCGTGGCAGCGATCTTGGGATGCTGGATGTTTTCGAGAATACTCAAGTCAAATTCTGCGTATCGAGTCCGAAGCATCAGCACCTGGGGGGAAATCGCGGCGACCGCGCTGCCGACCTGTTTCACTTGCTCCTCTGACACCAAATCAACCTTGTTGAGCAACACCAGATCCGCGTTCTGTATCTGGGTGATCGGCGCCCGAAGCGTATCTTTTATTTTCAAAAAATTCTGGCAATCCACTAAGCAGATGCTGGCCTTCAGTTCGATATGATCGCTTAAATTGGGCAGCGCCAGCATCCCCTCCATCTCCGAGGTGTCGGCCAGACCAGTGGCTTCGATGATCAACAGCTCCGGCCGAAGCTGGGTAGCAATCCGTTCAACCTCAAAAATAAAATCGGTTCGAACGCAGATGCAAAACAGACTACCCTTGTTCAATTCCACTTTTTGATACGTTCCTGGAACCAACAACTCACCGTCAATCCCGACCTTGCCAAATTCATTGATCAGAAGCACCGTTCGCTTGCTGCGATAGTGCTGGATCAATCGATTGAGCAACGTGGTCTTGCCAGCGCCCAAAAAACCAGTGAGCAAAATCGTGGGAATCATGGTTTTTATTTTTGTTAAAAGTCCAATCAATGGTTTTCGAATTTGGATGCGCCAGCTATCGGCGCAACGATCGATAGGCTCTATCGCCTGATTCATTGAACCGAAATGGCTAAACTGAATTTTTGCGCTGAAAACCCTAACGTCCAGCTTACGAAAGCCGCGAAGCTGTTCAGAAAACATCGGTGAGAACCAGTCCCTTCCGTGTTTTCAGCGCCTTCCATGAGCAAGTTTTCAGTAGCAGTTTTCACATTAAAATTATAATAAAACGGGTTTAAACAATTTATTGTAACATACAGATTCCCAGAAAATTAAATCGCATAATAAATCGATTTCTTTAGAAAGCTTTATGAACTCACCCCCCAACCCCTCTCTTTTGGTAAGAGAAGGGGCCGAAGAATGAGCTCAATGCAATATTTAGGATTTTGTTTAAGCGCCCTCTCATACAAACAAAAAATCATTCCGACAGGCCTAATTTTCCTGTGACGCATCCAATACCGAACTGAATTTTTTGTTTAACCAACGCGTTAATAATACGATCAAATTTCTCTCCATCCGCTTTGGCAGAGGCGAGGCTCCACTCCATCTCTGCAGCTGTCCCTCGCGAGGGAATCCCTTACCTTCTCGTCAGAACTAACCGGTCCCCATGCCGATCCCATGCCGTGTTCAGATATTCGGCCAATTCAGAAATTTCCTGGCAATCGAAAGTCAGGTCTTAATGTCTCCTTAGCTCGCCATTAGGATTTTCATTTTCGTTAAACGCCATCCAGTAAATACTTGGCGCTTCATTCTGTGAAGGAGAAGCGGAATAATGGTCAGTGCATCGCCGTAAGCAGAGGACAGCGAGAGAAGCGACGTTTGCTGCAATCCATTGTGAGCCCTTTGGCTTACACCATTTTCTCAATGGGGGAGCACCGGTACGGATCTTAGGTGAGCTACCTGCGCCAATCACCAGAAAGTCAATGCCATTGACAAAGGATCAAACCAGAACCGGCCGTCCTGTCATGGAAGGCACTTCCTATGACATAAGAATATGATTGTAGCGTCAAGAAATCCCCGATTTCCAACAAAGTTTTTCAATATACGATTTCGTACCGTTTTTTGGCCGAGCTAACCCAAATCTTTGAGCCATTCTTTGATGACTTCGAGGCTAGGGACGCGGCCGACGGATTTGAGTCGCTCGCGCACCGTCAGCACCGCTGGCGCGGAATTGATGCCGTATCGTTCGAATTCCTTCGGATCGGAGATGCGGATCACTTCCACCGTGCTCCCTAACTCCTTGATTGCCTGCTGAACATTCGCCCAGGTCTGGACCGATTTATCGTCGTCCAGGGCAAGGACCAGCAACTGGTTTCGGGATTGCCGCAGCTTGAGGTAAAATTTCTCGTTGATCCGCTCCTGAATCGCCTGAATCAGCTCCTGGCGCGAGGGAATGGTGCTCACAAATTTGATCTTCCCGTCGATACAAATGGTCGGAATGTTGCGCACCATTAGCCCCATCATAAATTCCACGGACTCCTTTTCTTTAATCTTGTGCTCGCGCCAGATCACCAGGCCGTTGAACAGCGGCACGATGGATTTAACGGCTTCGACCATGTATTGGCACGGCGCGCATCCTTCGGAATCGAGCGTAATGACATCGACGATCACTTTATCGGCCTGGCCATAGTCGGCCAGATTCATGCGGCTAGTGATTTGGTGTTTTTTCGATAGAAGTTCGCGCGCCACCTCCCGCTTATAGGGATCGTGCACGATCTCCGCCACGGCCTCAAGGTTTTTCGGAGGGACAGCATAGGGCAAATCGCAGCCAGGGGATAAAATAAAGCCAGCCGTTCCGCCAATATCGATGCATTCCAGCGCATTGCGCCGGGCATCATCTTCAGTTCCCATCAGCAATACCACAGTCAATTGCAAATTGCCGCCGAAGGAAATATGATATTGCTGGCACACCTGCTTGACATAATCTAGCGGGATATTTTCATCAATCGAGATATTGTCTGGCCCGGTTTCGCACATGGCCTGGATATTGCGCTGGGCATGACCGCAGACGAAAAACGAGGAAAATGCATTATGCCGGCGCACCTCGCGGAAAAACTCTGTGGCGAACGGCGAAACGAACTCGCGAAACGCCTCTGGCGAAATCTGGCTGGTCATGGGATCAACGATGGCGATCACTTCACAGCCAGCCTGAATGTAAAGCCGCGCCATCTGTTTGGCCACCTCGGTGGAAAAGGCCATGATCTCTTTCACCGCATCAGGATGATCGAACATATCGGTAAAAATATCTGTGCCCTTCAAGTGAAGGGATAGCGTGAACGGACCGGTGACCAATCCGTACAATGCCACTTCAGGCGCAGTGGGCTTAACCAACTGGATCGCTTTCAACACCTCGGGAATACGGCCCGAGTTTTGATCGATGAAGCCGAGATCAGCGAGCGATTTTTCGGAAAGAATATGACGCACGACCGCTGGTGGATTTTCTGGCGCCCATTGCAATTCGCAACCCAACGCCTCAGCTTCGATTTGCAGATCGAACACGACAGGAATGCCATCGGGCTGATAGCGCCGGATCGCCTCGCGGATCCCCTGAGCCATCAGTTCGCCGGAGCGCAGGTAGCTGGCAGCGTCTTTGCCGATCAACGCGCCACCATGACATCCCACAAAGGGCACCCATGCCGGTCGCTCGGTAGACTTATTTTGAAGAGCATCAAATAATATTCGCTTGTCCATTTTCCTCCCGCCAAATTCAATCTTATCGATTCAATGATTTAAATCCCGGATGTGACATCCGCAAACGATAAACCGAGTTGGTTTCCACTTCGGTAAGAAAGAGCGTTTTTAAATCATCGCTCCCAAATTCTAAGTTCGTCGGCTTGATGCCTGGCGTGGCAATGCGCCTGACCATTGCACCATCGGGCGAGATCACGTAGACAGCGCCGCCACCGAAATGGGCGACATATAAATTGCCAGCTCGATCAAATTCGATCCCGTCAGGATCCCCTCCGGGCAAATCGACAAATGTCTCTTTATCGGTCAATGTGCCATTGGTCAAACGCTGAAAACGGCTAATGCGATGTTTCGCTGATTCGCAGACATACAGTTTGCCATCCAAAGGCGAAATGGCCAGCCCATTGGGAAACGCCAGGCTATCGGCCGCCAATATGAGTGCTCCATCCGTCATCCGAAAGAAAAACAGCCGACCATCGAGCTGGTCAATTCCATATTTGTTGGGATCAGTGAAATAGAGATCTCCATTTTCATCGAGAATCAAGTCATTGGGACGATGAAACGGTTGACCTTGATACCCCGAGATCAATACACGGCTTTTGCCCGATGGGCTAAGCTTGACAATCGAGCCAGAACCGAAATCGCATGCAATAATGTCCCCGTCGGTTGCCACAGCAAGGCCATTGGTCCGCCGAAAGGTGCTATCGGACGCCAACGCCAGGGTGTCCAACTGGCCATGCTGCCATTTCGCTAACCAATCCCCATAGCAATTGGACACATAGAGAATCCCTTTGGCATCCCATGCTGGCCCCTCAGGAAAATTGAACCCTGAACTAACCAGGGACCATGAATCTTCCACTGAACTCGTGCGATGGCAGCCGAAGGAATTGACAATCAATATTATCAGCACAGATAATTTTGCAAGTTTGATCAACATAGCATAATTTCCCATGGTTTGAGTGCAATGGCTCTATCGTTTCGCCGTCCGATGAAAACGCCAGGGCAATCGCTGCGCGAGAGGGCGATTGTTGGTGCTGATACAGGATCGCCTGGGGCATTCTGATCCATCTGGTGCAACTTTAGCGATAAAAATAGCCACATCATTCCTAATGCCATTAGATACCACATGACCTTTTAGCTTATTCTTATCATTTTGCACCAGTGGAATGCCGAATGATCGCTGACCTCATTTCAAGCGCTTGGCATCCTTTTTGGCAATATAGCCCTCTCGGCCATCCAGCAATTTTACCTTATACCACTCCCCGACAGTTTCAATTAAATCCAATTCGATCTCTCCTGGAACTTTCACAAGAGTGATGCTGGTTTGACTCGGCTCGGCCTTAATTTCAAACCGGTTGGCAGCAGAGCCATTGACCTGAATTTTCGGCACAGCAGCCTGTTGCAATTGTTCACCCGAAAGTTCAAATCGGTGCTCCTGAAGATAAACTCCCATGGCGTTCAGCTTTTTCCAGAATCCCACTTGTTTGGTCACTCGGCTCTGGGCTTTAAAATATTTGTCCTCTTTGCTTTTCAATTTCGCGGCCAGAGTATATTTTTCCAACGCCTCATTGTAGTTGCCTACCGCTTCCTCGAGCAATCCGACATTATAAAGCGCTGCATGATTGTAGGGATCCTGATCGACAATGGTGGCATATTGCACATAGGCCGCATCCAGATCGTAACGATCCAATGCTGCTTTCGCCGCCTCGGCATAGCGTTTGAATTGATCCCCTTCAATCTTGGCAAATTCCAATTTTTGCAATTCAAAACGTGGGGCAAAATACTTCACCAATTTATTGGCCACTTCCTGTAAGCATTTATCCACGGTGGCTTCGGGTGTGGGCAGCTCGTCCCCATATTCACCTTGGCATTTTCTCAATTCCTCTTTATGCTGCGCTTGTTGCGATCCGATCACCTGCCCTGTCTCGACCTGAATGAATCGCATTGTGGCAAGTACACTGGCCACGCGTTTATTGCAATCAACGGTGTAATCGCCTTTCTTCTTATCCTTCCGATTCTCCTTCACCCATCGATCGTCGCAGGAGACGGTCACGGCGCCGGTGATAATGGCATCGACGCCCAACATCTTGCCGACTTGGGCGGCCTGCGCTTCATTAATCATCCCGGTTTGGGCCAACTGAAGTTCCTGCATCACCTGTTCGATCTGGCTCCGTTCTACAATCGAAAACACATTGGTTCGAGCCCCCTGCTGAAACGTCTTCCCTTCCTTTTTTCCTAAGCCCAAAAAGCCGCTGCCGACATCGCGAATGCCGCGATCCTCCTCCAGCAGGGCCGAAATCATCATGTTCGCCAGCTTCTCGCTGCTGTCCAGAAAGCGCCGCTGCCCCTGATCCTTATCCGCGACTTTGGTGACTGCATCGAGAACTTTCTCCCAATCCTTTTTCTTGGCCTTGCCCGGCGGATCATCCGCGTGGTAGCTGCTGGTGACCGTAAAATCCGTGATGGCGATCTGCTTTACCCCTTCTAATAGTTGTTCTGGTGGCACTAAAATAAAACATTTGAGCGTTTGGGCAGAACCCCAATTGCTCAGTGCACTTAACAGAAAAATGACCACCAGGCACATCACCCGCAGAGCTGCATACCAGTGAGAATAAGATTTCATGCCCACCTCCTCATCATTGATCTGAGCCGTTGAAAAAGTTGGCTCTCGGTACAAAATTTCAAAAGTAATTTAAAATGGCATGCCTGCGCAGACTGATATCTTACACTGGGTTCACCGAACGGCTAATCTCCCAGGAGATTCCGAGATTCTCAGAAATGACATGGCTGAATGAATGCCAATTCCAAAATTCCAACCCAAGCAGGCATCATTATGTCGATTTGGCTTAACAAGCGGCTATTAAAGAGATTCCTACTTTCTCAGGAAAGAAACTCCCTTATTCAATTCCGCATTTTGCAACCCGTTCTTGGTTGGCAAAGCCTTTTCTTCGACCATCAAAAAGGCCACAATTTAAGATAATCTCCTGCCTTTGTCAAGCAATTTTTTCAAGATCATTCTAAGTTTGGTCGAATATTTTCGGCGATATTTTGGCGACGATCCATATTTCATCAAGCGACGCATTGAATCACCGCAGAAAAATCGCCAGCGGAACGATGATCGATTAAATCAGATTTGCTTATTCATCATCATGCTGATCCATTCCGTATTGGAGAGTCATCCTCGTCAAAATAGGCCAAGAGCTTTGGGTTACAGCTTCAAGCTGTCGGGCTTTCGATCTGAACAATTCATGGATGCTTAAAATTGATGGATCGGCAAATTGAGCTCCTGGCGCGAAGCCACCTGATCCTCAATAAGGGTTCGATGGATCAGCTCGATCGTCAGCACTTTTCTTATCTCCGCGACATATCTTCTTCGGCCGGCAAGATGATCGTGCCACATGCGGATCACCTGCTTCTGGTTCCAATAAGGTCGTTGCAGGGTTCGCGGATCCAATAACATAGCATGAACCTGATCGGCCAATTCAGCTCGAAACCAGCGGCTATATTGTCGGAAATGCTCGAAACCTGCGATGAAACGGTCTAAATGAAGCGGTGTCAAGACCGCTGAATCGAGCCGGGTGATAAAATGATGCAGTTGATAGGGCAGCGTATCCCAACAGAGCGCCTTATCCAACAGACCACGTATTTTGTAGCTGTACCGAATGACTTCTGACAGCAAATCGGGCTTGCCGACCAGACCTTTATTGGTTCTGATATCCATGAGCGCCGGGTTATAATGTTGAATCATCCGAAATTGAAACGCTGCGCCATCAAAATTTTCGCGCGGCGCCCGATAGAGCAACTCAATCAAATCATTGTCAAGAAACGGGCTCCGCACGAGCAGTTGCGACATTTCGGTCACGGTCGCTGTCGCCCAGAACCATGGGATTTCCCGGCGCAATATAAACGATAAGTGCGATCCATCGGCATATTTCTCCAATGCATTTGCGACGGCGTGGACGTGCGGCTGAAAATCTGGATGGATAAGCGATGGATCGATGGGGCGTGGCCGCAGGGCGCGCCGAACCTTGCCTAGAACCTGGCTGCCAAATTTGCCTGTAAGTTTGATCGGCGCAAAGGACCTGGCCAATTGATTGAGGTAAATGCCTTCGACATTCGTCGCATGGGCCAGACCATCTGTTATATAAATGGCTTTTGCAGCATGGGTGGAATAATTCTTCAAAAAATCCTGATCAAGATGGATAGTCCAATGCGGCATTTTCATGGCAGCCGCCACAGCTCGAGCTAATTTCACATCGATGCATTCGCGCTGTGCATTTCCGTAAGTCAGTGCGATCAAATTTGCTGGTGGTGAACTGAAGGAAGCTAAGATCATCCGGGTATCCAGTCCGCCGGTGAGCGCCAGTGCGATCTTTGAGCCACTCATATAACGGGTCACAATCCTGGCAAAAGTCTGTTCCAGGCGAGGAAAGAACTGCGCAGCGGGCAAGGGCTGTTGTGCCTCCAATTGCTCCATATTGAAATAGCTGCGGCGTTCGATCTCGCCTTGCTGGAAACGCCATATCGATCCCCCTGGCAACAGCGAGATCCGCGGAAAATAAGTTCGGTCATCCAAAACGCAATCAAATGTGAGATAGTGTGCGATGGCCAGAGGATCAAGGGACCGGAGCGAAGGGAACACGCGCAGCAATGCTTTGGCCTCCGAAGCAAAATAATAGCCATTGTCATCCTCATAACAATAAAGCCGATGCACTCCATAGCGATCATTGAAAACCAAGGCCTTGCCCTGACGTCGATCAAACAGGACACCACTGAACCAGCCGTTCAATTGGCCGATGAAGTCCTCCCCGTGCTCTTCATAACAATGAATCAAAAAATCACCACCAGTATTATTCGTGATATGTCCCTTGCCGCGAAGTTGATGGATGTGATCGGAATCCACAACACATTCACCGGCCAAAAACAGCACCAAATCTCCGCTTTCATTGGTCACTGGCATAGAATCCGAAGAACTCCCTTCCACACGAACGCTTCCCGCAAACCAGCCAAGCTTAGAATTTTGTCCCATCGCTGGAACATACCAAGACTCATGCATCATACTTTGAAGCATTTTTTTCAGCAGCCGAGAGCCATCACGCTCCGGTTTCTTCTGGAGGATCACAACAATTCCTGGCATAACCTTCTCCCATCGCATCACTTCGTCGCCAGCGTCACAACGCTCATCTGGATTGCGATAATCCATTCGATTATCGACCAATTTGCGCTGCAAAAAATTTGAGCCAGTTGTTCAATCGTCAAACCTGGAAAACACCTTCAATGAAAATGCATCTTTGAGCAAAATGGGCACTCTCTGTTTTAAATCCCCTTTGAACAATGAATCAATTCGAAAATGATTGAAAATAACAAAACTTGATTGATTGTTGCCATGGCGATCTTTTTCATTCTAAAGCTATCTTAACTGACAGAATGGATAGCGCTCGGACGAGCATGCTCGACCTCGCTACGGTTCTATGCACTCGTGATGACAACACTCAAGATCGGGATTTTAGAGCGCGAACAATTATAAAAAAATAAAATCACAAACTCCAGCTTTTTTTACCTCATGACAAAAATACAAAAAATGTAAAGCGCTTGCGGAAGAAAATGACAACAATGGGGACAAATCGGAGGGTACATAGCGCCAGACAGAGCGATTTGAATCAACGCTCGGCGAATCCATCCAAGCAATACATGGGAAGCTGTCACAGATTTGGGTGCTGGGCCTTAGGAGCAATGCTATTGGCCCGAATCGATCAAAAAACAAATTCGCAATGATATTGGGACAAAAGGAGATTCTGAGGGGGAAGAGCTCTCAGGATTTGCTCAAGTTCCCACCTAAAAAATCAACGCCACGTTTTAAGCTTGATTCTAAGAGCTGGATCGCCGAAATATTCACCTGCGATTGGAGTCTCAGATCTGCAAAAGATTTGCCTCTAAACAGCGAGGCCAACCAGGATCCGATTAATCTTTTAAGCTGCCCACCAGATAGCCAGCTCCAAATCCCACGCCAGCCGATACCAGATTTCCCAGTCCCAAGTGCAAAGTGAACCATTTTCGTTTTAGCACATCGGTATATTTTTTATCGAGCACTTGGTACTCGCGCCAGAGGTTGTCATAGGTTGCCTTGATGCTATCGGCCTTTAGCGCCAGTGCTTCGATGCGCTTGTCTTTGATGGTAAGGGTGCTATCCAGCGTGGCGATGGTGCTATCTTTAAGCATCACCTGCTGTGTTTTATAATCGAGCTCGGCCTTTATTTCGAGCACCTCTGCGCCAAAGAATTGCGGGGCAATGATCCCATGAATCCCGTCATTGCGGACAGCCGACCAGAATTGTCCTCTCCAATGCGGAAATGCTTCATCCAGTTCCTTAATGATGCCGCTGGCCGTCCACAGCGTATCGATTTTCGCGATGGTTTCCGTGTATTTCTTTTGCAACTCCGCCAGCCGGCGAGCTAATCGCTCCCGCTCGCTGGCCAGGCGCTGTTCTTCGATTTTGAGCGCTATCAGCACCTGATCTAAACTGTCCACGTACCGGCGCATTCGAGCGTCCTTTTGAACCAGTTCCTCCATTTTGCGCTCTTGCTCTTTGAGCTTCGCTCGCGTCTCTTTTAATGAGTACCAGATGCTTCTTCCGACAATGAAAGCCACGATCAGCACAATGATCAGCAATATCCAGGAAATGGATCGTTTGAAATTACTCATGGGGCACCTCCAGTCGGTTTCCTTGCTGGAGAATATTCAATTTTCCAGCAAATTCAGTCACCACGCGCTCGTCCCCAGAAAGCAATCGGTAATAGACCGCATAGCCCCCTTCCACAGCATCGTAAAGCTCGATCTCCGTCCCGCGACTCTCGATTTCAGACAGCAACTGACGAATAACCCATTTGGCGGGCCTGGCCAACTTGCCGGATTCCTTGCGATTGTGTTCGCTCATGTTCTGCTCCCTTCCATGTATGAAATTCCGGTTCCGCTTTATGTGGTAGCGCACAGATTCGACGAGCCATCGAAGTGCATTTTTCATGACAGGGGTAAAAAAAGTGGCGTGTAAGACAATCATCGGCATTATGCTCCTAAAAGGATAGATGCAGAAAGCAAGCCCCATCGCTCGCCTCGCGCTCGACTCACCGAACAAATCACTCATGAGACAAAAATGAATGGATCCAGCAACAGGCATAGTTCAGTCAGCTCAATGAAAGTCAACGCGATGCGAATCTGTGCTGGAGTGGTGTGATCGAAGGGAAAAATAGAAAAATAATCTCAGAAAGTCAATAAAAATTTTATTTGGCTGGTCGGTCACGGAGTCGCTAATCCAGGCATCGATTAAACTTATCCTTCATGACCGACCAGTCAGTATCTAATCTCAAAAAAATGAATCGACATCAGGTGTTAGGCGGATACCAGGTTAGCCAATTTGACGCCGAGCTTAACATTTTCGCCACCTAATTTCAATTCTTTGGTAGCAATACCATTTTCAAGCCGATCGTGGATGGCCAGCGACAGGGTCTCCGCTTGAATGTACTCCGCATGTTTGCTGATGGCCTGCCGAATTCTATCGGATGCCTGATAGAAAAGATGAATGCGGTCGTTTAACTCGAAATTAGCCTCCTTGCGAAGCTCCTGGACATGGCGAACCAGATCTCGGGCCAGACCTTCGCTCAGCAATTCCTCGGTGAGCAGCGTATTGATGCCCAGCAACATCCCATCCACTTCCTGGATCGCGTAATTCTGCTTCGCCTTGATTTCGACAACGATTTCATCAGGATTCAAAATGACCCGGCGGTCATTGAAACTGAGCTCGACACCGAGCTTCGCGCGGACTTTTTTGGCGACTTCCTGGGCGGGCAGGGCAGCTAACGCCCGCTGAATCAGTGGCAGATCCTTGCCGTATTTGGGTCCCAACAATTTGAAATCAATTTTCAATTGATACTCGACCAGCTCAGCATCTTCGGCTGCAATGATTAGATTTTTGACATTCAATTCTTCTTTGATATGCTGCTCATATTTCTTCAGCGTCTCGATTTTCAGCTCGCTATTGGGTCGGATAATCAAATCCGATAGGGGCTGACGCACCTTGATATTCGCTTCATTGCGCAATGCCCGACCTGCCTTGACAATCGCGATTACCTGATCGACCTCTTTGACCAACTGTTCATTCAGAAACTGCGGATCGATCTGGGGAAAATCACAATGGTGCACAGATTCCGGTGCCGACGGGTCACAAGATACAACCAGGTTCTGGTACATTTCCTCAGTTAGGAACGGAATCACTGGGGCAAGCAGCTTGATCAATGTCACTAGCACATGATGGAGAGTGAAATAGGCCACCTTTTTATCATCATCTTTTTCACTCTTCCAGAATCGGCGCCGATTCCGACGCACATACCAATTGGAAAGGTCGTCGATGAATTCCTCTGCTGCCTTCATGAACGCCATGACATTATAATCGCTGTAATTGTCATGGGCATTTTGAATCAATTGCTGCAATTTGGCCAGCACCCATCGATCGATCTCGGTCAGATCAGCAGGATTGACCTTCAGCGTGGCTGGATTGATGTCATCCAGAATCGCGTAGTTGGTCCAGAACGCATAGGTGTTCCAAAGGGTCAACAGATGCTTACGAATTTCTTTTGCTGGGCCATACCCGAAATTGATATTGGTAAACGGGTTGTGGGCAGCGAACATCCAGCGCATGGTATCCACGCCCATTTTCTCAGCGGCGTCATCGAACCAAATCGCATTACCCGCGCTTTTGTGCATCTCCTCGCCTTTTTCGTCGCGGACCAGCGCATGTCCCAGCACCGTTTTGAACGGTTCCCGGTTTTCCATCACCGTGCTCATGGCAAGAATGGCATAGAACCAATTGCGGAATTGCCCAGGAAAGCATTCGGTGATAAAATCGGCTGGGAACCATTTTTCCCAATAAGAGCGATCCTCTAAATAGCGCATGGTGGAATAGGGCACAATACCGGCGTCCAGCCAGGGGTTGCCCACATCCTTGATGCGTGACACTTTTGCTCCACAACGCTGGCAGGCGATTTTGACATAGTCGATCCAGGGACGATGGGGCGAATGGCCCTCAAACTTGTCCCAACCTTCCACCGATCGCCGTTTCAACTCGTCGATGGAGCCAATAACCTCAAAATGGCCGCATTGCTCACATTCATAAATCGGCAGTGCGAGTCCCCAGTACCGCTTTTTCGAGATCATCCAATCGCTCATATTTTTCAGCCAGTCCAATTCCAACTGCATTCCGTAATCCGGCATCCAGCGGATCTTCTGGGTGATCGCCATGATTTGATGCCGCAGATCGTCCATTTTGATGAACCATTCATCCACCAGCCGAAACACCAATTCTGAGCCATGGCGCCAACAGACAGGATATCGGTGCGTGATTTGCTCTTTTTTATATAGGATATGCTTTTCTTTCAGATTCATGATAATGGGCTCGGCCACCTGCATCACATTCTTCCCAGTCAACCAGTCGAACCCTTCGATAAACGTTCCAAACTGATCCAATGGCGCGATAGCAGGAAGACCATACTGTTTTCCCAAGGCAAAATCTTCCTTGCCGCAGCCCGGGGCAATATGCACGATGCCAGTGCCGTCTTCCGCACTCACTTCATCCCAGAGCATCACTGGATGCCGAACCCCTCGCTGGGCAGGGAGTTCTTCGAACGGAGAATGAAATTCCCATCCCTCCAATGCGGCACCTGGCATTTCTGCCAGCACTTCGAACTCGCCCTTTGAGGCCATCACGTCACGCACGCGATCCCGAACCAAATAGTAAATATGATCGCCCTGTTGCACCTTGACGTAGGTAAATTCCGGATGAACCGCCGCGCCAACGTTGGCCGGAAGCGTCCAGGGCGTGGTGGTCCAGACCAACAAACTCTCGTTTTCTCGGCCTACCAATGGAAACCGCACATAAATGCTATCGTGACGGATCTCGCGGTAACCCTCTGTGGCAATCTCATGCTGCGACATGGCTGCGCCACAGTCGATGCACCACGGCATGACATCGTGGCCCTTATAAATCCAGCCGCGATCATAGCATTTTTTAAGAAACAGCCAAATGGTAAAATTATTGATTTCGGACATGGTGTAATAAGAATTGTCCCAATCCATCCAATAGCCCAAACGGATCGATTGCTCGGTCTGAATGCGAGAATATTTCATCACGCGCTCTTTGCACTTATTGACAAAATTTTCAATACCGTACGCCTCGATATCCGTTTTGGATTTCATGCCCAATTCTTTTTCGACCTCGACCTCAACCCATAATCCCTGGCAATCAAAACCATTCTGATAGCGCAGCTCGTGCCCAGTCATGGCATGAAAACGCTGAAAAATGTCTTTATACGTCCGGCCCCAGGCATGATGAACCCCCATGGGGTTATTGGCAGTAATGGGCCCATCCAAAAATGACCATCGTGGCTTGCCTTTGTTCTTTTCAACCAATTTTTTGAATGATTGATGTTCCTTCCAAAAATCGAGAATCTTATGTTCGATGGCGACAAAATCTGCCTGGCTATCTACTTTCTTCAACATCGTTGTATTTCCCTTTTAAAAATGATGCGTATTTTATGATTCTTAGTTACCCATTTTCAGCGAAGATCAACCCACCTGGCTGGTATTGATTTCGCTCATAGGATTCGCAAAATGTTCGAGTGAGCGGCGATGGGGCGCTCAGGGCTGAATCCAATATGACACACAATAAAAAACCCGCTGGAGATTGAAACCTGGCAGCGGGTGAGTTATCGCCCCTACTTTCATGCACGATCGGCTGCTATCTTCCCTCCGCCAGGCGAGGGTCACGTATGATGATGGCCATTTGCCCACCATCAAAAATACCTATCAGCTTTTGGATCGATAATGACTTCATAGATACCTCAAGAAATTGCTTCAAAATTTGTTGAAACTAAAAATAAGATTTTTAAACATAAATGTCAAGACTTAATTTGAATTTTAAAAATTTTTTATCGACAAAAACAATCCCTTTTGATGATTCCGAATCTAAAACCCACCATCACCAATGCGATCCAATAGCAAATGGTCATGGCTGGAGTTATTTCGCCGACTTTTTGCTTGACATTTTGGTGAATATTTATTAAAATTGTGCCATGAATAAAGAACAACTGAAACAACTGGCTCAAAATCCAAACCATATCCCAGGAATCTACAATTATTGCGATCGCTGGTGTGAACGCTGTGGCTTTACGGCGCGCTGTTTGAATTATGCGATGCAAAAGAAGGAGAAAAACGATCGCAAGACCGCTGATCTCGCCGATGAGCAATTCTGGCAGGAGATTTACGAAAACCTCAACGTCGCCAAAGAAATGTTGGAGGAGATGATCGAGCACCAGGGCATCGAACTGGACGAACAAGAGATGGAAGCGACGATGCGAGCTGAGGAACAGAGGCGTCGCGAAGCGGAGTCCCATGAATTGTCTCGGACAGCGCGAAATTACGGCAAAATGGTGGACTCTTGGTTCAAGAAGAACCGTGCCATGTTCAAACAGCGCGAGAAAGATCTGCGGACCGAGTTTGCTATCGGCCTTGGTAAACGGGAGCTGATCGCCGAAGCGCGACACATTGTTGACGCCACTGAAGTGATCGGATGGTATCAGCATCAGATTTACGTGAAACTGATGCGAGCGCTATGCCAATTCGACGACGACATCGAAATGGAAGACCCGATCCAGAATGATGCCAATGGCTCCGCGAAAGTCGCCCTCATCGGTATCGATCGCTCGATCGAAGCTTGGTCGAAGTTGCACGAGCTTTTTCCAGAACAATCCGATACCATTCTCGACCTCTTGGTTGTTCTGGATCGGTTGCGCAAAGGCACGGAACAACACTTTCCAAACGCGCGTGCCTTTCAGCGCCCTGGGTTCGATACCATCGCGATCGATAAATCTTCGGCCACGTCCCATTGATAGCGATCCTTAGATCGATTGTCGAATGAAAACGCTCTGCCGAGCGATTGAGATGACGTTCACTTGAGTCATCAGGCTCCGCCGACAGGCTCAAGATCCAGGGGTTACGCTTCATATTCAGCCGTAAAACTGCTCCGATTTCGCATGTCGCAATCGGCACCAATCCAATGTCTGGATCTTGATCGCGATTTATTTATTTCATCATGATGATGAAATTATCCTCCCTTCTGCATCCAGGCGGAACTGCGCCTGTGAGGACTGCATCGTGAATATCGGTGTTCCATTCAATTAAGATCCCTTTCGGGTCACCATAACATTCGGGCTCATCAAGCCGAATCTGAACGTGGAGCATTATGATTTCCTGATGGATATTGCTCAATTGACAAGCATCGTATATCTGACGATCGGCGTATTATTATGCCTGATCGGAATTTTGATTTTTCGCGAGAATCCCTCCCAGCGCGTGCACCGGGCCACTGCGTTCATGATTTTTTTAGCATCCTTGGGCCCAATCATGGGAGCGTTTGGATTGCTCCTCGCTCGAATGAGCACCTCGATCAATATTGACCTCGATTTGTTCAGAAGAATCTTTCTGGTTTGGGAGTTCTTTTTCCCTCAGCTCTTATATTTCGCAATGATTTTCCCCAGGGAACGGGGCGTAATCCGACATTATCCCAGAGTCATATACCTCCTCTATTTGCCCCATTTTCTCCATTTTTGGGTGGTCTGGCTGTTCCGCAGCCCAGATAGTCTCATGGCATTGGCCTCCCGACTAATTGCAAGCTATAACGCAGAGCCATTGTTGCGGCCGCTGGTACTGGCATTCAACTTGATCCTTGGCATGCTCGGCATCTTCTATGAATTCCACACCAATTTTTTTGCCCTGATCAATTTGATTTATGTCGCGGCGGCGATCATCATCATGCACAAAGGTTATCAAGAGCTCACATCGTCTCGAGCAAAGCGCCAGGCCGCGTGGGTGCTTTGGGGCATTCGGAGCAGCGTGGGATTGTATGCAGTGGCCTTTTTGCTTCCGAAACTCCTACCGATCAAGACATCGGATGCTGTCATCCATTTTTTAACCATTTTCGCCTTATTGATCGGTGCCAGCTCCATTGCTTGGGCAATCATCAAATATCAATTCCTGGACATTAGCCAGCGCATTAGCCAGCGATTTTTATTTTCCATTTGCACTGGCTTGCTCATTGGAATCTACTTGATCATCTACAATCAGTGTCGGCAACTCAGTGCTTCGCTCATTGGACTACAATTGCCATTGTTAGAGGTCATATTCATCATTTTAGCGGTATTGCTGTTCCAGCCGACCCTGTCTGGGATCGATTATATAATCAGCAAGTTTTTTGGTCGGGATAAAGCGGATGCTGACCTGGTGCTCCAGCAGCTTAGTCATGATATTTTGACCATTCTCGATTTGTCGCTGCTCCGGGAAAAAATCATTACAGCACTGACGGAAAGCTTGATGTTGGAGAACGTGCATCTCATCGTTCGCAACAAAGCCGGCGACTTTGCGCTGAACGAAGCAACCAATTCCGAAGCTGACGATAAAAAATTTTCGCCGTACGGCGATTTTATTCGAACAATTGAGCAATATAACCGGCCGATTGGCTTTGAGGAGTTGCTCCCACAGATAAAAAATCCAACAGAACTTGCGTTGCTCAATCGCTTGAATTGTTATTTGCTAATTCCTTTGGCCCATCGAGGTACGCTGAATGGCATCCTGTGTTTGGGCAATAAGCTGACCCGCACCACCTTCTCCGCCGAGGACGCCAGGTTGCTAAATCTACTCTCAGATCAAATTGCGATCGCATTAGAAAATATCGAGCTCTATCAAGCCAAATTGGAGCAGCAGCAAATTCAGAAAGAAATTTCGGTCGCCCGGGAGATTCAGAAGGCATTGCTTCCATCTCAAATTCCCCAGGGTAAAAATTTCGAAATCTCTGCCATGAATATTCCATCGAAAGAGGTCGGCGGCGATTATTATGATTTTATCCAATTCAACGAGCATCTCATTGGGCTGGCGATTGGGGACATTTCGGGCAAAGGCATTCCAGGAGCGATGCTCATGTCCAATTTGCAGGCTACGCTTCGAGCATCCGTGTGGCAGGTCCGCGAGCCCGCCGAAGTGATGAAGCGGATCAACACCCAAATCGCCAATACGACATCAGCTGAAAAATTCGCCACCTTTTTCTACGGCATCCTCGATGCGGAACTGCTTAGCTTCACTTTTTGCAATGCCGGGCATAATTACCCCATTATCAAAAAACAAAATGGCCAGTACTGCTATTTGACAGAGGGCGGCCTCGTCATTGGAGTAAACCCAGATTTCGATTATCAGCAAACCAAAATGAAGCTCTCCCCAGGCGACACCTTGATTTTTTATACCGACGGCATCACCGAGGCCCTAAATCCTCGGCTCGAAGAATTTGGCGAACAAAAGCTTTTAGAGATCATTCTGAACTATCCCTATCAATCGGCAGAAGATCTTCGCAATATCATCTATGAAGAAATGATCAAGTTTACACAAGGCCAAGGACAATATGACGATTTGACTTTAATCGTTCTCCGCATATTGCCTTAGCTCATGCACAGACAAGTCCAACGCTGCGCCCCGTTTTCCCCCAACAATCCGCCAACGAGCATCGATCAAAATGAAATTTAAGCCAGAGAAAGCCGGCGGCAAGCTTGGGACATGCAAATAACGATTCATTCCCACCACGTTGGCCGTCAACTCTGCCCTAAAAGGGAAATATCATTTCTGATCAACCACGGGGAAACGAATCCCTTGACATATCGAAAATAGGCGTGCGGATCGAAGCGATTTTTCGTCGCCTCGGCCCCAAAATAATGACCTTCTCCCATTCGCTCACTTAAATTAACACAAATGGCATACTGCCAAGCATGCATTTTTTGAGAAGCTAATGCCCGCATCCATGAAATCATGTGATGCATGGTTGCGCAACCGGGACCATCAATAATGCTGATGACATTTTTCAGCAAGGGATTGCCAAGATTCAATGAAAAAATGGCAATACCAAGCGTCATCAGCATTTGAAAAAATGCTGGGGCAAAAAATGGGCTAATCGGATCACAACACAATTGGACAAAAAAATACCCGACCAAAAAAGTGTCGGGTATTTTCTAATAGATTGTTGGGTAAAATTGCTATTCCATGAGAATCATTTTTTTGGTTGCGCTAAAATCGCCCGCTCGGAATTGATAGAGATACATTCCGCTCGGAACTTTTGCGCCCTCGCTGGTGCAACCATTCCATCGCACCTCATGCATTCCCGCTGGCATCAACCTATCCACCAGCCGAACGATCTCCTGCCCCATGGTATTGTACACAGTGAGCGTTACCCTCGATTCATTGGGAAGCTGGAAACGAATGCTGGTTTCCGGATTGAACGGATTCGGATAATTTTGCTCTACCATGTAGCTGGTGGGTAATTGCGCTAACGGTGCTGGGTCAGCACTCTGGATAGGCGGCTGAACAAAAACATTGGGCGTGGAATTGCCTTCTTGTTGCACATACATTTCTATCTCGCCGATCTGACAATAATCGGATTCCGCAGGATTGGGTCGGTCTAAAACCAGCTTCACATATTTCGCTGGCACCGGATCGAAATAGAAGCTCTCCCAATCACCGGTCGTTTTTGTTGCGCTGAACACTATTGAGAAATCGGTTGGCTTGATGCCGGTAGTAGAAACCTCAATGTGAAAAGCCCGAAGCCATCGGAACGAAAAACGGACTCCAGTATCCGTCAATATTCGGATTTTCGAGATATTTTTGATCGATTGATCCGCAAAGCTGAAGATCACATAAGCTGGTGGATCTAAAGTCATGACCGTAACCGTCCCATCCCAGTCGGTGATGTCACCATCGATGGCGTTGGACCAGCTTTCAGCCGGCTCTGTGGCAGTTCCATAGGTGACAACCAGGTCAGCTCGGGTGCTCTTCACAAAATCGGCGCGACCAAATACCTGGAACTCGCCAAGCTGACAGTAAACTGTCGAGGCTGCTGTCGGTTGTTCGATGACCAATTTGAGGAACTTAACAGTTTGCGCAGGGAAAGTAAATTCTTCCCATCCTCCGATTAGCTTTTGCCCGGAGACCAATGGGAGAAAGTCCGCTTCTTTTGTCCCGGTGATGGAATACAATACGCGGAACTGGGTGACCCAACGATTTTTAAAGCCGACTTTGGTATCGGTTAGCAGCTTTATTTTTTCAACCTTGCCAAAGCCGCCGCCTAAAAATCCGAATATGGCATAGGGAGCACTTTTGGTCGAGGTAAACGCCGTCACCGTTCCATCCCAATCCTCAATATCGTTATCGATTGCGTTGGACCAATCTTCTCCTTGTACCGCAGGGCTACCTTCAATAAATGTCAACAGGGCCGGAGTTAATTGAACCGTCACAGGGGCACTGGCGATAGCCCATGGCCCAAACAATCCCGCTTTATTTTTTGCTCTCACTGAGGCCAATAGCGATTGCCCATCATTTGCCGGGACAATAGCTTCTGTTGTTTCGCCTACCCATTGGTCAAAAATGATGGCACTATCCGCATTCAAATCAATCACTCGGAGATGATAATTGGCGATGCCGCTCAGATCGTCGTTAGCGGCCCCCCAGGAGAAAGGGACATCAAAGTAGTTTACAGCCGTAGCCTCTGACGATGGCATGCCCGGAGCTGTCGGAGGCGTCAAATCGATGGTAATCCCATCACTCCAATCGGACCATTCGCTCACACCAATCGCCGCATTATGCACTTGAATTCTTGCATAAAGCGTCTGACCGTGCTTGCCAGCCACTTTATATTCCAGCTTTCGGGTGATCCATTTATCAAACACATCATTCCGACCAATGGCTGTGCCCACCTGGAGCTTGTAGTTCATAATGACTCCGCTCTCTTCATCGATGGCGGGGTTCCATCGGAACAGCACACTATCTTTTCCAGTGAATTCGCCCTCATCATACGGTCCGCCCTGCAAAATCGGCGGGGTAAGATCGATCAAGATCCCATCGCTAACGCCGGACCAGGGACTATAAAGGCCCACACCATTCAGCGATCGCACCCGAGCGAAGAGCGATTGATTATGCCCCCCATTCGCCACAAAGGACAATTGCGTCACCGTAGTATCGGCGATATTGGAGGCGCCAGGGGTGGTTCCCACTTGAATATGATAACCCACGATACCAGACTCAGGATCGTCAGCCTTGCTCCAGGTAAAGGGGACGGCGCTTTTATTTGTGAACCGACCCAAATCTTGCGGAACACCGGGCACGGTGGGACGGGTCTCAACGATGAACACGCTGTCGCTTACATCGCTCAGATTCTTGAAGGTATCCGTAATTCTCAGCCGGCACTGGAATGAAGGGGATACCGAACTTGAGATGTTCCAGCGATAAAATCCGCTGTCTGGAAAATTGGTTACAAGATTTTGCCAGGATTGGCCATCGTCATAAGAAATATCCAGGGTAATTAGTCCCGAACCACCGGCCGTGAACCACTGGATCGTATTTTCTTCGCCGATGACAAAGACATCTCCCGCACGTGGGGCAAGAAGCTCGATATAGGGGTCTTGGACCGTCAATTTTTTCGAGGCAATGAATGCCGAGTTGTTTTTTTCATCGAACTCGATAATCTCATTATCGGGATCAATAATCCAACCGATGTAGTATTCGCCAGCTGGAATAGCTTCTGGGAATATCCCTTGCCACGTGGCATGACGCCAGGAAAATGGCGGGATCGATAAAATCTGGGTCGTGCCGATAAGATAATCAGAATCTGGATCGAAGTCCGAATCAAGCGAAGCATAGTACGCAACAGTAAACGATCCGGAGCGACTGGTGCCAATATTGCGCACATCATTCCAGACCTGAAACTTGCTAAATCCGCGAACCACTTTGGTGACGTAGAAGTCTGACCATTTGGCACCATCGTCGATCAGATCTGGCCGATCAGTCGGAGGCAAATCCTGGTGGATCCAGCGTTCCAATCCAATGATGTTTTCGTCATTAAAACGCAACGCTCGGTTGGTCTGATTGTTGCTATCTTCGCCAATGTGGATCGAAACGATTTTCCGAGTATTTCCATCCATCACCCAGATTGGCATACCATCTTGACCATCGTAGGCATCCATTTTGTGCCAAAGGAAGTTATTATCCACGTTGACTGCAGAATCGCTGCTAAAATAAAGGCAAAGTCCAAAATCAAGGTCCATTGGGTAGCCAGCGCAATAGAAAACGCGCTTGTACCAATCCAAATTGTCCGTCGTAAATCGGGTCATCCAGCCAGTAAAATTTCCTAATTGGCGATCCAGGGTTAAGCAAGCCCAGTCAGCTTCTGGCTGCGGACTCTGAGTCCAGGCTTCTGGCACACGGATTTTTACCGCCCAGGCACTATAAAAAGGCGTGTAATCATTGTCTAATCCCGGAATGATTTCGACCGATTTTGCCATGCCACCAAATTCCTGGCGATAGACCAAATGCGCCACGGTTAAGCAGTGAAAACCAATGCCGTCGTCGCGACCGATCAAAACTCCTGTCCCTACAAATTGATTGCCCGAGGGAAAGGTCACGTATAACTTACAGATGGTCCGCCACGGAAAATCGACCGTTGGAGAAATTTTAATCCGACCATCGGGCGAAAAAACAGTCTCGATCGCTGCGTGCTGGTCATCAGCTCTGCCAGCGGGCAGGTGATCTTGTTTCAATTGAAGTGATAAAATCGGATTATTATACGTTGCGTGTGTAATTGTTTTGGTTTGAACATCATATTCCATTGTGCTATTGAGATTGATTTCGACAGGCTTGTGAACGGAGGAAACAAATTTGGGTGGCGGGATCGGATGCCAATTCTTTTTATCTTCGGCCAGCTTAAGATAAGGATTGTCTTTTCCCTTTTCATAAGAAGACAAAGCCGTATCGCTAAGGCTGCTCTGCCCAAGAGTGACCGACACAGAAAATATCAGCAGACAGAGCGAAATGCTAATGATGCGCAAAAGTCCCATTTGAATTAGTTCTCTTTTCATGGCTCATATCTCCCCAAGCTAAGTAATGAAGGTCAATTGATGAATATACAATGAAGTTTGTGCTTTTTTTGCTTATTGTAACACATAAAATCCGGATAGTTAATCAAGGCGAAAGTAGTTCAATATTCTTTCGAAAAAACTAAAACATTATCATGAAAATTTGCAGTCCATTTTTCCGCCGCAAGATAAAATAAATTTCTCAAAATGTCAAGCAAATTTTATTGAATCATGATTTTATTCATCTCCAATGAAGTGACCCCTCACCTTCTCATTCGAAATCTATTGCGCTACCATGCTCACTTTCATTGATTTGCTTCCGTCATTTATGCAGCCACCACTTGGCCAGTCGCTCATTTTTGTAATTGGCTACGCAACAATAATAAAACTTTTTTGAAGATTTGCAATTGATCAATATCACAATTAGTAAATAATTTTTTAGAAAAATTTTTATTGATTTATTTCTAAAATAATTGTATAATTCAGTACAAACTTGATCTGAAAGCAAATGATATTACCAACGCAACAATATGTGATTTGGCTCTAAACAAAATATAATAAATCGACCGACATCATGCTTTAGCAACCCACCTCTTAATTTGCTTTTAAAGGAGACCCTTCTATGGAACGAAGTGCAGTGAAACTTTCGGCGGCACTGGTAATGTGCCTCTTTATTCTCCTACCTTACATTTTTCAACTACCAGCCCAGGAAAATCGCTATCAGAATACCATCGTGACGCGATGGGTCGATCCCGTTGGTTCTAAACCCATAACTTTTGAGCAATGGAAGAGCAAATTTCTTGCGGCACCGTTTACCACGCATCGCATTTATCAATCGGCATTGCTTTCAAAACAGAAAATCATGGTGATCGTCAACGGAACTCTATATCCAGGTGTCAGGAGCCAGGTCGACCAATATATCGCAGATTTGGAGAACCAGAATTATGAAGTCGTTCTGATAACGAGTACGGGTGGCACCCCACAAAATATTCGATCTCTCTTGCAAGGTGAATCTGGTTTAGTCGGCGCCGTGCTCATCGGATCGCTTCCAGTGCCCTGGTATCAGATCATCGAGACATTCGATAGCGGAAAAACCTATCAGTATGAAGAGTTCCCATGCGACCTCTATTATATGGATCTGGACGGGACCTGGGAAGATAGCGATCATTACGACAGCAATAGTAACAGCTTTGTCAAAGGTTCAGATGGCATTTTTGAGAGCCATAGAGGAGCGATCGAACCAGACATTTGGATCGGCCGGCTCATGGCCGCAACGCTGACATCGGGGAATGAGGTTAATCTGGTTAATAATTATTTCACCAAAAATCATCTGTATCGGACCGCTAAAACATCGATTCAAACCCGCGCCCTGACTTACATTGATGATGATTGGAGCCACTGGACGACCTGCGGTCTGGATTGTGTTTATAGCAGCATTACCGTGGTCAACGACAAAGAGGTGACGCGCGCCTCAGATTATAAGAATCGACTGGATGACAATTACCTGTGGATTCATCTTTGTGCCCATTCCTGGCCCGGGGGTCATGGGTTCAAATTTAATAATGGCACCAGTTGGGACTATGTCTATGTGAATGATGTCCGAGCCATAGATCCCCTCGCTTATTTCTATAACTTGTTCGCGTGCTCCAACGCTCGGTACGTTGAACAGGACTATATAGCAGGGTGGTATATTTTTGTGGACAGCTATGGCCTCGGAGCTGTTGGCACAACAAAAACCGGTGGCATGCTGTCATTTGAAGATTTCTATGACCCTTTAGCGAATGGTACAACGTTGGGAGATGCCTTTAAAACATGGTTCACGAAACGAGCTGATGGGGGCTTTGAGGATTGGGAAAGAGGCTGGTTCTATGGAATGACTTACCTCGGTGATCCAGCGCTCACCTGTGGCAGCCCATATACCTTGCCCGAGCTGGTCGGTAAAAATATCGTTTTCAGCCCAAATTCAACCTATCCTGGGGCCAATGTTAATTTTACCTGTACCATCGCCAATGAGGGCAACGTGCGCGCGGGACAATTCCATGTCAATTATTACATGTCAACCGATAGCAGCTCATTCAGCTACGCCAATGCTTCGTTTTTGGGCTCGGATATGATCGACTTCATCAACGGATTATCATCAAAAAGTTCAACCACCACGCTGCAAATCCCTTCCTCAATTACAGCGGGCCAGTATTATATCTGGATTGTGATCGATCCATTGCATGAGGTGACCGAGGCGTATGAGTTCAACAACAAATACTGCTCCATTAACCCGATCCAAATCACTTCTGGATACACCATTTTTGACGATTTCGAAGATGGGAACGCAAATGGGTGGCTACCAAAAACCCAATCGCAGTGGTCCGTGGTCTTGGATCAAGGAGATTATTCCTATTTCCTGAATACCAGTAATTACACCAATGATGAGCGATCGATTATCGCAGGGTACGAGTTCTTCGATTTCGATTTGAACGTAAAAATCAAATCCCCAGAAAATTTCTCGTCGAATCCTGGTGCGAACTACGTGATCTGGTTTGGTTTCAAAGACGAGGCTAACTATTACTATCTGCGCTTTGATCACCTCACGTATGAGAACAAGCTGTTCCGGCATTACCAGGGTGGCAATACGGTAATTGCGACCTACCAAGGCATGACGATCAATGATAATAATTATCATCTGGTCCGCGTGGTTCGTTCCGGGAGCCAAATCAAGGTTTATTTTGATGGGCTTCAGGTCATGAGTGCCGATGACAATTATCTTCCGGGAGGAAAGATCGGCCTTGGGTCCTACAATGATGCGGTTTATTTCGATGACGTCGGGATTATTGGTGGTTCGCCGCTGTCAATCAGCATCACAGCTCCAATTGGTGGTGAAAAATTGATTGTTGGGCAACCGTTCAATATCAATTGGAGCGCTTCTTCATCGATCAGCCAAATTAAAATTGACCTTTCTCTGGATGGTGGCGCAACGTGGAGCAATCTCACACCGGGGACAGTCAATACTGGAAGCTGGAGTTGGACGCCCCAGTCCCAGCACAAATCGCCCACTTGCAAATTAAGGTTGCAAGACGCTTTGGATTCCACCGTGGTTCAGGTGAGCAATTCATTCCAGGTCATCGATCCCAGCGTTTACACAGCCATCCAGGTTCCCAGTTCCATGGCTGTGCCGACGATCGATGGGGTGCTCAATGAAGCGATCTGGAGTTACGCGGATAAAGATTCGTTACTATTTGGCGATACAGAAAATTGGGGAAAGCCATGGACGCGCTGGAGCGACAACCTGGTCGTCTGGCGAGCTGTTTGGAGCCCAACAACCAATCGCCTCTATGTCGCCGTTGAAGTCAAGGACGATATTCGGGGGATATTTGACGACACCAATCCCAATATTTCCAATTACTACCCATGGAACGATGAATCGATCGAATTTTACACGGATGGGAATAACAATGGCGGCAATTATAGCGGACGGTATGATATCGCACAGCAATGGAGGGTTTCTGGACAAAACATTCGCAACCTGAGTAATTATCCTTCGGCCACAAGCACCGGCATCTATACTGGGAATGACTTCGTCACTGCCGTGCAACAAGGGCCTCAGGGAAATTGGGTGTGCGAGGCAATGTTCACGATTTATAATGTCTTACCATCGCAGCCCAGAATGCTGATCTCCGGTGATGTGATCGGATGGGAAATCTGGTACAATGACTCGGATAACGAAACTTGGGAAAACGGACATTATGTTCGTGATCATCAGACTGGCTGGAAGTATTCTGGCCCTGCCTATAACAATGCGAATTATTTTGGAGATCTGATGCTCGGCCCAGTTCCTCATGACAGCCTGGTCGTGACCATCAATCAAATCGATGCCACCGCTTTCCCAACTATTCGTTCTTACGTCTCTGTATCCAATCTCAGTGGAAGCGCCATCACTGGATTAAATGAGAGCAACTTCCTGGTGAAAGAAGACCAGGTGCGCGAATTACCCATTACGGTGATGCCGTATGGCGGCGCCCAAAAGGTGAACGTCGCTTTTGCCATGGATTACAGCGGCAGCATGAACAGCCAGGCCATTAGCGACATGGAAACCGCTGCACACACATTCGTCAATTTGATGGAGCCGAGTGATGAAGGCGCAGTGTTCAAATTTTCGAGCTACGTCCAAAAGATGATCGGTTTTACCCCAGATAAGAATGCCCTTCACAGCGCCATTAATGCGACCTTTCCTGGTGCAGGTTTTAGTACGGCCCTGTATGATGCTATCTACAACGCAATATCTGAGGCTATTGGCAAAGGCGGCAGAAAGGCGGTTTTGGCGCTGACTGACGGAAAGGATAATGCAAGCACGCACTCCATCGAGCAGGTCATCGCCCATGCGAACCAATACAGCACGCCGGTGTTTACCATTGGCCTCGGATCAAGCATTGATGAGATTGTATTAAAAAAAATTGCCTCACAAACCGGGGGCGAATATTATCGAGCGCCCAGTTCCAGCGACCTCGAGGATATCTATAAGAAAATCTCCGAATATCTGCGCAATCAGTATTTGGTCTCTTACACAACCCATAATCCCAATCGGGACGGCAAGTGGCGGCATGTGTTCATTCAAGCAAGTTATCTGAATGCTGTTGGCAGCGACACTTCGGGGTATTTGGCGCCGCCGACCGACTCGCTGGACGTTTGGATTACCAAAAACCATCAAGGACCCTCTGGCGGAATCATCACCATCCCAGTGAAAATCGGGCCGTTGGCCAACAAACAAATTTTCTCTGTTGGCTTAACAATCAAATACGATCCTCAAATTCTGCAAGCGATTCATGCGAATACCAATAATACGGTAGCACAAAATTGGGGGGCTCCCACTTATGAAATCAGTTCAGGGAAAATCGTTATCGGAATGGCTGGCTCGGCTGCATTACCCGACTCAGGAAGCCTGGTCAACATCGTCTTTAACATCCTCGGCTCACCTGGCCAAAGCACGGTGCTTCATTTCGAGGATGCATTGCTCAACGAGGGGATCCCACCAGTGAGAACCAGCGATGGGCTGTTCCGCGTGACGACGCAATATTCCATTTCAGGAAAAATCGGCTATTACTCCGACTTTGCCGCAAAGCCAATCAAAAATACCACCGTTCGCCTGTCCGGAACGGCCTCGGCCATCACCCAAACCGATAACACTGGTTATTATGAGTTCACCAACTTAGGCCAGCTCTTCTATAAGACCAAACCCAGCCGAGATGGCGACCTGAGAAATTCCGTCACGCCATACGATGCCTCGCTGATATTACAACACGCTGTCGGCTTGATTTCATTGACCCACTATCAAAAAATCGCAGCAGATGTCTCTGGAAATGGTTCGGTTACGCCGTACGATGCCTCTTGGATCTTGAGATTCTATGTCGGGGACGTCAGCGGATTCCCAGTGAATGATGATTGGAAATTCGTTCCATCCAGCTTTGTGATCAATGATAACAATTGGATGTCCGCACCAGATTCAATCATCTACAATCCGCTCAGTCAATCCGAAACAAATCAAAATTATATGGGGATCATCTATGGCGATGTCTCTGGAAACTGGACTCCTGCACCCCAGGGAATGGCCAAAATTCAATCCGAAATTCCACTATCCAGCTTGCTGAAGGCTGAGCCGGTGTACGGTCTCCCAGGAACCACCATCGATGTTCCATTTGAATTGCACCAGTTAGAAAACATCTGTTCATTCAGCGCACTGATGACGTTCAAAGCGTCGGTGTTTAAATTCAAAGAATTTATTCTGGCCGATCAAACTCGGAACTGGACGCTCTGCTATCGGCAACGTGGCGACACGCTCCAATTCGCCATGGCTGGAAGTGAGCCAATCTCTGGGACAGCGACTCTGGTCATCATGCGGTTTGAGATCTCGGCCGATATAAAGTCCGAAGAAAATCACGAGTTGATCATTCAGCAGCTCTCGCTCAATGAACTTCAGCAATTCGATGCATCAGTCCGCATCCAGTACATCGCGAAGAGCAGCATTCCTTCAGCATTCCAATTGTACCAGAATCGGCCCAATCCATTCAACGCTGCCACCGAAATACGATTCGAGCTGCCAGAGCCCGGACATGTTGTTCTGAAAATTTTCAATCTTCAAGGCCAACACGTCCGAACCCTTCTGGATGAATCCATGCAGGCCGGCTATCATTCTGTTCATTTCGATGGCCGCTCCGATAATAAACAGATTCTACCGAGCGGCGTCTATGTGTTTCAAATTCGATGTGGCTCCCAGAGCATTTCGAAAAAGATGTTGCTCATCCAGTAACAGGGATGATAAATCCTGTAAATAGCATGTGACGGACCGTTGAAACCATTGCGCGGGCAATAGACCCTCGCAATGGTTTTCTATTTCTGTCGCGATCATCTATTTGATAATTGCCAAATTTTTTCCTTGAATTAATCAAAAATAAAGCATAATTTTGGCATCAGCCAGCTCGCTCATCACTTCTGAAGAAGATGAGCGAGCTTTATATTATCGGTTTTCTCGATAAGCTTTAAGCGAAAGTTGGCAAGTTGGGATTGCAAAATTCCAAAAAGATCCTAAATGTCGTGGCTGAAATCGAAAACTTGTAACCTATGTTTGGTTCAACGGAAAAAATCATCCAATCCATTGCAGGAGAATTGATGCGAAAAAATCTGTGTCTTATGCTTCTCACTCTGCTCTTGTCCTCATGCGGTCATCGTCCATTCACCCATCACAAAATATTTTATGTTTCTCCGAGAGGCAACGATTCCTGGTCAGGAACCCTGCCAGGGCCGAACCGAGAGGGCAGCGATGGACCTTTTGCCACATTTTCTCGCGCAGTAGAAGCCATCCAGAATGTGCAACAGATCAAACCAGCGGCTTCTGCGACATGCGTCGTAATGATTCGGGCTGGTCGTTATGAGCTATCGGAACCGATAACATTGTCGGGGATGAACAATTGTATCTGGCGCGCCTATCGGAATGAACATGTGGCTTTGATTGGCGCCCGAAAAATCACTGGGTTTCAGCCCATTACTGATCCTGCGATTTTAGCGAGGATCGCGCCCGAGTTAAAAGATAAAATTTTGGAATGCGACCTGCGAGCGCTCGGCATTGAACATTATGGGAGGATCAGCCAACGTGGCACACCCGGGTTAGAGCTCTTTTTCAATGACAAACGAATGCCGATCGCCCGATATCCCAATGACGGCTGGCTTCACATTGCAGATGTGCCTCAGACAGGTGAGAAGCTCTTCAATCAAGGGCTGGAGCGGGAAAAACGATATGATGGCGTTCCAGTGGGCCGACACTACGGACGAATTAAATATGACGGCGATCGACCCGGTCGATGGTCACATCAGAATCAGATCTACCTCCATGGCTATTGGACGTGGGACTGGAGCGACTCCTATCAAAAAGTTCAATCGATCGATCTGGCAAAGCAGGAAATCACCTTAGCCGAGCCCCATCACCATTACGGCTATACCAAGAATCAGCGCTATTATTTCCTCAATATCCTGGAGGAACTGGATCAACCAGGGGAATGGGTGCTCGATCGGGAGCGCGGTCTGCTCTATTTTTATCCACCAGGCCGGATGGAACAGAGTGAAATTTTCGTTTCGCTCCTGAATCAACCGCTGCTTGTGCTAAATAATTGTCAAAGCGTTAGCGTGCAAGGGCTTTATTTGGAAATGTCCCAAGGAAGCGGCGTAGTGATCAATAATGGGCAAAATAATGTGATCGCTGGTTGCACGTTTCGAAATCTGGGCAACCATGCTGTGGTCATTAATGGAGGCGAGCACAATGGCATTACCAGTTGCGATCTGTATGATTTAGCGCTTGGCGCTATTGTGCTGCGCGGCGGCGATCAGCGGACGTTGACCCCTGGGCACAATTTTGCTATCAACAATCATATTCATGATTGGAGCCGCTATGTGCGAACCGGCCAACACGCCATCGAGCTTCACGGCGTGGGCAATCGGATTGCTCATAATCTGATCCACGATGCGCCGCATACCGCCATTTACGCCCGAGGCAATGAGCACCAGATCGAATACAATGAAATCTACAACGTTTGTAATGAAACTGGCGATGCTGGCGCCATCTACACCGGCCGAAACTATGCCTGGCGTGGCAATATCTGGCGCTACAACTATGTGCATCATCTCAAAGGACCAGGCCTACATGGTTGCACGGCCCTTTATTTAGACGATTTCAGCTCGGGCTACACCCTATATGGCAACATTTGCTATCAATCTGGCCGCGGCGTCCTAATTGGCGGCGGTCGCGACAATTTGGTCGAAAACAATATCTTTATCGGCTGCGCTCCTTCCATTGTTCAGGATGCCCGGGGACTCTCCTGGGCCAGCTACTATTTCGATGGGACTTACTCGGTATTAGAAGATTCGCTCAACGCCGTGAACTATCGGACGCCGCCATACAGCGAAAAATATCCGGAACTGTTGACGCTCTATGACGACGAACCCGCCGTACCAAAAAATAATAAGATCATCCGCAATATATCCTATGCCGGAAGATTTATCGAACGATACGACTATTTCGCCTATGATCCCTCCGTGGTGACAATAAAGGACAATCTGATTGCAGATTCGATCATATATAAACGAGTGAACCAGCCGCCGGTTGGATGGGAACCATATTATCTGAATCTGGATACCGAGGCAAATTATCGTTATTTCAAAGCGGGAGAAGGCGACCAGGTGGAGGACCTTCACGGCAATTTCGTCATCGCTACCGATCCAGGGTTTAAGGATGCTGAGCACGCAGATTTTCGATTGAAGGCATCTTCCCCGGCGTTTCGGCTCGGCTTCAAGAAAATTCCCATCGAAAAGATCGGGCTGGTTCGAGATGAGTATCGGAAAGAATTGCCCAAGCGCCTGAGGCAGTAAGGCGTCGTCTCTGAGCATTAAGCAGTGGCAGCGAGTTTTCGAGAGAATTGCATTCCCAAATGTGACTTCGCTTCATCGGCGATGAGGCTTGGTATGAAAAGTAGCGATGAAATCATCTGCCGTTTTCAGGAGAAACCCTGTATGCACAGAATAAAAGTTGCTATCATGTTGCCTGTCATCATGGTGATCGCTTGTCTCGTGCCCGGCCCTCGGCAGCGCGTAGTGATCGAGCATGTTGAAATTTATGTGTCACCGGAAGAATATTGTGCTTGGCCCGCCATGATCCAAGCGGAAAATGGGGATATTTTGGTGTTCTTTTGTTCCACAGAGGAGCATCTGGCGCCAAATGGAAAAATTGTGTTGGTTCGTTCGTCCGATCATGGCCGAACGTGGGGAGCACCAGAGCTGGTTTTCGATAGCCCAGTAGATGATCGCGATGCCGGGGTTACGCTCTTAAAAGATGGCCGGATCATCACTCATTTCTGGTCGACTCATTGGAGTTGTGAGGACTATCTGAAGCTGCCGGACGATGCCTATCCCAGACCAGTCATCGAACGCTGGTGCGACGAGGTGAATCAGCCCCATTATGTCGAGGCGAAAAAGTGGCACGGTGCCTGGCAATTGATCAGCTACGATCATGGCAAAACGTGGGGCGAACCGATGCCCGGGAAAGATTCGATCCATGGCGGCGTCCAGCTCAACGATGGCACCCTATTGCTCGCCTGCTATCGCCAGGATGAAAATGGGATCGGGGTGTATGGTACGCCGTCACCAGCAGCGGCGTGGACAAAGCTTGCCGAGATCCGATCGCCCGATCCTGCGAGCGTGCGCTTTGCTGAGCCACATATCATCCAACTTGCCTCGGGCCGCATCGTGATGATGATCCGCAGCGAGGCCGGCCCAAATCAAAACGACCCAGCGCGCCGCTTTCTATGGGCCACATATTCGGACGATCTGGGCCGAACCTGGGTCGAGCCCTATGAGACACCCCTCTGGGGATATCCCCCGCATTTGCTGCAACTATCCGATGGTCGGGTGATTTGTGTCTATGGGCATCGTCGGCCGCCCTATGGGCAGCGTGCTTGCGTCAGTGACGATGGCATCACCTGGCACAAGGAGCGCGAGATCGTGCTTCGGGATGATGCTATCAATGATGATCTGGGCTATCCGGTTTCGGTGGAATTGAAACCAGGGGTGGTGCTCACCGCTTATTATCAAACCGATCCAAAATTTGACCAGCAGCGCCAAGGCCCACCTAATCTGCACCGGCATCGGCCGGATATTTTGGGGACCATCTGGCGGGTACCAGAGCGATAAAATGTAGCCGCATGGAAATCGGGTGTAACTTGGATCGGATTGAGAACTGCCATCAGAACAAAGACAAATACGATATCAATAGTGAGGGATTTGTTTCGGCTATTTCGTCATCATCAATTATGTGCTTGACTGAACATTTCAAATCAAAATTTGGTGTCATCTTTGATATGGACGGCGTGATTGTCGATAGCAACCCAATGCACGCGATTGCTCTGCGCCGATTTTGCGAACGGCATGGTCATATTTTAACGGATGAAGAATTGAAAACACGAGTGTACGGCCGCGCCAATAAGGATTGGTTGCCGGAGATTTTCGGCGATCTGTTAACTCCTGAGCAATACAAACTATTGGCGGATGAAAAAGAAGCTTTGTTCAGAGAACTATATTCACCGATCATCCAGCCGTTGCCGGGACTCATCAAATTCCTTGACCAATTGCATAGCAACCAGATTCCGATGGCCTTGGCCTCATCTGCACCGCCCCAAAATGTGCAATTCACGCTGGAGAAGACTGGAACAAAGAAATACTTTCCCATCATCCTCGACGAGACGTCGATCCGCCAGGGCAAGCCAGACCCTGAAATCTACTTAAAAACGGCGGACCAATTGGCATTGCCTCCTGATCGGTGCGTGGTATTCGAAGATTCTCTGTCTGGCATCGAGGCTGCCCGCCGGGCTGGCTGTCGCGTTGTCGGCGTTGCCACAACCCACCCCAGATCAGAATTGGTGGGAACCGACATGGTGATCGATAGTTTTGAAGGATTGGATTGGCACGTTGTCGCTGAATGTTTTAAGAGAAAACGCCAATGAAACGAATGCCCGCCAAAAGGGCTGCTGGTTAAAGACCCCAATGAAGACGATTGTAAGGACCATCAAAGCGAGCTGAACTGTAGTTCCCTGAGTTCCCTTGTCTCAGTGATTCATTCCGAAAATTCGAGGTGTATCGGTCAGAGATGGGGACGCATTGGGCTGGAATGTAACCAATGAAATTTTTGAATGGAAAGGATTCACATGATGACACACATTCGCAACCACGAAGTGCCAGAAGAGGAAGTGCTCCCCGGAATGCGACGACAAATTTTAGGCTATGATACGGATCTCATGCTGGTGCGAGTGAAGTTTGATCGGGATGTGATTGCGCCCTGGCATAGCCATCCCCATCAGCAGGTCTCTTATATCGAAAGCGGCGCTTTTGAGGTAGAAATCGGCGATCGGAAAGAACTGCTGCGCGCTGGCGATTGTTTCGTCATTCCGTCCCAGATGGGACACAGCGCCAGATGCGTCGAGCCCGGGGTGATTATCGATACATTTTCCCCAGCACGAGAGGATTTCCTGCAAAAGAGCTGAGGGATTGGACCGATCCCGCGATCCTTCACTCCATTTCATTGGCTCTGGCTGCTGAGATCAGCAAAGGTGTTGTGCCTGGAAATAACAAATATTGTCGCTAAATTCAGAAACTGATCTAAAGCGACAAAACTCTCTTGCCCAAGAGAACATAGAAGAGCCAGGACGTCGGTCTTCAAGGATGTCTTCCGTGGCTCCTGATGGATTCTGTGGGGTAATTTTGTGCGCTGCTTGTCATTATTAGAAATTCAAGTTGCAATTGAGGAAATTTTCTTCTATATTGACAACGTTCGCCACAGAAAGGCGGCCGTTATTGAATGAGATGTCCGCGGATCGGCGATTGCATCGGATGCCGATAGCTGGGGGATTCATCGATTCTGCGTCCATCTATGTCATGATCCGCTATCGATTTTGAGCTCTGTCAGGGAAAGCACAAATCACGAGAGATTTCGGAGGGAAAAATGCTAAAACAAACGCCACTGTGGTTGCTGCTCGGCCTGTGCGTGTTGGTCTGGTCCAGCGCCAGCGATGCGCAGCTTCCAGAGGACTATCAGCGACTCATCGACCAGGGCGAGTTCAGTGCCGCCCAGCGTTTGATGCGGCTGGAGTTGGCGATCAATCAGCAGCTCGAACCGCTGCAAAGATTGACCATCGCTTTTGAGATCGAGCGGCTAGATCGGATTCGAAAAGATTTTACAAAGACAAGGGATGATATCCTCCCCGACATTCAGCGCTACGTTCCCAATGTGACCGAAGCGGACCTGACCCGCTGGGAGCAGGAGCGATCGCTGGAGTATCGGATCATCGATGGGAGCAAGCTGTACTTCAATAGCGCCGTGCCTAATCTGTTCCGCATCGATCGAAAGCTCAAGGAGATCAAGCGGAACCAAGATGGCCCACCCGCGCCGCGACGCTACAATCGGCTGGAAGATGTGCGGAGCATCATCCAGACGTCGCTCCAAACCGGCAAAAAATATGTCAATCCGGTGCGAGCACGTGTGACATATACGCTCACGCTGAATAAAAATGCAGTACCCAAAGGAAAAATTGTTCGCTGCTGGTTGCCATTTCCCAGGGAGATCCCAGAGCGGCAGACCGATGTCACATTGGTGTCCTGTTTCCCAGAACGCTACCTCATTGCACCAAACGACGACTATTTACAGCGAACGATCTATTTCGAACAACCATCGGCTGGGGACCAAGAGACAACATTTCGGGTGGTGCTTGAGTTCACCAATCATGCCGTTTATCAGCCCATCGATCCGAGGAGAATCACACCCGTTAGGCCAACCCCGGAGTTAGCTCGGTATTTGGGCGAGCGACCGCCCCATATCCTTTTTTCAGATAATTTAAAAAAACTATCCCGACAAATCGTAGGCAACGAGACCAATCCCTATTTTATCGCCAAGAAGATCTTCAAGTATATTCATGACAATATTCCCTGGGCATCTGCTCGAGAGTACTCGACGCTGGAGAACATCTCCGAGTACGTCTATCAGAACCATCATTGCGATTGCGGGATGCATCAGATCTTTTTTATGACGCTCTGTCGCATCAACGGTATTCCCACGCGATGGCAATCGGGCTGGACTACCGATGCAGATTACCACGGCATGCATGATTGGGGCGAGATCTATTTTGAGCCGTATGGTTGGCTCCCAGTGGATTCTGATGTGGGACTGCTCGATTCTAGCGATGAGCAAGAACGATGGTTCTACCTGGGAGGCATGGACGCCTATCGGCTCATCATCAACGATGATTATGGGCAGAATTTGTATCCAGCAAAAATCCATTTTCGTTCGGAGACGCTGGACTTCCAGCGGGGGGAAGTAGAATGGGAGGCCGGTAACCTCTATTTCGATCAGTGGCGCTGGGATTATCAGGTCGAATTGCTCGAAGAAAAATGAGCTCGACTGAATGGAATCGTGGTTGCTTGGCCCAAAACAGCGCCAGACTGTAGGTTAGTTCATTGGACCGTTTGAAATGATGAATGAATTTCGCGAGCAAGACATCATGATAGATCGTTTCGAGATCGCCAAAAGTTGGCTTCCCCGGTATACTGGGATGCCGCTGAATCGGTTTGGAGAATATGTTCTATTAACGAACTTCCGCTATTACATTAGAAACTTTGCCGAAAAGTTTAATTGTGAGATCTATGGCGAAAATAAGCCCATGCAGGCAGCGACCAATGAGAATGGGTTGACCATCATCAATTTTGGGATCGGCTCGGCCAATGCGGCCACGATCATGGATCTGCTGGTCGCCGTGCGGCCAAAAGGGGTCTTGTTCCTGGGCAAATGCGGCGGGCTGAAGAAGTCGACCGAATTGGGGCATTTCATTTTGCCCATCGCTGCCATTCGTGGGGAAGGCACCAGCCTCGATTATTTTCCGCCCGAAGTGCCTGCGCTCCCGTCGTTCAAACTCCATAAATTCGTCTCGGAAAAAATCATCAGCCATGGCTACGAGTATCGGACCGGGGTGGTCTACACCACCAATCGTCGCGTTTGGGAGCATGATTTAGAATTTCACAAAAAGCTGAAGCGAATGACCTGCATTGCTATTGACATGGAAACCGCAACGATCTTCATCGTGGGCCATCATAATGAGATCTCTCGCGGCGCGCTGCTCCTGGTCTCGGACGTCCCTATCACCCCGGAAGGCGTGAAAACCGAGGAATCGGACCAGCGGGTTACAGAACGGTGGTCACAAGTTCATTTGGAGATTGGCATCGAGGCCATGACCGAAATCGGCGAAAAGGGGGAACGCATCAAACATTTTCGCTATTGATGCGTACTTTGCAGGAGACAGTGGAATGTATACAGCTATGACTGCAATATTTGGGGAGGGATTATGAATATCTATTATTTCCAGCCATTGTCTCGAGCCTGGGATCGGATGGTCACTGCGCTGTTCCGACCGTTTGATCTCGGCAAATGGCTGACTGTCGGATTCACTGCTTTTCTGGCCGATCTCATGAGCAATAACGGAAGCGCTGGGACCAGGTGGTCCCCTGGCAATCAGCCAAATCATCATGATGGTGACCTTGAAGAGCTGTTTGATTTCCCCCGCCAAGCGTTAGAGTGGTTGCAGGACCATCCCGGCTGGTTGATATTCGGCATAATCGCCTTAAGCATCCTGATTGCGATCATCATCCTATTGACATGGCTCAGCTCGCGCGGCAAATTTATGTTCCTGGACAATGTGGTTCACAATCGCTCCAAAGTGACCCAGCCCTGGTATGAATTCAAAAACCTCGGGAACTCGCTCTTTCTCTGGCGCATCGGCTTCGGCTTGATTCTCGTCGCGGTTATCGTGTTATTCGTGATTCAGGTGTTTTTCATCGCTAAGGATGTTTATGAACGCGGTTTTGAACCGGATTTTCTTGGCCCGATCATCGGCTTGGGCTTATTGCTGATCCTTGTCACGGTGGTGGCGGGATATATCTTGGTTTTCTTGAATGATTTTGTCATCCCCATTATGTATAAAAATCGGATTAGCACCAACCAGGCATGGCAGAGGTTTCTGGCCTTGTTTTCAGAACATTGGTGGAGTTTCATCCTTTATGGCCTTTTCTGGGTGATGGTGCATATTGCCGCAATCCTTGTGATCACGATGGCGAGTTTGGTGACATGCTGCATTGGCTTATTATTGATTATCATCCCTTACATCGGTTCTGTAATCCTGCTGCCAATTTCTTATACATTTCGGGGATTGGGACCAGAATTTTTAGCCCAATTTGGGGATGAGTTTGATATCTTCCCGCAGATCGGTGAATCCCCGATTTTAAATTAAGATCACCAAACGAAAGCGATAAAATGGAGAAACTGCGCTGCTCAACAACCATGAGGCTTATTGAGAGGGTCGACCAATCGCATTCGCGCCTTTGGACCAGCACCCTCAACCGAGGGACCAACCTTGGCTCCCAACGATTAGATCCATCGCAGTTGCTCACCAGATGGTTGGTCGTGGCTGGCGTGGGGCTGATCTTGTCGGGATCGATTTTTTGGAATCCAGAAAAGATCCGCTTGCTGCCCTGCTTTTTTCATGAGCTGACTGGCTATCCCTGCCCAAGTTGTGGACTGACGCGATCGTTTCACGCCGTTGCCGAGTTGAATCTTCACCAAGCCATTCAATTTCACCCAATGGGGATCATCCTCTATGTTTTTTTGCTCGTCTTTTTGATCAAGGCGATTATCGAAATTATTTCGAGAAAAGCGATTCCATTCCACCCAAAAAGTAGAGCGAAGAAAATAGTCATCGGAAGCTTTGGTGTTATCTGGGCGGGCTGGTGGATTATCAAGCTGATTCGCTTCTAAGCCTGGATTGCTTAGAAAATCCGTAAAGTCTCGGTGCTCTGGTTCGGCCAAAGCATGGATCGGCCCAATGAACGTTTTTTTTGAATTCCGATAAACATTTAAGCCATTACAGGCTGGCGGTTTCTCGCCATTTGGCGACTGCCAGACAGAAAATAACGGATGATCAAAAACAGGAGTCTCAATGTCCACGCTCGACCTTGATTTTGTACGACGTCAATTCCCCTCTTTTCAGCATTCGGAGACCGGTCAGTGGATCTATGCCGAAAACGCTGGCGGCACCTATGTGCCCCATACGGTGCTCGATCGGCTCAACCGATTTATGATCGAAGCCAAGGTGCAGCCGTATGGCCAATATCTGATGTCGAAGAAGGCGACTGCGGCAATCGAAGAGGGCACGGTAAAAATGGCTGAAATGATCCACGCAGATCCAGAGGAAGTGGTCATCGGACACTGCACGACGATGAATTTCACGATGCTGAGCCATGCCCTTCGAAATTGGTTCCAGTCTGGCGACGAGGTGATTGTCACCGATCAAGAGCACGAGGCCAATTCCACGCCGTGGCGGCGATTGGCACGATATGGGGTGAACATCATCGAATGGAAAATGAATCCGACGACATCGGAATTGGAATTGGATCAACTGGCCAAATTGCTGTCCGACAGGACTAAATTGGTCTGCGTCAACCATAGCTCCAATATTGTGGGCTCGGTAAATGATATTGCTGGCATCGCAGCGCTGGTGCACGATCACGGGGCGCTGCTTTTAGTGGATGGCGTCTCCTATGCCCCGCATCACGCTGTGGATGTCAAAGCGTTGGGCGCAGATTTCTATGGATTAAGCTTGTACAAAGTGTTTGGGCCTCATCTGGGATTGTTGTTTGTAAAAAAGGATCATCACCATGTGCTATCGAATGAATCGCTGGAGTTTCAGCCGCGGCAATATGAGAAAATGACGTCGCCTGGTGCCCCAAATTATTTGCGCATCGCGCTCAATCCTGGAGGAGTTAATCATGAGGAGGGCGCCTGCGTGGCCGGCATCACCGATTATTTCGATGCCCTCTACCAGCATCATTACCCCCAACCAGAACCAGATCAATTTGCCCGGATAAAAAAAGTCTTCGCCCTGGTCGAGACGCATGAGACTCAATTATCGAGCCTCTTTCTGGACTTCGTCAGTTCCCATCCCCAGATCAAATTAATTGGCCGACATGTCGCCGATACCACGCAGCGGCAGCCAACCTTTTCATTCACCATCTCCGGGTCGCGCACCAATCGGGACTGGGTGGCGGAACTGGTAAGGCACCACATCGCCGTTCAGAGCGGCTGCTTTTATGCCTGGCGTTGCGTGAGGGCGCTGGGACTCGATACCGAGACCGGGGTCATCCGGGTGAGCCTGGTCCATTACAACACAACAGATGAGGTGAAATTGCTATGCTCATATCTCGAAAAATGCCTCAAGGTATAGCAATTTTCGACATCATTCAGGATGCATTGTTCAGGTGAAGCGATTATCCGATCAACGTTGCTTTCGCTAATAAAATCGATTCGATAAAAAAGTCAAACGCTCCTCATAATGCCAAGGTGGACCATGGGGATCTTCATTTTGCTTTTCTTTGCGATCACACCCTCTCTTGTTCTGGTCTGGTATTTTTATAAGCAAGACCAAAAAAAGCCGGAGCCAAAAAAGCTGGTATTAAAAATATTCGCCATTGGCTTTATATTCATCATCCCAGCAATTGGGATGGAGATATTTTTTGAACGGTTGTTTGGCATGGCGTTTCAGGAATCTTTAGTGCATGATTTCTTCAAAGCATTCATCGTCGCTGCCCTGGTCGAAGAAGTCATCAAATTGATCGTGGTGCTTCGCTTTGCATATCATCATGTGGATTTCGATGAGGTGATGGATGGGATCGTGTATGCAGTGGTGGCCAGCCTGGGTTTTGCCTGTCTGGAGAACCTCATTTATGCGATGGAAAGCGGCCTGACGATCATCATGGTTCGCGGCATCACCGCCGTTCCCATGCACGCAGTCGCTTCTGGCATGATGGGATATTATATTGGCAAGGCCAAATTTGCCGACAACCAGCCTCAGGCAAATTGGCTAATTTCTAAAGGACTTTTGTCAGCGATTCTGTTCCATGGCATGTATGATTTCTTCATTTTTGCGTCTCCCAGAATCGGCGAGGCGTTTGCCTTGGCAGTTTTTCCGTGGATCCTCATCGTGTTTTTGAAACTAAAACAAAAAATCAAATTTGCCATTAGCGAAGATTTTCACGCCGGCCGGCATTCAACTTCGCCCATCATGTCTCAAGACTCGTGATTCGATGCCTAGCAAACCAGTTCCTGAATGGAACCCTCAATTGTTCGGATCCAAATATGATGGCTCTTGCGATTCTATCGAAAAATGACAAATTCAATTCGTCCGTGTTATCGCTGCAAAGGCAGGAATCTCTGTTCCAGCCGCTTGTTAGGTCAAATCAAAATGGAGATACTTGTCCGACACTTGGCGGACGGCATAAAGATTTCAATCGAGTATTGGAAATTTGCAATTGAAACTTGAATTCACCAAATAAAAAATAAGATTCCTTCCCCACAAGGGCCATAGCCGGCAACTGGAGGTGAACTATCATCCTGAGCCTCCGAAGGAAATGAAAAATCACTTGACTCATCGACAGGATTGTTCGTGGCATTGCTGCTTAGAATGGTCCCGGTTACCCATTGATTCGCTTCGGAGGACGCAAAAGACAACAGGGTGCGCCAGGTAGAATAGAAGGATTTCATCTCTGCCCTCCTTTCGGACGACGGAGGGGCGAGGTCAACTCATGCGGAGTACGGTTCGCCGCCCATGAAATTCAGCGCATCACCGGATACTGGTGGCTGGTTTCACTGCCAAGGTCAATTCAGTATCTGTCTTTGCCGGTCATAACAACTGCTTGACATTGTAGCCCAAAGTTTGTATATTTATCGAAATTCATAGACAGCATCAATGCCAATTTTCTTCAACTCAGGATAAAGTCCCATGGTCTCTCGATCGCAGAAAATCCGGCTGGGTATTTTTTTAACCCTATCATTGACCGTTCTTATTGGCACATTTGCTATTATTACCGGCAGTCGCTTGCTCAGAAAACGAGCGGTTTATTATATTCGTTTCAAAGAAATGTCGCTCACCGGCCTTGAAGTCGGGTCGCCAGTCAAATATCGGGGATTGCGGATCGGCCGCATCGATGATATGTACATTGACGCAGAAGACGTCACATCGATCATCGTGAAGATCTCCATCGATCCGAAAACGCCGATCAAAGAGGATAACGAAGCGGTGATCGACTATCTCAGCATCGCGGCTGGCCTGAAAATGATTGAAATTCGGGGCGGCAGCAATGAATCGAAACGCTTGCCGCCCAATTCGTTTATCAACGCTGGGCAATCGCTGGTGGATACCATTACTGGCAAGGCCGAGGTGATCACCGAAAAGCTGGAGATGATCCTAAATAACCTCGCGGAACTGACTGGGCCCAAACATCAGCAACAATTTATCCAGTTGATTGAAAGCACCAGCGGCACCATGACCAGCATCAAAACGTTATTGGATACCAATCGGGTCAATATCCATCATACCATCGAAAATCTGGCGCAATTTACCCGATCGCTGGACACGCTGATGGTGACCTCCAACCTGGTGCTCAATGATATTCAGCGGATCACTGGTTCTCCGCAATTGCAGACCACGGTGGCGAATGTGGCAAAGATCTCCACGGATCTGGAGCAAGCGAATCTGGGGGATCTAATCCGGAAATTAACCGCCGCAGTCGAGCAGACTAATCGAACATTTACCCATTTGGATTTGACATTGCTAAAAAGCCGACACGACATTATCAGTTCGACTGAGATTTTACGCGAAAGCCTGGAATACTTCAACGAGTTCACGCGGTTGATTAGCGAGAATCCGTCCCTGTTATTGAGAAGCTCACAACGAGGAGAGATCCGAGAATGATCCGTTTGAATCGGTTTTTCAATACAATAAAATTTTGCTGGCTGGTGATCGGCGGTGGCGCTGGTCTCATGTGGCAATCCTGTGCCACAAAGGCGATCCAGCCGAAATATTATATCTTGGATTATAAACCGGTGCTCCGCGATAGCAGCCTCATGCTCCCGCGACCGTTTCCCTACAAAGTCCAGGTGCAAACGATGAAGATTCCGCGTACGTTCGATCGGGTGAGCATTGTGGTGCGCTACTCTGCCCATCGGTTGGATTATTATCGCTACAATTTATGGGCAATTCGGCCGCAGATCACCATCTCCGATCTTATTGCCGATCACATCTCCAAATTCAACATCTTTAAGAAGTGTCAACGGGAGTTTTTGGAAGAGCGACCCGATTATGAAATTGTTGGCATCATCGAAGCCATCGAAAAATTCGACCATCCCCAATATACGGCCGCCCACTTGGCGTTAAAGCTGTATCTCCGAACGTTTGATGGCTATGAAAATTTGCTGGTTCATGAGTTCGATCGCACAGAAGAAATGCCAGTATTTGAGATGGAACTATTCGCTCAAAAACTGAGCGACATTCTGGAAGAAGAAGTGAACAACTTTATCCGGAAAATCATTGCCTATTTCAATCAAAAATCATTGTCCCCGAATGGGACGTAATTTGGAATCATCCTGGCGAACCGCGATGAAGACTTTTGCATGCATGGGGCTTGTTTTGTTGCTCTGCGCGATCAGCCCAACGGCTGGGCAACAGGCCAAACAGTACAATTGGATCGCCCCTCCACCAAAAGTTCAATTGGATATGGAGGGGATGGATAATATTAAGGGCCTGGGACGCCTATTCTTGCCTGCCATGACCAATCCCGATTTTGAACCTGTGTATACCGTCTCCAAAGACGATTCAATTATCAAAGAGCAAAAAATGGGACGCAGCGTTTGGTTACGGCCAGGCACGTACACGATTACATTTGGATCTGGCAGCTTAAATCAATTGATGAAAAAGGTGATCGATATTGAAGCGGAGGAGACCAGGATCATCGAGCCGGATTGGAGCGGTCTCACCATTCGAATCATCGATGAAACGCGCGAGTGGCTGAAAGAGCCGTATGAATTATATCGGTTACCAGAGCGGGAGTCCTTTGGCATCGGCTACGGCGCCGACGAGCAATTGGGCGAAAAGCTGGTCACCTGGATTTTGAGACCTGGCCTTTATAAAATCGTCAAGTTGGGGGCTCACGTCAACACCTATGTCAATTTTGCCACGGTAAGGCTGCTGCCCGGGGAATTGACGCAGTATACAATTGTGCTGGACAGCGACACCAAAAATTTCCTTGGTGCTGGGATATTAGAGCTGGGAGTGGGAAGCCATAAGATCAAGAACTGGTCGTTGTTCAGCGCCCTGTACGGCAGTTTCACGCTGAACCGCGCCAATGATGTCACTTCTAAGGAGAAACGAACCTCTATGGCGTTCGTCGCTCCGTTTGATTATCATATTAAATACAGCACGCCGCGGCATTACTTCCTTGCCCAGGGACTGGTGGAGGAGGGCTGGAACATGCAGCGCCAGCAGAGCAGCTTTCGAAGCTACCTCGATAATGTCCGATTAAAAAATATTTATGTGTTTTATTTTGTCAATTGGCTGGGCTGTTATGGTCGATTGTTTGTGGAGACGGATCTGTTTCGAACCACTATTTATTATGATGAACCAAAGACGATTCGCCTATATGATGAACGAGGTGTGCTGCAAGAAACCCAATCGAATGTCACAAAGTTCGTCGCCTCGCCCAATTTTTCGCCCCTCATCCTGAAAGAAGGTTTTGGCATCAATCTGCTCATGATGAAATCGCTGCGGGCCAATTTCAACGTCCGCGCCGGCATGGGCTATCGCCAGAACATCAACTGGAAGCTTTACGCTGAGGATGAACAGGATGCAACCAAATTCTTTCGAAAGCCATCGTCCTATCTTCAAGGGCCGGAAGCAGCGTTCATCGGCAATGTCCGCTTGCTGCGAAATATGATGGTGACATCAGAGCTGGACGTGCTATTTCCCTCTGGAACCAATAAAAATTTGGTCTATGATTGGGAAAATAATTTCAACTTGCGATTATCGAAAAACATCTCTGTCGATTATACGGTGCGGCTGAAGCGCGATCAATCGATCGTGCCCTATCTTCAAACTGAGCAAATTTTATTGCTCAGATATTCCTATATCTTGTTATAGACCATGGCATCCATTACAACGGAAAACGATATTATTTATCTTTCGGGCGAAGTAACGTTAGCCTCGATCAGGCCGATCTGGGAACACTTATCGCGACGACTTTCGTCGGCTCGCGGCGGACCGATCCGCATCGATTGTGCCGGGATTACGGCAATCGATAGCGCTGGGATCGCATTATTCGATGAGATTTCGACGCGCTACGGAAGCAATGCGGCGCCGATCCAGTTCATCAATATCCCCGCCTCAGTCCAGCAAGCCTGGGAGACCTTTTCCACGGCCGCCCTGTCCTCAGAGTCGCCGCTCCCCACACCAGGATTTTTCGAGTCGTTGGGGACGGCCGTGTTAGCGTTCAAAACGAATTTTATGATGCTGCTGTATCTGATAGCGGATATTTTTTATTGGAGTGGTGTGGGACTGGTTCGGCGGAAAGGGCAGCGTCGCGGATCGTTCATCCACCAGAGCGTGCTGATCGGCGTCAATGCATTGCTCATTGTGGGGCTGATTTCGTTCCTGATTGGCCTGGTATTGGCGCTGCAATCGGCCGCCCAATTGCGCCAGTTCGGGGCCAATATCTTTGTGGCTGACCTGATCGGCATCGCCATGCTGAGGGAGATGGGTCCGATCATGACGGCCATCGTGGTCGCGGGACGCAGCGGCTCTGCCATCGCTTCCGAAATCGCCACAATGGTGGTCACCGAGGAAATCGATGCGCTGAAAACCATGTCGCTCAACCCGATTCGCTATGTGGTTGTGCCCAAATTCCATGGCATCACGCTCACCATGCCGCTGCTCACCATCCTTTCGGATCTGATCGGCATTTTGGGCGGCTTCGTGATCGGAATCACCTACTTGCAATTAAGCGCGACGGCGTTTTTCAATGAGTTGGTGACGGTGCTATTTCTGAAGGATCTGTTGACCGGATTGTTGAAGAGTGTGGTTTTCGCCTGGATCATTATCATCGTGGCCTGCTATTGTGGCCTGCGGGTCATCGGCGGCTCGGAGGGAGTCGGCAAAGCGACCACGGCCTCGGTGGTGGCCTCGATATTCTTTGTCATCATGGCCGATTCGATCTTGGGATTAATTTTCTATTTCGAATAACAAGGCAGAAATTGCCGATATGACTGCTGTTTTTGGACGATTGAAATTTTTAAGCTCCAAACTGCTACTGCCAATTGCCACTGCAAGGGATATGGCTGTTATTGTTGAACAACTGAAATTTTAAGTCCAATTTGCGATCGATGTCTGCGATCATTGAAATAAAAAATTTGACCGCCCAATACAATGACGAGGTGATATTGGAGGATATTTCGATCGATATCTATCCCAATGAAATTACCGTCATTCTTGGCCGAAGCGGCTGCGGCAAAACAACGCTACTGAAAAATATCATTCGCCTCTATGAACCGACCAGCGGGACGGTTAAAATCCAGGGCCGAAATATCCTGGCGATGGATGAAAATGAGTTCGACAGCGTGCTTCGCCACATTGGGGTGCTATTCCAAAATGGAGCCTTGCTGAATTCTCTAACCGTGGCGGAAAATGTGGCCATCCCATTGGAACAGCACACCGACCTTCCCCCGGTGCTCATTCGCCGGTTGGTTCGAGAAAAGCTCCATCTGGTCGAGTTGGATCACGCCCTGAACCTGTTTCCCTCGCAATTGTCTGGAGGGATGCGGAAACGGGCCGCTTTGGCGCGCGCCATTGCCCTCGATCCGTTGATTCTTTTTGGAGATGAACCCACCGCTGGGTTGGATCCCGTAACCGGCGCGGCATTGGATAAGCTACTGCTGAAGCTGCGCGATATTTTGGGCATGACCCTGGTGATTGTGACCCATGAATTAGAAAGCATCCATCGCATCGCCGATCGGGTGGTGTTCATGGAGCAAGGTAAGGTGTTGTTCCAGGGTACGCTGCAAGCCGCCAAACAATCCCCCATCTCCGCGATCCAGCGATTCTTTCACCCCTAATCCACCAAATGTCTCACCCACGACGGGCGACCTCCGAGCACAGCGCCCATCACGCTTTTTCCTTGCACACACATCCTCCCTGCAACCCACACTTCCGAACAATCAGTCCCTTGGGCAATGATTTCAAATAACAAAACAATTCGCTTCACCCCATTCTCCAATCATCCTGCTGCCAATCATCCTGCTGTGGTCGCCCAGATAAAAATTTTTTCCTCAATGAATTTTTTACTTGACTTTTTAAAATAAAGTTGTATATTTGTATTGTACAAATGTTAACTTAATTTATGTTAGGTTGTCAAAAGTTAAGCAAAAAAGGTGGGGCTATGAAGAAGTTGACCAAGAAACAGCACCGGGTGTTACAGGCGATCACCCGCAAAATCAATGGGAATGGGATACCGCCGACGCTGGAGGAACTGCGGGAGGATTTGGGGATGAGTTCCAAAAATGCGGTGCTCAGTCATCTGGAGGCATTGGTGAAAAAGGGCTACATTGAGCGATCGAGCAAGGCGCGCGGCATTCGGGTGTTGAAGCGCGTTGGGCCAGAACGAATTATGACCGGTGAATCAGAACTGGGGCACGAGATTGGTCTTCCGTTGATCGGTACCGTGACCGCAGGAACGCCGGTGTTAGCCGAGGAGAACATCGAGCGGTTTATTTATGTGCCCAATTATCTGGTGCAGAGCAAGCAGCCCTGCTTTGCGCTTCGCGTTCGGGGCGATAGCATGATCAACGCTGGCATCCATGATGGCGATCTGGTCATTGTTCAATCCACCCAAATGGCCAACAATGGCGATATTGTGGTGGCGTTGATCGGCAACGAGGTCACGGTGAAGCGATTGGTGGTCAAGGAGAACCAGCGCTACCTGAAAGCGGAGAATCCGAACTATGCGGATATTCATCCGGACCAGCCCTGGTCGCTTCAGGGCAAAGTGCTGGCATTGATCCGAGAGCAGGTTCACTGATGAGGCTGGATCGGGCGAGGCCATGGGCGCAATGGGACGGATCCATTGCGCCTGGGACACCATCCCCCTGGCAGCAAGCGCCAACTGAAATCCGCTCGTTCCATTCATCCGTCCGTGGCTTGCTCACCGCGCGACGATAATGAAACCAGGCTGGGCTTCTGCAAATTGTTCATCCAATCGCCAATGAATCGATAGAATCGTTTTGGGCCAAGGAATCGCCCCGATGCCGCGACCCCTCATCGTGGAACAAGACCGTTCGGCAATTTCCTCTTCGGTGAAACGGGTTCAGGTGCCAGCGGGGCAGATTGCTATGCCGGGAGCGAAAAAATTTTCTCCATTCATTTCTTGAGTGGATAACTGGAGATCTGGTGTCTATCATGATTCCCGTCACGCCTGACACGAGCGGGATCGACCGTGAGATCGGGCGCTTCTGGAACGAACATCTGAGGGAGCAGCACACTATGGAGCGTCACATCATTCATCTGGAGGTGGATTCGTTCGCCATTACGGTGGAGCGGATCCTCGAGCCAAAACTGCGTCAGCGACCGGTGGTGGTTGCCAATCCGGCGCTGGCCCGATCGGTGGTGCAAACGAGCTCGCCCGAGGCGCAGCAGGTGGGCATCCATCGCGGCATGCTGCTACAGCAGGCCCGTCGGCTGTGCCGCGACCTGGTGGTAATTCCACCCAATGAGCCGTTGTACAGCCGAGCCATGCAGGCCATCATGAAACTAATGGGCCAGTTCTCCCCGTTGATCGAGCCAGTGCATTACGGACGACTTTATCTGGATATAAGTGGGACCACGCGGTTGTTTGGCTTTCCTCGGGATGCCGCTGCCAAAATCCAGCGAGAGGTTCAATCGCGCTTGCAGTTGCCGACTCGCATGGGGATTGCCAGCAACAAGCTGGTCAGCAATGTGGCGTCCCGGGTAATTCGGCCGCTCGGAATTCAGGAGGTGGAACCTGGGTCAGAGCCCAATTTCATCAGTCCCCTGCCGGTGGGCTATTTGCCGGGATTCGCCCCGGCCATCAAGGCCCAACTGGTGGAGTTGAACCTTCGACTGATCAAGCATGTGGCAGAGCTTTCATTGCCGCATCTGACCCTGGTCTTTGGTCGTGCCGGGCTGAAATTGTACCACGCCTCCCATGGCATCGATCCGACCCCGGTGTTTCCGCCCCAGCAGATGCCCAATATCTATGAACAGATCACGCTGGCCGAGGACAGCAACGACCTCCAGCACCTCCGCGGGGTATTGTATCAGCTGATCGAACAAGTGGGGACTCGATTGCGACAGTCGTCTCAGGCGGCGCGACAGATGATATTAGAAATTTATTACTCGGATCATCGCGAGGCAATGGCGCAGAAACGGCTCCCCCATCCCAGCAACCTGGATCCGCAGCTGTATTCTGTGGCGGAACAATTGCTCCGTACCATTTTGAGCCGGCGCATCCGCGTCCGACGACTGGCGGTGCGATTTTTTCAATTAACCCCCGCGCCCCGGCAACTGTCCCTATTCGATGGTCAATCGAACGATAAGACCGAACACCTGACCCAGGCCATCGATCACATCCGGCAAAAATTTGGTCCCGATGCGCTGAAACTGGCACGGACCAATGAATTCATGGTGCACCATTACCACACCAGTTAACGTGTCATGGACTGGCGCACACCGACAGCAACGGATTCCCTTTCGCCACATACCATTCAACGCACATTGGATCATGGGGCACAGTTGAACAAGATGGCGCCGATCCGGGTGAGAGAGCCGCGATGGTCGACGCGGAAAGTCATTTTATCAGCCATTCATTGGAGTGATGAACCATGTTTGTACATCTCCACACTCACAGCCATTTTTCATTTGGCCGCGGGGTCAACTCCATCGAGGAGCTCTGTGCCGCGGTGAAACGACGCGGGATGGACCGACTGGCCCTCACCGATACCAACGGTGTCTACGGCCTGATCTGGTTCCTGCAAATTGCCCGCGAGGTGGGCATTCGGCCCATCATTGGCGCCGAGGTCGTCTCCAACAATCTGAGGATCATTCTCTTGGTCAAAGACCAATTGGGCTATCGCAACCTGTGTCGCATCCTATCCCTGCGCCATCTCGATGAAAATTTTTCCCTGCTGGAGGCATTGCTCCGTCACTCGGCTGGCTTGTTCATGATCACGGATTCGACCCCGCTATTGAACGCCCTGAGAAACAAGGTGCCGGCCAACAGTTTGTTTGTCGAGCTACAACCCAATCCCCGACGTCGGGCGCTGCTCCAGTATGCCCGAGCATCGGGCATTCCGCCGGTCGCGACCAATGGGGTCTATTTCATCAATCGGGATGATTTTTTCATTCATCGCTTGCTGCGGGCGATCCATTGCAATGCCACGCTCTCCAACCTGGACGAACGCGAGCTGGCGTCTTCCGACGCCTGGCTCAAAGATCCCAGACAGATGGCCCAAGCGTTTCCCGATTGTCCCGAGGCCATCACCAATACCGAACGCATCGCCGACCAATGCATGCACGAGCTCAATTTGGGTGGCCCCATTTTTCCGGACTTTAAACCTCCCACAGGGGAATCCGCGTTCGATTATCTGCGCCGGTTATGCTATGCGGGAGCCAAAAAGCGCTATGGCACCATCACCCCTCAGGTCCAGCAGCGGATGGACTACGAGTTGGACATCATCCAGCAAAAGGGCTTTGCCCCGTACTTTTTGGTGGTGCACGATATTGTCCAGCAATCGCGACGCACCTGTGGCCGGGGATCAGCCGCCGCCAGCATTGTGGCCTATTGCCTGGAAATCACCCATGTCGATCCCATCGCCCACGATCTATTCTTCGAGCGGTTCCTCAACATGAAGCGCAAAGACCCGCCTGATATCGATGTGGATTTTCCATGGGACGAACGGGATCAAATTCTCGATTATATTTTTCGAAAATACGGCCCAGCGCGAACCAGCATGATCGCCAATCATGTCGGGTTCAAGGCGCGCGCCGCGGTCCGGGAAGTCGCCAAAGTGTACGGTTTGCCCGAGGCCGAGATCAACGCCGTCACCAAAAAGTTGTCCGGCTATTGGGAGGTGGATGACATCCATGATATTATCGAGACGCATCCGGCATACCGCTACCACCAATTCAAGCCGCCCTGGCCCGAAATCTTGTCGCTGGCCGAAAAACTCCAGGGCTGCCCTCGCAATCTTTCGATTCATTGTGGCGGCGTGGTGATTACCCCCACATCGATGGATCACTACGTTCCCCGACAACGCGCCCCCAAAGGAGTCACTATCATTCAATGGGAAAAGGATCAGGCCGAGGACGCCGGGCTGGTGAAAATCGACATCCTTGGCAACCGCTCGCTTTCCGTGATCCGCGACGCACTCCAGGCCATCAAACATAACTATGGGGTCGAGATCCAATACGAACAATGGAACCCCATTGATGATCCCGCTACCCAAGAGCTAATCCGCAATGGCGATACCATCGGTGTGTTTTATGTGGAATCCCCGGCCATGCGTCTCTTGCAAAAAAAAGCGCGGACTGGCGATTTCGAGCATCTGGTCATTCATAGCTCCATCATTCGCCCGGCAGCGAACGATTACATCCGGGAATACTTGAAACGGCTCCATGGACAACCCTACGAGCCGCTGCATCCGCTGCTGGGCGAAATTTTAAAAGAGACGTACGGCATCATGTGCTATCAGGAAGATGTGTCCAAAGTCGCCATGGCACTGGCCGATTTCGACGCCGGGGAGGCCGATGATCTGCGCCGCATTCTCTCGAAAAAGCGCATCACCAAGCGGATGGAGGACTTCAAACAGAAATTTTATCAGGGGGCATTGAACAAGGGCGTGGTGCCGGAGACCATCGATCGCATCTGGGACATGATCCTGAGTTTCAGCGGCTATAGCTTCTGCAAACCTCATTCGGCCTCGTTCGCCATGGTCTCGTACCAATCGTGCTATCTGCGGGCCCATTACCCGGCTGAGTTCATGGCCGCCGTCATCAGCAATCAGGGCGGCTATTACTCCACCTTTGCCTATATTTCCGAAGCGCGACGCATGGGATTAACGGTGCTACTGCCCGATATCAATCAGAGCGAATGGCACTATACCGGCAAGGACAAAACCCTTCGCGTGGGATTGATGCAATTGAAGGGCATCCAACGCAAGGCCATCGATCACCTGTTAGCCGAGCGACGCCTGCATGGCCCCTATCGCAGCTTCGACGACTTTCTGGCACGCACCTCCATCGACCCCAGCGATGTCAAAATCTTGATCAAAGCCGGGCTGTTTGATGCGCTCGAGCCAAACCGCACCCGACCAGAACTGATCTGGCGGCTGCTGCTCTGGAATCATCAAAACGCCAATCACTCGCGTCGGACTGGGACGCTGTTTCATGAACCACCACCACCAGCACCACCCGCCGAGAATTACGACCTGAAAACCCAATTGCAGCATGAAGTCGAAACCCTGGGAATGCTCATCAGCCGACACCCCCTCACCCTCTATAAGGATCGCCTCAAAAAATTATCCTATATTTTGGCCCGGGACCTGAAGCTGTTCGTCGGCAAAAACGTCACCACCATCGGCTGGCTGGTCACCCACAAGATGACCCGGACGAAAAAGAACGAGCTGATGGAGTTCATCAGCTTCGAAGATACCACCGCCATCTATGAAACCGTGTTCTTCCCAGACGCCTATCGCCAATTCTCTTACATGCTCAGCCACTCCCGGCCCTATGTCCTCAAAGGCAAAGTCGAAGAAGAGTTCGGGGCGGTGACGTTGACCGTATCGGAGGTCAAATTTCTATAAATCCAGATCAGATGCAACATCAATTGATCAAACTTTTATTCCAACTATAACCGCGGCAATATTATTCACCGAAACGTCGAGTGAGCAACCAAAACAAAAGCCCTGGCCCCCGTCACCAGGGATACCAGGGCTTATCACGTGCGGTTGATAAGAGGTTATTATGGTTTGCTATAGCCCCACATTATCCATGGGTAGCTGCAGTATTCACCCCGACGCAAAAATATTTGAAGCCCAATTGCTTCAGTTCCTGAGCATCGTAAATGTTCCGTCCATCGAAAATCAGTCGTTGTTTCATCAGCTTGGCCATCACTTTGAAATTCGGATAGCGAAACTCGCGCCACTCGGTCAGCAACATCAGGCAATCGGCATCGATCAGTGCTTCGTATTGGTCTTTGGCATATTCAATTTTATCCCCTAAGATCCTTTTTGCCTCGCCCATTGCCTGGGGATCATAGCCCCTTACAAGACACCCCGCACTCAGCAGTTTATCGATGATGACCAACGATGGCGCCTCTCGCATATCATCGGTCTCTGGTTTAAACGATAGTCCCCAAATGGCTACCGTTTTTCCCTTGAGATCATCGTGATAATAGTGGCGCAATTTCTCGAACAGCAGCGACTTTTGACGTTCATTCACCGCTTCAACGGCCTGGAGAATGCGCATCTCATAATTATGCTGCCGGGCGGTGTTGATCAATGCCTTGACATCCTTGGGGAAGCAGGACCCGCCATAGCCGATCCCGGGATAAATGAATTTCGACCCAATACGGGGGTCGCTGCCAATCCCCAAACGCACCAGGTTCACATCCGCCCCAACAATTTCACACAGATTGGCGATTTCATTCATGAAGCTGATTCGGGTCGCCAGCATGGCATTGGCGGCGTATTTGGTCATTTCCGCGGATGGAATATTCATGAAGATAATGGGGTGACCATTCAGCAAAAACGTCTTGTAGAGCCGTTTCATGATTTTCTCGGCCCGTTTCGACTCCACACCAATGACAATTCGGTCCGGCTTGAGAAAATCGTTGATGGCAGCGCCCTCTTTCAAGAACTCCGGATTGGATACCACATCAAACGGGATGGATACGCCGCGCCGATCCAGTTCCTGTTGAACCGCCTGTCGCACTTTCTCCGCCGTACCCACTGGAACTGTGCTTTTGGTCACCACCACCAGATAATCTTCCATGTATTTGCCAATATCCGAGGCCACCGCCAGCACATGCTTCAAATCGGCACTGCCGTCTTCATCCGGGGGCGTCCCCACAGCAATAAATACCACCTCACAATCCTTCAAGCTGGCCGCAATATCGGTGGTAAAGTTCAAGCGGCCCTTCCGGGTGACCCTCGCTAACATCTCCTCAAGCCCCGGTTCATAGATGGGCACGATCCCCTTCTTCAAATTTTCAATTTTGTTCTCATCAATATCCACACAAGTCACATCAATTCCGGTCTCCGCAAAACAGGTTCCGGTAACTAAGCCGACATAGCCAGTTCCAACAACTGAAATTTTCACTCTGACCTCCTTACATTGTGAATATCCTTTTTAAAAATTTCTTGCGATGATTAACTCACCCAAAACATTATAAAATTCGATCATCAAATATTTGTGGCGCTATCGCTGCCGCCATATCAAAATAACCCGGCATGGTTTCACAGCCCCTCGCCCAAAGGCAATGTATTCAATGGAACTTTGCGGGATGCTGCCTTGCCAGATCGCCTCAACTTCCGGGCACGACTTGCATCAGCTCGTTGATGGTATTGCGTAGAACGGTGGAATCGAGATCTGCATGCAATTCCCCATTATAAGCCAGAGAAATTTTGCCGGTCTCTTCAGAAACCACAATGACCAGCGCATCAGATTCTTCCGACAATCCCACAGCAGCCAGATGCCGCGTGCCGTATTGAGAGCCGATATTGGGATTCTGGCTGAGCGGCAGGATGCATTGAGCAGCTTCAATAATATCATTTTGAATAATGATAGCACCGTCATGCAACGGTGAACGGGGATTAAAAATGGAGACAATGAGCGGAACCGATACTTTCGCCTGAATGCTTTGCCCACTTTCGATGATGGACTTGATCCCAGCATTTCGGACCAATACGATTAGGCCTCCCATGCCGCGTTTGCTCAGCTCAACAGCCGCCTTTACCACTTCCTCGGTCATCCGCGGCGTAATTGTCACCTTAAAGATTTTACGAATCAGCGGCATCTGTCCGATGTAGATCAGAATGCGTCTTAGCTCCGGCTGAAATAAGATCACAAACGCGATCAGCCAGATGGTCTTCAGATTCTCAAAGATCCAATTCAAGCCACTGAGCCCCAGCAATTGAACAACCACCGATGCCAGAAGAATCAACACCAGCCCAATGAACATTTGAGCAGCGCGCGAACCTCGGATAAAAAAATAAAGCTTATAAAGGATATACGATATGATAGCGATATCGAGCACATCGATCAACGAAACCGTCAGAAAGCCTATGCGAAGCAATTCTAATCTCATCATTTCCACCGGAGGTTGTTACGGAAGACTTAGGCAGAAAATTTAGCTTAAATGCCGCACCCAAAAAGTGGCATAAATCACATTTTATTAAATCACCCCAAAATGCCCCATCCGCTGAGCATGGGAGCTTTCGACACCAGCTGCTATACCGCTGTTTTTCCCACTAACAAGTCGGCGATTCGGCACGCTCGGATGACCGGCAGGACATCATGGACCCGAACGATGTGAGCGCCATTTTGAATGGCAATGACCACCGCAGCGATAGTTCCCTCCAGGCGTTGGTCCGGCGGCACGTTCAATACCTTGCCGATGAACGATTTCCGCGAAGGCCCAACTAAAATTGGACAGCCCAGCCGACTGAATTCCCTCAATCGCCTTAGAATTTCATAATTATCCATAAGCCGCTTGCCGAAACCGATGCCCGGATCGATGATGATCCGATCGCGTCCGATACCAGCCGCCAGTGCGATGGCAATGCTCTCCGATAAATACTCCGAGATCTCGCCGATGAGATCATCATAATGGGGATCCTGCTGCATATTTTTGGGCTGGCCTTTGATGTGCATGACGACCACCGGCGCCTGATATTTTGCGACCACGGTTGCCATGGCTGGATCGAATCGCAATCCGCTGATGTCATTGATCATGTGGGCCCCTGCCTGTAACGCAGCTTCGGCCACGGCTGCTTTGTAAGTATCTACGGAAATCGGCACCGTCACCTGGCTCGCTAAACCGCGGATTACCGGTAATAGCCGCTCTAACTCCTGCTCCGCTGAAATCGGCTCTGCCCCTGGTCGCGTAGACTCAGCACCCACATCTATTATATCCGCTCCTTGGCGAGCCAGTTCCAATCCTCGCGCAATCGCCCGATCTGGCTCAAAATATTCGCCCCCGTCCGAAAAAGAATCCGGGGTCACGTTGAGAATCCCCATCACATGGGTCCGAGCGGACAGGTCAAGCATTCTGTCGCCGAACGATAGTATGAATCGTTGAGCACCTTCCATTTTAAAAACCTCTAATGAATTGCCACGCTCCCCGATTAGACCATCGATAGCAGGTGAATTCCATTCACTCGGTAATCGAAAACCACTGATCGTAACAGCTTGGCCCTTCGATCCACTCCAAGATTCTGCAATGGATATCTGTCGAACGCTGCGAAATAATCAGCAGCGATTTATTGCCCGCATGGTCCTCCATTCGATGCACCGTCGAATCGGCCTCCGCAATGCTTAATTTTTTGCATTGCAACGCATCCCAAATGGCCGTTGCTGCACTCGAATGGACAATTGGGGTGAATATCTGATCGGGATTTCTCGCCATGTCATTCTGAACAACCCGACAATGAATGGCACCCAAGCATCGAATGCCACTACCCCTCGCTTTCGGAACAGAATCATGAAAAATTTAGAGCTTTTTCGTCGCCTGGCTCAAATGACATGATCTGGACATGTCTTTCAAGCACGATTTAAATTCTATTGCAAAATGGAGAATTCAAGCAAGTCGGATCATGCCGTCCGCCAGTTGGTGCACAGCAGGACAGTTCAGCTCACTTTTAGAATTTTGCAACAAGAATTATTTGGCAGGCGCCAACAAATGCTGCGAAGAGTTTCGTTCTCTTTCAGTGTATTTACGGGAAGCACAGAGCCGTTCGCTATTCCATTCCTTGCTTCGATCCATTGGTGGAGTCTGCATGCAATAATGCGTACAGATGTTTGCGAGCGGATTCAGCGAATTCATCATCCAGCCCTTTTCGCAAGCGAATTCGTTCGCGAAGGTGTTCTATCGCCAATGGCAGGTTCCCCTTTGCCTCGTAGAGATACGCCAGGTATAAATGCGCGTTGGCATGATTATTAATGGCAATCGCTCGCTTCAATAATTGTTCGGCAGTATCATAATCCTCAGAATTGTAATACAAAATCCCCAAATTATAATACGCATCGGCATTTCGAGGCTGCAATTGGAGCACACGGTGATAGATTTCGATGATTTTCACGACGTCATTCCTGACCAGATATATTTTTCCCAGTGCCATCAAAGCAGGCACCGAGTTGGGATGGATCCCCAAAAACCGCTCCAATATCTGAATCGCTTGCTCCCGTTGATTCTCAAATAAATAATGGTCAGCCAACATCAGATAGGCCTCTTCATCTCCAGGATTGAAGAAAATGGCCCGTTCAAAAAGCTGACGCTCGTTTTTAAATCCCAATCTCTGATAACGGGAAGGGTGTAATCGCGATAGCGATAAGTACAACCGAGGCAAATTGGGCTGCAATTGATACGCGCGAAGCAGCATTTGCTCAGCAAAAGACCAGCGCTGCTGATAAACATAATAATCTCCCAGATACATCCACGCCTCAGCACAACTGGAATCTGCTGCTACCGCGCGAGTGAAATAACTTTTGGCCAGTTCGAACTGTTCAGCAGGCGACGATCCTTCCTTTTTTTTCTCCAGCGCCATAGAAAAATAAATCTTCCCTGCCAGCACCAATGCATCCACCAGCAGGCTGTCGCTAGCAATGACATGGTCAATATATTCCCTGGCTGAATCAAAATTTTGGAGCCGATACTGCTCAGCCGATTTGAGAAGCCACAGATAGTTTTGAATCGAGGTATAGCTTATCGCTCGCGCAACGGATCGAGGGGGTAATCCAAAATAGTTCAGAATCGTATCGCATGTCGCACTGGTCATCGCCGGGAATTTTTCTGGGATCAATGGCAAAATTTCATTGAGTATCACCGAATTGGATCGAATGTGAATCAATTGATAATGAATAGCGGGTGCGGCTGGCTCTGACTTTATTCTGCCAACCACTACATATTCGGCGTGCAATCGTTCTAATAATGAGGATCGATATTCCAATGAATCGACCTTGATATCGTTGGGCAGCCAATCGGCTGGAATGACAATCGCTCGATCGGCCACTGCCCTGTGAAGTTCCTGTCCGATCATGTGCCACAGCGCTGCTGCCATCCATTGGGATGCGGCGGTCGCTGAATCGCTTTGCACTGGGAGCATCACCAGGCGAAATTTAACCGCTGGCGCACGATCTTGCCGCTGTTCCACGAAACTCCCCACGACAAGCAAAGCTGCAATCACTCCCAGAGCGATGATCAATCTCCGCTGATTCATCCACTCAGCGGTCTTATAAAAATAGAGCAAAATGATGATAGCGCTGATAAGAATGAGCAGCGTCAGCGGTGAAAAAATTGTTCCCGCTGATAACTCGTCACCGCTGATATTTAGCCGACCACATTCAATCTGGGCAGCTTCGGCCCAGCCCATCCTGTTTAGCCAGTTACCCCATATAACTCTCATCGTCCCAATAAACACCAACCCCACCATGATTCAGCTCCCCTGTTGTCGTTCTTGATGCGATACGTCCGGATCACGAAACCTGCTTGGCAGTTCCCGTTGCAACATTCCAATAGCAAGCGGAAATCTCATGTTCTCTGCCAGTTGACGGACGAAATGACAAGGACTAACTTTGCTCCCCCAACCCCTGCTGACGGACAAGCAACCTTCTGTCCTCCCCTAATTCAAGCAAATCTGCACTTGTTCTTGAAGATCGCCCCCCATCGCCTTGAGCCGTCCAGACGGTCGGTCTGGCTGTTTTGACTTGCCCAGCACCTGCTTTTCGGGATAAGGCCTACGGATCATGCAGAAACCACTTATTCAGAGCCAAGCCTTGTCCCCGAAATGATGGATGCGGCATTTTTAAGCCAGGGTTTTGGTTGCTATCGCTTCTGAATGATCCCCTGATTTTTTTCGAGAACGGCGCTTTGTTTTTTGTTCTGAAATGACAGCGCCGGATTCAACGGACGCAGGATCCTTTGGCTTTTGTTTGGCTTTCTTCCGCTCTTCATCTACTTGGCTCAAAATCGCATCGATCTCATTTCCGTCCAACATCTCACGTTCCAGCAAGGCTTTGGCGAGCGCATGCAATTTATCGAGATTTTCCTGAATCAATCGTTCGGCGGTTCGAGCAGCTTTTTCGACGATCGACTTGACCTCCTGATCGATCAATTGAGCGGTTTTTTCGCTATAATCGCGATGTTGGGCAATTTCGCGGCCCAAAAAGATCTCTTCCTGCTTCTTGCCGAAGGTCATCGGGCCCATGCGTTCGCTCATGCCCCACTCGCACACCATCTTTCGCGCGATTTCTGTGGCGCGCTCAATATCATTTCCGGCGCCCGTGGTCAACTGATTTAGCACGATCTTCTCAGCCGCCCGTCCCCCCAGCAGATGGATCAGCATCCGTTCACAATAATCCTTGGAGTAGTTATGTTTCTCGTCCAGCGGAAGCGTCGTTGTGACGCCCAGAGCACGACCGCGAGGGATAATGGTGACCTTATGGACTGGGTCGGAACCGGGGGTTAATTTCGCCACCATGGCATGACCAGCCTCATGATAAGCGGTGCTCCGTTTCTCCTCATCGCTGATCAATAGGCTCTTGCGCTCGGTTCCCATGAGCACCTTATCTTTGGCCTCTTCCAAATCCTCCATATCCACCTTCTTTTTGTTCTTCCGAGCCGCTAACAGCGCAGCTTCATTCACCATATTGGCGAGATCTGCCCCAGAGAAGCCCGGTGTTCCCTTCGCCAAAACCGAGATATCCACATCGCTGCCCAATGGGATCTTGCGGGTATGAACCTTCAAGATCCCTTCGCGACCGCGAACATCAGGGCGATCGACGACGATCTGGCGATCAAATCGACCAGGGCGCAGCAGCGCAGAATCCAGCACGTCGGGACGATTGGTAGCGGCTAACAAAATCACCCCCTCATTGGAATCGAAACCATCCATTTCCACCAGCAATTGGTTCAATGTCTGCTCTCGCTCATCATGTCCACCGCCCAAACCAGCACCACGATGCCGGCCTACCGCATCCAATTCATCAATGAAAATGATACATGGTGCGTTCTTCTTGCCTTGCTCGAACAGATCGCGCACCCGTGATGCCCCAACTCCCACGAACATCTCCACAAAATCGGCACCAGACATGCTAAAGAACGGCACCCCAGCCTCTCCAGCGACAGCTTTGGCCAGCAACGTCTTTCCCGTCCCTGGCGGTCCCAATAGCAAGGCCCCTTTGGGAATTTTTCCTCCCAATTTCTGAAATTTCTCTGGCTCCTTTAAAAAGTCGATGATCTCTTTCAGTTCCTGCTTGGCCTCGTCAGCTCCAGCCACATCCTCGAACGTCACCCGCAATTTGTTCTCCGAGATCATCCGCGCTCGCGACTTGCCAAATGAAAAGATGCCCTTCGCACCCCCACCTTGCATACGCCGCAGCAGCACAAACCAAAAGATAATGAGAATCAGAAATGGCAGGGCATTCAATATGTACCCCCACCATTCCACAGTGCGCGGTTTGGCCTCTACCTTCAGCCCATAATCATCAATCCACCGGAATACCGTATTGATGTCAACCTGCTCAGGCAAGATCACTTGGTACGGCTGGCGTTCCAACTCATCCCCTTTGAGAATTACCTGGAGCTCTTGGCCTTTGATTACCACCTGGCTTATCTTGCCAGTCTCTAGCCACTCTTTGAATTGCTTCAAATCCGCCTGCCGATCCTCAGTTCGCCCGGGTTTGAACCACTGCGAGACCCAAAAGATCATTACGATAAAGATCACCCAAAAAATTAGCGTCCGCGTGGCCTTGTGCCATTGAAAGCTGTCGTCTTTCTTTTTCTGGTTTTGGTTATTACGATTCGGCATATTGCCCGATTCCTTCCGCATGTTCACCAGCGGTCCTGGTGAATCGTCTGCAAAATAATTGTTGGGGAAAACGTCGTTCATCGCTGAACTCTTCTCCGATCCTAAATTTAATCCAAAACATAAATATCGCGCAAATTGCGATATTTTTGATCATAATCCAATCCATAGCCAACCACAAATTTGGTTGGAATGGTAAAACCAACGTAATCGAGCTTGAAATCGACCACGGCATTGCCCTCTTTCAATAATAGCGAGGCGAATTTCAGTGAAGCTGGCTTGGTACCCTCGAACATCTGCTCCAAAAACTTAATCGACCGACCCGAATCCGCTATGTCCTCCACAATCAGAATATGCCGGCCATCCACATGGCTATCGAACAATTTTTTCGTCTTGATCTGACCAGTCGACACCCGACCTCCACCATAGCTCGAAATCTTGACAAAATCCACTTCACAATCAATATCCATTTCGCGAATTAGATCTGATAAAAAAATAAAGGCTCCATTTAGCACCCCGATCAATATGGGGCACTTGTCACGATAGTCGTCAGAAATCTGTCGCGCCAGTTCTTTGACTCGACGCTCGATCTCCTTACGGCTGATGAGAATTTTGTACTTTTCCAAATTTCCATCAAAACATGGTTGATTGGTCATGCAGCAGTTCCCTTTTCAATGATCTTTAGCTCCAGCACTCGTTCCGTTTCGCTCCTAATCTTAAATCGATCGTCGATCTGATGGCCGATGACCCAAATAATCCCGGCATCACAGACCAGCAGCGGCGTTTCGCGGCGCTCATGGCGCGGAATTTTTCGATCGATGAAGAAATCGGATAATTTTTTTGAACCCCCGAAATTGAGCGGCCAAAATCGATCCCCTGGCAAAGGCAAACGAATCCTCAACCTGCCAGCCACCCGATCATAATCAATGTATTCCACGCTCCGATCGTTCGGAAATATCTTTGGAAGCTGTGTCCTCAATATCAGGCGATTTTGTAGCGACCGTTCGCCATCATGCAACGGGATGATGCTATTGATTGGAAGCTCAATTTCGCCTTTGTCAGCGCACGGGCCGCAAAAGATCAGCGCGTGCTGATCGACTGACACTTCCCAATCCGGGGCGATGATCACTCGCTTCCCCGAACATCGGTTCTTGACCAGCGCGATAACTCGCTCGATCTTTTCATTTGTCAAAATCGAGCGGGGCAATGATAATCGCTCCGCAATCTCGAACAGCATGTACTTTTGCACAATTATAAAATACTTTAAAAAAGCATCAATATCAAGAATTATTTTATTTTTTTTTGAAGCAATCAGGCATTGATCAATAGCCAGCCGCGCTTGCTCAATTAAATAGTCCTCTACTTCTGTCATGATGGCGGCGGTTCGCAATAAAGCGCTTTCTAAGGCTGGATTGAATTGCTGTTTCAAATAAGGGATCAGCTCGAGCCGGATTCGATTGCGGCGATAGTGCGTCATGACATTGGTTATATCGGTAACAAAGTCTAACGAGTGGCCGCGAGCATAAGTTTCAATCTCCCCCCGCGTGGCAAACAGCAGCGGCCGGATGATCTTGCCGCGACGCACCGGCATGCCAGAGAGGCCTCTTACCCCACTGCCACGCAACCAATGATCGAGCACCGTCTCCACTTGATCATCCGCCTGATGCCCCAACGCAATGACATCCGCCCCGGTTTTGCGCAATGCCCATTGAAACACCTTATACCGCAAGAGCCGTGCCGCTTCCTCCTCCGATACCTGATGCGTTGCCTCATATTTTTTCACATTCACTTTCCGAACGATCAGAGGCAACTGATAGCGCTCCGCCAATTGCGCCACAAAATCCTGATCCCGGTCCGCTTGTTCGCCCCGCAAACCATGATTCACATGAACAATTCTCAGGCGCAATTGAAACCGGGGTTGAATCTGCACCAACAGATGCAATAACGTCACTGAATCGATTCCGCCAGAAACCGCAACCAAAACGTCATCTCCGGGCTGAATCAATTGGTGCCGCTCGGTAAACTCGATAAATCTTTCGAGAAGGTCCGGCATTGGCTCGATAGTTCCTTTGACTGATAAATGCTGCTCACGCGGCGCCCCATCCATCTTGATGGCTGGGGCCAAGGAATCGGATCCTAAAAAAAAAGACCTTTCAAAAAGAAAGGTCTTTGTTTCCAGCTTCAGATCAATTTTTATCACTGCTCCACTAAATGAGTAGCGGCGAAGGGACTTGAACCCCTGACACGTGGATTATGATTCCACTGCTCTACCAACTGAGCTACGCCGCCAAATTGACGTGCCAAATATACAATTTTTTACAACCAAAGTCAAGGGAAATTTTGGCCGATGCTGCAGGGTCTCTCCTGTCATCTCCGGATCTGAAGCTCGCCATTTCGTTCAATGAATTGGCCTCCCAAATGCGGCATTTGGCCTGCCGAACCACGTCATCAGGGTTTCAACAACGCTCTGCGGCTCTCTCATTCGCTGACCTCCCTTCCCTTTGGCAGCTTTTATGGACGGCTTAGCGAATAAGGCGCATCTTGGAGTTCGGCGTCTCATGCCGTTTCATGTCCTTGATTTCAAATTTCGCCCGAATTTGCTCATTAACTTTCAGGCGAAAAATGGAGCGTCACTGTTTTTCGGATGTATTGTTCCATCGAATCGGCCTCGAACTGCACGGCTATTTGCCAGCGCTGGTCTGCAACTTTTTTGATTGCAGCATTTTCCGCTTTCTGGATATCCCACCGGCACTTCAAATGGATGACATAATCGTGTCCCGGTCGGCCTTCGAGATTAAGCAATAGCTGGTTTTCATCGAACTGATAATTGATCAGTTTCAATCCTTGAGAGCGGCTGCCAAGCCGAATTTCGGGCAAAGGAATTGCAAATTCAATCCCTAAACGATAATCGATGACGATCTCCGTTTGAGCGCTCAGTTCCGTCTGGATTCGGCAATGAACATCCTGGGGAGTAGAATCGACCCTGTAATTTGCCGATTCGCCGTTGATCGCGACTGCATTTACAACCGTCCCTGGGCCAAAGGATGGCGAGAAGACCAGGGTAAATGGGGCTTTGGCGTGGCTGGTGATTGTCACTCGAAGTTGCGTTTCGGTTCGTTTCAATGCAAAGTCGAAGCGATTCGTCCCGCAACGAAAGTTATGGATGGTGACCTCATCCCACTCCATCGGCAGATGGGGCGAAAATTTGATCTGCTGCTCGCCGCAGTTGCCTTCCAAGCCGAATAGTCCACGCAGCAGCGGAAGAATAATCCCGGTGGCAGAAAAGAGCTGATGGGGGACCGAAGTGGACACTGGCCGATAAAATTCGCCGGATAACAGTTCCGTGTGCCAGCCAAGGGCATCCAGTTCGGTCAGTCTGGCATTGGCCAGTAGATTCTGCCAGCCGTTGATGGCACGATGGTGCCGATATTGAGCCGTGGCAACATACCCAGTAGTAAATGGCCAGACGCTCCCGTTATTATAGCTGATGGGATCATAATAGCTGCTGGTTCGAGTTACGCCGCGAACCCCCCAGTCCGTGCTCATTGCGGCGCTGGCAAATTGCTCCAGCGTACCATTTACTTTTTGGCTATCAATAAGATCGAAAAACAATGGAATGGATTGCCAAACGGTCTGATCAGCGTGCCGGGTACCATCGGTTAATAGCGCAAAATTGAGTTGCTGCTGGTTTTCATCAATAAATATGGTCAAAAACGATTGATACGCTTTCTCGAATTGCTGCTGGCAGGTTTTGAGCAGGGTTTTCTCGCGAAAGAACTCACTGAAGCGAATCATGCAGCGCAGCGCCTGGAGCCAGATAGCGGCCAGATAAATATCGACCCGATTGTGTTTGAGCATCTCGCCCACCTCCATGGCTGCCAAACCCGCGGCGCTGTTTTCCATCAAGCCATCGTGATCTTCATCAGCCGTGACACAATAATGATAGGCCAGCTTGATCGAGTTCCAGCTCTGGCGAATAAACTCGGCATCGCCGCTGAGGATAAAATAGTCATACATCGCAACGATATAATAAGCGGAGGTCTCGGCGTGGTAAAACCCATAGGGATAATCTTCGAACCAATGGATGAAGCTGGCGCTCTGCGTCAATTCATGAAAAATTTTGCCATCTGACCGCTGACGATCGCGCAGCATCGTCAGCCCCAGCCGGGTGGTTTCAAAGTCGCCATAACTGTTAATTGCCAGGGAGTTGAGAAAGGTATCTCCACCAAAAAACCAGGCAAAGCCAGGGCGATGACTGCTGCCGGAAACGCCATAACCAGCCACCAAACCAGTCCCCAATTGGGGATTATCGACGCGGCCCTTATCCAGCGAGGCTTTGGCCCATTCAAACGCCCGATTCACCGCTTCATTTGGGGTTTGAATGGCGAGGAAATCGGACCTGAGCTGCTGGAAATGCTCAAAATTGTGCTGATAAAATTCTGGAATATGCTCCAGCAAGTTCAGAAACCGCTGCGTCGCTGACCCTTTCCCTTCCAGGCTACCAGTAATGATAATTGGGATATAGCTGGTTCTGGTCAGTTCCTGATCCACTGCGATGACGAATTTCATCGGCTCGTCGGGTAGTTGATGGCCGGGAGTATTGGATCGCTTGGTAGCAAATGGCGAGCCAATGAGCCCAACATACTTTTTCGATCCTTCGCCGATATAATAGGCCCTTAAATCGTCCAACCAAAGCGTATATTGACCGCCCAATCCTGCCGGCCACATTGGCACCAGCGCCGGTTGAAAACTGATCCAGAGTTCCAGCGGCACATAGCTCTCAATATCGAACAACAAAATCAGCCCTGGCTCATTCAAGGGCGTCAACAGATGCCATTTGATCGTAAACAAATCGTGACAGAACTCCAGCGTCGTCATCTCTGGTCGGGCAATGATATGCCGCGCCAGATCGGTTGCATTCAGAAAAAGCTGATAGTCCGGCACGGCGATGGCAAATTGCAGGTTGCTGAGAATTTTCATGGGATAAACCCAGGCTTCAAACACGCCTTGCTCGTACCCCAAGATGGCCGCCTGCCGGCCGACGCTTTCGCAATAGGTTCGGGGCGAAATGCGTCGCATGAATTGAATCGGATTATCATAGATATCGAATTTTTGGATCGTTGGTGCATGCATCGTTCTCAATTGCATCTTCCCTTCATTAGTCATGGTTTTATTCCGTGGATGGATCAATTGCTTTTCAAAGAGGTCATGGTTCGTTGGAAGCAATTTGGCAGATTTCGATGGGTCACGACCCCGGCTGCTCAAATTGGCTTTCTGCATTTAAATCTTCAGAAGACCTGCCACTTAATTCAATGAATTCGATTTCTTCTTGCTATCGCACGGACCAATCCATAGCTGCAATGTCTGATCCCATCGCCAATGGCTGGCAGGCAATGGCAGTTCAATGGGGGTCAGGTGGCCGCTTTCTACCATGGCAGTGGTTTGCTGCCAATCTTTAATTCCGCTTACGGCATCCAGTTCGTGCAAATTTTGATAGCCAACACAATTGGCATAGCGCAAAGTCTTCTCAATTGAATGGCCCCTCAAATACGCAGCCAGGAACCCGGCGATGGCAGAGTCGCCGGAGCCAGTGGCACTGGCAATTTTTTCCACGCGAAAGGCTGGGCACCACAATTCGCGCTGGGACCAGTTCGCTCGATCCTGTGGCGGTGCCGCGCCAAAATCCTGAGGGCGATCCAGCTCTTTGGTGAGAATGTAGCTGCCGCGATGCCCAGTCTTAATAAGGACGATCTTGCTCCCCAGCGCCAAGCACTCATTCGCTAACCGGCGATAATGGTCAGGATCGATGAAGTCTACCACATCCCGAGTGCCAGCCCGCTGTTTCACTTCAAGGTACGTCTTCGGATCCAGCATAAAGAACACCTCCTCAATGCTGGGCATGAACATATCGACATGGGGCAAAAGTCGGGTGAGGATAGTTCGCCATGGCGCTTTGCCGCTGGGGCTGGTGGGATCTGGTAGTGCCATATCCAGCGAGGTGGTTGCCCCAGCCGATTTCGCAAGTTGAAAAATTTTTACCAGTTCTTCTCCCTCATTCTCGTAGCACTTGGCCATGATCGGCGGATAGCCGAAATGAAGCAACCGCGAGTGTCGGATCAACTCAATATCCAGATCCGCACTGGAGAAGCGATCATTGGCGCCGGGATCATGAAGGAAAATTCGATCGATACCTGGGGGGGCAATGACGATGGTGTAGGAGGTTCGGTCTGTCGGCGACACCGAAATGCCCGAGGTTTGTCCTTGCTGCGAAAGCAAACTCAATATCAACTCGCCAAATTGATCCTTGCCAACACGGGACATAAAGGCGACCTTAAGGCCCAGCTTTTTCAGTGCTATGCCAGTGTTCGAAACTGGCCCGCCTGTGCTGATTTTTGCCGCATTCACCTGGATCAGCTTCCCTGGTTTAAACAGTTCGCTGAGCTCGCGAATGCCGGTGTCTGGAATGTGAGGGATAATATCAAGGCAGATGTGTCCTGCAACCGTAACATCGTAGTGCCGTTCCAATGCCTCCTCCGAATTCAGCTTATTCGAATCGCTTCGAACAACCATATCCATATCGTTCTTTACCTGGACCACTCGTTGGCACTGTCCACAGGATTATTTTCTTATCAATCAACCCCTATTTGTTTTCGAATTTGAATCAGTCATCGCTGATCTATTTCAAAAACTCTGCCAGCGTCTTTTCTAACGCTTTGCCGCGCAAGCTCGATTCCATGGCGATGATCCGACCATCCGGGCCGATCAAAATTGGCTTGGGGATGTATTGCACCTCAAATGCCTTCACAACCTTTCGATTGGGCTCCTTCTGCATAAAAGCATGACGCCAGGGCATACTCCATTTTCCCCGGCGAAATGTATGAATGTCTTGTTCGGATTTGTCCAACGATAGGCTGATCATCTCAAAATTCTTGTCTTTGAATCTCTGATAGGCGCGATGCAAGTGTTCCATTTCATCAACGCAAGGCGGACACCAGGTGGCCCAGAAATCCAACAAATAATATTTTCCCTTCAGTGTCTTGTTGGAAACAATCGTTTTCCCATCCAATAAGACAATTTCAAAATCGGGCACGGTCTCTCCCACTCTGATAGCGGCTTTCGGGTTGGTTCGATTCTGCGCCGGCTCAGCCGCCATCAATAAATTTGTCGGCAGTTGACGCCCCAGCGCGTGAAACAGCAGATCGCTTCCCAGAATCGATCCAACGATCAGAATTCCCAGGATACTGATGAAGTTCTGTTGCAAAATTCTTATCCCAAGCCGAAGTGTCATGCCGCCCCCCAATTGCCAGATAGGCATTTTTATTTTGATTTGGCTCAAAAAGAAACGATTAAAGAGATTCCTGCATTCGCAGAAATGACCCGAGCGCATTGAATTCCACATTTGATAACAGAAGTTAATGATCCCATGGTTACGCTTCATTCCGATTTTCTCCCTTGGTTGTCTCAATCCATTCGTCCATTCGACGTTCCACCCTCATCGCCACAGGTGAACCATTCGCAGTCTGGTTCACCCATCAACGTTCAGGCACCATCTACCAATTCATCGATCCGCAGCGGGACTCTTCCCCGCGAATCGGCCCATATTTATTTGCGGATGGCGATGCTTTTTTATTGAACCAAAACCATCTTTCGGGTCGCCACAAACCCAGCGGCCATCATCCGATAGATGTAGACCCCAGAAGTAACCGGGGCATTTTCCTCATTTGCCCCGTTCCATTGAACCATCCATCGGCCAGCAGGTTTATATTCATTGATCAATGTTCTCACCTTTTTGCCGCGAATATCAAAAACCTCAATCCTGACCTCCGATTCGGCTGGCAATTCAAATGCAATGGCCGTGGTGCCGTTAAATGGATTGGGGTAGTTTTGAGCTAAGGCAAATTGGGTTGGCACCGCCGAAACAACTGCGATCTCGCCAGTTTGTTCGGCCTGTTCAGGAGCAAGATCTGCGCTGCCATCATCGAAGGCCTTCTCGGTTTTTTCGTCATGCGCAGCGCCGTCATTCCAGGCCAGTTGATCCGATTTCCCGTCGTCTGGGGAATCTGACCCTGGTTTCACGCGGATTCCATCACTCCAATCGGACCAATCCCCAACCAGTTCGGCGGCATTCTTCGCTTGAACCCGAGCATACAGGGTCTGGGGCGCATAAAAATTGATCTCATGGGACAGCTTATTGCCCACCCAATCGCTAAAGACAATACTGCCACCTGGTTCAGCCTTGACCTCGAGCCGATAATCCAGAATTCCGGTATCGAATTCCCGTGCCGGCTGCCAATAGAAAGCGACTTTCCCGGGCATCGCCATATTGCCGTCATCCGTCGGAGGAGCTGTCATCACTGGCGGCGTATTATCTGCAGCCAGCAAATAGACCTGACCAATCTTGGTCAGCAAATTGTTTCTTTTCAATAAAGCGGTGACTGGCGGGTTCGGCGCAAACGGCAGATCGTAAAATGGGCTATTTCCCTTGGACAAAAACCAGAACCAGCGCTGAATTCCCACATCGTTGGCCTTGAAATAATCGCAAAGTTGGCGACACAGCTCTGCGGCCTCTTCCTCCGTACGCCGATAATCGATATTGCCGAACTCTGACACCCACACCACCTCCGTCCCGCTTACCTGACGCATAAATAACGCCATGTCATTGATCTGGCCTTTTAACTTCTCCCAATCCACCTCTTGCGGATTTGAACTGACCGGGTAAACATGAAAATCGATCACATCCAATTTTACCCTTGGCGGCAGCGCTTTGATGAACTCGTGAAACCAATTTTTGCTATTCGCCATTTTGAAGTAAGCCATCACCAATTTTTTGAACTCATCTCGGATCCCCATAAACGAGTCTTGAAACAGTTCTGGGATAAAATTCCAAGCGATGTCATCGAAACCCTCAACTGCCTCGGTTAAAAACACCGATGGCCCCAGCACTTTGGCGGTGGGATCAAATGTTTTGATCAGTTGATAATATCGCAAGAAGAATTCCGCATATTGCACTGGCCGTAGCATGGGGTACCAATTCGGTTCGTAGCCAATCGACCAATAGGCACCAACATACCCCTCACGCTCGATCAGCTTGCGAACATACTGCTGTTCATACTGCCAGATGCGATCCAAGATTTCCGATTGGGTTGGGACAATCCCATTACTGAACAACGGCTTGAAAAAATCAATCATGTAATAGGGATCGGTCACCGGCGGTTTGTTCAACTCCTTGTTCAGCGCAGTTTCGATTTCGTCGTCCACAAGGTCCTCGATAGCATTCGAAAGTTCTTCCCATGTGAACGGAATGCCAAGCAGATTCCATTCGATCTCCGATTCGGTCCGCGAATCGGACCAAACCGCCTTGACCTGTAAGTACCGTTCTCGGCCAACTCCAACTAACGGCACATCCGCCTGCAGCGAGATCAGCGTGTGAAAAATACAATCCGCATCACCAATATCCTGCCAATAATATTCCCAGCGAAACGGATTAAGCATCCACGCCTCAATATAAATGTGCGTTTTCCAGTCCGCTGCCACACTGGTGGCTAACCGAATCGTATCTTGCCTGACCGTAATGGTGAACTTCGGCAGCGTGTCCTGAAACGCGATTTCGGTCTCTTTGCACGTCGCCCGATATTTGACCCCATATTTCTTTTGGGTAAACACAAAATGATTCAGAGAATCGGCAAGCTGTTTCTCCAGGATGGCTTGATTTTTGGTCCAATAATCTCCGATCGATGGCGCGATATTGCTATCCACCAGCGCCATGCAAAAATCAAAAAAGCTTTGTAGCAGTTCCTGATCGCTGTGCTCTAATAGATCCAGCAAAAGCCACCGATAATCCATCCCCAAATCATCGGTGCGGTAATCGATCTTGCCCAGGGTCCAAATCTTGTTCTTGCCCGGAGGCGGATAATTTTTAGGCAGATAAGAGTCCTCCCAATCCCGATACCAGTTTAAACCAAATTGACCCAAATATCGGGTTGCCTCAACACCTTTTGCGCCGAAACGATCGTCGAGCTGGCCAAATGCCGTTGGCACGGTCCATGCTCCGATTAGGAAACCTAATATGATGATGGACATCGTTTTCATCGCTACACCTCATAGAAATAAATGGAACATCATGATCGGCCCCCATCCCGATGCAGATACCGCTTCCCCGATTTTTTAATCCGCGATCGAAACCAGCCCATTGGAGCTCACTGAAAAATGGAAAGAGGATTCACTCATCCATTCCCCCAGGTCCAAAGCGGATATCCTTCGCCAGTTGACATCTTGAATTGCTGGCAGATCCGATCAATCTTCGAGTCACAATCTACAATATTTTTGAAAGATTGTCAAGTTTAATTTTATACCGCAAAATTGAAGCTCTATCTCCAATCGGGTATCTCCTGGCGAACCATGCGTCTGATCGATTGCCAACCAATCGCTGAAAGACAGTCGCTCATGAATGGCAAACTAAGATGGGGAGAATCTCTGATAACTGGAAAAAATATCCCACCCTTGCGGAATATTCGAAACACTTATGGCTCTCCAATACCACTTGACCCATCCCATCATTCCCATAAAGCCATACTCCATAAGAATACCCTCAATAATATTCTACCCAAGAATTTAGCTGCCTTAGGTCTTTCAACTATGCAACTCACTATCTGCCCAATCTCGCGAGCTCCTCTGCGGCAAGATAAGCGTTCACGATTCACCCATCATCTGACCAATGAAACATCGAGGATATCGCCAGACATAACATACAAATTTCAATAATACAAAGCGGCATTGCATTCCAATTTCATTTCACGGCCAATAAATTGGAACAGCAGCTCTTGGAACAACTGACCAATACAATTGAAACCAATGAATGTGACCCAGATAAATGCCCCTCTGGCGATTGCTGAAGCGCAATACACCATCGAGATAAGCTGAAAAAGGTTGACTTTGTTTGTTAAGATGAAAAATGCTAATTGAATTGGCAGCGAGAGTTTAGGGAGAATCGACCATCAAGCTGGGGAAAAAAGCCAAACATGGATAACTACCTGGTCAGATTCATTCTAACATCTCCGTAAATCCCCCCTGTTGAATGACGGAGGGAGTTGCTATTCTTTCCCCGTTGAATTGACCGAAAGGACTGCTCGACAATTGGCGCGCTGGCAGCGAAGGGGTATGTCACTTACCTTAATTGAATCTTCTAACTTGAACACATGCTTAAAATAAAGTGAGCAACCACATGAATGCTCAAGGTGTGGAGGGAATGGAAAAGTCTGTTACAATCCTTGTTTTCTTGAAATAGCCGATTTCACCTATTGGAATTAAGCCATGGGGCTTTTATACAAAAAGGGCTTTCAATCCTTGTTTTCTTGGAATAGGCGCTTTCACCCTTTTTGAAGCTCCTGTTTGAATCTTTCGGCCGAGTTTCAATCCTTGTTTTCTTGGAATAGGCGCTTTCACATTCTTCGGCAGCGAGCTAATAAAAAAAATTAGTAGTTTCAATCCTTGTTTTCTTGGAATGGGCGCTTTCACGCCGCCGAGCCAACGGCGAGAAAAACAGGAAGGAGGTGGTTTAAATCCTTGTTTTCTTGGAATAGGCGCTTTCACCGAAATTGGCTGATGGCGCTGCTGGAGTCAATAGCTTTTCGTTTCAATCCTTGTTTTCTTGGAATAGGCGCTTTCACAATTGTCCGATATAAAAAATCATTGCTTGAAAAAAATGTTTCAATCCTTGTTTTCTTGGAATAGGCGCTTTCACTTTTCTTGTAACCACATCCAGCCTTTGCCTTTGACAAGTTTCAATCCTTGTTTTCTTGGAATAGGCGCTTTCACACGATCCATATATGCTCGAAAGTGATGCTATCGCTGAGTTTCAATCCTTGTTTTCTTGGAATAGGCGCTTTCACATTCGAAAGCCTCGACCATCAGCGGAGTTTCTTTTTGTTTCAATCCTTGTTTTCTTGGAATAGGCGCTTTCACATCAGGTGCGCGCTGGTTAGAATGGACATGAACTTAAGTTTCAATCCTTGTTTTCTTGGAATAGGCGCTTTCACTGTTGAAGTTATTGACGGCGTTGGGGGTTTATTTTCAAGGTTTCAATCCTTGTTTTCTTGGAATAGGCGCTTTCACGCGATGTTTTTGCTTACGGTCCAATTATCTCTGAAACAAGTTTCAATCCTTGTTTTCTTGGAATAGGCGCTTTCACAATATTGTCTCCTGATTGATGTCCCAAGTGGTTTTTTGTTTCAATCCTTGTTTTCTTGGAATAGGCGCTTTCACCTGATCGAAAAGCTGTTGCAAGAAGCGCAACAAAAGCAGCGTTTCAATCCTTGTTTTCTTGGAATAGGCGCTTTCACGGTCGTGCTTCTACGGAACAAGATATTGTTATTATAGAGTTTCAATCCTTGTTTTCTTGGAATAGGCGCTTTCACTCAAAGATTCAACAGCTTTTAGATGAGGATGATGAGAGTTTCAATCCTTGTTTTCTTGGAATGGGCGCTTTCACTTTTGACGGTGTCTTGACTTTTGATTCCAGAAATTCCCGGTTTCAATCCTTGTTTTCTTGGAATGGGCGCTTTCACTATTAAAAATCAATAGATTGGATATTATATGAAATAGTTTCAATCCTTGTTTTCTTGGAATGGGCGCTTTCACTTGCGAAACTTCCTCGTATCGCTTTTGCAAATTATTTAATGTTTCAATCCTTGTTTTCTTGGAATGGGCGCTTTCACCTGCGTGTATATTGACATTTGAATCTCCTCAACTATTGTTTCAATCCTTGTTTTCTTGGAATGGGCGCTTTCACACAATTCGCTTGTCGCAATCGATTGCAGCAATAAAAGGTTTCAATCCTTGTTTTCTTGGAATGGGCGCTTTCACCCAGCAAACTGAGCAAGTTTCTTTTCTCAAATTCATGTTTCAATCCTTGTTTTCTTGGAATGGGCGCTTTCACAGTGATAGCGGTGGTAGCAGCTCCAAGTGTTCAAAATGGTTTCAATCCTTGTTTTCTTGGAATGGGCGCTTTCACTTTTCTCGGCACCATTCTAAAACTTGGTCAAGATTGTGGAGTTTCAATCCTTGTTTTCTTGGAATGGGCGCTTTCACTTAAGGAAATTAACGGAAAAATTGCTGTTTTTGCGAGTTTCAATCCTTGTTTTCTTGGAATGGGCGCTTTCACAATATGTAACTATCATTCTGCATGGAGATTGAAAATGGTTTCAATCCTTGTTTTCTTGGAATGGGCGCTTTCACAGATATTGAAGTTATTGTTGATAAAAGAAATGTGCTGTTTCAATCCTTGTTTTCTTGGAATGGGCGCTTTCACACGAGCTATCTTCCACCACATCGTCTGACCAGTGCGGTTTCAATCCTTGTTTTCTTGGAATGGGCGCTTTCACTTAAATTGTCTGTTGGCCAGGTGAGGGCGTCTATTCCAAAGTTTCAATCCTTGTTTTCTTGGAATGGGCGCTTTCACTCAGCAAGAATAAGGTTCATAATTTCTTCGCAGAAATGTTTCAATCCTTGTTTTCTTGGAATGGGCGCTTTCACAAATTTTGAGATTGGCTGAAAAAACGAGGCTTGATAAGTTTCAATCCTTGTTTTCTTGGAATGGGCGCTTTCACCCATCAGCGACGGGACCAATACGCAGACATTGGTTGTGTTTCAATCCTTGTTTTCTTGGAATGGGCGCTTTCACTTGTTTTTGCTCCGTTTTCGATCGATCGAAGGTATATCGTTTCAATCCTTGTTTTTTTGGAATGGGCGCTTTCACTCGATTTGCAGCTTGCAATAGCAAAGTTCTGTGAAAAGTTTCAATCCTTGTTTTCTTGGAATGGGCGCTTTCACAAGTTATGAACAAGTAGCAGAACGCTTCAATGTATGTTTCAATCCTTGTTTTCTTGGAATGG